>Ga0208375_1000546_pt1 | contig 53459 bp, 71 predicted proteins | sample RifOxyD1_FD_184038 | JGI IMG/M metagenome (GOLD analysis project Ga0208375, IMG submission 184038) | Soil microbial communities from Rifle, Colorado - Rifle Oxygen_injection D1 (SPAdes) | ecosystem: Environmental > Terrestrial > Deep subsurface > Rock core/Sediment | place: Rifle, Colorado... | reverse complement strand
ATAAGTATTGTACATAATTTGAAGAAGATATGGATAGCAAGAGGAAAAATAGTTCATAATAATAAGATTTTATTTTTTGAATTGATAATCAATTCAAACTATTTGAATTGTGACTCAGCCTGTTTAGTGTGTGGTGGCACATTGTTTTTTTTGATATTAATAATAAATATAAAATAAAGAGTTCAGAGGTAGTAAGGCAAATCAGTAAAAAGTTTAGTGCAGAATAACCTTAATCTCCTTAATCTATGGGCTAATTTATTAAATAATTTTTATCATTAATAGTCTAATAAGGAACTTTTATATATTAAAGAAATTTTCAATTAATATGAAAAAGAAGTTTAGGAAAGGAGTTTTTATTTTAGTATATCTAATTGAAAATAATAAGCCAGTATATCTTTTATTAAAAAGAAACAAACATTGGATTGGATGGGAGTTTCCAAAAGGAGGGATTGAAAAAGGTGAAACAGAATTAGATACTGTAAAAAGAGAATCAAAAGAAGAAACAGGACAAGCTCCATTAAAAATAAAATCCTACAAAATCAGAGGAAATTATAAGTATGATAAAGAATATGAAGACAGACCAGGAATAACCCATCAAACATACCATCTTTTTTCAGTTCAAATAAATAGTAAACAGGTAACCTTAGACAAAAAAGAGCATTCAGATTACAAATGGTTGGATTTTGATAAAGCATTTTCATCATTAAAATGGCTCAATCAAAAAGTTTGCTTAAATTATGTAAACAAGGAGTTAATGAAATGACAATTCTGTCCATATTAGCAACAATCTTCGGAACAATAGGCGGATTAGCAAATCTTCCGCAATGGATAAAAATATTTAGAAGAAAAAGTGCAAAAGACATCTCCATAATAACCTATTCCTTTGTATTTATTGCAGCAATAATATGGTTATTATATGGCATTGAAATAAACAACTTTCCATTAATACTAGCAAATGTTTTCGGAGTAATAAATTTAGGGCTTGTAATAATAGGCTGGCTTATTTACGGTAGAGAGAAAATTAAAAATAATTCTAAAAGAAGAAAGGTTTAAATAGTTATCACCATTATGATAACTATTATCATAATGGTGATATAAAATGAGCCTCTTAAATACAATTAAGAAAAATGAAAATCTAAGAAAAATCTTTGGTGAAAGAGAATTAAAGATAATTGAAAAACAATTAGTTGGAGTTAGTTTATCACCTTCTGAAAAAACACGTCTTTCAAGAGATATAAGAAAAAAATTTGAAGCAATAAAATCTCTAACACCTTATCTAAATGAATTTGAGTTAAAACATGGAAAAAATACAAAAGACCTAATAGGTCGAACATTAGAACTTATAAAAAATCACCAGTGGTTTTGGAAAATTAAAGAGATTATATTATTTGGTTCTTTAGCTGAAAAAAGATTTCATCTTTTTTCAGACATTGACCTTGCTGTTAAATTTAAAGAAAGCATTAATGAGGACGATGCATTTGAATTCAGAAAAAATATATTAGGAAATCTTCCAGAAAAAGTAGATGTTCAGGTGTATAATATTCTTCCAGATAAAATAAAAAAGGAGATTGATAAAAATGGCAAAACCATCTATAAAAGAGAGAATCGATGAAAAAATAGAGCAGATAGATAAATTTATGGAAGAATTATACAGCTCAATTCCCCAAAGTTTAGAATTAGAAGATTATAAGAAAGATTTTAAATTAAAAGCAATCTGCGAACATTATTTTGAAAAAATTATTGAAGCTGTAGAAGACTTAGCTTTTCTTGTAATGAACCATAAAGAATTTAAATATCCTGAATATGAAAATGAAATATTTGATATATTATATAAAAACAAAATAATATCAGAGATTTTAACAAAAAAATTAAAAAATGCAAAGGGTATGCGAAATTTTATAGCACATCAATATGGTAAAATTGATGATGTTCTGGTTTATCATGCAATTTTTGAAGAATTAGAAAAAGATATAAATGAGTTTTTAGATAATATAAAAGAGGTGATGAGATGAAACTAAACCCTATCTGGAAACAGCATGAAAAAGATATAGTTATTCATAATGATAAGATGAACATGATTGAATCATGTCTTGATAGGCATGCAATTAAAACTCCAGATAAACTAGCATTATCATTTGAATTTGAAAATAAATCCACTAAAACATTTACTTACAAACAACTTCAAGAAGAAACAAATAAATTTGCGAATCTATTAAATAAATTAAAAATTAAGCCATCCTCAAGAGTTTTTTTATTTCTTCCAAAAATTCCTGAAATGTATATTGCAACACTTGGAACAATTAAGCATGGAAGCATAGCACTTCCTTTATTTGAAGCATTTCAAGAACAAGGACTTGAACTAAGATTACATAGAGGAGATGCTGATGTATTGATAACAAATTCAGAATTAGCAAAAAGAATTCCAAAAAATATAAAGAAAAAAGTTCCATCCTTAAAACATATTTTAATTATTGATGAAGGCAAATATAAAAAAGATATTTTGAAACAATCAAAATATTTTCAAGCTATCCAAAAAAAAAGAGAAGATACAGCTGTAATGATATTTACTTCTTCAACAGCAGGAACTCCTGTTGCAGGTGTTGAAATATCACATCAAGCATTAATTCAACAGCATTATACTGCAAAACTTGTTTTAGACTTAAAACCAAATGATAATTACTTTTGTACTGCTCATCCAGGATGGGTTACAGGGACTGTATATGGAATTTTAGCCCCCTTATCAATAGGATGTTCAATATATATTCTAGAAGCACATTTTGATGCAAAAAATTGGATAAAATTTATTAATAAAAATAAAATTTCAGTAATTTATACAGCTCCAACAGCCCTAAGGATGTTAAAACCAGAAATTAAAAAACAAGATTTAAATGGAATAAGAAATATTTGTTCTGTTGGAGAAGCATTAACAAAAGCAGTATTTGATTTTTATAAAACTCTTGGTATTGAAATAAATGATACCTATTGGCAAACAGAAACAGGTGCAATGGTTATTGCAACATGGAAAGGATTAAAGAAAAAATATGGTTCTATGGGAAAAGCAATTCCCGGAATTACAGTTAAAATCATTGATGATACAATTTCATTAAAACCAGATTTTCCAGCTTTAATGACAAATATATACAAACATGAAAAAATGCACAAAGATTATTTTAAAAATAATTGGTTTAGAACTAATGATGCTGCAACCATTGATAAAGAAGGTTACTTATTTTTCATAGGAAGAAAAGACGATATAATCAAAACTTCAGGAGAAAGAGTCTCACCAATAGAAATCGAATCAATATTAATGAAACACAAATCAGTAAAAGAATCAGCAGTAATAGGAATTGCAGATGAAATAAGAGGAGCAATCCTTAAAGCATTTATAGTATTAAATAAAAATTTTAAAGAAAGTGAAGAATTAAAACAAAAACTTTCTTTATTTGTAAAGGAAAATTATGCAGGACATGCATATCCAAAAACAATTCAGTTTGTAGAATCTATTCCAAAAACAAATTCTGGAAAAATAATTAGAATGAAATTAAGAGAATTAGAGAAAAAATAATTATTTTCTCTTCTTAAAAATTTTCCATTTATTATTAGCATAATAGCTTACTCCAATAACAATAATCAATCCTATTAAAGATAATATAAACTTAATCAAATCATCTGCATAAGGCCAAACAGAACCAATTCCATACAATATTATTCCAACTCCACCAGCCATAAGTCCACTTCCAACACTTTCTAATCCAAATAATAATGCCCCAATGATTATAATCACAATTCCAAGAGGAAGTGCAAAAAAGAAAATTTTTCTAGAATGAATTCTGTTCAATTCATCAAATTTTGGCTGACAGATGGTATAGGTATCACAATATCCTCTTTCATTTGCAAGAATTGGTTTTGACTCAGGTATATAACTATAATTTGTCCAAGTTCCATTCTCAATAACGCATTGTTCTTCATTTAAAATCTGTCTTGGAGGGCAAACTTTATCATATTGTGGAGACTTATCTAAGAAAGTGCTTATTCCATATACTCCAACAGATATTGTAAGTATAAAGATTGCAATTCCAAACACAATATTTTTTATACTAACCATAAACAATCTAATAAACTTTACTTTATATAACTTATGAATTAAATCAATAATATAATAAAAATACCAATTGTATTAAATAAAAAACTAATAACCATAAAGCTTCTTATTCTGATTTTAGTTAATCCAGCAAGCATAATAACTCCAAGTTCATCAGGAAGAGGGCTTGCTATAACAATTCCAGCAAAAATATACAAAAGGTAATTTTTTATTTTGTGTCCAAATTCATATTCAATCAAGTCTCTTAACTCTCGGATTCTCTCAGTTCTTTTAAGTCTTTGAAATTCATCAATAAATGAAAATTTTATTATTTTAAAGATAACAATATCTGAAATTAATGCCCCCACTCCACCCATTATTGAAGCTAGAAATATATTATCTGGTTTAGAAACAATAAGATACCCTACTGAAAAAGGGGTTGTAAATCCAAATGAAAATAAAAGTCCCGCGAAGAAATATCCAATATATTCATAATAAGTCCCAATATTATTAACAAAACTACTTACATTAGAATCACTAAAAAGGATATATGCAATTGCCATAAATGCAATTAATATTGCAATTTTTGGATATCTAAATCTGAACAGCCTCTTCATTTTATCCTAATCCCTCATATATCCACCTTTTTGTAGATTCCACAATTTTTTATACTCTCCAATTTGGTTTATCAATTGATTATGATTGCCACTCTGAACAATCTTTCCATCCTTCATAACAATAATATTATCTGCCTTCATTATTGTTGAAAGCCTGTGAGCGATTATTATAGAAGTTCTTCCTTTCATCAAATTAACTAAATCCTGTTGTATTTCATATTCTGTTTCAGAATCAAGAGAACTAGTTGCCTCATCTAAAACAAGTATTTTTTTATCAGCAAGTATTGCTCTGGCTATAGAAACTCTTTGCTTTTCACCACCAGATAATCTTACTCCTCTTTCTCCAACAATTGTTTCTTCTTTGTTTGGAAACTTTTGGATTATTTTATCAAGTTGTGCAAATTTTATAGCACTTAAAACTTCTTGTCTAGTTGCTCTTGGATTTGAAAAAGCAACATTATTATAAATAGTGTCATCAAATAAAACACATTCTTGTGGAACAATTGCCATTTCATTTCTAAGAGATTCTTGCTTGACTTTTGATATATTTTGATTATCAATTAATATTTCTCCACCATTAAGGTCGTACATTCTATACAATAATTTTATAAGTGTTGTTTTTCCACTTCCAGAATGCCCAACTAATGCAAACTTTTTATTCATTGGAATTTTTAAATTAAAATTATCAAAGATTTTTCTTTTGCCATAATTGAAACTTACCTTCCTAAATTCAACTTCCCCATTTTTTATCTTCAAAAATTTTGCATTAGGTTCATCTTTTATTTCATTTTTAATCTTACCATATCCAAATAATTCTTCAAAATCAGCCATACTTCTATAATACCCCCTTATTCCATGAACAACTCCAAAACTGGAATTAACCAGCATGCCATAAACAGAATAGATAAAAGCAATAGTACCAAGTGTCATTCTTCCATCAAGGAATTTTGTTATTGAAAAATAAATCAATATAAAAGTTCCAAGACTTATTATAAAACTCTGGCCAATAGCCATTAACCTATAATAGTCCCAATTTTTTAAAAAAGTTTTTCTTGTTTCATCAGAGAGTTTTTTGTATTTGTCTTTTATTGTTTTTTCCTTTCCAAAATATTTTATAGAATCTATATTTGTAAAAATATCAGCAATAGTTCCTTTTTCAATATCTTCAGTTTTATTTGCAATAACATTTGATTCTTCCTGCATTCTTTGCAATATAACACTGTAAGCAATAAATACAACAACAGTAATGCTAACAATAAAGAAAGATAATTTATCCAAATAAATCAATGAAAAAAATACAAATATTACCTGCATAGTAATGCTAGCAAGATTAAATATTAAAATATCAGTCATTCTTTCTATAGCAGAATTTCCCCTAGATAATCTAGAAATCATACTACCTGTTTTATGAGTAACATGAAAACCATGGTCTAAACTTATAAGATGATTAAAGAATTTTGTTTTTAGATCCTGCATCATGCTTAATTCAAGCCTATTAAGAAAATGATTTTTAAAATAACTAGCAAATACATGAAGAAATGCAAGAATAATAAAAACAATTCCAACAATTTCTAATGCTAAAATAAAATCAGCTCTTAAAAGAACTCCTGAAGAAAACCCTGTTCCTTTGTCTATAATAACCTTAAAGAGATAATTCACAATTATATTCTTAGATTCCTGTATAAAGACAAGGAATATAATCATAATCGCAATCCATTTATATTTAAACAGAAAATCAAAATAAACTTTCAAATCATATTTCCAGTCAATTTTCTTTTTAGTATCTTCCATTAGATTAATAAACAATATCTATTTAAAAACCTTTTATCAATTATTTTTTCTTACAATTATATTTATATAGTTGTAATGATTATTAATAATAGAAAATTTATAACAACAAAATGATAGATAATTTTGGTTTTTTTGATTTAAATAAAGAGTATGATAGTAAAAAATCTGATGAAGAATTTGATTTTTTTAAAAAAGATTCCTACTTAGACAAGAAAAAATGTTTCCTAATTGAAGATTAATTGTATTAACTAAAAAATTACACTAATCATTTAAATACTATTTTTTTCTTTTAATATTGGCTGATAAACCAGTTGCCCTGGAAAGGGTGCTTTTATCACAGCCTCTGTCAGATGTTCGACATTAATATAGAGTCCTGGCTATAACTCTCTATATGAAATCTACATTTGTTAAGCTTGTTTGATAATGCGAAAAAGATAACCATTAAAATAAGTCGATAGATCAATACCGTTTCGACCATTATTTATGGAACTTTCTCACTGAGCCAGGTTTTTTATCAGCTACCCATATTCAATATAAATAAAAAAGAGGCGATAATGAAAAAAGTAAAAAAAAGAGTAGTAAGAATATCAAAAAAAGGCAAACACTCTAGAAAACCAAGTAAAAAAGATATGAATTCAAAAGTAAGAAAAATAAAAGCCTATCAAAAAGGTCAAAGAATAAAGAAAAAGAATCGTTCTATAGTACATAGGATTAAGAAAATATTCAAAAGATAATTAAGTTCTTATAATTATTTAGAGATATACTGATTTATTGATAAGTTTATACTCTTAATCCCTGCTTACTAATTCTTAGAAATGTGAATCTATGAGCATTTAAATAAATTTTAACACTAACAAAGATTATCCCCTTATAATTTTTATATCCTTTATTAAATTGATTTTTGAACCAAGTGTTCTGTATAGCTCATTTGCCTCTTTTTCAGTTAATTCAACTATTCCAGAATTTCTATGTCCTCTAAAACATATAGATATTTTACCTTTTTCCTTATCAAACATATCTTCATGTATCATTACTTCTTTTATTTCCCCCCCACTTTCCAGTTTGATAATTCTTCCATCATGTAATTTTTTTACTCTAATCTTCATAAAAAAACAACATATTCCTCATTTAAAACCATTAATGTAATAGAAAATATGTACGACAATCATTATAATCAAGATTGATTAAGAATAGTTTTATTAATTCAACAAGATTATATTATTAATGAAATATTTAGCAATTCTAGGTTATGATTGTGGTTGCAATATAGAAGCTGGCTATGGTTTTATCAAGCCAATTAGATTTCATGCCGATAATGAAACAGAATTAAACAATAAGGCTGAATTGTTAAAACAAAGAAAATCAAGAGCAAGTGATGGATTTCAATGTAGAAGAAATATTCCAATAGAGGTTCTAGTATTTGATGAAGAACAAAATTTAGTTTTAAAATTTAATAGAAGATCTTCTTAAATTTTACAATCCTTAGCACAATTATAAGAAGTTTCAGCCAAAGAACAATTCTCATTATCACAAATATTTTCACAAACTCCATTTCCACAACTAGCAAGATTAGGATTTTTAACACAAATTCCAACATTCCCTATTTTCCTATAGTTTGGAAATTCTATCCATTCTTGTGCAAATTGACCTCTCCTATTTTTATTTAAGTAAAAATCATATAAACAAGTATAATCCGAAGGACAAGTTAAATTTAATTTACCACCACATTGACAATAAACTTCTTGAGTGCATTTTGCACTCATAATGCTTCCTGCACACAATGGTTGATACAGTCCATTATTAGTTTCACAATTTTCCTTAGATATATTTAAATCATTAACATTAAAATTACAATATTCAGTTGTTTTGCAACTAACTCTTCCATTCCAATTGCACTCACATTTATCGCAACCATTTAAAAAAATATCTCCTGCATTGTATTTTCCTTTTTCACAGGTTATATTTTTTCCATCATATAAACATTTTTTCTTACACCTAACTAATGAATTATCAATATTTTTCAAGCAAGTTTTTTTATCACTGTTACATTGGGTTATTTCATTTCTTGCATCTTTTACACAAATTGTTTTATTCTTTCCAGAAAATGAAGAACACTCTTTCAAATCAATTTTTGCATTTTCAAGGCAATTACTAAAATTAGAATGACATTCATTAATCTTAATAGAAGTATTTCTAATGCACTCTTTAGTACATTCCTTAACCTCCATAGCTAAAACTCCGCTAATTAAAATCAAGCTAAATATCAATCCAATAAATAATATTACTATCTTATTTTTCATGAAATTCACATTATAATATGTTTTTAAAGCATTATCATTATTAGAAACATATTAACTAATCATCATAATAGAGATTATCTAGTTTAATTCACTAAAATATCTAATCAGCAATAAGATATGATACTCTGCTTAACTACAATTTATCTTTTAATCTATTTAATCTCTTCATTTTACACACATTATTAATATTACATATTAAAACAAATTAAAAGAATCATCTTTTAATAGAAAGCGTACTTAACAATCAAATAAGATTGAGAAGCAAATATATGAGATTCTAAATAAATTACCATTAATAGTATGATAATATCACTTAATCCTATTACCACATTCAGGACAGAATTTCCAGGAATCATCCAGTATTTTTCCACATTGCGAACATTTTGCAATAGGTTTTGTTTTATCAATTACAGATTTATATCCACTCTTACCAGAAACAAGTTTTCCTAAGATATTTTGCATATCAGGATTGTCTTGATACTCTCTTAAGTCTAAACAACTACTCATTTTTATCACCTTTTTTTGTTAATATACCTAAAATAAAATTCTAGGTTTTTAAATATTATGAAAATGTTTCTTATAAATAAAAACGCCTTCACAAAAATTTTACTCTTGTTGTAACTAGTGTATTTTTGTCAAGACTAAAATTTTTCTGGGAATCGAACATGTTCGATTCATAATTATATAAAACCGCCTTCACTGGGAATCGAACCCAGGAACCCAAAGGGCACAGATTAGCAAAGAATTATAAAAATGTTACAACAGACTAAAAATTTTATATAAATTATTTATATATTATTAGAAAAAGGCGTCTTTTAGGCAAGATATTTTGATGTATAAATTATATTTTTAGAGATGATTTGTTATCCCAAATTTCTTGCAAATAGGGTAATTATTACTAAAATCTCTTTTTTCAAATCTACAGAATTCACTATTCTTAATAATATTGTTAAAATCCTTAAATTTCATTTCTTTAACATCTAGAATATCAATTATTCTTTGAATGTTCTTTTCACATTTCAGTTTATACTCTGTAGGTTCAAATTCCTCTTCAGGAAGTTCAAACTTTTTGCATTTCCAGCAATGCATAGCAAAATACATTCCTTTAAGCCTCTGCATAGGCCATTTTGGTCTTTCTTTTTTATAAGCTTTTTCCATTTTTCAATTCTTTTAGATGGGAAATAAGTTCTTCTAAATCTTCTTTTTTATATTCAATAAAATATTTTGATTTATTTTTGCTAATTATCTTTTTAATTTCTTCTATTAAAAAATCGGAATCTTCTCCAGTTGCAGTTTCTTCTATTATATCTAAAAAACCATCTTCTATCCCAAAGTCATTCTTTTCCCAGAGGGTTAGCACTTCATGATAAAATTTTTCCCTCTTATATTTTTCTACTAAAACCTTATTAATAATTTTAGAAAATCCTTGAACACATTCAAAGAATAATTCTCCTATCTGCCCATCCGAATCATCACAATCTCCAATTTTATTTGAAATAGTTCTTATCAAAGACCATAATACTGCAAATTCAGATATAAAATCTTTCTTCTCACTAAATTCCTGCGAGATAGTAATTATAGAGTCTAGTTTTTTTATTAAATTAGACATTTCTTCATAATGAACATATTCTACAAATAAATCTTCCACACCATAAATATCTTTTGAAAAATCATTGATTTCCTTGATTTGAAAATTATTAATTTTTAATATACTTATTAGATCAATTTTATTTAAGTACATTTGTTTGATTATATTTAGTAGTTCCTGTTTGTCTTTCTTTCCTAAATCAGATAATAACTTATCGAAATCAACAAACCATTCTTTTCTATATTTATACATTAATAATACTGCAATAATATGCTTGCAATAATTTGCATTATCTGGACAAGTACAATTAAATTCAGGATTTTTACCAAGTTTTATTTTAATCCTATATATATCACTCCCTATTACTTCTGCAATTAAATAATTATTATAAATTATCCCGTTTTTTACCCTGTTTTGTTTGTAATAATTTTGACCCTTATAGTATCTATCTTCATCTGCTTTATCTAGAATCTTGTCAATGTCCATTAAATATAATATGGTCAGATGTTTATATCTTTTTCTTAATCTTTTCTTTTTCTTCTTTAAGATTAAAATGTTTTGATAAAAATTTTATTACTTCCTGAAAAGTTATTTCTTCAGAAATAAGAAATACCATGTCTTTATCCCATCTATTTTTTAACATTTTTGCTTTGTTGAACATTTTTATTATAGAAAATTCGTCTCCCGATTCATTGCATTTCTTCTTTACAAGTTCCATATTTATAGGAATACCTTTCTTTAATATCATATAAACATCATAATGGTCTCTTGGTTTATTTCTGCCTATTGTTGCTGCTGTTTTTTCAGCAATCAGTTCTTCTTCTGCAACAGTTTTTATAGAAAACTTAGGAATAAAGGGAGCATAAAAATGGTTGATTTCATGCTCTTCAGATGGAAGCACAAGTTTTGCTCTTTTATTCAAATCAATGAAAATCTCACTTTCCCCTATTTCAGACTGGCATTTTATTATCATCCTCAAGAAACCATCAACATTTTTGCCTTCTGTAATCTCTTTAATAAAATTTGAATCACTTAGAACCTTTGATATATCCTCTTTTACTTCTTTTTCATCTTTTGTTAAAGAAAAATCCAGATCTTCAGATAGTCTTGCATGATTGAGGAATATTTTGTTAAGAGCAGTTCCACCTTTAAAATAAATGCCTTTAATGTCTCTAATAAGATAGAGGATTAAAGTTAGATAATAATCTTTAATTAGTTTTTCTCTAAGAAAATTTGTCTTTCCAAGTATAACTTCGAATTCTATAGCAGGTATTCTCTTAACTTCAACCATTTTTTTGTCTCTCCTTTTTTTAATATCTTAAACTCATGTCCTTTTATCGTTTTTATTATGTATTTATCTTTATCTACTTTTCTTATTCTATGAAAAATGATTCTTGTATTTCCTATAATCTTTTTACCTTGTTTATTTTTTGTATAGATCTCTGTCCAAGCAGGAATCTGATCAGTAAGCCTCCAATAGTTAGCAGCAGTCCAGCCGCCAATATAATATTCTCCTGAATTGCATAGTTCATCAACCATTATGAATTCATGCTCACTCCATTTCCCTGTTCTAGCTTTTATAGGAATTAAATAATATTTATTTTTATTAAGTTTCATTATTCTTTTTTTTCTAAGCAGTTTTTGTATTATTCTATATAGAGCTCTTTTGTCATTAAAAAAGAAACTTATATCATCTGAAGTAAAAAAATACTTTTGATAAAATTCGAGCCATGAAATTATACTAACCTCTTTAGATGAAAGCCCAGCTATTTTAGATACTTCTTTTATTTCTATTTTTTCTTGATTAAGAGTTATTTTTTTATTTTTCATTTTAAAGGTAAAATGACACACCAATTACCTCATATCAGAATAATTAATGTATCTTTATAAATCTTTCTAGATTGAAAAATATAAGAAAAATGGTGTACAATATTTGGTTAGATATAAATTATATTTTAAAGTTTCATTTCATACTCTATATCTCGATATTTTGAGTCAGGTTTTTTCTTAAATCTTCTTGTTTCATTAAATCCTATACTTGGATACATTTTTTGAGCAGAAATAAAAAATGGATGTTCGCTTGTAGAAACTCTGGCATTCCTAAATTTTCTTTCACGAAATCTCTTTAGTATTTCTTCAATTTGTTTTTTTCCATAACCATTTCCTCTGAACTTTGGCAAAATACAATTATCTCCAATAATTCCAAATTCAGGACCTTGTCTAGGGTCATAAGAACCCATACCTATAGGAACCTCATTTAAACAAGTAATAAAATAACATCTTCCTCTAGTCTCTAAATTTTCAAATGCTCCCTTATCATCACTTTTTCATTTTTTTTTAATTTGTAAAATTCAGGCCCTAATTTTGTTAATTCTTCATAGCTTCTAGAAAGAATATCAAAAATTATTCCAGGTTTAAATTCAGTGATAGGTTTAAATTGAAGATTTGTTTTCATTTTCATTAAAAAAAAATCAAGTATTTTAATCTTCACATTGAAAAAAAAACCGCCCTCGCCGGGAATTGAACCCGGGAGTCCCGAAGGTCATGGATTAGCAATATGTAACCCAAATATGGCTACATATTAAATATAATAAATTATATTTTCACCGATTTTCCACCAATCATGTGATTAGAAATGGTTTGGAACTCCAAATTTCTTACAAATAGGACAATTATTACTAAAATCTCTTTTTTCAAATTTGCAGAACACACTATTTTTAATAATAATATTAAAATCTTTAAATCTCATTTCTTTTAAGTCCAATCTATGAATAATTTTCTGAATATTTGGCTCACAACTCTTTTCATACTCTGTTTGTTCAAACTCTTCCTGAGGAAGTTCAAACTTTTTACATTTCCAACAATGCATAGCAAAATACATTCCTTTCAGCCTTTGCATAGGCCATTTTGGTCTTTCTTTTTCATTTATCATAATATCCTCATACTTTTACCAAACAATACTTTCAGGTTCTCAGCCATTTGGAATTTTATAACTTTCATCTAAAATTGCAGCTTGGGAAATTCTATCAGTTACAAAAGTTCTTTCTTCATTTCTCAAATGGCAATAAGCAATAATGAAATCAGAACCAAGTTGGTAAATAGAAACTGTTCTCCATTTGATTTCATCTGAAGATAAGCTATAATATCTTATTTTTACCTTCTTTTTTTCTTTAAATGCTTGTCTTAAAAACGCTTTAATATCTTTTTTGTAATAGGCATATTTTAGTTTCTTTTCATTATCTATTTTTTTAATAATTTCTTTTGCTTCTTTATCTTTAGATTTTGTTAATATCTCTTTCAATTTATCTTTTTCAGCTTTTGTAAGGGAGACCATTTTATTTTAAACAATTTTCAATTATCATATTCTTTCCAATTACAAAAAACTTGAAATTGTCCCTTAATTCTTTGCTGTAACCCTTTGCAAGACTAACACTATAGACATCTTTGCCTTTCTTTTCTGTTAGTTTCATTGCAGGAACAAAATCAGCATCTCCTGAAACAACTATAAAACTATCTGCTTTATCTTCTATTGCAGATTCAACCAAATCAATTCCGAGCATAATATCAATACCTTTTTCCTTCTTTTTTATATTGCTAACTGCATCAAAAATGTTTTGTTCAACAATAGGCTTGCAGTTTTCACACAAATCCATTGAATCAATCAAATCCTGTTTTTCTTTTAATAGTTCTTTGTTTGAATGAACTTGGAGTTTTCTTGTATGAACAGAAAATTTAGGTATTTTCTTTAAATCATCAATAAACTTAAGATGGGAAAAATACAAATTTCTTCCATCTCTTAATGTTGGCATTGAGTTATAATATCTAACTTCCTGCAGTTCTAAATCAAAATACTTAGCTATAAAATCAGTTAGTTTTTTGAAATCAACATTGCTTGGCTTAATCTTCATATGCTTCAAGTTGTGATAAAAATTATTTCCATCTATTAATATAATCACTTTTTTCATGGAATTCATTAATGTTTAATACTAATAAACTTTGCTAGAAATAAAATAAAAACCCGGCATTGTCCGAAAACCATACCGGGGAATTAATAAATATTATAAGTAGCAGTAGTATTTAAAACTTATTGGTATTGAAAATAACCGCCGCCACTGGGAAATACCCAGGAACCTGGGTTCAGCAATATAAAACGCCGCCACTGGGAATTGAACCCAGGAGACCGGTAAAGGTCGCGGATTAGCAATATGGAACCCAAAAAGGGCAGGATACTATGATCTAATTTATTATATTTTTAGAAAGGAAATGAAATTTCAGATTTTTTAATAAACAGAAAGATTTATTATTTAGTCTCTCTGCATTAAACTATGAAAAAAGGAGTTGTTATATTAATAAGTATATTTTTTCAATTACTAATTCCTCTTTTATTTGCAATAGAAGGAAGTAATTCATGCCAGCAAGGTTATGAATGGAATGAACAATTGCAGAAATGTATGCCCTTAAGCAGTCCATCATGCCAGCAAGGTTATGAATGGAATGAACAATTGCAGAAATGTGTTCCTAATGGGGGAAGTATTGCTTGTCAGCAGGGAACTATCTGGAATGAAGAACTAGGGAAGTGTGTACCTCAAGAAAATGAATCTTTGTGCCTAGAGTTAATACCTAATCATAATAATCCCAATGAAGAGAGAATTAATATTATTTTTATAGGTTTCAATTATAATGATATTAATGAATTTAAAGATAAAATTATAACCTTAGTGAATATAAATGGTACTGGGACTCTAGATGATACGGGATTATTGTCAGAATATCCTTTTAGAGATTATAAAAATAAATTTAATGTGTGGTATATTAATAAATTAAGTCATGTAAATAAAACAATTTATGATGATTATTTTATTTTTAAGAATATTTCATCAGAATTATCTTCATCCTGCCCACAAACAAATAAACAGGAAATAAGATTAATTAAATTAGATTACAACGATAGATCTCGGGCAGGTTTGGGAGAGATTACTTTCTTTGATTTTGGTGGTGCTGATATGATATACTTTAGATCCGCTTTGTTACATGAATTTGGCCATTCTTTTGGAAATTTAGAAGATGAGTATGAGATGGATTCGATAGCTTATTATCTTCCAGATAGAGTAAATGTTGATATTGCGAATGATTCAGTAGCTTGTTCAAAATGGTGTAATGGGGTGCCTATTATTTCATCAAATCTTTATGGAAAAAATTGTGAAGATGCACTTGATGGAGATTCATGCTATAATAAAAGGGATAATCAATTCCCCTGCTTATGGGGGAATCATCTTAATTCTAGTATAACAAGGTGTTTAAATATAGTAAAACTGTGTACGGATATACCCTTTAGCGAAGAGTGTGAAAATTTTAAGATAGCTTCTTTTTCTCTGAATAACCTATCATCTATTATTAAACCATGTGTATGGATTACAGAAAATTTAATATATAGGAATGAATCTGATTTCTATTATCATCATAGATGCATACCAAAAAATCCGGGCAATATTAACATAGGCACAGACTGTGTGAACAATACAGGTTGTTATATTGTGTGCGGTTCCAGTAATAGATTTAGATCTTCTCTTAATAGCCGGATGGGAAATGGAATGCGCAATGAAACTTACAATTATATAAGTCAACAACATTTAATAAAAATTCTAAATTCTGTGGATGAAAAAACTACAACCACTACAGGAGCAACTAATACTGTTTTTTACGATGAATTTGGTGATAAAGGCATTCTAGTTGAGGGTAAAATAGAATCACAATCAGAAAATGAAGTCTTAAAAGATAGTGTAAAAGAAAATACTTCGCAATGTGAACTAATAGGTCTAAGAAAAAATAAAAAATATTGTGATGAAAATAGAGAATGGGAAAATCAAAATGAAGCGAATTCAGTTTGTGAGAATAATTTTGAATGCTTAAGTAATGTTTGTATTTCGGAGAAATGTGTAAACTCTAACCTTGTAGAAAAAATATTAAATTGGTTTAAAAGATTATTCTATAAAGAATAGGCATAATAGCTATATTGTTAATATATTTTTCAAAAGAAATACGCCCTCGCCGGGAATTGAACCCGGGAGTCCCGAAGGACACGGATTTTTGCAATATTTTTATTTCAATTTATAGCAATCCGTTGCAATACCACTTTGCGACGAAGGCATAAAAATGATAGAAATACAGAGTTTTTAAAATAATCTATTATTCATTTATTCTTTCAATTTCTTTTCAGCCCGAGTAATCATCTCTCTTTTTAATCCAATAAAAACTCCACCTTCTTTACCTTGAACATAGGAAGCTTCACCAGGTTTTATAATATCGTTTAATTCTCCTAGTTCAATATCAATATGCGTAATTCTAGCATTGCTTTTGCCTTTTTCATGAATATACACATTGGCTTTTCCAATTAATTTTTTACCTTCACCAGCACCTGACATAAATAAATTAAGAAATATATGATTAAATAATTATCTATACCTAAAATCTATTTAACTCCATTTGAATCAATAAAATTGATAAATCTATTCATCCTATGGTCATATCTATTGCAAAGAGCACAATCTTCTCTAGGAACTATTCTCCTCATAATTCTTTTTCTTACTTCGCCTTCCCATATCTCTCTCAAACTTTGTTCATATAAGCTTCCAAAAGGAGCTCCGGAAATACCTTTTTGATAATAATAATGAACACAGGGATACACAATTCCATCAGCACCAACAACTCCATTTAAAAATTGTGAATAGCATTTAGGAAAATTAGGTTTTGCCATTGTTCCACCAAGTTCTGCTCTTCTTTCAGTTTCACTTTGCATTACCTCAACCTTGAATCCTCCTCTAGAATATTCCTGAGCCCTTAACAGAAGTTCTTCTATTTTTTTTGTATCTTGTCCATTAAACATAGATTGTCCAAGTGGAAGTTTAAATTGAAGTATATCTGCTCCAGTAGACCCTATTAATTTTGCAGCTTCCACAATACCATTATAATTTTTTGGATGCACTAAATATCCTACACCAACCCTAAATCTATAGTCTCCAGAATTTTTAAACAAAGCTAATTTTCTTACATTATCAACAATCATATCAAAAACATCTCCCCTATGGCCTTTTAATTCATTGAATGTTTCTGAGTTCGAAGCATCTAGGCTAGTGTTTACATATACTGCTCCTGACAAATAATCATGGGCTCTTTCATCCAGTAAAATACCATTACTTATTAAGCCAACATTTAGCCCTCTTCTAATTCCCTCTTTTATAGCAGGTAATGCTCCAGGATTCATTAAAGGTTCTCCAGACATTCCAGAAAATCTTATTATTCCATCAACACCATAATCTGCTAACTCCCCCATTAATCTAAACATAACTTCTTCAGATAAATCCTTTTCAGAGGCCATAAAATCCCTATGCCCACCTCTGCACCAAATGCAGTTATTATTACATCTTTCAGTAGGAAGAACTTCAAAATGCCATGGGGGCATCACTTCTTGATTTAAAACTTTTTCTAAAAAACCAGGCCTTTCAACAAATAATTGTCTTTCATAGTCAAAAGGTTCTTCTCCTCTAGAAATATATTCTTCAAGAAGCTCTTCTCTTAGTTTTTTCCTTTGATTATCTAACAAATTTAATGTATAAGCCAATGCCATAAAAATATTCAGATTATTTTAGTTAAAAGTATTAACTTCATCCTACTAATTCTCACTAATTTATAGTAAAAATACTACTTTTTCATACCAATTTTATCTAATATAAAAGAAAAAATATATAAAAAGTAATACATCATCCGACTTAAATCTATTTATTAGAAATTAGGTCTTTATTTAATGTATAATAATATTCTATCAATTCTCTGATTCCATCCTCAATTGACATGCAAGTATTAAAACCAGTTTCTCTTATCTTTTCATAGGAAACCTCATAGTCTCTTTTATCAGGATCTTCACCTGATCGAGATATTTCTATTTCACATTCAGTATATTTTGCAATTATTTTTGCAATATCCTTTTTTAAGCAATTCATTTTTTCATTTCCAAGATTATAAATCTTATTTTTAATTTTTTCAAAATTTTCAATAGCATAAACAATAGCCATTGCAAAATCAGAAACATGAATAAAAGTTCTTTTAGCATTTCCTTCAAAAATTATTAATTTTTTTGTTTTCAATGCAGTAAGTAATAAGTCATTTATCAAAAGATCTGTTCTCATTTTAGGAGAAACTCCAAAAGCAGTAGCAGGCCTAAATATTATGTAATTTCCAGATTTTTTAATAATTTGTTCCCCAATATATTTTGTTTTCCCGTATAAGCTTAGGGGATTTACAGGAGATTCTTCAGTGCATAATTCATTTAGTTTACCATATACACTTCCAGTAGAAGCAAAGATAATTGGGATATTTACCCTTAATCTATTGATGATTTCAACACCATTAATATTAGTTTTGATTGCAAGTTCTGGATTTTTATCACAAAGAGGAGCACCAACAATTGCAGCCAAATGTACAATTAAGTCAATATCCTTCAAAGCGTTTTTAACATCTTCTTCTTTAGTTATGTCTCCTTTAATAAATTCGAATCTAGCATCTTTTATCTCTGAAAAAACAATCTGATTGTGAATAAGATTATCAAGAACTTTAACATAATATCCTTTTTCCAATAAAAGCAGAACTAATTTAGTTCCTACAAATCCTGCCCCTCCAGTAATCAATATCTTTTTCATTTTATTTTTATCAAGAATTCTTTTATTTTATTACAAACATATTCAATTTCCTCAAAACTTATTTTATCATAAAGTGGAAGTGAAAGAGTTTCCCTGCAAAACTTTTCTGCAACTGGAAAATTTTCTCTGTTCTTGTATAGGGGTTGTTTAGGAATTGTTCTAGGATAAATTTTCCTTGTTTCTATTCCATTATTTTTTAAAAATTCATATAATTTATCCCTATCTTTTATAAAAACTGGAAATATAAAATAAGAGGAATAATTATTTTTAACATCTAAGTATTTTACATGCCCATTAAGAAGTTTTTTATAATAATCTACCTTTTCTTCTCTTTTTTTAAGTGTTTTTTCAATTCTTTCTAATTGTTTTATTCCAAATGCAGCAGCTACATCAGTCATTCTGTAATTCCCACCTAAAATTTCATGTAGATATTTATTCTCTCCTTCTCCTTGATTTCTAATCTTTTTTATTGTTTTCATTAATTCAAAATCATTTGTAAAAATCATTCCACCCTCGATTGTTGTAAGAATCTTTGCAGCATGAAAGCTTGTAGTGCTAGCAATGCCATAACTTAAACATGATTTATTATTATATTTTGAACCAAGTGATTGAGCACCATCGACTATTAATGGAACATTATATATTTTTGATTTTTCAAGCAACTTAGAATAATCACAAGGATTACCAGTCAAGTCAACACACATTATTGCCTTTGTCCTATTAGTTATTACTTTATCAATTTCCTCTGGATTAATTGTCATTGTTTCATCAACATCAACAAATAATGGCTGAGCTCCAATTAAATTTACTGCACTTGCAGTAGCAATATATGAATAAGCAGGAACTATAACTTCATCTCCTTCACCAATATTCAATGCTCTTAGCAAAACTTCTATTGCAGAAGTTCCATTGTTAACTGCAATTGCATGTTTCACTCCAATATATTTTGCCATGTTTTTTTCAAATAATTCAACAATATTTCCCATACCATACCATCCAGAATCAATTATATCTTTGGCAAAATTTTTATCTTCTTCAATAATATTAGGAATTGCCCAAGGTATTTTCATTGCAATAAAAACATAATCTGCTATAAAAAATATATCATTATCCTACTTATTCATACCTTTACACGCCCCTTAAAATCCACTTTAAACCCAAATACTACTTCATCCCACCTTAGTAGGATTTATATACTTATTATGGCATTATAATAAATGGAATGAAAACAAAAATTTCCATAACAATAAACGAAAAAATTCTAAGGGACATTGATTCAGTTGTAGATAATATTTTTATTAGGAATCGTTCTCAGGCAATAGAACATTTTATAAAAAAAGCATTAAAAGAATCAAGAATAGCAGTTATCCTGGCAGGATCAAAAAGTAAAGGTCTTGTTGGTTCAAAATTTCCAAATCGTTATGCCTATAAAATAGATAATCAAACCTTAATTGAAAAGCAAATCAAAAAATTAGGGGATTCTGGGTTTAGAACCGTGTATATAATTGCAGATCATAAAACATTAACAAATATATTTAGGATAATTGGTGATAATTCAGATTCTAGAATGAAAATTGAATATCTTGATGAAGATGACCAAGGAGGCACTGCAAGTGCTTTGAAACTATTAAAAGGAAAAATTAAAACAACATTCCTAGTTATTCAATGCGATTTAGTGATTGATAAGGTTAACGTTCTTGAATTATGGAATCAGCACTTAGAAAGCAAGATGATTACAACAATTTTAATTTGCAGTTCAGTTATTCCGAGTAATGATTGTTTATTTGGTCATGTAACAATGGAAGGAAAAAAAATATTAACCTTTGATGAAAAACCCGTAAAAAAAAATCTGCCCTCTTCATTATTTTTTGGGGGTTTATTTGTTGCAGAACCAGAAATATTTAATTATCCTGGAAGAAGTTTAGAATTTGAGATTTTTCCAGAACTCACAAAAAGAAGGCTTCTTGGAGGTTATATTAGTGGTCAAGAACATCTCCATATCCATACTCACGAGGATTTGTTAAATGTAAGGAAAAAGTTAAAAGAATTAGAAAAATAAAACAAATTCAACTACAATAAACCATAATACTTCACCAACTATTTGCATAATAAAACTTTCTAGCCTAATAAGTACTTTTAATAATAATAATATCTTTGAGAAATTTATATTAAAAATTTCCAAATGTTCGTTATGTTAGAAAATAGTAATTAATTTATTCAGGTAATAAATGGGCTGTTATAAATCAATGTTATTAATCTCCCCTATATCTTCTAACTATCAAAGATTCATTATGTCCAAAAAATCCAAATGAATTTGACATAGCAACTTCAACATGTCTATCCTTTGCACCTTCAGTGACGTAATCTAAATCACATGGTTGAAAACATTGTCTATCTTCTTCACTCCAATCACTATGATAATTTGCATCAGTATCTGGATTATCACAATTTAAAGTAGCATGTATTCTTTTATTTCTTATTGTTTCAAGTGCAACAATAAATTCAATTGCTCCTGCTGCACTTAATGTATGCCCTATCATAGATTTTGTTGAACTAACCGGAATCCTATAAGCATGTTCACCAAAAACTTTTTTTATTCCAAATGTTTCAATTCCATCATTATTTGGAGTTGAAGTTCCATGAGCATTGATATAATTAACTTGTTCAGGGCTAATTCCAGCCATTCTAATTGCGTCCCTCATTGATTTAACAATATATAATGCATCAGGTCTTGGAGCAGTTAATTTATAAGCATCTGAATTAAAACCATAACCAACTAATTCTCCATATATTGTTGCACCTCTTCCTTTTGCATGTTCTAATTCTTCTAAAACAACTATTCCAGCACCTTCACCTAAAATAAATCCATCCCTATCTCTATCAAATGGTCTTGATGCATGAATTGCATCATTATTTCTTTTTGATAAAGCACCTAATTGCCCAAAACTAGCAAATATCAATGAAGCAGCACATTCAGTAGTACCACCAACAACCATTACATCAGCTTCATTATGTCTTATTGCACTAGCTCCCCTTCTAATTGCAGTTGCACCTGATGCACATGCAGTTGCAAGAGAATAACATTCCCCATGAAGTTCCCAAATTAAAGATATATATCCAGGTGAAGAATCAGGAAGACATTTAAAAGAAATATCAGCACTAACTCTTGAAATGCCTTTTTGTATTTGTCTTTCTTTCTGAGCTTCAATTTCAATAATTCCACACAAACCATGTCCAACAATAACACCTGTTCTATCCCTCATTAAATTAGCATCATTTTGAGTTAAAAATCCAGATTCATTTATTGCCTGATAAGCAGCTTCAACAGCATAAATAGCAGAAGCACCATATCTTCTTGATTCTTTAATATCAAGACCAAATTTTTCATAATCAAAAACAAATCCATTGAACAAAGAACCTAATTGACTTCTATAATCTTTTAACCATTCAAATCTTGTAGAACAATTTTCAATAGAACTTCTTTCATTGTACAAATTCTTCATCATAGAATGAACATTATCTGCATTAGGTAAAATAACACCTCTTCCTGTAATAACTACTCTTCTCATAAAAACAAAAAAAATAAAGAGTTTATAAATTTATATAAAAATAAAAACAATCTTTTGTATTAATAGTGATAGTAGTAGGGGGATTTTACAATTCCTCCACCAATAGCACCATATCCACTAGGACTTCTCACAGCTCCGCCTCCAACAACATATCCAGTAGTAGTTTTTACAGCTCCTCCAGCAGCAGCTCCACCATAGGCATTGACACCAGATCCAGCAACATATTTATTGCCATAAGAATCAACTAAACCCCAAACATTATAATATCCACCAGTAGATGTTTGAACATTATAACCATAGCCATTCATATAACTTCCAGATTGCTGATATTTAGTAACAGTAGCACTATTGCCAGTATTAGGATTTGTATAAGTTTGTTGATAAACAGTTGTTACAGTAGCACTAACACTTAATGTTAAAACTAGAACCGTAAGCATAATTAAACCAGGTAAAATATATTTTTTCATTTTTAACCTCCTTACATTAATTTAGTCAATTTTACAATGTCTTTTATTCTTATAAGGTTTATGAATTTTCAATTCATATATTAAATTATATAAAAAATTATTTAAGAACTTCTTTTGTTTTGAGCATACTCTATATCTAAATACTTAACTAATTCTTCCACAGGAATAATTTCATCACATAAATATGCCTTAGAACCTGCGAATGCAAAACCATTTTGCAGATTTCCTCTTTGTGCCTCAATTAATGCTCTTGCAATACAATATGAGGGAGGATTGTCAATATCTTCAGGTTTATTACAAGGATCAAGACATCTATATATGCATCCAAGAGGATGTTTTTTACCTTCTTGAACTTCCCTTAAAAATTGATTAGTAATTGCTCTACCAGGCATTCCAACAGGGCTATCTATAAGAGCAATTTCTTCAGGACATTTGCAATTAATATAAGCTTTTTTAAATCTAGAATCAGCATCACACTCATCAGTGCAAACAAATCTTGTTGCCATTTGAGCACCTGCAGCTTTCCATTCTTCAACAGCTTGCCTTATATCTCCACCATAAAATATTCCTCCACCACAAACAACAGGAATTTTTCTTCCTGCTCTCTGTTCAAATAGTTTTAATGTTTCAATAACTTCTCTAACAATTCTCTCAAGACCATTTCTTACAAATTCAGGATTACTAAGTTCTTCTTTAGTATATCCTAAATGCCCTCCTGCTTGCGGGCCCTCAACAACAATTGCATCTGGATAATAATTATATTTCTTTTCCCAAAGTCTGCATATTAAACTAGCATAACCAGCAGATGCAACAATAGGAATTAATTTTGTATCTGTTATTCCATATTCTAATTTTAATTCAGGAAGATTCTTAGGAATTCCTGCGCCAGAAACAATTGCTTCAACACCTCGTTCTAAAGCAGTTCTAAATAAAATTTCTTTTTCTCTAAGAGCACACATGACATTGACTCCAAGAGCTCCGTATGATTTTCCATGTTCATCTTTAGATAAATCTCTTGCTCCTTGAATTTCATCTACTAAAGAAGCTACATTACATCTTACATACATATCTTCAATAATTCTTTTTCTTTCATCAGAAGAAGCATCAATAAGTCTTCCCTCATTTTCCTTTATTTCTCTTTGAAATCTACCATCAGCAACACCAAGTCCAACACTTGCAATAACTCCAAGAAAATCAGCTTTCATACAAGCAGCAGCTAATCTTTTACCAGAAATTTTAACACCCATTCCACCTTGAAAGCCATATACTCTTAACTCATTATCTCCTTGTCCAATAATTATTGGAGGTATGTTTTCAATTTTCATAAAAACACTAATAAAAACTTACTTTTAAAGATTTAGTTCTAATAGCATTTAAAGGAAGTAGTAAAATTTAGATTTTCAAATAATAAAAATATAAAATAATATAATCTAAAATAATATCCTTTTCTGAAATATATATTAAACAGGATAATTATTAATAAACCAGTTAGAGATTGATAAAATTAATGGGATTAGAATCAATAGTAGATAAAAAAGAAAATTTTGGAAAAAGAGCTCTTAATACAGTTGTAGATCTTGGTAAAAGATTGATAAAGCGAGCTCCAAGAGATTGTCTTAATAGTACTTCTCTTTTGATTGTTGCAACTCCTGTTCAAGCTATTAATGATACTTTTATTATGGAAGGAGTAGGAAGAGTAATGGATAGGTATCATTGCAATCCAATTGATTTAATGGCTATGACTGATCAAGCTTCAATACAAGGTAAAGTTGGTGTTGCTGCATTAACCTATCTTTTTGCAGGTCCTCTTTATCAAATATGCAGGCAAGCTTCTGAAAGAAAACTAGGAATAACCCAAAGATCAAGTGAATGGATTCAAGGAGCACATGATTTTGTTTTTACAGCATTATATTCTTCAAGTGTTTTATTAGGAGGGTATACCTGGGGTTATTATAAAACCGGAGAATGGAATTCCTGGGCAGTTGGAATAGCATTAGGAATAAGCAGTGTTTCTCAAGTCCTAAGAGGGCCATTAATTGGTTATTCTGTTGATTGTGGACTTGATATATTTGGTTATAGAGAGTGTGTTAGAAAAACTTATCCAGAAAAAGTAAAGAACATGAGCAAACGAGGAAAAATAGCAACCTATGCTACAGCTGTTGCAGCTTCACTTGCCTTAACAGCAGGAATATATGGTTTAACACCTGCATCTTGGAACAATCCTCATAGATTAGAAGAAAGAAAACAACAACAACAAATCCAACAATTAGAAAGGACACAAACTACTCTTCAGTTGGATAAAACAACATCTAATCCAATATTAGAAGAAATGCCCTATGCATAAAATAATTCTTTAGAAAAACAGCAACCTTTAAAAGTCTATTATCGTTGATTTTTATATAGCGGGGTAGAGAAGCCTGGAGTTCTCGCCGGGCCCATAACCCGGAAGTCGCACGGTTCAAATCCTGCCCCCGCTACTTTTTATAAGGCAGGATTTTTCAAATACCTGAGCATGTAAGTGCGAATGGTTGCCAAAAATTATTAATTTTTGAGCACCTACCCCCGCTACTTTTTATAAGGCAGGATTTAAAAAACATACAAAAAATTATTTTAAATAACTAAATAATAATCAAGAAACCATTTCAAGAACTTCAAGCCCATTTTCAGTTAAGTATTTCATTGCAGCATCAATATTCCCAACAGAATCTTTTCTTGAATGAACATCTGTTCCAATTGCAAATTTAACTTTATATTTTCTTAAGTACTCTAAAATTTTTTGAGTATATCCGAACCTAACATAATCTCCTTTGAGATTTAAGGGCATATCCATAAAAATCTCATTTCCTCCAAGGATTCTAACAGCATCTTCCTCATTCCCAAAAAATTCCCCCTGTATATCTGTATGTGCAAGCCCCACTGGAATTCTTAAATGCTTTTTAGCATTTACAACTGATTCAATATTTCTATAGACTGCTTTGAGTGTATCATCAAATTTTATATGTTCAAATAAAACATAATCCATCTGATTAACAATTTCAAATGGGAGTCTTTCAGGATCAATTCCAGTAGGTCTAGCAGTATTAATCTCCAGGCCAATCATTACTTTAATTCTAGGAGTCCTATCTTTTAATTTTCTTAAAAAATAAATATAATCTGGAAGTGTTTTTTCATCTAAATGTCTCGTTTGATTATAAAATCCATGATCACTTATTCCAATAATATCTAATCTTTCAAGAATTGCTTTTTGAACTAATTCTTCAGGAGTGTTTCTTCCATCTGAATAGGTCGTATGTGTATGAAGATTATGCCTTCTCATGTTTTCTAGTAATTATATAATTTTATAAATACTATTATATTTTAACAATCATGGTAAAAGTCCTAGGAATTGATGAAGCCGGTAGAGGTCCATGCATTGGACCTATGATAATTGCAGGAGTAATGATTGAAGAAGGAACTGAAGCAGGATTAGGTGCTGTAAAAGATTCTAAATTATTGGTTCATAAAAAAAGAATTGAATTAAATAATATAATTCAGGCAAATTCTGAATTTAAAATAATAGAAGTATCTCCTAGAGAAATTGATGAAGCATTGGATGAAAAAAATACAGAAATGAATCTTAATTGGTTAGAAGCTCATAAACAAGCAGAAATAATAAATCATTTTAATCCAGACAAAGTTATAATTGATTGTCCACATCCAGTTCCAAAAAAATATGAAGATTACATAAAAAAATTAATAAAAAAGAAAGACATAAAATATGTTGTAGAACATAAAGCAGATGTTAATTATCCAGTATGTAGTGCAGCATCAATCATAGCTAAAGTAAGAAGAGAAGAAGAAATAACAAGAATACAAAAGCAATATGGAGATACAGGCCCTGGCTATCCTGCAAATCCAAAAACTCAAAAATTCATAAAAGAGAATTGGCAAAAACATCCAGAAATATTCAGAAAATCTTGGTCAACATTCAAAAATATTGAAAAAGCTAATGATGAAAAGCAAAAGAAGTTATTTTAGACTTCAAATAACATAAAATCTTAAAAATTTAATTTTTAATGAGTTTAAGCATTATAAGAATGCTTAAAAATATGTGTTCTTTCATTATTCTAATAAAAAAGGAGATATTTAGATGACATATATTAAGAAAATTGTAATGAAGGGATTTAAGTCTTTTGCAAGAGAGACTGAGATAAATTTAGATAGGCATATGTCAGTTGTTGTTGGTCCAAATGGAAGCGGAAAATCGAATGTTACAGATGCCCTATGTTTTGTTCTAGGAAGACTTTCAATTAAATCCATAAGAGCTGCAAAAGCCTCTCATTTAATATTTTCAGGAAATAAGGAATATAAAGCATCAAATGAAGCCTATGTTGAAATTGTTTTTGATAATTCAGAAAAAGAATTTGCATTAGATTCAAATGAAATAATAATAAGAAGAATTGTAAGAAAAAATGGACAAAGCATTTACAGAATAAATCATGAAACAAAAACAAGACAAGAGTGCCTAGAACTTTTAAACCAAGCAGGCATTGATCCCCATGGTTTTAATATTGTACTTCAAGGAGAAATTGAAAAATTTGTAAAACTGCCTGCTGACGAAAGAAGAAAAATTTTAGAAGAAGTAGCGGGAATTTCAGTCTATGAAATGAGAAAGGAAAAATCCCTAAAAGAACTTGAAAAAACAGATGAAAGATTAAAGCAAATAAACGCGATATTGAGAGAAAGAACAAATTATCTAAGAAATTTAGAAGAAGAAAGAGAACAAGCCTTAAAATTCAAAAAATTAGAAGAAATCAAGAAAAGATGTAAGGCTTCTATAATAAATAAGAACATTCAAGAAAAAGAAAAAGAATTAAATGAAGTATTAAGAAGTGTTTCTATAAAACAAAAAGATATTGAGAAAAAAGATTTACACATAACAAAATTAAAACAAGAAATAGAAATTCTCAATGAAAAAATATTAAACATAACTCAAATAATACAAAAATCTTCAGGATTAGAGCAAGATACTTTGATAATAGAACTTTCTACATTAAAGCAAGAAATAGCAGGAATGATAGCAAGAAAGGAAAATTTTGAGAATCAATTATTAGAGTTAGAAAGAAGAAAGCGAAGTTTAGAAGACTCAATAATTCTTTATGAAACAGAAATAGATTCAATGTCAAAGGAGCGTTCAAAGGACACAAGAAAAGATTTACAAGAAAAGAAATCAAGACTAGATGAATTAGAGGAAGCAAAAAGGCAATACTTCTTATTAAAATCAAATCTCTCCTCAATAAACAATCAGATAGAAGACAAAAAAAGACAATTTCAAAGAATAAAAAATGAATCTAACTTCATTTTGAATCAAATACAAGATATTGAAAAAGAAATCAAGATAAATAATTCATCAGAAGAACATAAAGAATTGATAGTGAGATTAAAACAAGAAATAGAATCAAGTAAAGAAAAAGTAAATAAATTAGAAGATGAGCTATTGGAAAAACAAAAAATATCAGCAATACAAAATCAAAGAATAAATGAAGCTGATAAAATAAAATTACAGGTTTCAAAATTAGACATATGTCCTTTATGTAAAACAAAAATGACAGAACATCACATTCATGAAGTAATTTCTAAATCTGATTCAGATATTGAAGACGCAAAAAATTTAATAAAAAATTCAGAAATAGAAATTACTAAAATAAAAGCAAACATAAAAGATATAAAAGAAAAGATTGCAAAGAATTCATTGGAAATAAACCAAAGAAACATAGATCTAGTTAAAATACAGACAATAACTGATAAAAAACAGCAATTAAAAAGAAACATAGAAGAAGAAAAGCATTTTGAGACAGAATTGGAAAATCTTGATAAAAAGAAAAAAGACATTGAACATAAATTTTCTTTGATTAAAATGAGTGAAGAGCAATATGATAATCTTAAATTAGAAGTAAATGAACTTCAAAGAACAGAGGAAAGAAATTTAGGGAATGAAATAACTGTGAAGCAAAGGGAACTTGAAAGAATCAAACTTGCTATTAAACAGAATATAAGGGATAAAGAAGAAATCTTAGAGTTATCAAAAGAGATAAATGTGCAGTTGGAACAAAAACAAAAAATTGCTAATAAAAAAGAAGAGCAATCAGAAATTTTAAAACAAAAATATCAAAAAATGTTTGAAGAAAAAAATAATATTCAAGATAAGGCAAGAATATTGGAATCTGAAATGTTAATAAATCAGAATGAAAAAAGACTCATTGAAAATGAAATAAATAATTTTATGATAGGTAAAGCACAAATCAATGCTAGAATTGAAACATTAGCTCAAGAATTAAAAGAATTTGAACCAGTTGAATTTATTTCCATATCTGTAGAAAAACTCCATGAAAAACTCCATGAAACAGATATTATTTTAGCAAAAATAGGAAATGTAAATCTAAGGGCATTAGAGGTCTATGATCAAATAAAAGAAGAATATGATAAAATAAAAGAAAAAGTAGACCAATTGGAAAAAGAAAAAGAAGAGATTCTAAAGATAATAGAGCAAATAGACAAGAAAAAGAAAAAAGCATTCATAGAGACTCTGGAAAAAATTAATGAATTATTTTCAAACAATTTTTCACAATTAAGCACAAAAGGCATTGTTCTTCTAGAGCCAGAAGATAAAAAAGACATTTTCAATGGAGGTTTAGATATTATAGTTAAAGTTGGTGGGGGGAAGTATTTTGATGTAACAAGTTTATCAGGTGGAGAACAAACTCTAGTAGCCCTCTCCTTAATATTTGCAATACAAACCTATAAGCCCTATGCATTTTACATTTTTGATGAAATAGATGCTGCCTTAGACAGAAGAAACTCTGAAAAATTAGCCTATCTCCTAAAAAAACACATGAAACAAGGCCAATTCCTGATAATCACACATAATGATTCAATAATATCTGAGTCTTCCAATGTTCTCTATGGAGTATCAATGCAAGAAGGAATTTCAAAGGTATTGAGCTTGCAGTTGTAAAACTTTTGAGTATCAAACATAAGGTATTAGCTGAATGAATAGTTGAACTGAAAGGTGAATAAAACTTAAGACCTAAAAGGCTGACCAGGATACAAAGGAACAATAATTTTAGACTGCTGCCATAAAACCTGTTTAGCAAGTTCATGTTTTGCAGTCATCCAGTCAGCATAAGCATTATCATTATCATGAAAAAGTAGTCTTTCTTGGTATTTATCATAAGCCAAATGATTCAATAGCTCATGAATTTGATTTCCAAAACTTGTATCTTCTCTTAATCCTTTTCTATATTCAGAATCACTCCATCTTAGAAGGGTATCTTGTGCAGTAGACCAATTATCAAGAGCAGTATTTTGAGGAGTTCTTATATATAAGAAATAAGCAATCTTTTCAACTAATCCATGTATATCAGAATCTCTCAATACACTAGTTATTTCTTGTCTTACTTGTTCATCTGTTAACATAAAAAAAGAATATGACAATACTTTATATAGATTATTATAATAATATATAACCAAAGAATTTATAGAATTTAATGACTTTTCACTCAAACAATTAGTAGTTTTTCATTATTTTAGAATATTCGTGAAAATCCATACTTTTGTATAACCATAATACTTAAAAAATAAAAGATATTATTTCTTTTATGTCTAAATTAAAAAAAGAAGATTTTGATAAAACCTTTAGATTTAGAAGAGCAAGAACAAATAATCCAAGAGAAGGATCAGTTAATCGTGTTAACTGTACTAACTGCACAAGTATGTCTGGAGGAACAAAAAATGATGATCCAGTTCTTTGTAATAATTCAGAAAGATTTCGAGCAGTAAAAATTGTAGAATCATTTAAGGGTTGGGGAAACATTGGAAGCAGCAGATATACTGCTTCACAATGTATTTGTGATGCCTATACTCCTCATCCATTACCTGAAGGAGCAAGCTTACCAATAATCCCTGAAAACCATGCAATTCTTTTAGGTTCTCAGTATGCAGATCCTTATCATGCTGATCCAAATTGCCCCTATGTTATTGAAGAAGCAAGAATGATAGCAAATGGAGGTTCTGAAATATTAAAACGAGCAGAGATTTGTTTTATGGACATATCTGATAAAGTTTCTGGAGAAACAATAAGAGACAAATGTGAAATGCCTTGCTGTGAAACAAAATTACCTTATCAAATTTTATATAATCCAAATGGTTACCGAAGTAGAGCAGGGTTAAAACCAGATGGAACAGAACCGAGAATATGGGTAAGAAATGGAATAGCAAAGCATGGAAAAAATATTGAAATGACTATTGAGGAAGCCGAAGCCTTTTTTGATTTATCAGGATTTCAGACATTAAATGTTGGATTTGGGCAAATACATGATAGAATTATTGCAGTGTCAAATCACTTGCATAAATGTAATTGGTTAGGTTCAAGACCTTTATCAGAAGCAGTAAATCCAGTTTATTTAGGCTTTCAGTTTCATTTTTTAGAAGAGTCATTAACAGGAACTAATTCTGGTGATGCTGTTTGGGTATATAACCAACGATTATTTGATTTTGAAAAGGGATTAGAAAAACCTTTAGGACAATTGGAGATAATTCCAGAAGGTATTTTTCCTTGTATGGATACACATAAAGTTTTTAGTGCTGCAAAATCATATTGCAGAGATTATAGGGGATCATATAATCTTTATGGAATTGTAAAACCTCTTGAAGATAAAGCTCTTCTTTCAAAAGGATTAACACATTTTATAGATATTAATGCTGTTTCTTTTCACGACACACAACATATGTGGGGAGAATTTGGAAGAGGTTTTAGCGGCTTAGCAAGTTTTCATGAAAAATAATATACAAATATTTATTTCAATAATCTTATAAACCTAAAAAACATATCTAATATAGTATATATTTTATAAAATATATGAAAGGAGGTATAAGTAAAAAATGGCTGAAAAACTAAGCCCTAATAAATTAGGATTGACAGTAGGTTTATTTGCAGCTCTAGCTCATTTAGTATGGTCAATAGCAGTTGCACTAGGCATTCAAAAACTAGTTGACTGGATATTATTGCTCCACTCAATAAAACTAGATTTAGTGCTTACAAATATTGTAATACTTAATGCAATCTTGCTTATAATAGTTTCCTTTGTAGGAGGTTATATATTTGGAGCAGTATTTGCACTAATCTACAACTATGTTGCTAAATGCAAATATTGTAAATAAAAAATTATTTTATTTACATAGAATTTTTTTTTATTAAATTTATTACAAACTTCTTTTAACAACTAATTCCAATATTTCTAGTTTATCTACAGGGATAATACCATCAGCTACTTGTTGGGTTATATTAACAATTCCCCCTTCATTAAAAGTATTATGAGAAAAAGCTTTTCTAAAAGCAATTTTTGCTTCCTCTTTATCTGTAACAACCGCCAGTTTATGAGTATCATGAAAAGTTAATAGACTAAAATTATCTTCCTTAGAATATCTGGTTACATAAGCATAATAATATATCATTTTAAATTAAAATATTAATCTCACCAATCTTTCTCTTTAGGTTAAAAGAATTCATCACAAAAACAAGATATAAAAAAATAAAAAAATAAAAATTTAGTAATAACTTGTTTCTCCGAATTCTTCAGTTTCTGTTGGCTTTCTTGTTAATAACACTATTAGTATTACTAAAAGTACCACGAATACAATCACTAGTATAACAGTCAAAATTAAGACTGTATTATTGCCTGTTAATCCTGGAACTGGATTTGTTGAAGAGTTATTATCCACATTAACTGTGAAACTAACTTTTCTTTCAAGTCCTGATTCTGTATTAACACCAACAACTACTAAATGAGTGCCTTCTGATGCACTATTAGTTGCTTTAACTTTTACTACTACAGTTCTGCTTGAATCTGCTCCAACTGTTACAACTGGTTCTTGTACATTAACAATTAATCCTTCTGATTGTTCAGGTATGATAGAATAAACTACCATTCTGTCGTTCGGATTAACTAAAACAACTTCAAAAGTTGTTTCTTCGCCAGTAGAGATTGTTCTTGAAGTAATTGATGGTATAACGCCTGATTGGCTACCAGCACTTTCAACAACAAGTCTTTCTTTAACAATTGTGCTTGTGTCATAGTTATAAGCTTCAATAACTACATTGTAGTTTCCTGGTTGAGCGTTTCTTGGTATTGCCAAGTAAAGTACTTTGTTATTTGTATCTCTTATGTCTTCGTAATTATCTTCAACATAGGGAGACAAATCACCAAAATATACTTTTCTTTCAACGCCTAATTCAGGTATTGAAACCTTAATGTATGTGTTGTCAAGTCTATCATTTCCATTGTTTTGTAAAACAATGTCAAAAGCAACTGTGTTTCCAGCAGTTACTTTTTGAGGTGCATCAACAGACAAAATATTCAAGCTGTATAAATCTCTTTGCATTTTTATTGCATAAGATTGTACAACAGAAGCTTCAGCCTTTGCACTAACTTCAACTTGTAGTTCAACACCTTCTGTCAAATCATCAAGGTCCATACTTGAAGGTAATTGAAGTGTGAATCTCTTCACATATCTACTTCCATTAACCAAAAGAAATCTTGGTGTAGAAGCAGATATATCTTCTTTATATCCTTCTATTGAAACCTTGACTCTTGCATCAGTTACATCAGCATTTGCAAGAAATTCAACTTCCACTGGAACAGTGTCAGAAACTTCGCCTGCAATAGCTGGTGATGTTTGACTAGCAACAACACCATTAACTTTAACACTTGTGATAGTGACTATGTCACTAGCAAGCACTGTATTCAAAATCAAAGCTATAGCTAAAAATGCTACAAAAGAAACGAAAATTGCTTTGTTTTTCATGTTAGGTTTTTTGTTTAAATTTAGTTGATTTTAAGACATAAATTTGCTTTATAAATATTTCGGTATTGTAATAACTACATAATAGATACAAAAAACATAAGATTTATATAGTATACCAAGGTATACCGGGGTATGGAAAACATAACTACAATCAAATTATCGACGGAAACTAAGGCAAGACTAGAACATCTAAAAGAGTATGATAGAGAAACCTATAATGAACTAATAAACAAGCTTTTCTACATACTAAATGTATGCAGAAAAGAGCCATTAAAAGCTCAAAAGATCTTAGAAAACTTAGATAAAAGAATCAAAAGAAAAATCATAATAAAAAAGAAAATAAAAGCAGATTAAATTTAATTAAAATTTAGATTAAAAATAAATATAAAAAACTTCTCATGTCATCAAATTTAAAATCAAGATTAGGTATCTGGGGAAATGAATCCTGTGTTCAATGTGGGGCTTGTTGCTATGATTATAATCATGGCCAATTATGCATGAATCAGGAAATAAGGGATGGCAAATCCTATTGCAAAGAACATGACAATCTAAAAAGAAATCATCTTTGCAGAAACTGGTTTTGTGCAGATCTTGTTGAAGCCTGCAATACACTAAGCCCAATAGAAGACATGAAGCAGAATGCAATAACTCTAGGAACAGTGCCTAATCCTTCAATAGTTTTAGTCCTTCAATAGAATCTTCAACAGTATATGGACTTTCATTAATTACTATTATGCTCTTACCACTAGGCAAATTGCTTAACAACTTTTCCCAATCTTCCCTCTTTGTCTTCAAGTGTTTTCTCTCACCTTTTTCATTATATTCAATACCTGAAAAATGACAATGCCATTCTTTTTCTTTAAATAAATCCTTTATTTTTTCATAATCAACTTTCTTATCTCTAGCAAGAATATGTGCAAAATCAATGCAAAAACTGCATTTAGTATCCTGAACAAGTCTTGAAATCTGCTCAATACTTCCAAAAACATTTACTTTCCCCATTGTTTCAGGAGCAAGTTTTATTTTCCATCTATTTTGTTTTATTACATTCATAATATCTACTATCTCATTTTTTATATTTTCATAAGTCTCTTCTTCATTCATTTTACCATAATAACCAGCATGAAATACAACCCTATAGCAACCTAATTTTTCACCTATTCTGCAGCACTCAATAATTCTTTTCTTAGAATCTTCAATAATCTTTTTTTCAGCACTATTTAAATTAATAAAATAAGGAGCATGAATACTTAATTTTATACCTAGTCTATCTGCCGCAGACTTGATACTTTGACAATCTTTATCTTTAATGTATATCTGTCTAACAAACTCAATTTCACAAGCAAGAAGTCCAAGCTTTGCAAACTTTTCAAGATTTTCAACAGCTTCTTTCACTCCACCCAATCCTGCTGGACCAAAGCGAATTGAATGAGCTTTCTTGCTATCACCAAATTTTATTACCATATTAAAATAATATCATCTAAGTTTAATAATATTTCTAATTAATAATTAAATACCTTATTATACTAAAAGTATACTTGAGTATACTATCATATAAAATACAGATTTATTACTTCTGGCTGTTATAAATAACATTTATTTCATTTATATTTAAAGTTTTATTGTATATCATCAAATTATCAATGCTTCCATTGAAATAACTTCCAAAACCATTTCCATCATTGCAAGGTTTGTTAAAATAACCTATTGCTTTTTGACAAAATGAAGAAGCATTTGTATTTGAAAAACTATTATAACCAATGGAAATTTGTTGAAGATTATTATTAAAATAAAGAGAAACCCCTGTATTATTTTTAATAGCTTGCACATTAGTCCACTGATTTAATGGAATAGGATTAATGCTTGCTATTCTAAATACATTAGAAGGGTAGGTCCCTGCTGCAAACTCAATTTGATTCAGGGTATTTAACCTTATCCAATATCCATAATTTGCACCATAACCACTCATAGGAGCACCATTTGAAAAAATATACTGATATGTTCCAGCTTTTTTTGGATTTATCCAAAAACTTACGGAAAAATTATTCGCGCCGAAACTAAGACCATTTGCATTTAGGTTTGATATATTCACATAAGAAGTATTTGTTCCGTTTAAAGTTAAATATCCATTTTCAATTATAGCTCCAGGTCCAAGAATACCATGATTTATTCCAACACTATCTTGAACACTTCCATCAAATTTCCACCAAGAAACTAGTCCAACAGAAATATCAAAAACACATACTCCATTTGAACAAATATATCCTGGATTACAAGTTATAAGAGTTCCAGCTTGGCAAGCTCCTGCAGAACAAGTCTCAACTCCATTGCAAGCATTAGAATCCTCACAAGTAATAGGAGTTTCCCATGCATTTGAATGACAAATCTGATATGCTGTTGCAGAAGAACATCTTCTGGCATTTTCAACACATGTAGGAAGAGCAGCACTTTCCGAACCTATTTTTAGTTCAGGACTTGGGATACCAATAATCTGCTTATTATTGCTATCATTTAAAACAGGAAAAAACTGAACTTGAATTATTTTACCACTTGAAAGCCCTATATCTGCATAAGGAATAGTATAGGTTTTTGTTTCAAGTTCATCAGGAATATTCGTACTATTATAATTATAAAAATTTCCTTTATCGTCCTTTAATAAAAATTTTATAGAGTTAAGATTTGCTTTCCCACTACCCCTATGAACCTTTACCTGCACCATAAATTCATTGGAAATAGGTTTTGAAGGAGAATCAAGAGTTATTGCAAAAATTTCTCCATGAATTTGCTCTTTTTGATTGTTAATTGTATTAATAACAAGACTTGTTACAATAAACATAGCAACAATAACAATCATAATTATCATTACTATAGTTATAGTCTCTCCCTGAGAATGTTTTGATAATGGAAAAATTTTCATTATATTAAAAATTTATCTTTAGGGTTGATTAAACTCTTCTTTAATTTCTCCAACATTTTTAAGTATGTAATTATGCATCCTTTGGATTATTATTTCTTGCATCTTTTCCTTCAAAAGTCCTTTGCAAGAACTTAAATCTCCTTCAGAATTAAGAGCATTATCCCTTATTACATTACAAATCATAAAACTACCTTCTAATTTCTGATTTTCAATAGTGCCTTGTTTTAACATCATTAATGTTACTTTAACTTTACATTTTGCTCCTTTCTCTCTACCAGTTATTTGATATAGCCATAATGCCTGTTCATTGTCCTTCAAAAAATTAACCCTATTACATTTATCAAATGCTTTTTTAAAACATTCTTCATTTGCACAAGCTTTCTCATAGAAAAAGAAATAATAGCCTAAGAATAGTATTAGTATCAATGTTAATATTATAAATGAAATAACAAGTCTTTGATACAGTTTGCTATATCCCTCTCTTTCCAATATCTCTTTTATTTTTCCAACCATAGTCTTTATAGAAGATATATATTTAAAAACATTTGTTTTTACTATGTTTATTCAGTTTTCTAAAGGGATTGATAAAAAATAACCTAACTTCAAAAGGATTATTTTTCCCAAAGAATTTTATTAATAATACGACATATCAGCTGTTTAATCAATTAAGCTATAACTTATTTTCTAATGCTAGATTATCTTGTTTTGCATACAATAACAATAAATTTTTAAATTTAATCTTATCTAAAAGCAGATTAAATTATTATGTCACTTAAAAACTAAGTAATAATTTTCCCCTAAATACTTACTAAATTAATATCAGTATCAGAATAAACAAAATTAGTAGCAATTAAGTTGCTACATCCAAGATTTTCACAACTTTCTATTATTCTAGGAGTTGCTGTTCCATCAATTGCAATAACATAAGCCTCTTCATCAGTTCTTATGCCTTGCAATCTTCCCAAAGGAATTTTTTTAATTACCTCTAATTTTTTATTGAAAATTATAGCTCCTTTTGATCCAATTAAATCATTAATCTCTTCCTTAATTTTTTCTTTTTCTTCAGAAGTAATTTTTTTAATTATTGTTTTTCCTTTAGGTTTGCTTTCATTTATTTCTACTCTATCATTTTTCTCATTTCTATCATACCTTCTTACACCTCTTGTTCTTTGGCTTCCAATGTATTCTGAAGCAGGAACTTTTTTTCTTAATGATTGAAGAATTTCCTTTTGAGTCAATTCTTCAACTTCTTTTCCTTCAGGAGCCATTGTTATAAAATCAATTTTTGCATTTTCAACAACATTTTTTATAATTAGATTTCCCCCTCTATCTCCATCTACAAACAATATAACAACTGCCTTTTCTTTAGACAATTCTTTTATTGTTTCAGGAAGTTTTGAACCATTCATTGATATTACATTTTTTACATCATTTTTTAATAGATTTACAACATCTGCTCTTCCTTCAACTATGATAAGTTCATCACCAGAAACATCCCCACAAGGAAGATTTTCAGTACCATAAGTTTGTAATTTTGCAAGTTTAGCAGAAGTTTTAATTTCAGAAGTCATTTCATTCATATCATTTCCACCATCCCCTAACTTTTCCATTAATTTTTTTGCTCTTTCTAAAATATAATCTCTTTTGCTTCCCCTTACATCTTCAATTTCAGTTACTTCTATATGAGTATCACTTGGTCCAACTCTTTCAATTGTTTCAAGAGCAGCTCCTATAATAGTTGTTTCAGTTTTATCCATTGCACTGGGAACTTCAATTTCTCCAAAAGTTTTGCCATCTTTATAATTTGTATTAACTTCTATTCTGCCAATTTTACCAGATTTTTGGAGTTCTCTCATTTCCATATCATCTCCAAGAAGACCTTCTGTTTGGCCAAATAAAGCCCCAATTATGTCTGGTTTTTCAACTGCTCCATCTGATTCAAATTTTGCATGTATTATGTATTTTATTGATACTGGTGATATTTTAGCCAAATTGTGTTCCTACAAATCAACAAATTACTTTAGAATTCTTAATCCAACTTATAACTTCCTATTAATATCTATTCTTTGCCTCGATTAGTGAATATGATTTTAAAAGATTAGTCTGATTAATAATCTATCTGTAATCTGATAATCTATGATGACTATCAATAATTAATTTGGTTTATAAATCTTTGCAAATCAATCCTCTGTCCGGAGTTCTTTATTTTTAATAAAAGTTAATCTATTATTGTCTTATTTTTCTTTATCCCCTCATTAATTAGGGGGGAGTAAATAAAAATAAGTGATTTTTTAGAATATTCGAAGTTATGAGATTTAATTCCGGACAGAGCATAAATCAAGGAATCAAGAAAAAATTGATATAAAATCTAAAAACAAAAAGAGTTTTTAAAGTTTATCCTCATGCACAACATGAATTATTTTAATAAAAAACTTTAAATACCCTGATGCCAATATAAAATTAATCAAAAAAATGAGGTTAAAATAATGTCTGAAGAACTTGAAGACGAAGAAACAATTTTAGACGCTATAGAGGATGACGAAGAATTTGAATAATTCTTCCTAAAATTTCTTTTTTTCTTTTTTATATATTTTTAATAAATTTTTTATATTAAATAAACTATTTATATTAAACATATAATCCATAGTAAGGATTCTTTGGACAAGTACTATTGCATTTAGAGTAACAATGACTTTGTTTTAATAATTTTTCATCTTCATGTCCAGGTACTTCTCTAAGTAAATAAGCTCTGATTTTACAGAACTTAAGTCCATCATGGATTTCAAAATCTTCTTCTTCCAATATATGTGTTACCATGTTGTTTTTTCCAAAAACGAACAAATAATAAAAAAATAAATTAAATTATTCAGTGTTCTGTGAATGGCAAGGACAACTAGTATCATAGCCTCTACAATCTTTTCTTACATAGGTAACTTTTGCATTATCTCCGATTCCAGTTACTTCTCTTTCATAGCAAGGGTGTTGTATAATTAGCCTTGGTCTATCTATGCTAGCCTCTATTTCATCAGCATTAGCTGATAATGGACATAATTGAACACCTTGTCCTGCCTTTTCTTCCAATATATCTATTGTTGACATTTTTTCCTCCTGTTTGTATTTAGTTATTTAAGCTTCAAATGGAAAACCAGAAATCTAGATTTTAGTTATAAGATAAAATTCTATAAATCTGGTTTAATCCTAGATTTACAAATAAAAGTAAAAGAAGCTAAAGTCTTCAAAATTGATAATTTTGAATGAATTGGAAACTTTAAGAGTTTCCAAGCTAGAATAATTTTCAATCAAATTATTCATTGCTTTTTTCATACTATCAATTAGAAAACAAGGTTTAAAAATATTACCGTGATTGCCATTGATATAACCAGGGTTGCCTTTTTCTCTTTCTAATAAAATATTCAAGCATTTCAGGATATTTTATTATATCAAATGGATTAATACTTGGATAAGTATCTGGTCTGAAACTCGCTTGTTTTAAATTAAATGGAAATAATTCAGTTAATTCTTCATCAACTAAAACATTTATTCCTCTTAAAAAAGCTCTTCTTGCTACTTTTTTTACACAAGAGTGTAAATGAAATCCAGAAACAACCAATCTTCCAACATTTCCTAATTGATTCATTATAAAATCACTTTTAGGATAAGGATAATGTTCATCTGCATTAGGTGTTCTATGAGTTTCTGCATCTATTCCAACATATATTATTTGATCTGTTGGTTGCAATCGAATAACATCTGAAATTTCAGTATTATCCAGTAAAGCATAAACAACATGAAATCCTCTTTGTCTATATCTAAGGTCAATCGAAGAATTTAGAGCATTAGAATAAATAAGCTTATATTTTGCATTTAGTTTAACAATAAATTTTATCCTTAATTTCTCTTGTTCTTCATCACTTTTTGCACTTTCAAATTGTAGAGCGAATTCTTGTTCTAATTCACCATAATCCCAACTCCTTGCTCCATTTTGTATCTCAAAATCCAGAATATCCTGCTGAGATACATATATAGAAATGCAGGTTTTGTTTCACATACCATGAAATTTAAGAAAATAAGCAATTTAAAAATATTATTGTTTTTTAACAAGCCTGTCTAACAAAAAATAATTTTCATTTACTCTCATTCTTTCCACAACAGGTTTATAATTTTTATAATAAACTCTCTTAGCTCCAGCTCCTGCTTTTGATCCTATAAATCTATAGGTACCATTGACAATCTCCAATGCACAATTATCATCAAGCCCAATGCCAACTCCAGGTGTTGTCTTCATTATTTCAGTTAAACCATTATCTCTATGCTGTTCACGAATATGATGAGGACTCATAGTAAGGTTCACAAGTCCAAGTCCATTTATTCTTACAAAAGATGCATCAGTTGCATTTGCAAATCTTGGTGAATCACTGCATCCATATCTGAACCAGCAAATTGCACCAGCAGAAAGTCCTGATAGAACAATTCCTCTTTCATAGGCTTTCTTTAATACCTCATCAACTCCATGTTTTCTCCAAATTTCAAGCATCTCAAGAGTATTTCCACCACCAACATAAATTAAGTCAGAACCAAATATTTTTTCTTTAATTTCTTTTAAAGAAGGAGTTTCATTCACAAGTCTTAAAACATCAGTTTTACATCCAAGCCTATTTCCATAAACCTGTTTAAATGTTTCCCAATATCCTTCTGCATCTTTACTAGCAGTTGGAATAAAAAGTGCTTTTGGATTCTTCTTACCAGTAAGTCTGATAACTTCTTCATCAATTGAAAAAGTATCAAGATCTTTTAATTCTCCTCCACCAATAGCAATTATTTTTCCCATGTTAAATAAATAAAAATTTGGTTTATAAATATATATTAAGAAGTTCTAATCAACAAGAATTATATCTTTCAGTTCTTATCTGTTCCCAAGTCTTATGTCTATCCCTAAATTCATCATATTCTCTTATAGAAGGTTCTTCTGGAAGTTTTGAATTTTGATAATTTGGATTTTCCATTTTATTTGTAAACAGAAGATAAGGCAGCGCAACCACTTGCAATTGAAGCTAAAATTACAACAATAGGGTATAAACATCCCCTATAGGCATCATTAAAAACAATTTCAGCTTCCCAGTCTCTCAATGATGCAGGTTTTTGAGAAATATTGGAAACAGGATTTGAAGCAATTTTTTCTAAAGGATTTTGTGTAGGTTCAGTCATTTTAATCTTCCTCAACTCTTCCCTCCAGTTTCAGGTTTAGAAATATAATTTAAGCTAATTTCTTTTCAACTATTTCCATACAAACACCAGCAGCAACAGTTGCTCCAGCATCTCTTATTGCAAATCTTGCCATATGAGGATTAACTTTTGAAGTTTCAAGAACTAAATTTCCCATAGGTTTTAATTTAACAATTGCAACATCCCCATTCTTGATAAAATCAACTTTTCCAGGCATTGGTTGTCCACTTGTAGGATCTATTTTATGAACTATTTCAGTGAATTGACATGGAACTTGAGCAGTATGAACATGGAATACAGGTGTATATCCTTTTGCAATTACAGTTGGATGATTTATTACTGCAATTTGTGCTGTAAATTCTTCAACCATTGTTGCAGGTTTAGCAGCATCGCAAATAACATCTCCTCTTGCAATATCCTTTTTTCCAACTCCCCTTATATTTATTCCAACATTAAATCCAGCTTGAGCTTCTTGGAATTGTTCATGGTGCATTTCAATACTTTTTATTTCACCATCTATTCCTCTTCCACTTCTTCCAGGTAAAATCTTGATTTTTTGTCCAACTTTCATTATCCCAGTTTCAATTTTTCCAACAGGAACAGTTCCAATTCCAGTAATTTCATAAACATCTTGAATAGGCATTCTCATTGGTAAATCAGTTGGTTTTTTTGGTTCATCAAATAAGTCTAATTGTTCATATATTGTAGGCCCTTTGTACCAAGGCATTTTATCTGATTTCTTAAAAATATTATCTCCCATTAATCCAGAAACAGCTAAGAATAATGTTTTTTCAGGGTTGATTCCAACTCCTTTTAATAAAGTAGAAACTTCAGCTTTAACTTTATTGAAAGCTTCTTCTTTGTAATCAACAGCATCCATTTTATTTAATGAAACAGCTATTTGCTGAACTCCCATTGTTCTAAGTAACCATAAATGTTCTTTAGTTTGAGGTTGAACTCCATCTTTAGCAGAAATTGTTAAAAAAGCAGCATCAGCTTGTGAAGCACCAGTAATCATGTTCTTTACAAAGTCTTTGTGACCAGGAGCATCAATTATTGTAATCTGTCTTTTAGGTGTGATTAATTTTTGATAAGATAAATCAATTGTAACTCCTCTTTCTCTTTCTTCCTTAATTTTATCCATAACAAATGCAAATTCAAATCCAACTTTTCCATGTTTTACAGCTTCTTCTTTTAATTTTTTCATTTCCTGTTCAGGAATAACTCCGGAATCATACATAAGCCTGCCTACACATGTAGATTTTCCGTGGTCAACATGACCTACAAATACAACATTCATTGTTGGTTTAACTTGTGCCATGTCTATATGATAAAAAAATAGGTTTATAAACTTTTCTGTTGTTTTGAATTTTAACAACGGAAAAGGACAGAAATTTTCAAATTAATTTCTGTATGTTTTGTTTTTTTGAAAATTATTAATGATAAATCTCCTCGATAAAAATCAAATGATTTTTATTACTTGTAAATATTTTTTCTATGTCCTACTTTTAGAACAAGAATTATTAATTTATTATTATCAATATCTAGAAAAACTCTATAATCTCCAACTCTCAATTTATATCCAGGTTCTCCAACTAATTTTTCAACATAATCATAAGGGCGGACTTTAATTCTTTCAAAAACAGCCCCAATTCTCTCTTGCACTTGCTTTTCTAATTTTTTAAACTGCTGTTTTGCTTTATCAGTAAATATAAGTTCATACATTTAATTTCAGCTCCCTCTTTACATCTTCCCATTTATGAACTTTGCCTTCTATTGCCTCTTTTCTTGATTCTTCAATTTCTCTTTTAGTTTCTTCTGATAACTCTAATCTATCCTCAATTAAGTCTAGGATTATGTCCTCATAACTCTCTTTTTCATGAAGTTTCATCTTTTTGAGACGTTCTAATAATTCTTCACTTATCTGTATTGTTGTTACCATAGTAACTATATAGAACGCTATAGTATATAAATTTTTCTGTTATGTTTATTATAAAAGTTTTAATACTGATTTTTATTTTTATTACTATCATGGAATCTCTCACAACTCAGCTTCTTCAAGAAATAAAAAAGAACAAAAAATATTCTTCAATAGCAGATGAAATAGTTCTAGAAGAAATAAATAATCATTTAAAAAAGAATAAAGTAGAAAAGATTACAAAACAAGATATTAAAGAAATAAGATCTAAACTCCATCGCCTATATTCATCATACCTGCGAGGTAAAAAATCAAAGAGAACTAAACTTCTTCATGAATTAAAAAATGTAATCTCTAGGGAAGATACATCTAAGAAACCGTTAGGTGTCGTAGATATTATTAATAAGATTCTTTCTACAGCTGTTTCAGCAAAAGAAAGATTGGAAGATTATGAAGAAATATACAATAAAATCTTCCAAATAACAGACAAACCAAAAACAATAATTGACATTGGTTGTGGATTAAATCCCATATCCTATCCATATATGCAAATAGATAATCTAAATTATTTTGCCTATGATATTGACAATGAAGATATTAATTTTCTAAATGAATTTTTCAAAATAATGAGACCATTTGGACTTAATGGAAATGCACAGATACTCGATGCAAAAAATCTAACCAATGTCTCGATGATTCCCAATGGAGATATAATCTTTCTACTAAAATTAATAGATCTCATAAATACAAAAGATGCAAAACCAGGAGAAGAATTAATAAAAATATTAATGAATAAAACAAAATTCATAGTTGCAAGCTTTGCAACAAGAACCATTGGTGGAAAGCCAATGAATCTTCCAAGAAGAAAAGGTTTTGAATTAATGCTTGAAAGAATTAACCTAAAATTTGAGATAATAAAGACAAGAAATGAAATATTCTATGTAATTTCTAGATAATTATTGCTAAATTATTCTATTAAAATAACTTATCTAAAATTTCCTTTGTTAATTCAATAGATTCATTGCAAATTAGTTTTAGGCTTCTTGAAGAGCTTTTTTGAAGTATATGTTTTCTACATATTTATTATGTTTTTGAGTAGATTTAACTGCTGGAACAAAATCACCATCCCCTGAAACTAACATAGCAATCTCAAATTTATTTTCACAAGCACCTTCAACCATATCTACAGCCATATGAATATCATCTTCTTTAAAGACATAATAATATTCATTTTTACCTTTAATCTTTCTTTTCAAAAGTTTACATAAAATTAGATTAAATTTAGGAATTTTTCTTAATTTTTCAAAGAATTTTTGTTGACTATTATATTTGCCCTTATTTTCATTTTTATCTAGGCAAGCATTATAATAAAAGATATTTATTATCTGATTATCCTCAACTAAAAAGTTACAGAATTTTTCAAAATTAAAGTCCATAAATTTCTTTGAATCTTTGTAAATGTATTTTAATCCATGATAAAAATTATTACCATCAATAAATATGGAAACTCTTTTCATTATAAAGTGCCCACCCATTGCTTACGCAATGGTGAGCGTATATAATTATATTAGATATTTAAACCTTAAATAGTTTTCGGAATAATAATTTCTAAAAAGGAAATTCTCCAGAATCTCTAGTTTCAACTTCTGCAACTTGAGAGCTCTTTCCAAATAATTGATCTGCAATTTCATGCAATTCTTCTTTTTTATCAGCCAATGTTCTGTAGATTCCAACAGAAAGGTCAAGTGGTTTTGCACTTTCTCCTGCCCTCATAAAAAATAATCCGCCTCCACAACCTTTAACCCCATAATATCCACAATATCCACCATCAACTTTCATTCCTCTATATTCTATTGGTTTTGTTAAGGTTTGGTTTGCACGAGTATATTTTTTTATAAATCTGACTCCTTGATCATTTACTTCACCTTCAAACACAGCATCTCCAATACAATCAGAAATCTCTCCTGAAAATCCATTTCCATTTGAAAAAACTTCAAAATAACCTTCAGAAGGCATAACATTTCTCCATGTCCCAACAAAGTCAGGTTTTCTTCCATAAATCAATCTTTCTCCACTAACTAGTCTTAAGGATCTTAATAAAATATTATTATAGAAAACAGTTTGATCATTAGGTGTAGCATTTTGAGTAAATTCCATAACATATTGTCCAGGATATCCTGTTGGAGTCATTAATTCAGTTGAATAACTTTCCAAATCAATTCCAAATTCTCTTTTTACTCTATCTTTTTCTGCATACCATACAGCAGCATGCCCATCTCCAACAATAGCAATATCTACTTTTGCTTCAGCAATTCTTTCTAATAATCTTTTATCTCTATCTAACTCATGAACCTGTTTTACCTTAAGTTGACTTCTATGTCTTAATTCATTGCACTTTGCCAACTTAACATTATAATGAAAATCACTTTCACCTTCCTCTTGAAATAAAACTCTTTCATGAATAACTTCATTTAATCTAGTAAAATTAACCATTAGTTGATTGTATTTATACCAGAGTCTAGTATCTTCTAAACATTCATAGGGAAATCTAAATTTCCCGCATACTGATTTTAAAGCATCCCAATATTTATTATGTTCAGAAGGATATCTTCCATCAAGCCTCAATGAAGCAAGGTGATCTTGAACCGTTTCAAAATCTCCTGTTGTAAATGTTTCTAATCCAACTTTTGTTCCATCAGGAAAATCAGACAAAAAAGTTAAAAAATCATCTCCTGGAATAAGTCCAAATTGATTAACAGTTAATTCCGGAATTCCAAATAAAGAATTAAACCCTGCATGATGAACTCCAACTAAATGTACCATTCATAATAAAATAAATGTTGCTTTAAAAACAAAATTATATTATAAAATATATCTAAGATAAGTTAATACCAATAATAAGCAGGATAATAATCACTGTAATAATCATAGGAAGAATATCCATAATATGTAGGAGAATAATAATTATAACCATACCCATAACCACCATAATACCCACTAGAATAACCATAACTACCATATCCATAATATCCACCATAACCAGAATATCCATTTCCACCTTGGAAATTATTTGAACTAGGTGTAGGTGTTGAAACCGGCCTTGGATAAGAAGCTGTATTTTGTGAATGAACTTGTGTATAGGGTCCATTAAATGTTTTTGCACTACTCGAAGCACTTGAAGAACTTGAGCTACTGCTTCCGGAGTTACCATTCCAATAGCCAGAATAATAGGATGTAGATGGTTCATTTGAAGCACCCTGATACCTTAGATTATAAATTGGTGCAGAACCAGAATTTACATAATTAGAATTTGATCCTTTATATCCTCCATAAAATGCAGCAGAAACAAAATTAATGCCAATTAATAAAAATACAAAAAATAAAATTAATATCTTATTTTTCATAATAAATAAAGAAACAACTACTATTTAAGATTTACTATTTTGTTATCACTAGATAGTTATATAACTATAGAAAGGTTTAAAAACAAAGGAATAATATAAATAATATGGCAAAACCAAGTTATTCAGCAGTTGCAATAAGATCTGAAGAAGTTCCAATGTGTGTAGCTTTAGAATCAGGAAATTATCCTCAATTATATTCTGAAAAAGTTAAAAGTATTTTAGGAACTATTCCGGATGAAGGATTAATGGAAAGAGTTAAGCAAACTTTAGGTTCATTTGAAGAAAGAGATGGAAGATTAGCACAATCAAGCCCATATAGATTAGTTATTTTAAATGAAATTCTTCCAGAAGGAAAAGTTCTTGTTGCAATACCAAGATTGCAAGTTGCAAAAGAAAATAATCCTAGTTTTATGTCTGGTTTTTATGTTGATTTTGGATTAAATCTTGTTGGGGAACAAGGTTATCAAGTTAATCCTGTACAAGCGAAAGCATTAGCAGAAAATTTACAAGGCATAGGAATGGATTTAACAAGCCCAAAACTTATACCCTATAGTGCCTTAACTTATATGGTTGATGAAAAGTCTCCAAGCGGATTAGTCTTAGTATTATCAGAACAAGGAAGAGATTTAGCTAAATCCCAGGTTTTAAACACTCAAGATTTCAATTGGAATTATTCACCATCAAATAATGGGTTGTTCGGGGCTTGCCTTTACAGGGGTGGCGTCTGGGATGCTGGTGATGTTGACTTGGCTGATTCCAGTGACCTCGGCAGGGTAGTGGTTGAAACAACTGGCGAAGCTGCGCAAAAAAATTTTGAAGAATTACAAAGACAAGCAACAGAACTTTTAACTAGACAACAAAAAGAAAGAGCCGATCTTATAGCCAGACTTAGAGCATAAATATATATAGATATTTTTCTTTATTAAATTCCTAGCCATAAATGGCTGGGCTACATGTCAATTTATTAGTGCATTATTAAAATTTATTATGCCATGAAATACAGAAAATACTTGCGAGGATTTTCAGTGACCAAATTAATTTTTGGGAATAGATAAATTGGCTATAAGTTGTTCAGGGCTTACCTTAACAGGAATGGCAACTGGAATGCTAATGATGATGACTTGGCTAATTCCAATGACAACGGCAGAATAGCTCAGAAATGGTTAGGATTTATATTTTATGGAAGAGAAAGAATTATATTCACAAGTTTATAACCTCTCTAATTTACTTCTTGCTTGGAGAAAAGCAAGAAAACATAAAACAAAGAAACCTTATGTCATAGAATTTGAAAAAGATACAATCAAAAATTTATTTCAACTGCAAAATGAATTGACTAAACAGATTTATCAACCAAAACCATTAATAACATTTATACTAAGAGACCCAAAAACAAGAAAAATAAACAAATCCGCTTTTAGAGATAGAGTTATTCATCATGCTTTAATAAGAATAATTGAACCTATTTTTGATAAAACATTTATCTATGATTCCTGTGCAAATCGAAAGGGCAAGGGCAATTTATTTGCAATAAAGAGATTTGATGAATTCAAAAGAAAAGTTACCAATAATTTGAAATCAGAGGCATTCTGTATTAAAGCAGATATAAAACATTATTTTGAAGAAGTTAATCATAAAATTCTTTTAAGCATTATCAAAAAGAAAATTAAAGATGAAAAAGTTATTTTGTTGATTGAAAAGATTTTAGAAAATACCTCCAAAATTAGTTTGCCCCCCCCCCAATTTTGCTATGCAAAATAAAGGCATGCCTCTTGGAAACTTAACATCCCAATTTTTTGCTAATATCTATTTAAATGAACTTGATTATTTTGTAAAACATAAATTAAAAGCAAAATATTATATAAGATATGTTGACGATTTTGTTATTTTGCATCAATCAAGAGAGCAACTTGAAACTTGGAAAACCCAAATCAACCTCTTTTTGATAAATGAATTAAAATTAGAGCTTCATCCAGATAAATCTAGAGTAATTCCTCTTTCAAGAGGAATAGATTTTGTTGGTTTCAGGAATTTTTATCACTTTAGATTATTAAGAAGGTATCCTTTTTGAAGACCTTACTAAATTTAATAAAGATATATTGCAATATATGAATCTTTAAAAATCTTATTTTAATTATGTTAAAATGGGAGAACAAGAAATACCCAAAGAATCTAGTGCTAAAGGATTATTAAAGATACTTTTTAAGAGGACATCCACTATTTTAACAGAAATGCCTTCTGGGCAACCTGTAGCTATTAGAAAAGATATAAGCACCTTACATCTATTAACTGATAGTGGGGAGACTATACCTATTGATTTTAGGGGAGATGTTGGCTATGAATTAAATGGAGAGAGAGTTGCTTATTCTAGTAAACAGGAAGAAAGAAGTGGGGCAGTTGAAGCTATGTTTCCAAATACAGCAATTATTGGTAATTACAGGATTGTTACACAGACTCTAATACCTGAAAACAGAAACCTGCCACAATACACTGCAGAACATTATACTTTATTAAAATCTTTTAAACAAACTTAGTAAGGTCTTCACATTGAAGTCTTTCTTATTAAGAAGGTATTCATTTCGTAGACCTTACTAAGGACTCTTAATTTTGGATAATAAACACATATAACCGATTCCTGACTTCTCTATTATTTCCACATTAAGATTAATTTTATTAAATATTTTAATTAATTCATTCTCTGAGAACTGCTCAGAAACATTGTCTCCAAGACTTTCATTAAATATAACTTTTTTGTTATCAATTATCTCTTTTATAGGGCTTCCAAGTTTTTTATAAACCTTCATCCTTTCTTCAAAAGCGTCTTCTGAAAAAACACTAATTATTATTTTTCCTCTATTTTTTAGCACTCTTTTCATTTCCCCCAATGCCTTGAATTTGTTATCTCCAAAATTTGCAAAAGTTGTAAGACACAAAACAAAGTCGAAGTTTTTATCTTTAAAAAGTAATTCTCTTGCATCTCCCAAAATTATTTTTATATTTGGATATTCCTTAAAATTATCAATAGCATCATTTACTGCCTTTTGGTCGTGGTCTATTGCAGTAATATTTTGAGTTATATCAATTATATCTTTTATACTTCTACCATCTCCACATCCCACCTCTAGCACCTTAGAGTTTCTTGTTAGATGTCGTGAAGAAATTTTCTCTCTTCTTTAAACCATTCTTTATACGACTCTGGAAGTTCACTTAACAATCTTTCCCAAAAATCAATGTTTTTTACTTCTTTACTTTTCATAACATCTCAAATAAATCATTGGTTAAAAATTTATCTCTTTTTTAGTAAGGTCTTCACTTTGAAGCACTTCTTATTAAGAAAGAGGAATATTAGAAAGGTAATTTTAAAGATAAATCAATACAACAAAGGAGATATTAGTATGAATCAACTTTCAGAAAGTTTGCAAGGATGGTGTGCTTATTCTAAATGGGCAAATAGTTTTAACTTAACTATGAAAATATGTAAGAATATAGGCAAAGATTATTTTTTATAAGCTTCTAAAGATATTTTTACATTACTAATGAAAATCTACTTCAGATCATTTTCAGCTTGTTTATCATTATTTTTTATAGCTTTAATAAGCAAGGTCTTGACTTGTTTTGGATGTTCTCTGCAAAATGCTTCTAGTTTTTCAGCTTCAAAATGAGCAGATTTTGTTCCTTTCTTAGGTTTTCTTGAAAATACACCAACACCACCTGAATCATATTCCCAGCCTTCTCCCATTAAGAATCTCTCATGAAGTTCATGTATCAAAACATATGGAATTTCTTTTTTATACACCTCATCATCAATCCAAATTTCATGTTTAGGAACAAAATGATAAACCTTATCATGACCTCCTTCTGTAAAATCAATGTAAAACAAACTTCTTACTAAGTCTCCCCTCACAATCCATATTTTAATATTTTTTGTATATTTAGAGAAAATTCTTTTCATATGTACTTTTTTCACTAATTTTTCTTTATTTTTTATTTTCTTTAATTTTATAATATGTTTAGACTTACTTCTTTCAGCACCTTCATGCCTATTTGCAATGTTTACAGCATCATTGTACGAATGTCCATTTTTCAATTCTTTTTGTATCATTAAAAAATTATCAATAAAAAATCTAGCTTCTTTTTTCCCATTTTCATAATCGATCCATAATTCATGTTTTGGAATAAAATGAAAATATCTATTACTGCCAAAATTAGTGAACTCTTTATCAAGATTATTTCGAATATAATATCCATTAACATACCATACATTATACCCATTAAATACACCAACTTTTTTTAAATAAGGCTTTTTCATATCTAAAATTAGTTAAACAAACTAATTCTAATTTAAATAGGTTTTGTTTTTGTTTAGAAAAATAAATACAAATTATTACTTTAAAAATTTCTCAAGAATATTTTATTGTTAATGTTACAGGCTAAAGGATAATAATAGTTCTAGTAATTAAAAACAAAATGCAAATGTAAAAATTATTAGTTAGATATCTAGTTTTAAATTACTTTACGTAAATAATAGGGGCTTTTTCAGAATTAGAATAATAAGTAATAGGATTATCATTCAAAACCTCATAACCCCAACATCTTATTCCATAATCTTCTCTTAATAATTGCCCATATCTTGAATCAGGAATATTTGCATGATAGCAATCATAGTAATCATCAAAATTATGCTCTTTGTTTACAACAACTCTGTTTCCATAACTATCATAGTAAGAATAACTTAGATAATTGTAATCATAGTTATCAGAATATCTATAGGACTTTCCACAGGGATATGCATTTCCATGGTCATCCCTACAAGTTCCAGTTGTGTAATAGTTATACCAATAATCACTAATCCAGACTAGAGCAATTACTGCAAAAACTCCAACCAAAACCCAAACCCATGCTTTTGCCATATTTATTAGTTAAATAATAATTATTTAAGCATTATTGTATAGAAGAATACTAAATTTATTCAATAGAATCTAGATTTATTCTATCAAAATCCCAATCTCTTTCACCATCCACCCTATACTAAGGACACCTTACAGAACAACAACCATGTTTTAATGCTCCGTCAATATCTTTATCAGAATCTCCAATAACAAGAAGTTCTGAAGGAAGAATAAGAGAGCCGACAATTCCCTGCGATTTGGCAATAATTCTTGAAAAATCTTTAACAGGAACTTCATCTAATTGAAAAAATCCAGCAAACCTTTGCAAGCTCATTCTTCTGTCAGGATATTTTCCAAAACAATGAGCAAGTTCAGCCATTACATTAGCTGTATAACAATCAGAACTTGTAACAACTTTTATTCCTCTAACATCACATACATCAAAAAAACATTCAAGCCCTCTTCTTGGAGGAAACGAACTATTATGGTCATCTGTTGCTAAGACAGTTCCATAAATATCTAATGCTACTAATCTTATTACCATGTTAATCTAAGAAATCATTAAGAAATGATTTTTAAATCTTACTAAACTCCTGTAAAAGGAACAGGAGAATAATAATTCGTTTGAGTTAATCTCTGTAATTCATCCCTTATATCTTGAAAGTTTACACCCGGAATTATTTTCCTCTGAATTATGGTCCTGTCTTCAAAAAAACAGCCCACCTCATATCCTTGCGGATTTGCATCTGCATTAAACATAATTCTCGATTCCTCTGATTGTAAGATACAAGGTGCACATAAAACTAATTTTCTGTTTCTTGCATAAATCAGACTAGGAATAGGAGTAATAGTAATAAAATCTTCAGGGGGTATAACGCATTTTAACCATTTATTTTTTACCAAATCATCAAGACTAAAAATTCTATATTGGTCTAAAAATCTTATAGTATTTTTTGCAATTTCTTGAAGTTGACTTTGAGTTATTCCTCTCATCTAATTTTTTAGAAAAAGTCTTTTTTAAAGTTTTAGGTAGCATGCCCAATGTCATTAAGTTAAGCTTTACATTTTAATTTTCTTTTTTGTAATTATCACATAAACTCTCTTTCCCAAATACTTTCTAGGAACATCTGCCTTGGCAGAGGTTCCTATTGGAGTAACTACTC
>Ga0208375_1000542_pt1 | contig 53802 bp, 52 predicted proteins | sample RifOxyD1_FD_184038 | JGI IMG/M metagenome (GOLD analysis project Ga0208375, IMG submission 184038) | Soil microbial communities from Rifle, Colorado - Rifle Oxygen_injection D1 (SPAdes) | ecosystem: Environmental > Terrestrial > Deep subsurface > Rock core/Sediment | place: Rifle, Colorado... | reverse complement strand
CCGCCTAAAGGACTTCGACCCTGCTATTGTATCCCGTTTGCAGTAACAGCGGAGGGTTAGCCCGCCAGCCTAGCCTACAATGTTTATGAGATATAACTGCTTTTTAAAACTTTGGTTTTTAAACCCCTATTGGCCATCTTATCGAACAAGAATTTATAAATTGGCAATTGATTTGAGGGATGAATAGGGCACTCTAATGATGAGGATGAAAACCACTTATCGAATAAAGGGAATTCAATAAATCCTTTTATTCTTTCTTTTTTTCCAAGCTTTAAATGGTTCCAAACACTCTTTCTTCATAAAATTTGAAACTATCTTTATTTTTAGTCTGCCCAAATTTTTCAATTTCTTATCATGGATCATCAGTTCATTGAACCCTGCTTTTTTTGCATCATTCTCTGAAGCACCATATATTATCTTGGAAATTTTAGCCCAATGGATAGCAGAAAAACACATAGGACAAGGTTCAACTGTTGAATAGATGATGCAATCTTTTAGATTAATTGATTTTAACTTTTTGCATGCTTTTTTGATAGCATTCATCTCAGCATGAGAAATAATATTGGTGTCTTTCAAAACAGTGCTATGTTCACAAGAGATTACTTTATTATTCTTAATTATACAAGCGCCAAATGGAGCCTGACCTTTCTTAACGCCTTTAAGTGCTTTCTTTATAGCTAATGACATAAATATTTCATCGGACATATTATAAGTATAAGGTAATAATGATTATAAAAGTTTCTAATTTGCAAATACATAGAGTTTTATCGCGGATATATTCAGATATAATTATAACACCATAAAAGATTTAAATAAAAAAACAATATATCTAGTAGATAACTGGAGGTGGAATATATGTGTGGTACTTGTGGCTGTCAAACAAAGAAAAAAAAGAAAAAGGGAAAATAATTTAAACCCCTATTTTTATTTAATTTTTCTATGAGAGATAATAAGTGGCTTGAACAAAGACTGGATCAAATTTGGATTCTTCTGTTTCCCGAAGTGGAAAGATTGAACCAGGTTAATGTGCAGTTCAAGGGCAGATGGAGAAATAAATTTGGGCATATAAAAAAACTTAAAGATGGGAACACGGAAATTGTTATAAATGCGGTTTTCAAAGATTTGCGAGTTCCAGATTATATAATCGAAATAACTTTAGCGCATGAACTTGTACATTATATGCATGGATTTAACTCTCCCCACCTAAAAAGGTATAAGCATCCGCATAAAGGGGGAATAGTCGAAAAAGAAATGATAAGAAAGGGCTTCGGGCATTTAATCGCAAAAGAAAAAGAATTTCTAAAGAATGATTGGCCAAAAATTGTCTCTAATTATAAAAAGCCTAGAATAAGAAGAATTTCTTTACTTGATTTGTTCAGAATAGGCCGCGCTCGCGTTTAGATTCTCTTTCTACTTTTTCTATCTCTTTTAGGATTGTACGCTTATAATCTTCGATTTCTTGCTCTTTTGTAAGTTTAACGTAAGGTTTTTTTTGCATTCCCTGTGCGTGATTTGATGCAGGATGATGAACTTCTGAAGAATGCTTCTTGAAAAGAGTTATTTTTTTTCTTGGAATGCTTGATTCATACCCTGATTTATTTAATGATATATGGTCCCGCCTTAATTTAAGGAACATAATTATTAAGATTATAATAAATACCAAGATCATTATCGCAGTTACAATGGTCTTATACTTGAATGGTACTGCGCTGATTAAATCTATGCTAGAAAATTCATGATCCTTGCCTGCTACTGAAACCTTAATGTCATAACGGCCTGTTGCCAATCCATTAGATAGGTCAATTGTCTTATTTTGCCCTGGTTTTAGGGAAAGGGATTCTTTTATCTGTATTCCTTGATTAAATGTAATCGTAACCATATCTGAAAATTTTATATTCCCCACATTGGATAAGACAAGATTATTGCCGTCTAAGTATGGCATAATTTCGGATTTTTCAAGAATGGTGATATCAAACTTTTTCCTTATGCTTCCTGAGATTAAAGATAATTTGTAAACCCCTGGATCAGTTTTACCTGGAATAAATATACTTATGCTTTCACCAGACATTACTTCAGAATCAAAAATAGAATCCGAAAGAGCGACACTAATTTTTTCATTTATTATATCCCCTGCTTGATCAACTAGCGTGGGATTAAACCTCATTGTTTCTCCGGGCAGAAAACTCATTGACCCAAGATTGTGTGTTATATCTGTAAGAATGGGGGTTATAATAACTGAGACTGAAGATTCACCTTTATTGCCGTAATTATCACTTAGTCTTATAAGCAATTGATGTGTGCCCGACTTAATATTTTTTGGAAGTAATAATGCATATTTGAAATCTTTTCCTTCAAAACTATAACGGTAATTGGCATCGAGAATTGAAATTTCAAAATCGCCATTAAAAATCTGACCTTCAAGCTCTGTCTGCGCTGTGCCATAAAGCATAATTTCTTTTCCAGGCAGAACCTCTGTTGATTTTACTGAAGGGTTAATCTCTAATAACGAAGTTATTTCGAACCCATTTTCATCGATGAAAATACCGGAGTTGCCATAAATATCAAAAACAGTAGCTTCAAAAGTAACCTTACCTGCAGGATAGCTTTCCAATTTTATTTCAAATGTAAAATCCCCATTTTTTATATCCGTTGAATCAGAATAGAAAACTTCATCACCCTGCTTTAGATTTATTAGAGCGTAACCATTTACATTTTTTCCACTTTGGGTCAAAACATCCCCAGTATAACTAACAGATTGACCTAATTGGGCCTTTTCTTTATTCTTTGTAAAATGACCTATCAATTTTTTTGTAATTTCGAAATTATTTGATGATGAAGTCTCAATAAAACTATTGTTTGCATCTTTTAATGTAATATCCACTTGACAAGTGCCAGATTCGAAGCCAAAAATCTGTAAGGTCTGATTGAAATCTTTTGGTATGTTAGAATAAACAGAAACAACTTTTCGCATCATAACTCTTGAAGAAGAACCGCAAGTCATTGCCGTTTCCATAAAAAGATCTGTATTTACAGACAAGGTAATACTTCCTGATATACTTAATGAATCTCCTAAGTTGTAAGAATTACTCAATCCTGAATCTATTTCTATATTTGCAAAAACATTAGGCACTAGCAGGAACAAAGCTATTAAAAACACTGCACCCCTCTTATTCATAGTGAAAATTAAGAGTTTAAGTATTTAAATAGTTTACTATCTAAAAATAATAAATGGTTTATTTTTTCAGTAACATTTATATATCTTGCTCCAACTATTTATGAAGAATAAAAGGTGTTGAATAAAATGGTAAAACTAAGATTTCCAGATGGTTCTGAAAAGGAATATAAGAAAGGCATAACCGGCATGGAAATCGCAAAAGAAATCAGCGAAAAATTAATGAAAGAAGCGATATGCATATCTTTAGACGGCAAATTAATCGATTTAACAACACCTATCACTACAGATGGAAATTTCAAGATTCTAACTTTCAAGGATAAGGAGGGAATCGAAGTTTTTAGACATTCTACGGCCCATGTTTTAGCAGAAGCAGTTATAGAAATGTATCCAAATGCTAAACCTACTATTGGTCCCGCAGTAGATGAAGGGTTCTATTATGATTTTGAAATGGAATCTTTAACCCCTGAGGATATGGAAAAAATAGAAGAAAGGATTAAAATCATAATCGGCAGAAATGATAAATTCGAAAAGAATGAAGTAACTAAAGAAGAGGCATTGAAATTATTTAAAAACAACAAGTTCAAAACAGAAATGATAAATGAACTACCTAAAAATGAAAAAATAACAATTTACAAATGTGGCAAGTTCCTGGACTTATGCCGAGGGCCGCATGTGCATTCAACAGGAATGATTAAAGCCGTGAAATTAACAAAAATTTCCGGTTCATACTGGAGAGGCGATTCGACTAAAGAAAGCCTGCAAAGAATATATGGCATAAGCTTCAATGATCCTAAAGAACTTAAGAAATATTTAGAATTTTTGGAAGAAGCAAAGAAGAGAGACCATAAGAAAATAGGGAAGGAGTTAGACCTTTATTCTTTTCATGATGAGGGGCCAGGGTTTCCATTTTGGCATCCTAAGGGCACTATTATTTATAACAAATTGGTTGAGTTCGCAAGGGAAGAAAATACTAAAAGGGGATATAATGAAATAAGAACTCCAACCATACTGAACCAGAACTTATGGAAGACTTCTGGACATTGGGACAATTTTAGAGAGAATATGTATTTCACAAAAATAGACAATAATGAATATGCTGTGAAACCAATGAACTGCCCTGGCGGATTACTGATTTATAATTCACGATTGCATTCATACAGGGAACTTCCATTAAGGAATGCTGAGTTCGGATATGTACACAGACATGAATTATCAGGGGTATTGAATGGCCTATTTAGAGTAAGAGCATTTACTCAAGACGATGCACACTCTTTCTGCGAACAAGAACAGATAGAAACTGAAATAATAGATATGATTGAATATGCTATAAAGATTTATTCTACTTTAGGATTCAAAGAGTATGATATTTTTGTGGCAACTAAGCCATTGAAATCAGTTGGAAGCGATGCTGACTGGGAAAGAGCAACTGAGAATTTAAAGAGCGCACTGCAAAAGAAAAAACTGCCATTCAAAATAAAAGCAGGAGAAGGAGCATTCTACGGGCCAAAGATTGAGTTCAATATTAAAGATGCCATTGGAAGGAATTGGCAATGTGGAACAATACAAGTTGATTTCTCAATGCCTGCAAGATTCAAAGCAGAATATGATGCAAAAGACGGAACTAAAAAAACTCCTGTAATGATACACAGAGCGATTTTGGGAAGCGTTGAAAGATTCTTAGGTGTTGTTATAGAAAACTTTGCAGGGAAATTACCTCTATGGTTGAGCCCGGTGCAAATAAAAGTTTTAACTGTTGCCGACAGAAATGCAGAATATGCTGAAAAGATAAAAGAAGCGATGATTAATGCTGGATTGAGGGTAGAGATTGATAATAAACATGAAACAATAAACAAAAAAGTCTTAGATGCACAGATGCAAAAGGTTAATTATATGATAACTGTAGGAGACAAGGAAGAAGAAAAGAAAAAAATAGCAGTAAGGACCAGAGATGGGGAAGTCAAGTTTGATGTTGACCTAGACAGATTTATATTAAATCTAAAAGAAGAAGTTGAGAAAAAAGAGATAAAATAAGATGGAAGACGAGAACGAGTTAATAACAATCAGGAAGGAAAAACTGAAATTCTTTGAAGGCAAGAAAATTAATCCCTACCAATACAGCTATGAGGTCAAAGATTATGCTGCAAAATTAAAAGAAGATAATAAAGATTTGAAACAAGGTGATAAGGGGAAAAAAGCCAAGATTGCCGGAAGAGTAATGGCTCTGAGAACGATGGGCAAGGTTACATTTTTCCAGGTTGAAGATGCTTCAGGACAAATCCAAGTTTATATAAAAGAGGATGATATCGGCAAGGCTAAATATGAAATCTTCGGAAAGATTGATATTGGCGACTGGATAGGCATTGAAGGATTTGTCTTCAGAACAAAAATGGGCGAAATCACTGTGCATACTGAAGGATTTGAATTACTATCTAAATCATTAAGACCGTTGCCGGAGAAATGGCACGGATTGAAAGACACTGAAAAGAAATATAGGCAGCGATATTTGGATATGATAATGAATCCTGAAGTGAGGAAAGTTTTTGTACAGAAATCTATCATTGTAAATGAAATAAGAAACCAGCTGATGCAATATGGGTTTATAGAAGTTTCCACACCAATACTGCAGACAGTTTATGGCGGAGCAGAAGCTGAACCTTTTGTCACGCATATGAATGCACTTAATATTGATTTATTTTTAGCAATATCTCCGGAACTTTATCTTAAAAGATTCATTGTCGGTGGAATGGGCAGAGTATTTACCATAGCTAAGAACTTCAGAAATGAAGATTTTGACAGGTCACATAATCCTGAATTTGAAATGCTTGAATTTTACATAGCTTTTGAAGATTATGAATGGATGATGAAATTTTTCGAGAAAATGATTGAAGGGATATGCTTTAAAGTTCATGGAAAAACTAAAGTTAAATATGGAGAGCATGAACTTGATTTTAAAGCACCTTGGGCAAGAATGACAATGATTCAGGCGATAAAAAAATACGGAAAGCTTGATATTGAGAAATTAAGCGACGCTGAATTAAAGAAAAAGATAAAAGAATTTGAGCTTGAGATTGGAACTAGAGATGAAATGATAAATGCGTTGTTTGAAAAATTCTGCGAACATAATTTAGTGCAGCCTACTTTTATTACCGATCATCCAAAGGGAATTTCACCCTTGACTAAAGAAAAAAGAGGAAAACCTGAGCATGTCGAGAGATTTGAAGTCTTCGTCGCAGGAATGGAATTATCTAACGCCTACTCTGAATTAAATGATCCCATTGAGCAAAGAAAAAGATTCGAAGAACAACAAAAGAAAAAAGAAAAAGGCGATAAAGAAGCGCATCCAATGGACAAGGACTTCTTAACTGCGATGGAATACGGCTTTCCGCCTTGCGCCGGGCTTGGTATGGGTGTAGATAGATTAGTAATGCTTTTAACCGATAGCCACTCAATAAGAGACACTATAGCCTTTCCTTTCATGAAACCTGAGGAAGAAGAGAATGTTTGAAAAGCTCAAAAAGAACTATTCTGCACTTTTGAAAACTAAAGAGTTTAATTCGTTAAAGAAAGAAAAACCTGAAATCTATCTCTGCTCCGCTTTCACTGTTATGGAGGGCAAGGAATTTTCTGAATGGCAGCTGGATTTCTTTGATACAAAGGATAATAAAATCACTTCTTTTATTCTGAAAAATGGTAAATTTGAGATGACTGCAGCACAAGAAGTTTTCCAGGAGAAAGAGAGTAAAATCGATGAACTTGAACTTGGAAAAGTGAAATTAAATCTAGAAGAAACATTTGAAATAATAAAAAAAGTCAGGGATGAAAAATACAGAGGGGATAATCCTTCAAAAATTATAATCATATTACAAAATATGGACAATCATGAAGTTTGGAACGTGACTTATTTAACTGTTAATTTCAATGTTTTGAACTTTAAAATTGATGCTTCTAATGGTGCAATAATATCGGAGAAATGCGAACCTGTTTTTGGCTTCAAGGTAAAAGCTTAATTAATTTGTTCTTTGAAGTAAAACCGGAAATTATTTTAACTTCTTTTTTAAAATGCTTGCTTAAGAATTTAATTAATTCTAAATTTGCTTTGTTGTCTTCTGCAGGTGCTTTTATGTTGATGTGATAAACGTTTTCTTTTATTTCTTTGATTTCTGTTTTCCTTGCGTTCGGCTTTACTTTAATTGATAGGATTTGCATGAGATCAGCTCCTCACAACTGCTTTTTCAGACTGCTCGTTGAGATATTTTTCATTTGTTTCTTTAACTAAACTGTCATGAACTTTTATTATCAATTTAACAGACTTATTTTGAACGTTTAATTTAAATAATTTAGCTCTGCCGATCTCCCTGGTTGGAATAACAAAACCTGCTGATAATAAGCTATCCCAAATGCGGTGCAGAGTCGTCCAACCAATATTTGAGTTTTCAGCTATATCTGTCAGTGAGTAATCCAAACCTCGACCCTCTATTAAAAAGTCTAAAACTCTTATTGTCGGGGAGTTTCCTAATGCTTCTACAAATATTGAGTCCATAAATGTCTTAACAATATACTGATTTATATAACTTTCTATTTTGGTATATTGATATTCCAAAATAATAATCCTTAAAAATAGCTTATCTTCAAGAATATTAATGCTAAAGTATGAAATTCAGAAGAAGATATTGTTAAAAATGATGAAAATCCCCTAAATGGGGCGCATCGCATACTGAAGAAAAAAATCTTGTCAAGAGATTGCCAATGCATCTTAGAGGAACAAAAATTGTCAAAGCTGCTATTGAAGAACTTTTTAAATTAAATTTTCTTACGAGAACAAAGAAAACTCATGAATAGCATGTTTCATTGAATCCTGAAAAGAAAGCAGAAATTTTTAACTTTCTTGGATTATAATCGAAAGATATAAGAATAAAATTAATATAATAAAGTTCAATGCAAGAAATCATTGAGTTAACAAAGAAATTAATTGAATTTGAAACTATCAAAGACAAACCTGAAAAAATAAGAGACTGCTTAGAGTTCATAAAGGAATATTTCTCTTCTAAAGATTTTGTGGTAAAAGAAATGCAGCAAAATGGAAACTTTTCACTATTCATAACATATAGAAATACAAAAAATCCAGAAATTATTTTCAGCGGGCATATAGATGTCGTTCCTGGCGAACCTGAACAATTCAAACCTAAAGTAAATGGAAATAAACTCTACGGCAGAGGCGCTTCAGACATGAAAGTCGGAATAGCTGCAATGATGGTTTTGATGAAGCATTTCAAAGATAAGAAACCAGATATTGGTCTCATGATGACTTCAGATGAAGAAACAGGCGGATCTGATGGCGCAGGTTATTTAGTTAATAAAGGGTTTACCGCTAAATTTGCAATAGCTTTTGAACCCAACTATACAGATGATTTTAAGCAACTAAATCTTACTGTTTCACATAAGGGAATAGTCTGGCTGAAAATAAAAACTAAGGGGAAATCAAGCCATGGCTCCAGGCCTTGGTTAGGAGAGAATGCGATAGAGAAATTGGTTGAAAAATATGAAATAATAAAGAAGATGTTCCCCAAGGCAAGCGAAAAAGACGGATGGAAAGAAACAATAAATTTAGGCAAGATTTCTGGAGGAGATGCGCCAAATAAAGTACCAGATAAGGCAGAGATGATTCTAGATATAAGGTATACTGAGAAAACCACTGCTGATGAAATAATTGAGAAAATAAAAAATATAAAAGATATTGAAGTGGAAATTATAGAAGCTGAGCCCATGCTCAAAGAACTGAAAAGTGAATATATTTCAAAATTAAAAGAGTTAATTGAAAAACACACTGGGAAGAAATGCGAATTAAATAAAGAGTTTGGATCTACAGATCTAAGATATTTTTCTGCAAAGGGAGTTCCTGCTGTAATATTCGGCCCTGTTGGGGAAAATATTCATGCGGACGATGAATATGTATATATAGATAGCATAGAAATGTTCTATAGAATCATGTCAGAATTTATAGAAAAAAATATAAATTATTAAAGTTTTAGCTTGTCAGCGATATCATCATTTGGGTTCTTTGATCCTTTGTTCTTGGACATCTGCTCCTGAATCTTCTTAGCTTCTGCTTCTAGATCAACGCCTAAATCCTTCAAAGCCTTGACATGCATCTGCATAATCTGCTCAACAACCTGAACGATTTTTATAAACTCTTCGCGCTCTTTTGCCAGAGTAGCCAAAGCACCTTTGTGAAATCCAATCTGTTCTTCTTTTGCCATGTTTTTTGCCTCCTGAGATTTTGTAGGTTGGGATTATTTTATAAAGATTTGGGTAAATTACATCTTTTTGAACTTGGAATGACCCCATTGAATCAATAAGTCTATGCCCTTTACATTTGGAATATCACAGGCACCGAAGCAGGAACCTTCCCATATATAGATTTCTGCTTTAGTATTAGCTCTAAGATAATCTACTATTTCTAAGGCTTTTGGTTTTAAACCATCTGGTAACTGGATTAAAACCTTCTTTGCCTTGGCTTTCTTTATCTCTGATGCTGCTTTGCTTAATTCCAAATCATAATCCATATAATTTAAAATAATTTTGAGGATATAAAAAGGTTTTGGAAATACTAAAAAATATTTACTCTAGAATCTCATATAAATCAGTCAAATTCAATTCGAAAGCAGAAACAGGCATCTTCAAATTGAAGTTATCAAGAACTTGAGGATGAATCTCGCCAATGTAAGCAACTTTTCTACCTTTAATTAAAACACAGCCTACACGGCCAGAAATGAAAGAATTGTGCTCTGCATCTTCAACAGTATAATCTGAAATGCCCAAGGATCTTAAAACATAATCTAGAACTTGCCTTGCTTTGGTATAATTTGTGTCGGCATTTATCTCAGCCCAAGCCAACCTTTTTATTGTCTTTGTGTGAGTCTCGGCTTTCTGGTCTATTATAACAGAATCTCCGACTTCGTAAATCTGCTGAGGATATTCCTGAGAAACATTCTTCGTAAAGAATTCTAAAAGTGAAGGGATATTCCAATTTCTTAATGAAGACCAAAGCGCAGAAACGGGATTTGCAATTTCAACTATTTCTGATTCTTCTAGATTCATCTTTTTGAAAAGCATGTCCTTATTTGTTAAAGTAAAGTTCAATAATTCCTGAGCGCCAACACCTGGAAGCAAATTTCTAACTTTTTCTGCAAAAACTTCAAATTCATCCAAATCGCCCACTGTGGAAATTTCAGGAATTATAGGTTCAATAGAATTGTAGCCATACGCGATTATTATATCTTCTACAATGTCCACTGGATGCATAATATCCTGTCTATAAGAAGGGTACTCTAATTCCACAATATTGTTTGTTATTTTGACATTGTAACGAGCTTTCTCCAACAAGATTTTTATTTCTGAATTTTTAAGATTTAATCCAGAAATCTTATTTATATAACTTATAGAAATTTTAGCTTTCTTCGGCGTGAAGTTTGGAGATATAACTCTAGCATCAGGATAATCGATCTCAACGGATTCAAGCTTTGCGCCACGATCAGACAAAGCTGCAACAACAACATTTAATGCAGTCATAACTACCCCTTTATCCAAACCAGTAACTTCAATAAATAGATTTTTGGTCTTGTCAGTAACTTTGCCCGTATAATCTGAGTTTATCACTGGAGGCATGGATGCAACTTCATTTTTAGAATCCATAACTATTGGATACTTCTGGAATGATTCCAATAGATGCGAATATTCGATGCCTTTTGGATGCCTCTGCAATATCTCGCGGGGAGTCATTAATTTATCTGATTCCAAAGGAATGAATTTTATTCCGTCTGGAGCAACAGCCTTATAAAATATTGGAGGAGATAATTTATCTAAATCATAGATGCCTATTGCGGCTTCTCTTCTTTTTCTTCCGTAAGTTAAGCAGACTTTTTCTTGAAGCTGAATCATCTGAATCAATAAATCTTCTGTAATCTTAATATCTCTAGCTACTGCTGCAACAATGTAAGGTCTTATTTTCTCCATGCCTTTTTCAACTTTAACTTTTATGCCTGAAGGTTTCAATTTAAATTGGGGGATGCCTTTTTCAATTCCATGATTTCCTTTAAGCTGACGAGCAATACCCTCTGTTGACCAAAGATCCGGACGATTAGTCTCTTTGCAATCCACCTTTAATGTGTCATTATCAATACCATCGAATTCACCTTTAATGAACAATAGACTTTCTTCTTCTAATTCCCTGATTGATATATCTCTGCCAAAAAGTTGCTTCAAGTCCTTGTACGAAATATCTAGCTTGGGCATTTTATACTAATTTCACCTCTCTCAACCATTTCAAATCTGAACTAAACAAGTAACGAATATCATTAATTCCTAACTTAAACATTGCCAATCTATCTATACCTAAACCCCAGGCCATAACTGGAACTTTGATACCTAAAGCTTCTGTAAGTTCGGGTCTGAAAATTCCCGCACCACCTAATTCAATCCAACCTAATTTAGGGTGCTTGGCTGAAATCTGAACGGAAGGCTCTGTAAATGGATAATAATCCGGATAAAAACGAACTTCTGTTGCGCCTGCAATCTCAATGGCAAACTGTTTTAACATACCTAATAAAGTCTTGAAATTGATTGTGTCATCAGCAACAAAACCTTCCATCTGATTGAATTCAATTAAATGCGTTGCATCTAAAACATCTGGTCTGTAACATCTTGCTATTCCAAAATATTTTGCAGGAATTTTGATTCCCTTAGCCATTTGTCGCCCTGACAATGCTGTTCCATGAGCACGAGGCATTAACTGCTTCGCGATTTCCGGATTCCAATTGTAATGCCATCCAGTCGAACCTGTACTACCTCCATTTTCGTGGGCAGATTTTACTGCATTCACAATTTTCTTATCTGGCAGAATTCCGTGAGTCGGATATTTCAAATGATATGTATCTGTCCAAGTTCTTGCGGGATGATTCTGAGGCTGAAATAAAACATCAAAATTATAAAATTCAGACTCTATCAACGGACCAGTCATCTCTTTAAATCCTAAACCGACTAATTTCCGTTTTATATCATTCAAGAATTCCAAATAAGGCTGTCTTCTTCCAGCTATGATTTTTGGAACATTAATGGAAACATCAAATTTTCGAAATGATTTATTTTTCCAGGACGAAGTTTGAAGCATTGCAGGATCCAACCGGTCTATAGAAGAAGAGACCTTTTTCAAATCTTTTAAAACTATTTCTTTTCCTACTGAAGTAAGAAAAATTGTTCTTATCTTTCTTATGTCTGTCTTGATTATTCTTTTTCTTTGCTTTAAACTCTCCAAAGCAAACTTATCTTCATCTTTCAAATCTTTTAATTCTATAGGGAGTTTCTTTAAGAAAGACTCTTCCAAAGACTCCTTTTGCAGGGATTTTTCTCCAGCCGGAGTTATTGACAAGAATAAGCCTTCACTCTTCTTTTCTATCGTAATTGCCGCTTTTTTTCTTAATATGCCCAATGCTGCTGAGAGTTCATCTTTAGTTATATCAATATCTGCGACTTTTGTATTCTTTTTAACTTGCGATAGTAATCTTCTTTCAGGCAATCCTTCTGCAAGGTAGTTCTTACCATTCTCATCCAAATCAACAACCTCTTTGATATCCACCTTTAAATCAATAACTTTCTTATTTTCAAGCCACTGCAATGCGCGCATAAGCTCAATTTCTTTCATAGACGTGGCTTTGGCTAAAAGAGTGTCAAAAGAAATGCCCTGCTCAAGCAAGGGCAAAACCTTGCGTTCTAAAGGGTGCAATTTTGAAATAATATCTTCATGAGACATTGTATTTTAATAAGAAAGCGCAGATTTAAATAATTATCTCTTTATAAAACCGCATTGTAATGGCAATATAACTTTTGTCCCGATATAATTAAACCTATCTAAAGCCATATTTCTTTTGGAATAAATTCCAAAAAATATTTAAATGCCCGTTCCGTTAATATTTTTAAGAATGTTTAAAAGGGGTTTATATCTAGTTGTATTTTTATTTATGATAGCTGCTGCGAGCTTATACATTGTTGAAAATGCGAATGCCGTATCTACTCTGACAAATCCCCCCGATGCAACAATATACACCGATACAAGAAATGTAACTTTCACCTGCACATCTAACCTTAACCCAAATACGAATATAACTATCTACACAAACATGTCTGGTTCATGGGCACCTGCAAGCACGCAAAATGCTGCAAAAGATGCGACAGCAGTTTTTATTATAAACAATCTAGCTAATGGGTGGTATTCATGGAACTGCCTTGGAGCAAACGATGCAATAAGCGAATATGCCATTGTAAACAGAACTTTCGAAATAAACATTAATAACGCTCCATCTTTCTCAGGGGTTATCCCGAATCTAAACATGAGTGAAGATATAAGGTACCCAAACATAATCAACCTATCGCAATATTTCAGCGGAGATAGTCTTACTTATTCTGTTTCTGGAAACTCTAAGGTAGCTATTTCGATAGCTAATGCTTTGGTTACCTTAACACCGCAAGCAAACTGGTCAGGAATAGAAGATGTTGTTTTTACTGCATCTAACGGCGGACTAACAAGTACAAGTAACATGGTTCGACTAAATGTCGACGCAGTTAATGACCCCGTAACTTTTTCGGGGAGCATACCTGGAAAAAATTGGGCTTATGGGCAAAGCATAATTATCAATCTCTATAATTATTTTATTGATGCAGACAATGAGACATTATCATTTTATCATTCAGCTGTGAATAATGTAACTATCAGCATATCTTCAGGCAATGCAACATTATCCTCACAAAGCGGATTTTCCGGCACAAGATATATAACGTTTTATGCTAATGATACAGAAAGCTCCGCTAATAGTAATAATATCACACTTGTTATCTCTGCAAATAATACGGCTGTTCAAGGCACACCTGTAATAATATTTTACTCTCCATCCCAAATTGTTTCTATAACTGAGGGAGGATCACAATTGTTCCAAATAACTGCTACAGGAATGGGCTTAAGCTATACCTGGAGTTATAATGGGGATACTGCAAGTGAAACTGGCCCAACAAAGAACATTGTAACAGAGATTGGCGACAAGGGAAATTATACTGTCCTTGTAACTGTAAGCAACACTCTTGGATCCGCATCCTTCAGTTGGAATCTAATTGTAGAGGATTACGATAATTCATCTATGGATGTAAACACAAGTCTGACCGCTGGAGCAACAGTTGAAATAATTGATGACTATGAAATAAAAACCTGCGGCAATGGCCAAATAGACGAAGGCGAGAACTGCTTTAATTGCGATGAAGATGTAGTATGCACCTCTGATGAAGTTTGCATGAGCGGACAATGCGTGCCACAAGAGGACAAATTTCCATTAGTGCGAACGGTTGTGATTATAATAATATTCTTAGTAATAGGCGCTTCTGCAATCATATGGATTATGCAGAGCAAAAATAAAGCGATGATTGAGCTTGGTCTTAAAAGAAATGTTCCTCCAGCGCAAAGAAACTATGATAAATCCTACAAAATAATTTCTGATAAAGACAGTGGTGAAAATCTTTACGGTAAGAGACCGGATGCTCAATGATAAGCAAGAAAGACATCGCAGAGATAAGAAAGATTTTGGCAAAGAGTGAAAGGCCATTGATATTCTATGATGACGATACGGACGGAGTATGCAGCTATTTGCTCATGAGTAAATATTTAGATCGTGGCAAGGGGCTTCCTCTGAAATCTTCGCCTATGCTTACAAAAGACTTTATGTACAAAGTAAGAGAAAATTCTCCTGATTTGATAATCGTTTTAGACAAACCGCTTATTGATCAAGATTTTATTGATGAAGCAAACGTACCCATACTATGGATAGATCATCATCCGCCCGTAAAGAGGGAGTATGTCAAATACTACAATCCGCAATTAAGAAAAAAAGACGATAATAAACCGACATCATATTTATGTTATAAAATAACTGAAAATAATCTTTGGCTTGGCTTTTTAGGCACCTTGGCGGACTGGAATCTACCAAAAGATATCACCAAAGAGTTTCTTAAAGAGTATCCAGACCTGATGCCTGGAAACGTAAAGGATCCTGGGCATGCAATGTTTGGCACAGAAATAGGAAAATTAGTTAGGGTTTTTAATTTTGCAATAATGGGCATGACCAGTGATGCGATAAAATACACAAATGTTCTTAGAAAGATTGAATCACCTTATGAACTTTTAAGAAATGAAACACCCAGAGCAAAATTTGTTAACAAAAAATGTAACAAACTGCTTACTGTTTATAATAATTTTTTACAAGAAGCAATAGGCTCTGCAGAAGATGGAAAATATATTATTTATACTTATGCTTCAACTAATTACAGCTTCACAGGGGAATTGTCCAACGAATTAATGCATAGATTTCCAGGTAGATTAATACTGGTTGGCAGAATTAAAGGCGACAGGGTTATTATAAGCATGAGATCGCATGACCATAATCTGCCAAAGCTAATAAAGAATGCCTTGGAAGATGTTGAAGGCTATGGCGGGGGACATATCGCTGCATGCGGAGGCAATATTGCAAAAAGAGATTTCTCAAAATTTACAGAAAAAATAAAAGAAAAAATTTAATTTGCCCTTACTGTCACAACAATTGGTTCACCCAATGGCTCGCCATACAATCTCGGAGTAATTCTATATTGCGATTTATCTGCGCAATTACCCCAAGCATCCATTAAACATTTTGCATCAATTGTGAAGCTGTTGCTTTTTGGCACAAATTTAACATCATCATATGGATTTATTTTATAGTCTGATTTTGGGGTCAGAGGATAAAATTCCAATGTTATATTAATGCCTTCGCAATCTTCTGGGGCAAAAAACATATCTATAGGGAATCCATTTTGTGTGTCAAACCTTTTAGCCGTGAAATTTTCAATGCAGCATCTAGTCGGAATGACATAGAGAAATGTAGTTGCTGTGTCTTCCGGAGTAAGCTCAATTGTGACCAGATATTTTGAATAACAATCTTTTGAATTCTTTAAGCACGCAGTCTCTGCAGTCTCATTGAATATGACAAAGTTGCCGTTCAAATAATATTCCTTTGGTTCGTATTGGATGCCGTTATTCTTGTTTTCAAATGTAATTTTTGCCTTCCATCCTTCACATAAACCATTTGTGGGGGCATAGAATTGCACAAATTCTTTATTTTTAGTCCAATAGCCTGCATTTGCCTTGAAATATTCCTTGTCTTTTACAACTATGTTTTCAGATTTTAACTGGCAATCACCTTTTACCCACAAGGTCTCATTGTTTTGAAATTTAATATTTCCTTTCTGCATTGCCCTTAAAATATATCTTCCCTTGTTGTAAATCTGCGGATAATATATGAAATATCCAGATAAGCCAAATGAATCTGAAACAAGCTCTTCACCTGTATCAATATTCAGCGCAACAATCTTAAGCCCTGAACACTGGCCAAGAACTTTAATTTTCGTTGAACCACCAGTAATAACCTTATCATCCATATACCAATTCAAACCAACAATCTGGCATGGATCAAAAGATTCTTCATTTAGTTTATCAGATGTTTCATTATTTTCATCGGAAACTACCATTGCAGTTAATTTATTTCCGAGATAACAACCTGAAACTATTAGTATGCCCATCAATAAGAATACTATTGTTTTCCTCACCATTTTTTAAACACCTTCCTTGAAAAGATTAAATTGAAAGAAGTTGTATTTAAAGCTTTTTGTTTGGAAAAATTTATATATTTATACTGAAGAATTTAATACGTGGAAAAAATATTAATTGGGCTGGACAGGGATGGAACGATTATAAAAGATGTGGGCCCTTTGGGAAAAGAAAAAAATTGGCACGAACAGATTGAATTTCTTGATAATGCTATAAATGGATTGAGATGGTTCAATACCGACAAAAGAATAAAATTAATGGTGGGAACAAATCAATCATGGGTTGCATATGGGGATTACAGCGAAAATAATGTCAAAGAGGTGCATGAAAGTTTAGATAAAATATTGCAGTCCAATGGGGTGGTTGTAAACAGTTGGCAATACTGCCCATATGTTTCAATAGATTATGCGATAGAACATGGGATTAATTTGGAAAATAATTATGTTTTATCCAAATCTGATTCCCGGCTAAGGCTCAGGAAGCCAGAAATAGGGATGCTTGAAAAAGCCGCAGAAGAATGGGGTTTAGAATTGAAAGACTTCTCGAAGATATTTTTCATTGGAGACAGAGAAAGCGATGTAATGACTGGAATAAACGCAGGCGGAATAGGAATACTGATTAATCCTAAAATTAAATGCAAATATTATATGGAGCCTGGAAATATTACCGCAAGAAATTTATACGAGGCTGCCGAATGGATAATGAAGAGAGTTTAATATTCTAAAATTTTGTTTTATATATAGCTTCAATATCAATTATTTCTCCAACAACAGAGTTCAAAAGCCCATCTTTTGTATAATGACCTAGATTGTCATTGAAGTAGAAAGCAAGTCCGATTTTAGCTTCTTCTGTTTGAATACCAATACCTTCAATCATTACATCATGCTTCTTGCAGAATTCAACTATTAAGGGTATTGATTCAAATAACTCTTGAACCAGATTTCGATCTGAGGCTATTACATCCACAATTGAACTTATATTTGTCATGGAACATTAAAAAATAAGAAGTAATATAAAAAGATTACTAAAAAATAAATTTAAAGCTCAGTCTTTAAAGGCAATGGTCTGACTATTGTTATAGGGATGACGTTTTTCTCAAGCTCTAACTTGGCAATATTAATAGGATTGTAGCCAAGCTCCTCATAGCTTTTCTTTGTCATCTTAACAAGTATCGGAGCACCCATTGCAATCTGCAATGCTCTTGCACCGATTATCCTTGCCTTCTCATACTTTGTCAAACGCTGTTCAGTCATATTAAAGCACCTTCCTGAGTTCTTTGACCTTTTCTTTTGCCAGGGTTATCATCTTATCGATGTCTGAGGCACTTAATGGAGCATCTCCCCCCTTCTGTATTGCGCAGGGATTGTTTGCTTCATCTATGCCTATTGTAAGCCTAGCGTCGAGAGCATTGAACTCTTCAACTAAAGGATCTACGAGCAGATGCTTGCCTATCTTTATAACGGTTACGGAAATTGGCGTCTTCTTCAAAGGCAATCCTTTGCTTGTTTTTTCATGGTAATTAACCTTGTCATTCTCGATTTTAGGCATTTTAGCGTCTTTTATTGCCGCCAAAGCGGCTAAAGCGCATGCATCAAATAAGTTTCCTGCATCGTTCATAGGATAGATGTCTACATTTACCATCCATATTTTTTCGCCTTCCTTTATGCAAAGCTTATTGACATCAATCATGCCGGACTCACGAACAACTCTGTCTGTGACGCGGGCCAACTCAATTGAATAATCGTTTGGTGGTCCTGGTTCAAATGACTCAGAAGCCATTGGACTCAATTCAACGTTCACAGTTAAACTTCCTTCATCAGGTGTATCTTCATAGGGTTTGCCTATTGCCATTTTAACACCAGCAATAACCATTGTTTCACCAATATGAACAATGGCTGAACCTTCCGAAGATTTTGTTGAAATACCATACTCAATCTTTATCGGTTTTCTGAACTCGTCAAGCTTACGTCCATCCATACGCTCGCCTTTGCTAAGCAGGCCCAAAATGTAGTCTTTCATAATTTTATTCATCTTTAACGCCCCCATATTTCTCCAGCAAAGCTTTCTTCTGGACTTCGTAAATCTTCTTGATGGATTTCTTCATCAATTCAACAGCTTCAATAATGTGCTCTTGAGATGCTTCACCATCCATCTGCATCAATGTAACTTCACCAGAACGAGGAAGCATAGCCATAGCTAAATCTGCTACTGGTCCTTTGTCATAATCCTCTTCTGCCTTGTCCAAATCAGCAACGACAGTTCCGTCGATGACGCCCATTGCAACAGCACAGACCATATCTTTCATGCTGAATCCTGCATCGGCCAAAGCTAAAGCAGCTGCGCAAATTCCTGCGCATCTTGTTCCTGCATCAGTCTGAATGAGCTCAATAAAAACATCTATACCTGATTTTGGAAACTCAGTCAAATCTAAAACCGGCTCCAATGCTTTTGCAGTGACCATCGAAATTTCTTTTGAACGCCTGCTTGGTCCTGGACGTACTCTTTCTCCTGCACCAGAAAATGCCATCATATCATAATAGCATCTTAGAACAGCAGTATCTGGCTTTGCCATAGATCTTGGAAAAACTTCCCTTGGACCTCTAACTGCTGCGTAAGCAATTGTGTTACCCATTCGGAACATTGCTGAACCAGCGGCAGTCTTTATTACGCCTACCTTAGCTTCGACTTTACGAAGCTCATCTAACTTTCTTCCATCAAGCCTCTTGGTGTACGCCATGTTGCTTACCTCCTGTTCTCTCTTTCAAAAATGCTTCTGTCTGCTCTGTAAGCCCCTGAGTATAAGAACATTCATTGATGCGCATTATCGCTTCAGTTGCAATGAGCTCATTTTTCAAGTCTGGGCCTTTTAACCAGATGATTCCATTCTGACCGACGGTAATCATGCAGCCAGTGCTGTCTTTTATAATTTTGATCATGCTACCCTGCTTTCCAATAATTCTTGGAACACGAGCGGGATTAACTTCAATGATCTTGCCGCCATAAAGTTTTTTCAAACCTGGCTCACGCATTGTAATATCCACAGCTTTTGTCTTTGTAACATTGGCTATCTTTGCGACCATATAATCGCCATGCGAAAAGTACTGCGTCAAATCAGCGCCACGCTCAATAAAATCTGAAGTGGCATCTTTCATTGAAAGTACTGCATCATTTGAATAACCAATATCAATAAACCAACTTGAATAAGTCAAATCCTTGACAAATCCAACAACTACATCTCCAATTTGCGGGACATAACGTTTCGTGAGCGGTATAATTTTTATTAATCTTCCGCTAAGAGAAACGACTCCCATTGAAGTAGAGATTATGTTGTCTCCCTCACGAATGGCACCATTGCTAGGCAGATAGTCCATTCCTTCGGCCAATATTTGACCGGGGATTACTACTTCCTTGTCTTCTATTAATAATTTAGACATTTTAAATTCCTCCTAATTACATTTCTTTTATCAACACATCACCATGAGTCAATTTATTCAGCTCATCAAAAAGTTCTTCTTGAGAACCTGCTGAAACTTCCAACGTTGCAGATAAAGATCCATTGGCTAACCAGTCTTCCTTTTTTATGCCCCCAAATCTTTTCAGTATGCCGTAAGCCTGGGAACCAAACTTGGCAGGGATACTAATGGATAATGTTTTCTTTTCAAAACTTATCGGTAAAATCGGTCTAAGCTGGTCAACTATGCCTGCTATCTGTTCTTCAGGCTTTTTGAACTCATCGATATTGACTTTAACCTGCTGCATTGCCAACTCTATTCTTTTTGGCGGCAATGGCGCTTTTGTCCTTGGGTCAATACCTTCTTTTGCTATTAACGCAATGATCTTTTTCTTTTTTTCTTCTCTTATTTTTGACTTGTAGTCTGTTGTAAGCTGAATGCTACCATCTCTTAAAATTATGGCGGCAATTTTATTAGAATCTGCTGTGCCGAAAATCTCTTTCAAGACATTATCTGGAGCCTTGTCTCCCTGTTTGACATTCGTGAAAATGTCTGTTACAGCCAAAACATCATTGATGTCAACTTTCCTGCCCTGCTTAAATTCCATGGCTTTTTCGCAATCCACTAAAATTTCAAATTCCATGCCTACATGGCGCTGGATCTTTGTGCCTTCTTTTAACTTAAGCTTTGCAATCACTGCTTCATCTACGCTTACCATTTTACTTTACCTTGTTGATTATGTTTCTTTCTATTCTTGTAAATTTCTTGTTTTCCATATCTATGGAAGCTGCGTCTATCCTGTTAATATCAAAGTCTTTTGTCAGAACTGCTTTCAATGCTTTTATTGCCAATGCTAATGCTTGTTCTCTACTCATGCTTTCTTTGTATTCCTTTTCCAAGACTTCTTTTATTTCTGTTTCATTTTCACCTACTGCAGTTGCTTTGTATTTGAAAAATATTCCCGCCGGGTCTGTAACATACAATTCCGGTTCTTGGTTCACTGCGCCTATCAATAACGAAACTCCGAAAGGCCTTGCACCACCATATTGAGTATAAAACTGCTTCATGTTGCAGATTTCTTTAGTTAAAGTTAAAACATCCAAAGGTGCGTCGTAAGTTACCCTGTGCTGCTGAGCTAACAATTGCGCTTTTTCTATCAGGATTCTTCCGTCCATAACAAAACCTACTGCTGTTGCGCCTATGTGCTCATCAATCTCAAAGATTTTTTCAACACTTGAGTTGACTATAAGTTTATCATTTATCCATTTGTCTGCTACGAATAGAACTCCGTCCTTGTAAACGATACCTATTCCAACGGTACCTCTTTTAACTGTCTTTTTTGCATATTCCACCTGCAATAACCTACCATCAGGACTAAACATTGCGCTTGTCCTGTCATATCCCATCATCTGATGCTGTGCTTGCTGCTGCATATTCAATTCGCCTCCTTTTTTAGCTTGTTAATCATACCTGATGTTCTTTTAGTTTTTATGTCTTTGGTCAATGCCAAAGCAGAGATAACCTCATCAACATAATTGCTGTTAACCTGAATAATATTATTGCTCATAAGCCTAATTCCCGCTCTAGCAAAGCCCAATTCACCAATAAATGACTTAATGGCATCCTTCAGGTAACTATCTGATATGTTTTCTCTTGATTCGTACATAATATATCTCTTTCCTTCTTTTGATGAAGGTAAAATCGGTTTCAACATCTTATTTCAACCGAGAAAAAAGCTTTCTCCTTCTTCTCTCTCTTACCTTAGTAAAGAAAGAGGTTTTCTTTTTAAATTTAACGGTTTTATGATGAGAATCAAAGCTTCAAATCTTTCTTAAAACCGGCTTTGTATAATCCCTCTATTAGATCTGTCCCTGCGTAACCTGCCAACAAAGAAATCCTGAAATCGGCACTTACTAATAAACCTGTAAAAGTACCAATAATTCCTGAAGTCAGAGAAGTGAATAATATCCTTCTAATATCTATCTTGCCTTTCTTGTTCTTTGAATAGAACTTTAATAAACCAACACAGGCTCTTGTCAAGCCACCGATTAAACCGCATAATGCTGAAATTATCAATTCCATTTTGTTTATAATACTCTTTTGAATATATAAATTTATTCCCAACAGAATTTAAAAAGAGATAATTAAATAGAGTAGGAAAATGGAAAACAAAAAGAGGGTATATCTTGAATCATGGCTGCAAAATCCTGCTAATAAATGGGATGCAGAAGACCCCGCTTCGTGCGGAGCAAGAGGATGCTTCAGTGAGCTGTCCTCAAAAGATATACATGATAAAGAAATAGCAGAAAACGGAAACTATGAAAAAAGAAAAGAAAAAATATTTGAAGAAACTTCTGGAAGAGGACATGGGGCAGTTTTAGACCAATCATATTTCTTGTTCTCAATGGATAATATAACAAGAATGTCAACATTATTTCTGTGCGCACCGCAATATGCTTCGCATCTGCAGCAGTCGTTGAGAAGAGCGACAGCCGAAAGAGGGTTTCATCTGCCTGTAAGTTTGGAAGAAAGTTTAGCTCAAGTATTAATGAGAATGCAGTTTGACCTTTATGAAAAAATGCAAAAAGAAAATGTCCCTGCTGAAGATGCAAGATTCATTCTGCCATTGAACACTAAAACAACGATACAAACCGCATTGGATGCAAGAGAACTTATGCATTTAGACTATATGTCCAAAAGGAAGGGTATGCCTGAAGAAGTAAGAGAAACTGTTTCAGAAATGATAAATCTTGCGAAAGGAATTGCGCCAAGATTAATGAAAGAAAGGGCAAATAATTATGAAGTACTAGCATGGATGCCTGCACCACAATTATTCTCATTGGAAAATAAAGGGATTGAGACGATAATTGACCTTGAAGAAATTGATAAGGCTAATTTGATAAATCATTCAGATATATATTTTCCTGCAGAAATAATACGAAAAGCAATTATGGAAAGAGATGAAGCTGAATTGGCTAATTTGAAACATTATCATTTCACATTTATAACCGGAATGTCTTTAGCAACTTTCCACCAAGCAACAAGGCAAAGAACATGGGACCAAAGTGTACAATCTATTTATGACGCAGTGAAAAGAGAAGAATATGTAATTCCGCCAAGCATAGCTAAATCTAAATGGTTGAGGGCATACAAGAATTTAACTGAAGAATCTATAAAATTTGTAAAGAATAATTTCAGCAACTCAGATTCATTGGGTGTGCTCCCTCATTCGCTGAAAGTTTATGACTTGATACATGTGAACGGATGGAACGCAATACATTCAATAGGCAAGAGAACATGCACTGAAGCACAATGGGAAATAAGAAAAATTGCAAAAACCATGGCTGAAAAAATAAAAGAAGTTGCACCAGAGCTTGGAAAATTTGCTGTTCCTCAGGGTGTGCTTTACGGAAAATGCCCTGAGAAAAAATCCTGCGGGGTTTGTGAGAAAATGATTGAAAAATCTTATCCTTAAATATTTTTAATTCATTCTTTTTTTAATGGTTTATCGATTACTAAATCATCGTTTTTGTTGCGATTGAAAATGCCCGAAGTAAAATTAACATATATGTAAACGCATAAAACAACTATGGCAAATACACATAATACTGCAATTAAATAAATCATCAAGCATTTATAGCAGAATAAACTTTCTGATGCAGGAATTTCTGAGGTTAATTTAGAATCAGAATAATTCACTACTAAATTTTCATCAACTTTAGGAACTAAATTTTCTGGCTCTAGATTTGCGATTGCAAAATAACTGAATCCTGGAGAGACTGCCTCATAGAAAAGATAAACAATATCTTGAGAAGTCTGCTTGGTTTCCAATGCATTCCACGAACCAGTAAAATGGAAGAGCTTGATATTATTCTTATTGTAACCATTATCAATGACCCATTGTTTGGTAACACGGAATTTTATTGTCGCCGTTTTGATATCTGCATTTCCAAGGTTTACTGTCTTGATTTCCAGATAATTATATACTTCTGCTAATGCCGAAACAGATGACGGAGGAGAAAACATTGTCTTGCTTATTATAACTTCTGCATTTTCTTTTATGACAACTGGATTTATACTAATCTCACTCACACCCCCGTAATTTTCAGGGATGCCCACATAAAATGAAGATGACGTGCCAGGGGAAAGAGATTCAAAAACATAAGAAAGACCTGGTTCAGCGGCGATTTTTGTTTCCGAAGATCCGCCGCCACCCCCGCCCCCGCCTGGAGACGTCGGAGTTAATACCGCATTATAATCTGTTGAATTTGAAGAGGACATTGTATTACCATATATATCGATACATCTAACATAATACGTACCTGATGCACCAGGGGTATAAGTTTTTTGATATGAATGGGATGTTGAGCCCGTAGTATTCATTGTCTGCATGCTTGAATATGCAACATCTGAAGTTGAAACACGGCAAGTTGCTACTTCGTTTGTTGTTACAGATAAAGTTACTAACGCAGTAGAAGTTCCTGCACTGGATGTGCTGATTGAAGTTATGACTGGAGCAAGAGTATCGATTAAGGTAAGGTTATATTGTGAAGTTGCAGATGAATAGCCTAAAAAATCTGTACAATTAATCGACCATAGATAAGCGCCATAGGCTGAAAATGTATGATTAATTTGAGAGGAAGATAAAGAGGTTTCTGAAATTGCACCATCTATGAACAATGAACAATTTGCAATTGAAGATAAATCTGTTAGGCTATAATTAAAACTGATGGTCAAGGAATTATTTATTTGAGAATTATTTGAAGGAACAAACATAGTAAATACCGGTGAAGAAGAATCCACTAAGAATGTATGATTTGAGGATATTGCAGATAGATTACTGGAATCTACCGCTGAACAGGACCACAAATAAAATCCATCTTGATCAACAGTCAAATTCCACATGTAGGATCCTGAAGAACGGTTAACATTAATTGTGCTGTTTAAAATATATTCTCCAGAAATATTTGAGTACAATGAAATATTGCTTACTAAAACATTATCTGAATAACTGCAGTTTAGAAGAATGTTCTGCCTTCGGGAAAAGTTTGCATGATCTGCGGTTATCTGCGTTATTAAAGGCGATGATGAATCGTTAAATATTGTTACATTTATTTTATCGCTTATGTTGTATCTGTAAGGTGTTTCTGAAATTACAAAAAATTCATAGGTTTCGGAAGGAGTACCTGAAGCATTTACTGTCCAGGTTATATCGCATTCATCATTCTCCTGCATTGAAAGCAGACATGAACTGTTGCTAGGATTAGGATTTATTGTATAGAAAGGTATTGCGCCTGTGACATTTGAAACGTCCCCTTTTCTCTGCAAAGAGGAAGAGACATTAATTCTTGAATATGAAATTAAAGAACCTGAGTCGTATTTACTGACACCATAATTCCTAAGATTATGCTTAATGGAATCTGGAGATAAATTCATATTGAATTTCTCAAGATAATACTGCCTAAGCAAAACTGCTGAACCCGCTGCATGAGGAGTTGCCATAGAAGTTCCGGAAATTGAACTGAATGCATTTCCGCGAACTGAAGAAACTATAGTTTGGGCTGGAGCAACCAAACCAAGAAGATATCCTCTATTATAAATATAAGTTGAATCATCATCTGAAATCCCACCAACCGCAGCAGCATATGGCGAACAAGCAGGATAAGAAATGCCGTCAGTAAACCCATTATTGCCCGTAGCAACAGAAATAAAAATTCCTGCTTGATGAGCCAATGCGAAAGAGCTATCAATCCACTGAGGGCAATCTGCAGAACCATAATCTCCATCATCCCCTATACTTATTGTGATTACTGAAATGTTAAATTTTGAAGCATTGGCAACGCACCAATCCACTGATGCAATCATATTGGAACTGGAGCAGCTGCCTGCCGCATTACAGGCTTTCAGAGCAACAAGCATGCTGTCAGGAGCGACACCTTTGTAGGTATTATTTGACGAGGCAACTATTCCTGCAACGTGCGTTCCATGATTGTGATCATCAATTGGATTTATATCTGTATTAACATAATCATACCCCGAGATAACCTTACCGCAAGTACCATTCTGGAATTGGGCCTGATTGCAGGACCCAAATGCGGAATGTGTATAATCTATACCTGTATCGACAACACAGACGGTTTGATCCTTGCCAGTTATGTTATTTGTGACTTGGACTGGCCAAACTTGTTTAGCACCAATCTGCCCTACTGAGGAGGCTAAAGAAATGTGCAACTCTTCATCCAAAATAATTGATTCTACATTTGGATCAATTTGAAGTTTAGTTAATCCTTGCTGAGAAAGATCCCCTGCAAATCCTTTTACGACTGAAAATCGTTTTTCTAAATTGAAATCATTTTTTGACAAAGATTTTAAGGCTTTATCCTGCATAGATTTAACATTAATTTTTCTTTCTTTAATATCATTTGACGGCAGATTATCTTTTAGCAGAACTATGACTTTTACTGAAGAGTTTGACTGCAATATCTTATTTATACGCTTGTCAATATTCGGGGAATTAACTTTTGGATCTAATGTAAATTTGACATTTTCACAGACCCCCGAAAGGCATTTAATTCTTGCGGTAATATTAAAAAACTGATTTGAAGTAGCATTAATGTTTATTACTGGTGAAATCAATGATGGCTGCAAGAATCCAATCTGCTTAACATCTACCTGATATATTCCATTTGCAACATTATAAAATTCAGAAATATTTAAATATAAAATATCATCTGAGACTGCCTGCCATTCCAATCTTGAAGTTCTATTGATACCTGAAATGATATCATCATTTTCTGCTAAAGTTGCTGTTGCATTATACAAGGTTATTATTGTATCGGTAATATCTAATTCTGTTAAATTGTAAGTCTGGATTCTGTAATAATAACCTTTTGTAACATTGAACTTTACAAAATCATTGTCTGATGCAGGGCTGAAATCGTGCTGCTGTGCTGTGCCGTTTGTTAAAATCCATTGCGCACTTGCAATTGAGTTATCTGGCTCGTAAGAGTCTACAGCAATAGCTATTGGAACCAATAAAATAATAACTAAAAAGATTATTGCGCACCTCATTTTTCCTATTGATTAAAGAATTATTAGAGTTTAAAAATATTGCTGTTATAAGAACGCTTCTTTTGATTCTTTTGTGCTCATTCCTAGAACTTTAGTGAAACTTAAGAGCATATTGTAAGGCCTTATGTCTTCCTCTTTTTTTGCAAAAGATGCGAAAATCATCTTAACTTTTGCTTTCCTACATAATCTGATATTCTGCATAATTCTTCCTAGGGTTACTGAACGTTGCTCCCAAGAACTTGCTTTTAAGAGATCATTGAAATTGAAAGCTATCGCTATATTGTTTTTCTTTGCTAAGTTGCATAATACCTGATTTAATCCTGAATTCCTAAAATGCATAAAATCTTTCTCTCTTTCCTTTTCATTTGAAACGAAAATCTTCACTTTCTTTGACTCTAGGGCCATACGATTGACTTCATCTGAAGAGCCTTGAACTACTAACTTTTCTTTTGCTCGGTTTAATGTATTTCTCAATTCTTTAGAATTCTGACTAATTAAATTTACTTTTTCTAGTTTAGTGAAGCCTATATTTTTATCTTCATACTCAAATTGTATCAAATCTCTTGCCATAGAGAATAATATTTAGAATTAAGTATTTAAATATTGGTGATTAAAATGGCACGTTAAATCCCTTTGCGACAACCTTTTATAGTCTTTTAATCATATATTGAGTTATGGAAAGGAAAATTGGTTATGTAATCTCGTTCTTAATTATCTTAGCAATTGTTATTGGGGCTATTTTGTTTTTTCAACCTGAGAAATTAAATCCTCAAATTCCCCCTAACGAAAGGTTATCTGATGAGCAATTATTACAGTATGCAAGATCCTCTTTTGACAAAGGGGAAATGTGGGGTAAGCACTTAATTATTGGTTATCATAATGAAGTTCCGGTTGAAGTTTCTTTTCCGTGTTCTGATGTATGCCCTGATGCTACAATAAGGATTATTAGATATAATGTTACTCTAAAAGATTGCAAATCAGTGAATGGAAAAATAAAATCTATCTATGTCCCGAGGGGAATAGGAATCGAACTTGCAGAGTTTTGTTTCCCTAAGGTTATTGTAGAAAATATCATTTATACTTTTGTTGAAAAATAGTTGACTTATTGTTAATGTAGCAAATATATCAAATATGCTTCAGAATAATCTTAAGGATGCTTGTCTTACTCTCTTTTGAGGTGTCAAACACTAAAACATTTTTATGCTTAGAAGACTCTACCAAAGAAGTTTCAAAAGCTTCTGCCTCCAAATTTTCTTTTATCTTTATTTCAGGATATTTTCTTTTTATTAATCGTTTCTTTAAATCTTTCAGTGAGCATTTTAAAACAATGCATAATGTAACTGATTTTTTAGGCAGGTAATGTGATAAATGGGAGTCTATAATGGAATTGCTTTTTATTTCTTTTAGCAATGCTTTGTTTAATTTTTTAATTGAGACTTCATTTGTTTTTCTTAACTTATCATAACTTTCTATTAATTTATATTTTTTAATGATTTTATTTACATCCAAATATTTCCATTTTAGTTTCTTAGCTAAAACTTTAGCAATAGTCGTCTTGCCGGTGCAAGGCGTTCCTGTTACGACGATGACTTTCATGCTATAAATAATGAGAAAAATAGTATATAAATCTATTCTAATATCAACCGATTGATTTCATAGATTATCTCTTGCTTTTCTTCAATGTCAAGTTCATATTTGGATTTTTTTGATTTTCTTGTGAACCAATGCGAAGATTTACGTTCAAGCTCAGAGATACGATTTTCGCATAAAACCTTTATACCCCGGAGATATCCCTTTATTGATTCAGTATGCTTTTCAATCTTTGAACCTGCATCCGTCAATGGATATCTTTCGCTGTTACTCAGCTTGTCAAAATTATCTTCATCAAGTCTTTCTCTGTATGAATCCATCTCATTGAAATATTCTCTAGCCTCTGAAACTATGTAAGAATAATCAATTGGTGGTTTTGTATACTGCCTCATTTCTGCAATAGACGAATCGATTTTTGAAATCAATGAGGAAAGCTCACGCTTTTGATTAAGATATTCATAATCTGGCAGAGGCTTTGTTTCTTTAGCAGGGAAAATCAAACCTATATCTTTGCTTACCCCCTTTTCAGGTTCATAGGATAATGTATCATTAGAACTGAAAATTTTTTCATAATTGGATTTAGTGGATTGCATTACGTAAGAGTAAACCTGTTTTAAATTAATCGAAGAAGGCAAGGCATTGATACCATAAACCCCAAGTGAAAGCATCCCTATCATTGAAGAAGTTACTGCAATGCCTTTAAAATTATCAGAAATGCAGTCTATTATATTCTCTGAAAAATTAATAAGGGGAGTAAATTTATTTTTTAAATAATTCGTAAATGAATTTGATTGCAGATTAACTAATCCTTCAGGATGCCTTGAATTCTGAAATCTTGCAAGAACTTGGCCTAAATCTCTTGTAATGAAATCTAAGTTTGGATGAGGGACTTGCAAAACATCTGGCCTTGTGTTGGTACGAATAGGTAAATCTGCCATTCGTGGGCTATTATCCCTTTCCTGGCGTGGAAAATATTCCCCGATTACTTCTTCCAGGGGATCCGGAGTCATATTATTGCATCCTCTAATTTAAGGATAGAAGAAACATAAAATTTCTGAACCCCTAAATGCCTGAGATTATTTTCAAATTTATCTGCCTCATTTAGGCTTCTAAAAAATGCGTCAATAAGGTAACTATAATTTGCGCTTATCCTATATATCCCATTGATGTTAGGACTTTGAGTTATTAATCCGGGCAAAGGCTTTGATTTTACAATAAAAAATATATGAATTCCAAAACCAAGAGCTGAAAAATCTAGAGATGCGCAGTAACGAGATAAACATCCAGATTCCAATCTTTTAATAATTCTAAATGCCAAATTTGCAGGTATTCCAATCTGCTTTGATATCTGCGAAATAGTTGCACGAGAATCTATGCGAAGAGCCTCGAGCAGTTTATAGTCAGAATTTTTAATTTTATCAGGCATTTTGCCCTCCTTGCTGAGACTTCTGCGCTTTGGCTTTGTTGACTTTTTCCTTGACTTTTTTTGTTAAGTTCTTCAGAGACTTGCGCATTTTTCTAGGCATATGCACTGAACGCTCTGAAACGGAATTGCAGATAGTTTCTAAATTTCTTAAATCTTGAACAGATAAATCTGATTTGAAATTAACTTCTTGCATGTGCTGAAGTAAAATATGATATGAAAGGCTCCATTCTTTCCTCTGTACCTTATAATTTATATAATTTACCGGATCTGCATACATCAGCTGCGAAAAGTTCCAAATGAATACGGATTTGCTGTCATCACCAGGATAATTTGCAATCATCTCATTCAATTTACTGCCTCTTGCAGCTTCAATTTTCTTTGTTAATTTCATTATCAATGATCTTACTTTCTTGTGACGAGTTCCATTAAGCTGATCATCTGATGCGGCAAGACTAAAAACCCTGAGATAATCTCTTCTTTCCAAGTCTGTTAATTTTGAAAAAGGAATTTCGTCTGCTAACTTATCTAAAGTTTTGTAATGCTTGTTCCAAATAGGATGATCCTTTGCGATGAATAAATAACCTAAGCACTTCATATAGTAGGTATTTTCTCTTTCTAAATCATTATATTTCGAAACTAAATTATATATCTGCAAATCACTATTTGTGCTTCTGTGGGCAGCAGTAATCTCACCTATAATTTGGTCTAGATTTTCTGTCTGTACAGCGCTTGTATTATCTGGTTCTGCTACAGGGATTGCTGTTGCTGGGGGCACATCGTGAATAATGTCTGTATCTACCGATTTAATAAAAGGCATTTCTTCCGCTGGATTTGCAGTTATAACTTCTTCTGGCCTTTGAGTATAACGAGCAAGAACTTGCTGATAACGTTCTTTATATAATGAATGATCTTTAATCTTAATCCCTTGACCATTAATCATATCTTCTTGCCCATTGACAATTAATAGTTTTTCTCCAATTTCTTCTATTATATGGCCTAAATCTATCGGTTCTGTCTGCAAACCAACAGTCATCAAGGAAACATGATCTACGGAGTCGCAGGGGTTTGTGTTTTTTCTTTTTCTCGAATTATTTTCTTCGCGACCAACGAGCTGTTCAAGATCATATCTACCCGTCTGCTCTGTATCATTATAAGTAATAAGACTGAAATAAGTTATATCATTGGGATTTGAGATATGAATATTATTATAATTTATTTCATTTGGGAGTTCAATATTCACCTCTCTAACACCCCTACCTATCCTTATCATATTTCCTTCTATGTTGATCTGGGGATTTAGCAATTCATCATTTAATATATTCCTTACCTTCTGCCTGTAATGATTAGAAAGAAAATTATGATCTGCAGAACTGTGGCGCACATGGCTCATTACGTGATGACTATGCCATGAACCCATCTCTTCATAACCAGGATAATAGACATCTAAACTCCATAGGTTAGTGGGCGTAGACCATTGCTGGACAAATTCGATTTTAGTTGCAATGTTTTCAATATCTCCTTCTTTTTTTAGCAACCTTGCACCAAATTCAGTATACTTTTCTCTTGTTATTTCTTCAATAATCCGGCTATAAACTAATATTTTTTTACTTACATCATGGCTTAATTTAACATAATTTGTCATTTTTTGCTCCCGCAATCACAAGGACCAGGTGATTTGACTAAGTCAATCCTGCCTTTCTTTGAATTATATCTAAATTTATTTGAGTAAACCAATTCACGATTAAGTTTTATATCCCTAGCCAGAGAAGCCATGTAACTCCCGATTAATGCATTGTTCATTACAACATTTGAATTTGCTGCCAATAAACAGGTGCCAATTGCATTTTTTGATTCTTTAATTAAGTGAGTATAATCCAATTGACAATCTAAACAAGCCGTCTTTTCAGGCACATAAACGTATGCCCCCGCCCCAAATGCAGAAACTGTGCCGTCGATAAATGGTATGCTGTATCTAACGGCATAATCACTGAGCATCTTCCTAGTTTTCCAGCTATCAACACAGCCAAATATAAAATTATATTTTGAAAGATGCCTATCCAAAAAAGATTCATCGATAAAAAGATTAGCAAAACGCGATTCGGTTTTTGGTGCGAGATGAGAAAGCCTCCGAACTAGAGTCTCAGCCTTATTTTTTCCTATTGCCTTGTAAAACATAACCTGCCTATTTAGATTATGATCTTCAATTGAATCACCATCAAATATATGGATATTTTTAAAATTGAATCCCAGCAAATTCATATAAACATATGTGCCTATTCCGCCAGCGCCGACAATCAATGCATTATCATTCGAAAAATCTGCAGAAATGCCATTCAAAAACTTAATTTCACGATTATGACTAAATTTGCTGTCAAGATGATAGTTAAATCTCCCCTTAAATTTAATATCTCCCTCCAAGGGCATTATGCTCTTTCTTATTTCATCCAACAAAATCGCTGAAATCATAGAGCTGGGTAATGGCCCCTGAGTTTGACCCATAAATTCAGGCAAATTTTTTTGGTCTGTTGTGAAACTTGCGCAGTAGTTTGATGCTGAAGCAATAAACATTGGTTGACTTATGCCTGAAAAATCTATAATCTTGTTTGTCGCATTTACAATCGTGTCTTTGTTTTTTATCATGCTCTTTTCAAAACCAATAGATATTGCTTCTGTTTCGATGTCTGCATTAATTTGATTCACTTTCTCACACAAAGCCATGGCCTTATTTTTACCCCGATCATTTGGACTAAAAATGCAATTAGCTTGCATAACATTTTCCTTATCTATAATGGTCAAACCACCAATGCCCAGGCCACATAGGTATAATGCCAAATTATTGCCAATCTCTGAGGCGCCAATAATGGTAATGTGGGATCGATTGAGTATGCCCTGATCAAATATTCCTTCTTGTCTCAAGTAATTCATATTTGCCCTCCAGGAATCTTGTATCCTTGAAATTTAGAATCAGATATATGCGAATAGGTTTTTGTGCCCTGTTGATATCCTTCTTTAAATGTTATACAAGCCCGCCTCAAAAGCAAGGCTATCTGTTTACCTATATCGGAAGGAAATGCGTCAATTATCCTTTGACTATTCAGATTGCCGACACAAGCGCTTGTACCATTCACTGCTGGATGCAGGTAATTTTCTTCAAGAACAACTATATGCGTATCAAATTTTATCCTGCCCTTCCAATCTTCTTCCAACCTAACACCTATTTTCGTATCAGGCAATTTATATTTTTCATGAGTATGAGGGCATTCAATAATAAAAGAGTCCACCTTGTATGCCGCAAAAAATCCTTTATCTGATATTTTAAACCCTATTTTAGTATAATCATCAAAAAATTCTTTTGATGAAATTAATTGTTCTAAATTTTGTCCATTTACAATTGAAAGCTTAGCATTGTATCTTTTCTTAATCCATTCGAGAGGAAGTTTAAAATAATCATGCCCAAATAATTGATACTTTTTTCCACCAAGCATTATCCAATTTTCAACTGGAGATTCAATTTCATTTATTCCATAAATAGTATTTTTAAAAATAAAACAATTGCCAGGTAATAATGACCCAATCAAACTGTCTGCAGATTTTTCATCTACAAAATTGCTGCATTTTTCAATTAGTCTTGTGCGTTCTGCTGCGGGAATGACTTTATGCAATAGGGTATAGGCATATTCCTCTTCCTTATTTTTGAAAGCAGGTGTTTTTGTTCTTAGGTTTTGCCTTTCATAATCTAGCAAATTCTGATTTTTTGAAAGATAGATATAGTTCTTATTTATGAATATGAAATTATTTGTTTTATTGCGAGTTTTATTATAAATATCAAAATCTCTTAAAACGCAGAGTTCAGAATCAATAAAATCAAAAAGAGAAGGCATCACTGCCCTCCCTGACCGCTGATAAATTCGGTTTCTATATTGAGATATTTGAATCCATTAGCTATATCCACAATATAGGGTTCAATATTTTCCGATAAAGTCACATTTTTCTTTTTTCCAAATGCATCAACAGCCTTCAAAACAAAAACATTACCCTGCCCCTGCGAATTATAGTCTTCTTTCAATTCTTTAAAAAGATTAACTGCTTTAGGGTCGCTAGAGTATACTGATTCATCTTTGAGCATATAATTCACTGCATTTTCAAATGTTTTGAGCTCTTCAAATTTTACCGTTTTATATAGTAAACTTTCAAGATCTGCCTTGCTCATCTTTATGTATGACTCTTGCTTTTTTATTTGTATGTTTGAAAATGGATCTGTTGGATCCAATGTTCCCAAACCTTCGTATTCCTGAAATTCATCCATTTTGTTTTCCTCCAAATTGTAATTTTAACTACTATTAATTGAAGGCTTTAAAATCAGTTTTCCAAGAAAAGACGCAGAATTTTCGATTGAAATGAAAATATTCCGGATTTGCCGAAAGTGAATTTAAACTAGAAATAAATTACTAAAATAATTACGAAAAAACCATAAAAAATCCGGCAGATTTATGAAATAAAATAAAAATTTTACTTCAGGGAAAAGTAGCTCAATGCAATCAAAACCGCTGAAATCAGCAATATAACCACTGCGATAGCAATATTTGTTGAAGCTGATGCAGCTACTGCACCATCTGCTGTTGCATAGCCGGTCATTGTAACTCCCTGCAAAATGAACAACAAACCAGAACAAATCATCAGAGCGATTCCTGCTTTCCTTACTTTACTGCGCCTATCATCTTCTATTTTAATTTTTTTAACCATAAAGAAATAAAATATAAAAGGATATTTAAACTTTATTCTTTTTTCTCGTCAGTGTCACGCCTTACGACCTTAACAGAATCAAGCTTTACAGTTATAGGGATGGGAACTGCCGCTTCCAATAATTCAACGACAACTTCTTCCTTAGTCTGATCAATCCTTGTTACTTTTGCCATTTCACGCTTGAAAGGACCGGATATGATTTCAACGATATCATCCTTCTGTATATTTACAGTAACTTTGACCTGCTCGACCATAGACTCAATTTCAGTGTAAGGGACCGGTTGAGGCAAAATACCTCGAGCATAAGGAATGCCCTTAGAGGCTTCCTCAATTAATGCTGCGCTTTCTGATTCAACAAAAATATATCCTCTGAGCCCATGTGGTCTTATGATGCTGAATATGCCTTCTTTTTTTGCGGCGCTTGAACTTAGAAAATCAAATACTTGATCCTCGCGGTTGGCGGTCGTCCTCAATGCGAATAATTTTGCTTCTGACATTTTTTTCAAACAATAATCTGATATAAAACGCTGATTATGAAGCCTATTGCTCCAATGATTAAGATTGCGATCCCTGTGACTTTCAAAGTCATCTTGAATTCAGCAGTGGACGGTTTCTTTGTAACTGTAAAAACACGCACACACTGGGTCAAAAAGGATCTCATTCCCATTTTTTAATCAACGAACTCTATACCTAGTTCATTCTCCATTTCATTTTTATTCTTATCTGAAACCTTTCTTCTTGGACCGAATATCTGCGGTGAATTAACACCGGTAACGATAAGCATTGTCCTTAAAGTGGAATCCATATCTTCTGAAATCTGCGCACCCCAAATGACTCTGGCGTCTTCATCAAGCTTGTCTGAAACAGTCTGGACAACTTGACGCGCTTCTTCTAACGTTAAGTCTGGACCGCCGACAATATTAATTAGGGCACCATTGGCACCAGTAATATCAACATCAAGCAAAGGATTTGTAATTGCTTTTTCAACAGCTTCAGCGGCTCTGTTTTCAGTGTCAGATTCTCCGACCCCGATCATTGCTACCCCTCCATTGCTCATCACAGTCCTGATGTCTGCAAAGTCTAAGTTTACTAAACCAGATTTTGTAACCATCTCAGCAATTCCCTTCACTGCATTTGTTAAAATTTCATCTGCAATTTTGAAAGCTGTCTGCAAAGGCAATCCTGGAGCCAATTCCAAAAGCTTGTCATTTGGAACAACAATCAATGTATCAACAATGTTTTCTAACTTCTCCAATCCTATAATTGCATTTTCATATCTGCGATTGCCTTCCATCTCAAAAGGCAATGTAACGATGGCCACAGTCAATGCACCCTGCTTTTTTGCCAACTCAGCAACAACTGGAGCAGAACCAGTACCTGTACCACCACCTAAACCACAGGTGATAAATATCATATCGGCCCCCTGAATCTTCTGCTTGACATCATGCTCTGATTCACGTGCCGCCTGTTCACCTATCTGGGGAATTGAACCTGCACCTAAACCCTGGGTAAGTTCTTTTCCAATCAATATTTTTGTATCTGCGTTAGTATAAAGCAAATCCTGGGCATCAGTATTAAGCGCAATTGTTTCGGCGCCCGTAATTCCTACTTCGGTAATTCTATTAATTGTATTATTTCCTGCACCACCGCAACCAACAACTTTTATCTTTGCTTTTTGCTTAGAAAGTATTTCTTCAAGTTCTTTGTCTAAAGCATGCTCTTTGTGAGCAAAACCTTTTGCATTCTTTATGCCATTTAACGGTTTAGCAGAACTAGATGCATCACGTGTGCTCTGTTCATCCTCATTATATCTGAAACTCATTCTGTCCATTTTACTTAGCCTCCCCCCTTACCCACCTCTGATTTTTGCTTAGATGTAATAAATATTTAAACTTTTCCCTTAAACTCGATTTTCTTGAGTTTGGGGAGTCTTTTCTTCAAATTTTCCTCAATAAATTTTTTAAGCTCATTAGGGATTTCATTGTGAATTGTGACCTTGTCTGCCGTTGCTTCAAGTTTATCATCTTTTATACCTGTATACATTTCAAGGAATCCGTTTATAATTTCCTTATTATCTTTGATTATGCGCTCAATCTCAATTTCGTAAGATAATTCTTTTCCTGCCAATGGATGATTAAAATCAACCAAGATACGGCCACCAGAAACTATCTTAACTGTACCTATCGCTCCGCCGAAATTTATCTGCAAACCGGGAAATGGCCTTATGTCCTGTTCTGTGAAACGCTTTTGTGGAACTAATTTAATTAATTCAGCATTTCTTTTTCCGAAGGCTTTTTCTGCTTTTACATCTATTGTATAACGCTGATTAATTTCTTTTCCAATTAACTGCTCATCCAATCCTTTCAATACATCGCCTTCGCCAATGCAAATTATCACTGGATGATATTTGATATTAGGATTAAATATATTATTTTCTTTTGCAATTTTTTCTTCTGTCAAATCGAAAATTTGATTATTTTCTTTCACACGCCCAATGTAGTTTAATTCAATGAATTCGCCTTTTTTGATGCCCATAGTAGTTCTCACCTTGACCTCACAAGAATTTACTAATAAAGGTTGAGCCTTAGTATATAAATGTTTTGGTATGATTCTATCTTTAATAGCCTATATAATTACTACAGCAAATGCTTCGGTGAGATAGATTTATAGATTTGCTGATAATCTCTATATATTCGATAAGAATATATATTTTACCTGTTTTAATACCCATACGATCCAACATGGTTTTTATATTATCTGAAGAACACCTTTCATTATAAATACGAAAATCTTTGCCTAAATTCAAATCTTTTAATGTAATTAGGTAAATTAAATCAGATATTCCCTTGCCACATAATAAAATATTTGGCGGATTGCCAAATGGATAAAAAATGCAGGTTATGATCTTCTCCTCCGTTATATTATAAATTACTTCTCCCAAAAAACCATTTTGGAGAGAGGTCATCTCTTCTTCTGAAAGAAATAAATCCAAGGAAATAGATTTACATGATTCCAGGGTAATCCTGGTTTCATACTTCCTATATTCAGGCAATTTATCTTCGGCCAAAAATAACCCTAAGTTTTTTGCCATAATCTGATGAGTAATGAGGAAATATATAACCTTAACTTTTATGAATTTATAGCCCCTATTTGGTAGTTACAAAACGAAAGGTTTATATATTAGTCTTTACATTATATTGTTGTGGCAAACAAAAAATATAATTCTATAGGGAAATGTTGAAAGATATAAAAAACTAACTGCTTAAGCTAAAAAAGGATTTAAATTATATGCTAAGGTCAAAATATCTAGATAGAATCCCTAAAGAGATAGTCTATGAATTAACCTAAATTGTTAATCGAACATGCTAATCGCATCTTCATGAAGCAGAAACATTATTTAATGAAGCGATTGTTTATATTGAAATTGCCAATATGCCCTTAGGGATTAATTTAATCACTACCGAAATGTTTATAAATAGAGCAAATATAGTGTAATTTAAGAATCGTTCTAGGGGAATTAATTAAGATGGAAGCAAACTTCAAAAAGGGGACAACAACTGTAGGAATAGTATACAAGGATGGAATTATTCTTGCGGCAGATAAAAGAGCTAGCGCAGGTTACCTGATTTCAAATAAGAAAGTTGACAAGGTAATAAAAATAAATGATTATTTGGCAATAACAATCGCCGGATTAGTCTCTGACGCTCAATTGCTTACAAAGTTGATAAGAGCGGAAGTCAAATTAAAAGAATTAAGGGCCGGAAAAAGGATATCTGTAAAGGAAGCAGCAAATCTTTTGGGGACTATGGTCTACAATAACATAAGGAAGTTTAGTGCTGTTCCAGGTATTGTTGGGTTCTTGATGGCTGGATTTGATTCAAAAGGTGCCGCATTGTATGAATTAGGTGTTGATGGATCAATAATGGATGTTGACGATTATGTTTCAGATGGTTCTGGAAGTATTGTTGCCTTGGGTGTATTGGAAAGTTTATACAAACCTGGATTAAATCAAGAAGATGCACTTGAATTAGCAAAGAAGTGCATCAACGCAGCGATACAGAGAGATTTGGCAACAGGCAATGGAATGAATGCTTACACTATAACCAAAGATGGGGTCAAAGAGGTTCTAGCTAAAAAAATTACAGGAAACAAAATAGAATAAAAATTTAAATTTTTTTATGGAGTTAAAAATAATATGGGAACTATCTTAGATGAGCTACTGAAGGAAATACCAGAGAAAGAAAGAGCAACAATAACGGATTCTGAGTTTGAAGGTGCAAATATTGTACTTTATACTAAAGATGAATATTTCTTCATGAATGGTCAGCAATTAATCAGAGATTTGGTTAATAATTTCAAGAAGAGAATAGAATTAAGAATGGATCCATCTAAAGTTATGGAATTAGAAGACGCTGAAAAAGCAATAAGGGAATTGATACCTGCAGAAGCAGGAATAGGAATAGTCACTTTTGATATTCAACGAAGCAGAGTTATTGTTGAAGTTGAGAAACCTGGAGTAGCTATAGGCAAAGCTGGAGATATCCTGAAAGAAATAAAGAGTAAAACAAAGTGGACTCCCCAAATAAGGAGAAAACCTTCTATAAGATCAAAATTAATTGAAAACATAAGACATGTACTTTACGAAAATAACGATTATAGAAAGAAATTCTTAGATAGAGTAGGAAAAAGAATCTACGGCGGATGGAAAAGAGACAGGAAAAGCGACTGGATAAGAGTTTCATTTCTAGGCGGAGCTAGAGAAGTAGGACGAAGCTGTATACTTCTACAAACATCAGAATCTAGAGTTTTAATGGATTGTGGAGTAAACGTTGCAGCACAGGATGACAAAGATGCGTATCCAATACTTGAAGCTCCTGAATTTGATATCAATGATATTGATGCGATAATTGTATCACATGCGCATTTAGACCATATAGGTTTAGTGCCTTACCTGTATAAATTTGGATATAAAGGACCATGCTATATGACCTCACCAACAAGAGATGTCGGAGCTTTGCTGTGCTTAGATTATGTAAGCATCGCACAAAAAGAAAACAAGAAAGAACTCTATACTGCGACGGAAGTTAAAGAGATGGTAAAGCATACAATCTGCTTGAGCTTTGATGAAGTTTCTGATATTACCCCGGATTTAAGATTAACATTTTACAATTCAGGGCATACATTGGGGGCATCTATGGTGCACTTAAATATAGGCAATGGGCAGCATAACTTATTATATACAGGAGATATGAATTATGAAAGGTCTAATCTGCTTGCCGCAGCTGTGACTAAATTTCCAAGGCTGGAAACAGTAATAATAGAAAGCACTTATGGATCTAAAGATGATGTACCTGAGACTAGAGTAGATGCTGAAAATATTGTCGTTGACATTGTTAAGAGAACTTTAGAAAGAAAGGGAAAGGTCTTAATGCCAGTTTTGGGCGTTGGAAGATCACAGGAAGTTTTACTTATACTTGAAAGACAAATGAGGGAAGGCGGAATACCGAAAGTGCCGATATTTATACATGGTTCTGTCTGGGATGTTGTGGCAATTCACACAGCTTATCCTGATTATTTCAATTCGCAAATAAAGAGAGCAATATTTCACAATGATGAAAATCCATTCACTTCTGATGTTTTCAAAAATATAACTTCTCAAAAAGAAATGAAAGCTGTGATTGAAGATACTGGGCCTTGCATAATAGTCGCAACATCGGGGATGATGGTCGGCGGACCTTCTGTTGAATACTTCAAGGCTTTGGCTGAGAGCGACAGAAACTCATTGATACTGACCTGCTACCAAGGTGAAGGTTCTTTAGGGCGAAGACTAGAGAATGGAGATAAGCAAATAAATATGGCTTATGGTGCAAACAGACCGGACATAATTAATGTAAATATGGAAATACGTTCCATTCATGGTTTTACCGGACACTCTGATTATAATCAGCTTAATAATTTCTGCAGGAGACTTGAGCCAAGGCCAAAAAAGATTATTGTGATGCATGGAGAGAAATCAAAAACCTTAGAATTTGCATCAAATCTGCACAAGACTCTGAAAATAGAAACTGCTGCACCTAAAAACCTAGAAGCGATAAGGCTTAGGTAAGCTAAAACCCTTTTTTATATTTTAACATTCTGTAGAAGACATTTGGTTAGGAAAATAATTTTCTCGGAGGTGGTTTTATCGCAGATAAACTGTGAATTAATGATTTTAAGTTTTTATATAAGAACTATAACTTTAATTCTAGTCCTAATATCAAAGAAAAAAACAGTTAAGGGATTAAAAAAAATTAAATTTTTTTGATATGGGCTTTTAATTCTTCTGAAGTAAAGCAGTCTTCATCAAATGTAAGGACTTTCTCAACTTTTGTTGCTCTACCGTTTAATCTTTGCTCAAGGCTAATTTTTTGCGAATCGCCTTCGACGATACCCTGACGTACCCCAACGAGGAGGCCATTGGAGTCGACAAGATTGCACCCGCCACTGACATCAGACATGTTCTCAAGTCCCCTGACCTTACAAATGCGCATTGTAGGAACTGATTCAACCTCCCTAAAAAGGCCCATTGCTTTATCATAATTGAATCTCTGCTTCATTAGTGCGAACATCTCATGAGAATATTCCTTCAATATACCCTTCTCTCTGGCCAAAAATTGATAAACTACATTCCCATTTACTTCTGCCTCTGTATATCTATTTCCAAAATACTTCTTTGCCTGCTTGGCAGTAAGCACTAAACCCTCAAGTTCTTTCCACTGCTTTTCGGTAAGAACCAAGGCGCCACCAATGTACAATTCACTTTGAGGGTTAATCTGCTTCAAAGCCTGCGCATCTAGAACAACCTTTACTTTTTCACTTGGATGAGTCGCTATCCCATCGCCAGTATCAAAGCAATGATCCAGCCACGAAGCTTTAACTTTTTCAGAATAACCCTGATTTAAAATCTGCAACCTTCTCAGCATCAGTCCAGAAACAGAAATGGGCAATCTGCCTTCAGCAATCAGCAAAGGCATCTGCCCTATATTACTTCCAGGAAATGGCTTATAATACTCCACATTTTGATGCAGTTGCAGTCCCATCTTTCATTCCCCCTAATAACAATGATTATAGAGTGAAAAAGAAGGATTATTTATAAAACTTCGCCTGTTTTTCTGATTTCAAATTATTCAGCAACTAAAAAGAAAAATATTTACGATGAATGAATATATAACCTAAAAATTAATAAACCATTCTTTTCTCTTTTTATTGTAATGGGCCTGTAGCGCAGCTTGGATAGCGCAGCTGCCTCCTAAGCAGCAGGTCGGGGGTTCAAATCCCCCTGGGCCCGCTTTTATTTATTCATCATCACTATATCTTTCAATAAAATTTTTAATAGAATAAAATGCAGGTTTGAATTTATCTTCTGGTATCTCTTCGATATCATCATAATCCATATAAAAATTATCTAAGACACCGAATCCATATTCCCTATAACCAAAATATTGTGGTTCTTCTGTAAAATCTTGAAGTTCGTACCAGAATATCCTTTCAATACGATGGAACTGATTTTCAGTTTGTAACCTTTCAAGGTAACGCGCAGTTCTTATGCCTGCAAGTTCTTCAGAAATATGTCTTCCTAATAATATTATGTTCTCATGATTAACGTATCCGGGTTCCCATGAAGAAAATCCAGTTTCTGTAATCCAAATTTGTTTATCGTCATTATATTCATCCATTAATCTTGAAATACAAGTGATGTCTTCCATTGATGAAAGTATCACGCCACCGCCTTGATGCCATCTGTCCCCACCACATTCAGAATTACACACATCAGGGTCGTTCCATGCAAGGTAATTATGCAGAGCCATCTTATCGTACCATTTTCTCATGTCTGGATCTTCTCCAAACAATAATCTTAAATCATCAAGATGTTCAGGGATATTACCCAACAATGTCTGCTGTTCTTGAGTTAAATTTATTGATGAATCTTTAATTAAATCCAAAACTAAATTATTAAGTTCGTAAATTTCTCTGAGATATCTATCTTCAGCATTTCCAACGCCACCAAAAATAACTTTTGCGTCTGGGTCTGCAGATTTCACTGCATGAGCGCCGTACATGATAATAAGATAATAACGCCAAGGTTCATGTCCCCATCCATGAGGATTTTCTTCTGTGGTAGGAGCATGACCATTTTGCTCCGCATAAAACTGATAAGATTTTATTTGACCTTTGAATTCTTCTGCCAATTTATAAGCATATTCATATATCATTCTTGGATCGTCTGGCGGATCATGACTAATATTACCCATGGACTCAGGCAAAGCCCATGCAGGTGTATCGTTAACTAAGAACATAAGATCAAAATCATTTGCTAGGGCCATATTCGCAATTCGTCTATGCTCTGTAAAATTAAACTGTCTTGGTTCATAAAGGACAGGTTCTGCATCAACCCATCTCGCAGGAGTTCTTATAATATTTGAATTTAATTTGTTCTTCATAAGATCAAATGTAACTTGATGATATTCATCGCCATGTAATGTGAAACCTATATCGATGTATGGCCGTTTATGAATCTCTTCAGGAATCACAATTTGATTTACTGCCCTTACTGGCTTGTATGGAGGAAAGTCATATGGATCATTTCCACAAGAAAATAAAAAACCTAAAGCTGCTACCAGAACAGCTAATTTCTTTACCATTTTACCACCTTATATAAGTTAATCTTTTATAAATATATCGGAAATTAACATTCTAATTAGAACATTTTAGAGAAATTTGGGATTATTGGCTAATATCGATTATCACCTAAATTCTTTATTAATTGTGATTCAAAAGGTAACTTTAATAAGTTTTTCTATATTTTGAATGAGCATGAAAATAGATTGCTATATAATACGGTATTCAGAAATTGCACTAAAGGGCAAAAATAGACCTTTATTTGAGAATAAATTAATTGATAATCTAAAAAAGATGCTTAAAAGAGAGAATAAATCTTACGAAAATATAAAAAAAACAAGAGGGAGAATCGTTTTAAATTCAAAAGAAAATTGCGTTGATGTATTAAAACATACGTTTGGGATATTTTCTTTTTCACCTGCTTTTTATTCTGATAATCTTGAAGAAGATGCACTTTCATTATATACCAAAGGCACATTTAAAGTTGAAACTCAAAGAGTGGATAAAGATTATCCTGAGGGTTCACAGAAAGTCAATGAAAGAATTGGTTCATATATTGTCGAAAAAACCAATGCAAAAGTAAAGATGAAAGGTGCGGACTGTGTAATAGGAATTGAAATAATTAATGGCAAGAAGTTATTATATAATGAAAGCTTTCTTGGAGCCGGGGGATTGCCTGTTGGAATAGAAGGGGAAGTTGCAGTCTATTTAGAAAATGAAGAAAGCTTACTTGCGGCTTATTTTATAATGAAAAGAGGGTGCGGATTAAAACTTTTTGGGAACAAGATAAATTATAGTTTAATTGAAAAATATTATCCTAAAGATCTGAAATTTTTTGAATTGGTGCCTAAGCATGTCCTTGCAATAGTTACAAATGATACTTTAGAAAATTTGAAAGAATATGATTTTAAAATTCCGTTACTGAAACCTTTGTTGGGATTTAATAAAAATGAGAGAGAAACATGGTTAAAATCTATCTAGAAGTATATGGTTGTTCAGTAAATCTTTCAGAAGCAGAAATTATGAAAGGTTTGCTTGCAAAGAAACATGAACTTGTTAATTCTCCCGAAAATGCGGAAATTTTGATAGTGAGTATTTGCTCTGTTAAAGGTGATATGAAGGCATTAAGAAGGCTGAGAGAACTTAAGACTAAATTTAAGAAAACATTTTTTATTGTTGCTGGATGCATACCTGAGAATCTTGTAGAGGAATTAAAAAAATATGGGTCATTAATTAGTACACATAATATATCAAAGATTTTAGATGTAGTGGAGGCTACCCTGGAAGGAAAATCTGTTGAAGTAATTGGAAAGAATGCAACTGTGAAAATAAATTTACCAAAAATAAGGCATAATAAAATAATTGCAATAGTCCCAATCAGTTCAGGCTGCTATTCTGCCTGCACGTATTGTTCTGTAAGATTAATCAAAGGCAAACTTATTTCTTATCCACAGGAGATGATTATTACGGAAATAAAAACGGCTTTAGCAGAAGGATGCAAAGAAATCTGGATTACTGCGCAGGACACTGTATGTTACGGGCTTGAAAATTCTAAAAAATCTTTACTCCCTAAATTACTTGAAGAGATTGTTAAAATTGAGGGGGATTTCTTTGTTAGAGTGGGTATGATGAATCCGAAACATGTGATCCCTGTTTTGAATGAAATGATTGAAAGTTTTAAATCTGAAAAAATATTCAAGTTTCTCCATATCCCAATTCAATCAGGGAATAATGAAACTCTTAATAATATGAAACGAGGGTACACTGTTTCTGAATTTGAAACTATTGTTGAGGCATTTAGAAAAGAATTTCCGATGATTACTATTTCAACAGACATTATCTGCGGATTTCCCGGAGAAAGTGAAGAACAATTTAAAGAAACTTTGGAGTTAATAGAAAAATTAAAACCGGCTGTGCTTAACATATCAAGATTTGTACCTCGGGAGGGAACTGAAGCTGCAATAATGAAACAAATACCTTCCTGGATTATTAAAGAAAGATCAAGAAAACTAACCAAACTTTTTGATCAAATCGCATTTAATCAAAATAAAAAATGGATTGGATGGGAAGGAAATATTTTAATAGATGAAATAGGTAAATACAGAACGTTTATTGGACGGAATTTTGCATATAAACCCATAATTGTTAAAGAAAAACGGTTAGGATCTATGGTTAATGCCAAAATCAAAGAAGTCACAAAATATGATTTAAAAACGTAACTTTTTTATAGGATTAAATGTTTAGATTATATGGTGGAAAAGAGTATTATAATTATAGTTGCCGTGATATTGGCGATTTTTGCAGGTGGAGCTCATTATACAGGGTTTTCTGTATTAAATTCTGGTGAGATTGTTCAAGATTTAGAAATTTCGCCAATTGAGGTTGTTCATGATAATTCGACCCAATTAGGCAATATTTCTATCGAAGATTTTGAGTTAGGCTTAATGGAAGTAGGTTCTAATGAAACAGGGGAATATAATCTAGGTGTAACTTATGAAGATGGCGTTTTTGTGTCTAGATGGGACACAACAAAGACAGCAACGGGGTCAAGCAATTCAACATCCGTAAGATTACCCTTGATTAATACTACGAACAGCAGCTATAATTTTACAGTTGATTGGGGTGATGGGACTTCAAGTTTTGTTAATTCATTTGACAATCCTAACAAAACACATGGATATGCCAGTTCGGGGCTATATAATCTTACAATAAATGGGACACTGGTAGGATTCGGATTTGACAATGGGCCTGAAAGATTGAAGATAATAGAAGTTATGCAATGGGGAAATTTGAGATTGGGCGATGGTGGTTCGTATTTTTATGGCTGCACAAATTTAGTTAATTTTAGTGCGTCTGATGCATTGAATTTAACTGGAACAAATAATTTTGGAGAAATGTTTAGAGCTGCAACTGCGTTTAGGGCAAATATGGGGCATTGGGATACTTCAAATATCACTAATATGAGTTATATGTTTTATGGAACAACAAATTTCAACGGGAATATCACCGATTGGAATACATCCAGCGTTGAAAATATGGCTTACATGTTTTATACCGCAACTTACTTTAACACGTCAATTTCGAATTGGGATGTTTCAAGAGTTGCCTATATGAATAATATGTTTAATTCAGCGACAAGATTTAACAAAGATATGCCTGATTGGAATGTTTCAAGTGTAATGGATATGAATAGTATGTTCTATAGCGCTACTGCATTCAATGGAAATATTAGTAACTGGAATCCCTTAAACGTTAAAAATATGTATCGGATGTTTAGACAAAGTTCATTTAATAAGAGTATTAATAATTGGAATGTTTCAAATGTTACTAATATGGGGGAGATGTTCTACGCTAATAATAAATTCAACCAAGATTTAAACAACTGGGAGACTTCAAAAGTTACAGATATGAGTTATATGTTTTACCAAGCAAGTGCTTTCAATAAAAGTATTGCGAATTGGAATGTTTCAAGTGTAACTGATATGAAAAGTATGTTTTACCAAGCAACTATATTTAACCAAGATATGCCTGATTGGGATGTTTCAAATGTAACGGACATGAGTTTTATGTTTTATAATGCTGATGCATTTAATGGAAATATTAGTAATTGGAATCCATTAAAAGTTACAGCGATGGAAAGTATGTTCGAGAGTGCAGATGTATTTAATCAAAGCATTAACAATTGGAATACTTCAAGTGTTACCAATATGGGAGAGATGTTTGATTCAGCGGGAAAATTCAACCAAGATTTAAACAATTGGGATACATCAAAAGTTACAGATATGACTGAAATGTTTAGAGATGCTCCTGCTTTTAACGGTAATATTGGAAGCTGGAATACATTAAATTTAGTTGATACAGTGGGTATGTTTTATGGTGCCAGCAATTTCAATAATGATATTGGTTCATGGAATACTTCAAAAATAACGTCTATGTACATTATGTTTACTGAAGCGGAAAAATTCAACCAAGATTTAAACAACTGGGATACATCAAAAGTTACAACTATGCAACAAATGTTTGATGGATGTTCTGCATTCAATGGGAACATTGGAAATTGGAATACTTCAAAAGTAACTTTAATGAACTATATGTTTCGATTGGCTACGAATTTTAATCAAAACTTAACTAATTGGGATACTTCATTAGTAACCACTATGCAATATATGTTTAATTGGGCTCAAGCATTTAATGGCGATATTACAACATGGAATGTTTCTAAAGTTACTAATATGAATAATATGTTGAGTGAAGCAGATAATTTTAATCAAAATATTAGCGGGTGGAATGTTTTAAAAGTTACAGATATGTCTACAATGTTAGACGATGCATTTTCATTCAATCAGAACCTGGGCTTATGGAACGTTTCTCTTGTTACTACAATGACCAATATGCTACTAGATACCAATTTGAGCACAAGAAATTATGATGGATTGCTAATCGGTTGGGCTAGCAGGCCTTCTTTGAAAAATAAAGTCACATTTACTGCAGGCAATTCCATGTATTGCTATGGAGAAAATGCAAGAAATCTTACTTTAAACCAAACATTTAACTGGTCTATATCTGATGGAGGCAGGGATCCATTGTGCGGACAAATATTAATCAGTATCAAGTCTCCAATTAGTACTGAATATAATAGTACCTTTCAAAATGTAAATATTACAATTAATGGATCTTATAATTTGAATGAGTATTTTTGGTACAATTGGAATGGAACAAATTACACTTATACGGATTCATTGAATATTACCTTTGCAGAAGGAGAGAATACTTTGTATGCGTGGGTTAATGATTCTTTAGGATTTACAAATTCTACGAATGTGACTTTTGAAATTGATACAATAACACCAGATATTGAAATAATTGTTCCTGTAAATACAATATATACAAGTGCGTATCAATTATTAAATATATCTGCAGAAGATGTTAACTTAAATACCATTTGGTATAATTGGAATGGAACAAATTATACTTATACCACTTTTTTAAATATTACATTTACAGAAGGGGAGAATATAATACATGCGTGGGCAAATGACACATTAGGATTTTTAAACTATACAAATGTAACATTTGAAATTGATACAATAACACCTAATCTTCAAATAATCTCTCCAATAAATATCACTTATGATAGTGCAAATCAATCACTAAATATCTCTGCAGAAGATGTTCATTTAGGCACTACTTGGTATAATTGGAATGGGACAAATTACACTTATACCACTTTTTTAAATATTACCTTTGCAGAAGGGGAGAATATAATACATGCGTGGGCAAATGACACATTAGGATTTTTAAACTATACAAATGTAACTTTTGAAATTGATACAAATCCACCAAATATAACTATTGTTGGATATACACCAACATTAAATTCAACTCAAATTACTTGGGATACTAATGAGGGAACTAATTCAACGATAAATTATGGGATTAATGAGACACTAGGAAACTACGAATTTATTACTGTGTTTAATGTAACAACTTCAATATTATTAGGTGGGTTGAACGAATCTACAACTTATTATTATAATATTACCTCATGTGATGCAATTGGAAACTGCATTACTTACGGACCATTTAATTTTACTACCACCACTCCGGTCACTTCTTTTTGCGGTAATGGAGTTTGCGATACGGGGGAATCTTGTAGTTCATGTCCAGGAGATTGCGGAAGTTGCAGTATCCCGATTCCTCCAGGATCATTACCTAAACTAAAACCTGAAAGAATAAGGCCTCGACCTTTGCCATGGGTACCCCCTGCAACAGATGGCCCTACAGAAATCCAAACCTTTGAACAACAATTAATTACGGGAAGCGGCATTATAAAACAATTTGATATGAATATAACCCCAATTTTTATACCTAGTATAATCTGCAACGGGTTGAAAGTTTCAGTGGGGGATTATGCATTTTCTATGCAAACCTTAGCAACGAGATTTTGGTTTAGATTTGATTTTAGTAAGGATAAAGAAATTTATTGTCCTTGGTGCTATAACGGAAAGCAAGATTATGATGAGTCTGGAATAGATTGCGGACCAAGTTGTAACCCATGTAAAAAAATAGAATATAGAAAGTCCTCTTTTTGGGAGATTTATCAAACTACAATAACAGCCACATTGTTTTTAATAATCGTATTATTTCTTAGTCTATGGGTAATTAAATCAAAAAATAGAAAACAACCCTTAAAAAATAAATCTTTAAATAAAAGATTAGAAATTGAAAGGTCTGCCCAGATAAAACAAAAATCTAGTCCTCAAACCTTAAATAATAGATTTAAAAAAGTAAATAGGCACATAATGGAAATCAAAAGAAAAATGCCAAAATAAAAAGTTTTTAACGATTAAGTTCCAAAAATTAAAAAAATTATTTTAAATTTTTCCAAGTGACGTCAAACATTTGGTTCAATGCCTTAGCAAAAAATTCTGTACTTGTCCAAATGCCAATGTCATATGTTGGATGAACTTCCTCGTCATCCATTACCATAAACATTAAATCTTTGCTATCGACAATTGCGAATCTTGCACTCATGTCACTGGGGTTTATGTGCCGAACGTCCGCCACCTTACTAAGATCTTTTACAACAGCTTCTGTATCTTTGTTTAATGGGGCAGCAATTCTTATCTTTACCCCTTTCTTTGCCAATCGCTCAAATTCCGGCTTTAAGGCCTCAACTTTTCTTTTTAAGCCTTTTGCGGTTGTCACAATGGTGATTGAATTTTTTGCATTCTTAACCATAAGCTCAAGGTGGTCGTAAATATTTGGCCTGCCACGAATAGCGCCAGAAAGATCACCTGATTCAACAAACTCAACACCCTGTTTGTGCAGCAGATTTAATTCAGTAAGAACGTCTGTGCTTTTTAGCTCTTCTAATTTCTTTATCTGGTTATCTGATGAACATCGAACAATCTTTTTTACTCTTTCAACAACTTCGCCAGGCTGAACAGCTAAATACTTTATAGGCTTGCCTAATTTCATTACTATGAATCCTTTCTTTTCTAAAGATTCAAGAACATCATATGCTCTTGATCTTGGAACATTACCTATATCACTTAATTCACCTGCTGAAGAAACTCCCCTTGAAAGAAGAGCAGTCCATATCCTAACCTCATAAAGATTGAGATTAAAAAATTGTCTTAATTTATTTAAAAATTCTTCCTTAACAATCATCGTCTTTTCCCCCTTTTCGAAAATTAAAAATTTTTATCACTTTTTTAAACAAATGCTATTTGTTCGAATGAATAGTGAATGTTCTTATATTTAAATTTTTCTACCTCTTTGTTTCATGAAAAATTTTTTTATTTGCGTTAAAGTAGAGCATTCTTCAGCATTCCTATCGGGCCTTATTCTAATTACACGAGGAAATCTTAGGGCATAGCCTGAACTATATGTTGGACTTTTCTGAATCTCTTCAAATTCAATCTCAACAACTAAATCGGGTTTGATTTGAACTTCTTTTCCATGATCCTTAATTATAAACGGCCTTAAAAGTTTAGTAAGCTCTTCAAATGTTACTCCCTCGGATTTTTCTTTGATTCCCGTGCCGACTTTTCCTATTTCTAAGAAATTTTCTCCATCTATACAGGCCAATACAAAACTTGAAAGCCATTTTGTTCTCTTGCCTTCACCCCATTCGGCACCGACAATTGCTAAATCCAAAGTTTCCATGACAGGTTTTACTTTAACACCAAAACCTACCCTCTTTCCGGGTTTGTAAATTCCTTGGAGATTCTTCATCATGATACCTTCGTTGCCTTTTGATAAGGATTCTTTGTAAAATACTTCTGCCGATTTCATATTATCTGTAATCAACTGTTTGGCCAATTCGATTTTGTTGACTTCTTGCGAAATAATTGCTTTCATCTTTTTTCTTCTTTCTTCAAAAGAAATATTTAAAAGATTCTGGCCGTTTATTCTAATTGCATCAAAGAAGTGCACCATAACAGGAACTTTTTTTGAAATCTCTTCAATATTATATTTTCTTTTTATTCTTTGGGAAATATTCTGGAATGAAAGCCATTGATTATTCTTAGGGTCTAAACCAATAATTTCACCATCAAGGATGTAATCTTTTGCCTTGATGTGAGATTTTAATAATTTAATAACATCGGGAAATTGTTTCGTAACATCTTCCAATCTTCGGGTAAAGAGTTTTAAATTATTATTTTCAAAGTGCGCCTGAATACGGAAACCATCGTACTTATATTCTATCGCTGCAGGCTTGCCAACAACTTCAAATCCTTCCTTAATATCTGAAACTTTTTCGAAAAGCATCACTTTAATTGGTGTGCCTACCTTTAGTATAAAACCGCCTTTGTATCCCTTGTCTTTGAACTCATGGGCAACAATTGCAAAATCTGTTGTCAAATCGTATGCTTCTTGGACCTGACTAGCAAAATGATTATAAATTTCTCTTGCAAGTTTTTCATCTGAAGGCTCAACAACAGTTTCATCTTTTAATTTATTTAAATCTTTTAAGGAATTGACTTTCAGAACCTTGTTTGATTTTAATTCTCTTCCATATTCTATGCCTTTGACTTTCGGAAGGAATGCCCAAGTTATTGCATCTTTTAAAACTCCCTCGCCAACACCAACGCGAAGGTCTTCAATAACTGTTCGGACAATGAAACAGGCCTCATCAGGTTTTGCGCCATGCAATAATTCTGAAACTAATGCAACTTTTTTATTAACTGTACCCTCGCCAACTAATGAAGCTAATCTCTGTAAATTATCAAAAACTTTTCTCACGGTTAATTTAGACGCTGTGACTAAGGACTGCTGCTTTTTTTCTTTCATTAGCATCTCAGCAACTGTGCCTAAATCCCCAGATTTTGCCCACAATGATTCAATCCTCTGCTCAGGATAGCCAATTGTTGAAGCCAATGTTTTTATGATTAATCTTGAACTCATACCAATCTTGCGCTCATCCCAGGGAGGGAAAACTGTGCCCTGCAAAAGATAAACAACATGCTCCATATCTTCCTTAGAAGTTATTTCCAATAAATCTGCAATTAATCTTGTTTTTTCTAATCTTTTTGCCGTATTTTCTATTTCTTTGTATACCTTAACAAGCTCAGAGTAGTCCATGAATAATAATAAAACCAAATAAGCTTTTAAGTTTTATTGTTTCCATAACGCTTCATAAACTGAGAAACCATTTTTCTGGCTATTTATTTGCAAACAAGATAAATTGTCATAGACTGCAGATATATCAGAAATGAATGTTTTTCATTTTTATCTGAAGACCAAAAAGAAAGATATAAATACTTGCGAAACATAATTTTTTTCATGGACATCATTGATGCAATAAAGACGAGACGATCAATAAGAAAATATTTAATAAAGAAAGATGTTCAGGATGAATTAATTTTTGAACTTATTGATATCGCAAAATATGCTCCCTCTGCAGGAAATGTGCAGAATTGGAGGATTATTGTTGTAAAAGATAAAAGTAAAAGAGATAAGATTTCTAGGATATGCGACCAGCTTTGGATGAATACCGCACCAGTTCATTTAGTAATATGCAATGATTTAACAAAGATTGGGGAACTCTATGGTAAAATAGGACGAGAAAAATATTCTAGGCAGGACTGCGCTTATTTTACTCAAAATATATTATTAGCAGCACATGCATTAGGTCTTGGGACCTGTGTGGTGGGACATTTCGATGATTTATCAATGAAGAATTTATTAGATATACCCGATAATGCATTGCCTGAATGCGTAATTACCTTAGGATATATCGATAGTCCGCCTGCAAAACCTACTAATAGAAAAAGGATAGAACTGTTCTTATATTTGGAAAAATATGGAAATACTGGCGGAAGAAGCATGACCCCATTTCCTTTAATAACGAAAGCGAAGCAAATTATTTCTAAAATAAAAAAATGAAGAACCTCGGACTAAAGTCCGAGGTATCTCGAAGATAAAATTACCACGCACCTTGCGAAGATGAGATGTAGTGCTTGATGGTTTCTGTGGTCACGTTTCCAACGCTTCTGAAGAATTT
>Ga0208375_1000539_pt1 | contig 53920 bp, 54 predicted proteins | sample RifOxyD1_FD_184038 | JGI IMG/M metagenome (GOLD analysis project Ga0208375, IMG submission 184038) | Soil microbial communities from Rifle, Colorado - Rifle Oxygen_injection D1 (SPAdes) | ecosystem: Environmental > Terrestrial > Deep subsurface > Rock core/Sediment | place: Rifle, Colorado... | reverse complement strand
CGGTCGCGAACTTCCGCGATTTCGTGAATCTCGGCTCCGGCCGCGATCGCGAGATTCGCGGCATGAAGTTGCATGTGGCCTTTCACGATTCCAACGGTCGCGAGTGCTTTCAGGGCGCCGAGGTTTTGGACAAGCCCGACGGCCGCGCAGATCCTGGCGAGATCTTCGGCTTTCGAAACCTTGAGCATCTTGAGCGCGATCGGCGCGAGCGGGTGGAGGCGTGTGACGCCGCCGACGATCCCGACGGCGAGGGGTACCTCGATTTTGCCGACCAGATCGGTGCCTTCCATGTGCCAGGCGGTTACGGGCTGGTAACTCCCTTTTCTGGCGGCATACGCGTGAACACCGGCTTCGACCGCCCGCCAGTCATTCCCCGTGGCGATCAGAATCGGATCAATCCCGTTGAGCACACCTTTGTTGTGGGTGGCGGCCCGATAAGGGTCGGCCTGGGCAAAGAGTGTTGCTTCTTCGATGCCCTTTCCGACGGTCGGGTCGACATTGCGGACGATGACTTCGGCAACGGCGAGTTTGGTGTCCACGAGGTTCGAGAGGATGCAGAGGCCGACTCGCTCTCCGCTGATCTCCTCGACTCTCGGCTTGAGGGCTTCGCAAACCTGATTGATGAGATTGGCTCCCATCGCGTCGCACGGATCACAGAGGATGTGGAGGACGAGCATGGTCCCGTCTTCTGAAGGGCGCTGAATCTCGCGGATCGCGATGTCGTGAACGCCTCCGCCGCGTTCAACGAGGGACGGAATGCAGGCATTCGCGAGTCCCATCAGGATTTCGCGCTTTTCGTGGAGGGCCCGCCGGGCGTGCGTGACGTTGCGGACATTCGGGAGCTGAACCTGGCCGATGATGAGGGAACCCTTGGAATAGGTTCTGATGCTGCCTTCGCGCCGGATCCACTTCGCGGTCGCGCTCGCGGCGGCGATGATGGAAGTTTCCTCGACGGCCATGGGGATGAGGAGATCGCGGCCATCAATGGTGAAATTCGTGGCAACTCCGAGCGGAATCGGAAAATACCCGATCACGTTTTCGATGAGGTGTTCCGCGATGTCGAGCGAAAGGCTCTTCTTGCCCGAGATGGTATCGACTTCGTTTTGAGTCAATTCGCAGAGATCCTGCACCCGGCGCAGGCGTTCCGTACGCGAGATCCGGTGAAAGCCCTCGATCAAGTGGCGCTTCGTCTCCATGCGTTCTCCTTGTTTTTGAGTTCTGACGGGGTTTTACACCCTGTACAAAACAGCGCAACCCGTAATTCGTATTCCTGCTGCTCCATCCATCGGTTCAATTCCGCGGACCCGGCGAGGGCGACGGCGAGGGCCGGCTGTGCGTAACCGATGCGATCGGCTCCCAACGCGATCAGCTTTGCAGCGTCAAGGCCGCTCCGCACGCCTCCCGAACCCCAGATTTCGGTTTTGTTTGAGAGAATCTCCCGGGCGGAAAGCACGGAATCGGCGGTCGGCTCGCCCCAAGCCGCGAATGTCCGGGCAGCCGAGGCCTTAATGCTGGTTGGTTCGGCGCGAGCTCCTTCGATCCGAGCCCAGTGTGTGCCCCCGAGCCCGCTGATATCGAGGGCGGAGAGTGCGACTCCGCGGAGCTTCTCAAGGGTGGTGCATGAAAAGCCGCAACCGGTCTCTTTCAGGATCACGGGAATAGGGCTCGTTTTGCATAAAGTTTCGAGACGTTGCAGAGCCCCCTTGAAATGAGGCGTGCCTTCCTCCTGAATGGCCTCCTGGAGCGGATTCGTGTGCACAACGAGGCCGGCAGGGCGCAACTTCTGGATCAGTTCATCGAGTTTCTTGGTCGAAATCGTCGAAAGTTGCGAGATCCCGATATTCGCGAAAACCATCAAGTCTGGGAATTCACTTCTGAAACGGCCCCAGTCATCCGGGCTGTAAGAGGAGGATTCGGGAACATTCGTGTCGAGATCGCGGCGTTGAGAGCCTAATCCAAGCGCCCAGCCGCGATCGCTGCAGACCTTCCCCAGCGTACGGTTGATTGCCGCTGATTCAGAGTGTCCGGCGGTAATCGCCGCAACGAAAAAGGGCGTTCTTGTCGCCTGGCCGAGACAACTGGAATCGAGGCGAACTTCTTCGAGGTCGAGCTCGGGAAGAGCGTCGTGGTTCAGGTGAATGGAAGACAAACCGGATAGTGCCGTCGCCTGATTTTTTGCATCAAGGGCGAGGCGCACGTGATCCTGCTTTCGTCCTTCGAACTGCTGGATATCCATAGGGGCGACAACCTACATCATTTTAGCGTTGGAAGCGATATTAAAGTTGACGAATTAGGTCTGGTTGAAGGTTCCGGCTCCTCAGCTTTTGGAAGAGTAATTTTTATCTGAACGGGATACCTTAAGGGGTGGGGATTTAAGAACAAATAGTTAGTATTCATGAGGATCATGGCAACGGGGCACTCTATTTTTCACCGTTTTCGTTTTCGGATGCGCCGGCATGGGCAGGAGTTCGTGGTTTTGGCCACCGGAGGTCGTTTTCGCCCGCTGTTATTGACGGGGGTCATTGTTCTCGTTGTCACGCAGATGGTCGCGCTTTCGCCTGCCCAGCTTGAGGAAAACCCGTCGGCTCCCGCACTGATCGAGCCCGAGGCTTTACTGCAGGAAGAATCCGACACCGTGGCCACGGGTATTCCGAAAGGAAAGATCCCCGAGTACAGCGTTGATGAGTTTGACTATGTTTCGACCGTTGAAAGTGTCAAACAGTGGCACCTCATTGCCGAACGCGCTTTCCTGTTCAACGAAAACAAACTGGTCCATGCAAGGCGCGTCAAGGCTTTCCTGTTTGATCCGGACGGAAAGACTACTGTTGTCACTGGAAAAGAAGCCAAATACTTCATGAACCAGCGCGACCTTGAAATTTTCGGTGAGGTTCACGCGATATTCCCGGATGGTTTTGAGTTGACCAGCGAATACCTGCGTTATCAGCCGAATGAGCGGAAAATAGAAATTCCCGTGCAGCACATCGTAAATGGCGGCGGCAAGCAGAGCGATGGACAGGTGATACGGTTCCAAAGCATGGGGCTGGATTTCGCGATGGCTCACTCAAAGATCGTCCTGCCGAAGGGGGTTCAGTTCAGTCTGGCGAGACCTCAACCCGCGGCCGTCCCAGTGGCTCGTGAACACGCGCCCGCGCCTGCCCCCCGGTTGAAAGAAAAAGAAGAGGTCACGACTATTCAATCAGATCATTGCGTCATTGAACGCGACAAGCAGCTTGCGCATTTCACGATGTTCTCGACGCGGCCTTTGGATACCCGTTTCGTTCGCATTACGCAGCCGACCATGATTTCCCGGTCGCGAAGAGCTGACCTGAATTACGGTGATTACACCAAGATCCTGCAATACATGACCGCGCACGAAGATGTGCTGATCAAAGAGGTTGCGGAAACGGACGATCGGCTCGCGAATTCGAAACCGCGAAAGAAGCAGGATTCTTCCGAACAGCATTCGTTGCGGTACGCGACCAGCAGCCGTGCCGATTTTGATTCGCGTCGGGATATCATTGTGCTTTCCGGATTCCCGCAGGTATATCAGGATAATGATACGGTCACGGGAGACGTGATTCTCCTGCATCGTGATACAGATATCGTGGAGGTCGAGAACAGCAATGCCTTCAGTCAAGGGAACTGAACACGCGCCTGCCGTGAATTTGCTTCAGGCGGTCGAGCTCAAGAAAGCCTACAAAGGACGAAAGGTCGTCGAGGGCGTCAGTTTCGAAGTTCGTGCCGGCCAGGTTGTCGGCCTGCTCGGGCCAAACGGCGCCGGGAAGACGACATCGTTTTACATGGTCGTGGGTTTGATTCGGGCTGATGAAGGCCAGGTTCTCCTGAATGGGCAGGATATTGCCGATTGGCCGATGCATAAACGGGCTCAGAACGGAATCGCCTATCTCCCGCAGGAGGCTTCGGTCTTTCGGCGGATGACAGCAGAAGAGAACATCCTGACAGTGCTTGAAACGCTTCCTTTGACGAGCGCCGAAAGGCATGACCGGCTGACGCGCCTGCTCGACGAATTTAATCTGAACGGGATTGCCAAGCAGAAGGCGTACACACTCTCCGGAGGCGAGCGGCGCCGTGTCGAAGTCGCTCGAGCTTTGGCCCTGAATCCGGTATTTCTTTTGCTAGATGAGCCCTTTGCTGGAATAGATCCCATAGCTGTCAGTGATATCCAAAGAATGATTCAGGTGTTAAAAAAGCGGCAAATCGGGGTCTTGATTACTGACCATAACGTACGAGAAACCCTGGAAATTTGTGATTTGGGATATTTGTTGAATAGTGGTAAAATTTTTGAAAAAGGGACTCCCAGCGAGATTGCAAATAGCCGTACGGCACGGGAGACTTATCTTGGAGAGAACTTTCAATTTTAGAGCAGGGCAAAGTAGACACAAAAAATCATGGCATTAGAAATCAAACAAAGCCTCAGATTAAGCCAGCAGTTGGTCATGACGCCGCAGCTGCAGCAAGCGATCAAGCTGCTTCAGCTGAATCGGATGGAGCTGGCCGAGGTCGTCAACCAGGAGATGATGGAAAATCCTGTCCTGGAAGAACTTGCCGAAACCCCCGAGGGGGAGAATCAAACTCCCGCTGACGCGACCGCTGAAAATGCGGATCCCGAAGCCGAGCAGCGTCGAGATGAGGAATCTTTTGTAAAAGAGAAGCCGCAGGAAGAACAGCTGGTCGCCGGTAAGGATGATTTCAATTGGGAATCGTACGTCGAGGAGTTCAATTCGAGCTCGAGCTCGGCGCCGTCGATGCGCGAAATCAACGAGGAGCTTCCCAGCTTCGAGAATGTCCTGACGAAAACCACGTCGCTTGAAGATCACCTGGCCTGGCAACTTTCGATGGTCACCATGACTGATGCCGAGAAGAAGCTCGGTGAATTGATCATCGGGAATCTTTCGGATGACGGCTACCTGAACGCGAATCTCGAAGATATCGCCAAAGAAGCGAAGATCGAACTGGAGGATGCGGAAGAGGTTTTGAAAATCATCCAGAATTTCGATCCTCTCGGGGTGGGTTCGCGGAATCTTCAGGAGTGCCTCGCGATTCAGGCGAAGTTCATGAACCCGCGCCAGCCCTTGGTGGAACAGATCATCGAGCATCATCTGGGTGATCTGGAACGCAAGAATTATCAATCGGTCGCGAAGGCGTTAGGTGTTCCTCTCGACAGGATCATCGAAGCGACCCGTCTCATCCTGGAGTTCGAACCGAAGCCGGGGCGTTCCTTTCATGCAAGTGATACCCAGTACATTACGCCTGATATTTACGTGTATAAGGTCGCCGAGGAATTCGTCATCGTTCTGAACGAGGACGGGATGCCGAAGCTGCGGATTTCGCCTTATTACAAAAACATCCTTGCGGCCGCGCAAAAGGATCAGAACAAGGTGACCAAGGAATACGTGCAGGACAAGCTGCGTTCCGCCGTATGGTTGATTCGTTCGATCCATAATCGGCAAAAGACGATCTATAAGGTGACTGAGGCCATCGTGCGCCGCCAGCGTGATTTCTTCGAAAAAGGCGTCCAACACCTGAAGCCCATGATCCTGAAGGACGTCGCCAACGATATCGGGATGCATGAATCCACTATCTCGCGCGTAACTACTAACAAATTTGTTCATACGCCGGTCGGGATCTTCGAGCTGAAGTACTTTTTCAATTCCAGTATTAATGCCGCTGACGGAAGCGACTCTCTTGCCAGTGAGGCAGTAAAGGAGAAAATCCGTCAGATGATTCAGAAAGAAGATCCGAAGAACCCGCTTTCCGATCAAAAAATCGTCGAATTGCTGCGGGCCGACAATATTGACATTGCCCGGCGAACCGTGGCGAAATATCGAGACATGCTGGGCATTCTCTCGTCGGGGAAGCGCAAAAAGATTATCTGACGGGGGCCATGCTCGAAAGCGTTCAATTGCTTGTGACGACGAAGCCAATGGGCCGATGTCATGGGCTTACAACGGAGAGTGATCATGGATTTTCACATCAGCTTCAGAAACATGGATACGAGCCAGGCTTTGCAGGTTTACACCAAGGAAAAATCTGAAAAGCTGAAAAAATATTTCAATGGCCGAATTTCGGTTACCTGGAATTTTTCGGTAGAGAAGCTGACCAAGGTCGCGCATTGCCGTCTCGTCGGAAACAATATGGATTACTTCGGAGAGGCCGCGACGGATGACCTTCATTCTTCGGTCGACCACGTCGTGGAAAAAATCGAAAAGCAGCTCAGAAAGCACAAGGAGATCGTGAAGGATCACCTTCATAAGCCGAAAGTGCCGCTCACGCCAATCGAGGAATAAATTAACCAGGTTAATCCTTCAGCCGAACGGCTGAAAGACGCCCGTCATCGAGTGCGATGAAGAGAGTTCGGGAAGCGGGCACAAAACGGAAAGCTGCCAGATAGGCGCCCTGTTTTGTGTCGAGCGGAATCTCCCAGTCGAGTGTGCCGTCATGCCCGTATAGCCGCAGCTGACTGTTTCGTTCCGCCGCTTGCGTATCGAAGGCGATCGCGACATGGTCTTCGGAAACCTGCATGACTGATGAGTATTCGGCGGCGGAGTCGGCGCGCTCGTGCCAACTTTCTTCGAGCTTCGTTACGTCGTAGGAATTCACGTACTGCCCTTCCGCGGTGTTGCCGTAGGTCAGGATGGAATTCCCGGACGGGGTGATTTCAATTTGCGCGAATAAGGCACGAGCCGGGGCCTTGGCGGGTGCTGTTACGGGGCTGCCGGCCGTGCGTTCGCCAGCAAGGCGACCGGCAGCATCGAAAACAGCGATTTTCTGGATCGGATTGGGCCCGCGGGTCAGAAAAAGAACCGCGACCTTGGGTTCGGGCCCCGAAGACACCGAGACGTCCTGAATTTCTCCTTCGAGTTTTTTCTGCCACCTGGAATGAAAATCGGGACCGATCAAGATGAGCTGACCTCGCGTCAGCGCCATTGCGATGTTCCGTTCGTCTTCGGAGACTTTCAGCGAAAGAACGTCAGGTAGCTGTTCTGAGCCCTGCCTTGTGCCGATCGGGAAAGAAAGGAGTTTCTTGCCGTTCCAGCTAAAGACCTCGAACGCGACATCGGAGTCGGCGTCCTCGTCATGGTAGCACAGGATTTTTTTGGACCGGTTCAGCGGAATCGGTTTGCACATGGTTTCGGTGGACCAGCGGGACCAGCGCCGCACGCCCGAGGTTGAAATTCCAATCAGCTGGTTCTCGTAATTCGAAAGCACGATGAGTTTACCGTCATCTGAAATGGCTTGCGTGCGAATCGGTGATTGAACGACTTCCTTGCGGAGAGTGCGCCCCGTTTGATCAAGAAGAAGCATCTGATAACGGTGTGAACCGGTTCCGGACTCCCGATCGGGCGCGGTGGCCATCAGGATTCTCCGGCCGTTCTTCGAAACGTTCAGGTCCGTGATGAAGCCGTCAAACCTGCGCGACCAGCGCTCCGAAAATTGTTTGCGCGGGGTTTTGGCCGAAACCTGGGGAGCGGGATCGTTCTGAGCCGTGGTGGTGCGCCCCGCCGAGGCGCAACCCACGAAAGCGGTGCAGAATATCATGAAAAGATTGCGGGCTTTGATCATCGCGAGCGTAATGCTACAGTACCTCCAATCGGATTACCAATGCGGATAGCCATTCTTTCCAGAAACAAGAACCTCCACAGTATTCGTCGGCTGCTTCAGGAAGCACGAAAGGTGAAGCTTCACTGCGATGTGATCGATCCCCTCGACTGCCAGCTCGCGGTTGACGGGAAAAAAAGCTGCATTCTCATCGGCAATGAAGTCTTGCCACGTTACGACGTGGTTCTCCCCCGGATCGGTGCTTCGATAACGGATTACGGGATTGCGGTGGTTAAACAATTCGAAGGGCAGGGGACCGTCACCGTCAATGGTTCGAAGGCGATCGCCGAGTCGCGGGATAAAATGAGTTGCCTTCAGGTGCTTTCAAACGCCGGTCTTCGCGTGCCCAAGACGGTTCTCACCCGGAACACCCGGGGCGGCATGAAGGCCGCGATCGAGCGGGTGAACGGCATGCCTGTTGTTCTCAAGATATTAAAGGGAACGCAGGGCCTCGGAGTCATGCTGGTTCACAGCCCCGTTTCGCTGGGATCCGTCATGGAAACGTTTCATGGGTTGGATCAGGAGGTCATCATCCAGCAATTCATCGCCGAGGGCGCCGGCCGTGATTACCGGGCTTTCGTCATCGGTAATCGCGTTGCCGCCGCAATGATGAGAACGGCTCCCGAAGGCGAGTTTCGCACCAATATCCATCGCGGGGGCGAGGGGAAGCTTGTCAAGCTCCCGAAGAACTTCGAACGGGCCGCGATTCGCGCAACAAAGGTTTTGGGACTTCAGATTGCCGGCGTGGACCTCATGGAGAGCCGGTCGGGACCTCTGGTGATTGAAGTCAACAGTTCGCCGGGTTTTGAAGGAATTGAGCGGGCAACGGGCCTGAACATCGGCGCCGCAATCATCAAACACATGCGGTCCATGAAACGAAGAGGCTGATTAGCGTTTTGCCAGCTTCGCGTATCGGCTGCGCGCCTTGCGCTTTGCGGTACTTGCGGTTTTTTTCCGGAAGTCGCCTATTGTAAGGCATCCGTAAATTTTTTTGACCAGCATGGATTGCACCTGCGCGCCAAGCTCATCAATGACGGCGCTTTCAAGAGCATGAGGTACAATAATATTCATTTTTCGGAGGTAAGTGAGGTAATCTAGAATTACATTTCCGATAAAGGTCTTCCGGTCTGATTCGGAGTCCTGAAAATTGAGCAGGTGCTGTTCAAAAATCACGTAAAGGGGGTCCGGTTGCGTTTCATTGATAGGTCTCATTCGGCGCCTTACCTCTTAATGATTTTTCGGAATGCGAGGTCGCTAGCTTGAGTACGAAAAACGAGGAAGTCCCGCTTTCGAAATCCAAGAATTTCATTAACTTCAAGGCGCACCTGGAACAGGCCAAGCGCGTGCTGATCTCGACGCACGTACTCCCGGACGGTGATGGATTGGGAGCCGAAGCTGCGCTTTTCCATTACCTCAAGCGTGCAAGAAAGGCGTGCCGGGTTTACAACCCGGATCTCTTGCCGAAGCGTTACCGCTTCATGGATCCGAAAAACAATATCCTTCTCGGTCCTGGCGAAGTGGAACTGTGGGATACCTTTGATCTTTGGGTCATTGTGGATACGAACGATCCGAGGCGCTTAGGCAAGCTCTGGGGGGAGTTGTCGCTCCGGGCTAAGAGGATCGTTTTTCTCGATCACCATCCCGTTCCTTCCAATGGCACGACCGGACTGACGTATCCTCCTCACGCGCTTCTTGTTTCAGACACATCTTCGAGCAGTATTGGAGAGCTTCTTTTTCATCTCTTTTCTGAGTTGCACCTCGCGAAGATCAACAAGGACGTTGCGCAAGGGCTTTACGTCTCGGTCATGACGGATACGAATAGTTTTCGTTATGCCCGGACAACACCTTTAGCGCATCGCATTGCCGCTGAGATGATTGAAACCGGGGTGAATCCCGAGGAAATTTATCAGGCAATTTACTCGTCGAAAGAGGTTTCCCATCTTCAACTTCTGGGGAACATGCTTCAAAACGTAAGGGTGAGTTCGGGCGGAAAAGTGGCCTGGCTCGAAGTCGGGCTGGAGCTGCGCAAGAAACACCAGGCGTCCGCCGACGACACCCAGTCCTTTTTGAATCTCCTGCTCTTATTGAAAGGCGCCGAGGTTGTCTGCTTTTTCAGGGAAGAGGATGATAACCAGGTGCGGGTCTCGATCAAGTCCAAGGGCTCGGTTGTCGTGAACAGGGTTGCGATGGAATTGGGCGGTGGCGGTCACGAGTACGCGGCGGGCCTTGCGCTTTCTGCTCCTCTCGACAAGACCGTCGATGCCGTGATCAAACGGCTCGATGCTGTCATTCAAAGCTACGAAAAATTCGGTAAGCCACCGAAAGAATGAGGATTTGGCTGCCTGCCCTTGACAAGTCTCAGTTGACATTCATTATAAATCCCATACGTTAGGGTTTCGAATTAAACGATCAACGCCGTGAGGTCATCGATTATGATCCAAGTCTCTCATCTTTCGAAACTGTACGGTTCCCGTGCAGCAATCAACGATCTGAACTTTGAAGTCAGCAAAGGCGAGATCGTCGGGTTTCTTGGTCCGAACGGAGCCGGAAAGTCGACGACAATGAAGATTTTGACCGGGTTCATGCCTGCTTCGGAAGGTAAGGCGAGCGTGGCCGGGTATGATGTTTTCGACCATCCGATCGAAGTGAAGCGGAATGTCGGCTATCTGCCCGAAACGCCCCCGGTCTATCCGGAAATGGTGGTTTGGGATTATCTCGATTTTTCAGCTCGAATGCATCAGATCCCGAGCAATCAGATCAATCAGGCAATCGGGAGCATCATCGATAAAACTGGTCTTGGTGAGGTCCGGAAGCGCCTGATCGGGAATCTCTCGAAGGGATTTCGTCAACGGGTCGGCTTGGCGCAGGCCCTGATTCACAATCCGCAGGTCCTGATCCTTGACGAACCGACTGTCGGGCTCGACCCGAAGCAGATCATCGAGATTCGTGAGCTCATCAAGAGCCTGGGGGGGGAGCACACCATCATCCTGAGCTCTCATATTCTTCCCGAAGTGACGGCCACTTGCCAGCGGATCATCGTCATCAATCAGGGAAGAATCGTGGCGGAAGACACCCTCGATCGGCTGACCTTGCGGCTCAAGAAGGGGCTGATCTACAGCATGACGGTCAAAAACCCATCGGCCGATGGAATTCGGGCGCTCGAGGAAGTTCAAGGCGTGACGAATGTCACGGCGGCCGGCCCGAAGCTCGTGATTCAAATCGATTCCGGGACACAGGAGATCCGGGACCGGATCGTCGAGAAGGCGGTCACGAAGGGGATGGGGGTTCTCGAGTTCAGCGCCGAACGCGTCAGCCTCGAGGAAATTTTCTTACAATTGACCACCGATGAATCGGGCGAAGCAGGAGCGTGAATATGAGAAACATTTGGACGATCGCACGACGGGATTTCAAAACGTACTTTACGTCACCTATTGCCTATATCGTGATTGCCGGCTTTCTGGCGATCATGGGCTGGATGTTCTTCTTCAATCTGAACCACTTCTTCGTTGAGAATATGAAATACCAGCAGCTCAACATGGGAAAGGGGGTCAGCATTACGGACGGGATCATCCGACCCTTGTTCGGGAACATGAATGTCGTGCTGCTGTTCTTGGTTCCCTTTATCACCATGCGACTTTTCGCGGAGGAAAAGAAACTCCATACGATCGAGCTTCTCATGACTTCCCCCGTTACTCTTGCCGAGATCATTTTCGGAAAATTTCTTTCGGCTCTGATGCTCGTCAAGGTGATGCTGCTCGTAACGTTGGTTTATCCGATCGTTCTTTTCATGACCGGCAATCCCGAACTCGGGCCGATCGTGACGAGCTATCTCGGGACGATTTTGCTTTGTTCCTGCTATCTCGCGATCGGCTTGTTTTTCTCAGCCCTGAGCGAGAATCAGATCGTGGCGGGTGCCTTGACGTTTGCCACGGGGCTTTTCTTCTGGTTGATCAGCTGGGCGACACAATCGGCGGGACCGGTTTGGAGCGATATCCTGCTGCATCTCTCTCTCATCAATCATTACAACAATTTCGGTCAAGGAATCATTAACTCAACCGATGTGTTCTACTTCCTTTCTTTCATCGGTATCGGTCTTTTCCTGACACATCGAGTATTGGATTCGTTCCGGTGGAGGTAAGCAAAATGACTCAAACAAAAAAGAAACTCAGTGAATCCTTGCCATTTATCCTCTGGGGCGCGGCCGGCGTGCTGGTCCTCGCCATGCTGTTCGCCCGGGCCGTTTTCCCGGAACTCCTCTGGCTCACGATCATCGTAGGGGTGCTGCTGGTTGCGGTGTTCGCGCTCCTCATACGCGAGAACCGGAAGGCGCTTCGAAGCCGTACGGCAGCTTATGGCTTGAATTCGGCCATCATGATCATCCTGATCGTGGCGATCGTGGGCGTGTTGAATTTTTTATCCGCCCGCTATCCGCTCAAGGCCGATCTGACGAAAAACAAGGTTCACACCCTTTCCGATCAGACTGAAAAAATCGTGAAGGGGCTGAAGAATTCTCTCAAGGCGACTCTGTACGTCAAGATGGGACAGCGTGAGCAGCTTCGGCCGATGCTTGAGAATTACAAAGCCTTCAGCCCGAAGTTTGAACTTGAATTCGTGGATCCCGACAAGGCGCGGACGCGCGCCGAACAGGCGGGGATCAAGAAATACGGCACGCTGGTCCTCAACTACGGTCAGAAAGAGACCAAAATCGACGATGTGAACGAGGAAAAGCTCACGAACGCGATCATCAAGATCGTCAAAGAAAAGCCGGTGACTTTCTGCGTCCTGACCGGACACGGTGAGAAGAGCTTCTCGTCGAACGAGCCCGACGGCTACGAAGCGGCCAAAAAGGCCCTCGCGGGGCAAAGCTATGAAGTAAAGGACGTCAATTTGATTCAGGAACAAAAGGTGCCGGAATCCTGCGACGCACTCGCGATCGTGGGTCCCACGAAGGCGTTTTTCGAACCCGAGGTCAAAGCCGTCCAGGACTATCTGAAGAACGGCGGCCGCGCGGTTTTCGCGGTCGACGTCAACTTGAAGGGGGCCGAGTACTCGCCGGAACTGCTGGCCATTCTCGAATCGTGGTACATCAAGGCGCTTCCAGGCCTGATTATCGATCCGCTTTCCCGGATGTTCAATACGGATGCAGCCGTTCCGATGCTCGCGACTTTTTCGAAAGAAAACGCGATTACCAAGGGCTTTCAAGGAACCGATAAGTGTTTTTTCCCTTTCGCCCGGCCGCTTGAAGTCGTGCCCGGCTCTCCGGGTGAGCTGAAGGTGCAGTGGCTTGCCCAGACGACTCCGATGAGCAGGGGGATCATGGATCTGAAGAGAATCGCCGGAGGCGAGGTTAAATTGGATCCAGCCAAGGACAGAGCCGGACCGATGAACGCGGCGATCGCCGTCGAAGGAAAGCACAAGGAGTCGAAAGGGAGCCGCAATACCCGTCTCGTTGCTTTTGGCAGTTCTCAATTCGCGACCAATAATTTTTCCCGGTTCGGAAATAACATCGACCTGTTCCTGAACGCGGTCTCGTGGGTTCTGGAAGATGAGAGCCTGATTTCGATCCGCGCGAAGGAAGACGGCCCCGGAAAAATCGAAATGTCCCAGAAATCAGGGACGTTCATTTTCCTGCTGACGGTGGTCGTTGTTCCCCTTCTTGTCGCGGCCGGAGGAATCGTGGTCTGGGTGTTGAGACGAAGACTCTAAAAGTGTGAGGTAACCATGACTCAAGTTGATTGGAAACGTCCGCTCGCGTTGGCGGTGGCGCTGTTCGTTCTCGGGACTTTCGCTTATTGGCTCGAGTACAAGCAGAAGCCCAAGAAAGAGGCAGCCGAGGAACAGGCGAAAAAACTCTTCAATCTCAAGGAAACACCGGTCGAGTCGATCACGATCGTTGGCGGCGGGAACAGGAATTTCGAGCTGAAATGTTCAGATTTCGCCGCGAAGCTTTGCAAGCCGGGCGATAATTCCAAATGGGAACTCGTTGCCCCGCTGAAGGTCAAAGCGGATGATTCGAATGTGAATTCGTTTCTTTCGACCCTGACCAATATCAATTCCGCGGACACGATCGACCTGAAGGAAGAGACGCCTGAGTCAAGACTCGCGCTTCTGAAGGATTACGGACTGGATCCGCAGGCGCTGAACGCGGCCAACGGCCCGGTTAAACGGGTTCTGGTGAAAGCGGCGAACGGAGAAACAGTCCTGTATCTCGGTGCCGCGCACCCGGTCGACAATTTTTTCGGTCTCCGGGCAACCGGCGGGAAGGTCGACGAGGATCAGGTTTATCTCGTTCCCACCTATTTCAAGAGTAACTTCGAAAAAAATCTGACGTACTGGAGAGACAAGAAGCTCCTGACGATCGGCGGCCACGAGGTTCAGTCATTTCAACTCAAATCGGCGAAAGCTAATCTCAAATTGGAACGCCGGAACGGCGAATGGATCATCCGGGATCGAAACGGCGAAGAGTTCACGGGAGATCTTGAGAATATCGACAGCCTGCTCTCCTCCGCGACTTTTTTGAGTGCGAAGGAATTCGTTTCGGATAGCAGGACTGACAAAAAAGCCAGGACAACCCTTCGCCAGGCTAAGCAGGTCCTCACGCTGATTCTCCAGAAGGACAAGGGTGGGGCCAAGGACCCTGCTCCGCCTGTCACGCTGACGCTGTACAGGAAGTCCAAACCGGATCGGCTCTATGCCACTGTTTCGACGCTCGACCCGTTGTTTGAGCTCGAGACCGCGGTTCAGGGCCGGCTTGAAAAGGAACTCAAGGATCTCCGTCTCGTGAAGTTGCTCACTTCCATGGACCGCTTCAATGCCAAGCGACTGGAAATATCGGGGAAGCCGTTTGGCGAACCGATGGTGTTGACGAATGCCGATTCGAAGTGGACGGCTGTCGACAAAACTCCGGTTGAGACCGAGAAAGTCCAACAGATGCTCGACAAGCTCTCCGGAAATCGCATCAAGGAATTTCTACAGAGGTCCGCGATTCCGAAGGGTGAACAGGACGGGGTGAGGATCGCGATCGGGGACGACAAAACGAACACGAAACGGCAGCTTCTCTTTTGGAAGAAGGGCGAAAAGCTCTATGCGCGCGATTTGAACTCCAGCCGAAAGGAAGCTTTCCTGGTGGACAGTGCGATTCAGGACGGGTTACCCTGGGATCGAAGCTTTTTCAAAAAGTCAGAACCTGCGCCGTCAAGTACGCCTTAGCCGACGGGGCACTCAGGAACGAATTGAAGAAAGGACTTCGTGAATTCCGATTCAGGCGATGGCCCCAAAGGCCCGACAGGAATACCGGGCGAGGAGCAGGGCGCTCTCGCAGAATGCCACCATTGCGGGCTGAAGTTCTCGCCATCGCAGCCGATTCCCTCTGAGTGTCCGAATTGTGGTTTCTCCACGCAAGGCTCTTCCGTTATCGGGGGGGACGGCGCATTCAGGGGCGACCGTAGTTCCCGGAACGGTCCGGGGAAGCTGATTCACGATTATTTTGTGACTGTTTGGCGTATTCTGATCCACCCGGGGGAATTCTTCCGCCAAATGCCCCTGAAGGAGGGCCTGGCAGGTCCGCTTGCTTTCGCACTGGTCACGCATTGGCTGGGCGCTGCTCTCTCTTTTCTCTGGCACACGGCTTTCAGCGTGGCTCTTTCGGACTATGCAAGGTTATTTGAACGGATTTTCGGCGATTTCGATATTGACCATCCGGGCAGAACTGCCCAGTTGATGGAGAGCCGGAAGCAGTTTCTCGAGTGGTTCTGGGGTACGGGGGCCATCGTGGCTGATCCCTTCCTGACGCTTGTCTCGATCCTTTTGACTTCGATCTTCGTGTTCGCCGGTGCACGTCTGCTTGTGCCATCCCGGGGAGCGCGGAACCTCAATGAGGTGACTTACGAATCAGCGGTTCGGATCGTCGCGTTCGGAATGACACCGGCAATTCTTGCCGCCCTGCCGTTTTTCGGCCCCGTTTTCTCGAGTTTGGGGATCCTGATCGTCACGATTATCGGCGCAAAAGTCGTCTATCGGATCAGTCTCCCCCGGGCGGTTATCGTCGCGCTATTCCCAAAGCTTCTGTTTCTTGGGATACTGGGGTTGGGGCTCATGGTGTTCGCGGCATTTTTAATCAAGGTCGTTTTCCTGCTGTTCTCGGGCCTCTAAGGAGTTTGTCCTGAAAACCCGTCCCGTCATTTTGAGCGCGATCTTCGTGCTCCTGGTCGCACTATTTGTCCTGCTGGATCGATTTCAGCAGTATCTCAGAAGTTCTGAGATACTGCGGGCGCCTGCCCATGTATCGAGTGGGGGCTTGCGGCCATCCGTGCAACCTAAGCCAAGTGGCGCCGGCGCCGCCCATGAAAGATCCGCGCTTTGCAACAGCTTCTACGGGACGATCTGCAAAAAGTCAGGTGAGAGCCGTGATCCGACCGGCATCGTCAGACCCGATATCGAAGGAGAAATCGAGGCGCTGCGGATTTACGAAGAGATCATCCGGCAACATCGGGACTGGACGAGCGATCAGGTCGATGAAGAACTCGTAAAAGTGATCTACACCCCCGAGAGGCGCGGGCGAATAGAGTCGGCTTTTCGATGGGTCAGGCAAACCCTGGAACGGCTGATTGATCGCGAGCGACGAAGCGTTTTCACAACCCGGGAGAAGACCCTGCTCAAGCAGCGGATCCGGGGGACGCGGCTCGAACTTCCGCCTCCGGCGGCGCTGTATGCCGACGAGCCTGACATCTTCACAAAAAATGAGGTGTTTTACGAACGAACGATGGATGGTCAGAGACGAATGCGGGTCGGCGGGGCGTATCTATTCACCTCCAAGTCCTGGTTTAATGTGATCTTCACCTTGGCTCACGAATTCGGACATGCGATTGACCCGTGTGAGTTGCGAAGCGCAGGTTTGAGTTTTCCCGCGTACGACCGGTTGACGGCCTGTTTCCTTCAGTTTGGCTGGGTTCCGTTTCATAAAGATCGTTCTACCGAGTGCGGCGAAAACGACCAGCTCTCCGAAATTTTTGCCGATTGGCTCGCCGTGCGCGTAACGGCTGAAGCCCTGAAGACGTTCGCGACTGAATTTCATGCCACCCAACTCGTGGGGGCGGCGGTGAACGCGGTTCGGGATCTCTGTGAGCAGGACGATCCGCAGTTGGAAGTCGATTTGACCAATCACCCCGCGCCGCAGTTCCGGATTGAAAGTATTTTCGGCCGCAATCCCAAAGTTCGGGAGATTCTCGGGTGCGGACCCGCGCCGGGTAGCGAATATTGTGGCTTTGAATTTCAACCGCCTGTTTTGGATCAGGCGGAACCCTTCGCGCAATCACAAACGAGGTTCTGAGATGAGACGGATTGGAGTGATCTTTGCGATTTTGATTTCGGCGGGCTGTGGCGCGGTCCCAAAACAAGCGGGAACGGAACCGGTTGTGGTTGCCGGTCACGAAACCAGCGTCGATATCGCCTATGTTCTTGGGCACAACAGGCACCGCTTCTGGGCTCAGTCTGATGCAAGTCGGGTGGAGGCTCGAACCTATTTGGACCGCCAGATTGTCGAAGAGGCCGGGATCGATCGAGCGAGATACTTGGATTTCCTGGAGAAAGCGAAAACCTTTGTTCAAAGCCCGAGAAGATCACCGGCCAGCAATACTGTGGTTTGTCGTACTCCCTTTACGGTTACTGTTCGAGTGGGGAAGGATGCCTACGTTGCCACAGGGTGTCGTGGCGTCGATAAGGGAGCTCTGGGCCGGTTAGTTCGTGAAGGAGAGTTCCTCTTATATTCCAAAAAATAGCATCCTCTGATATGCCCTAAACATTACAGAAAAAGGGGGTTTGGGGTGATGCTGCATAGAACGCTTCCGGGATTTATAGAAGTGATTTGCGGGAGCATGTTCAGCGGGAAAACTGAGGAACTGCTTCGGCGCGTTAAGCGGGCGCAAATCGCGAGGCAGAAGGTTCAGGTCTTCAAGCCGGTGATTGATAATCGTTACAGCGTTGATCATGTCCAGAGTCACGATGCGAATCGCGTGGCTTCCAAGCCTGTTGAAAAGGCTCGCGATATTCTTCGTTTCGTCGATGACAATACCCGGGTCGTCGGCATCGACGAAGCCCAGTTCTTCGACGAAGCAGTGGTCGAAGTGGCGCAAAAGCTTGCCTATCGAGGCGCTCGCGTCATCGTCGCGGGCTTGGACCTCGATTTCAGGGGCCAGCCATTTGGCCCGATGCCGAAGCTTCTCGCCGTGGCCGAAGATGTTACCAAGCTCCAGGCGGTCTGCGTGGTTTGTGGTAATCCGGCTTCGCGCACCCAAAAAATCGCGGGACCCACGGGGCCCGATGCCGGGCGCATCGTTGTCGGGGCGAAGGATCTCTATGAAGCCCGGTGCCGTTTCTGTCACGAGCCCGATATTTCTTCCCAGGCGGGAGGCAGTGGACAGAGTCAGGATTGCCCGACATGAGCCCAAAACTTCCGCATCCGGATCAGCAGTTCAAACAGGTCTCGTTCCTGCTTTCGGAAAAGGAACACTGTTATGGTCCGAATATTCACATCCTTTCTGACCCGTTCCTTCTTTCTCATCTGGCTCGGTTGTGCGCGGAGGAGACTGCTCAGCCAGTCATCAACGAGCTTGTAACCACGCTTTACGGTTCTCTTCTGGAAGTCGTCGTGAACCGTGAGTTCCCGATGCGGCAGGCGGCAGTACGGACAAGGATGGCCGCGAGTCACTTTGAAGCCGTGTTTCAAGGTCCGATCATCGATCCCGATACTCCCGTCGTTTCAGTCAATCTCGCGCGTGCCGGAACCCTGCCGTCGCACATCTGTTACACGAGTTTGAACTATTTCATGAATCCCAAGCAGGTTCGTCAGGACCACATCAGCATTGCTCGAACGACCGACGAGATGGAACAGGTGACCGGAAGCCGTGTTTCGGGACATAAAATCGGCGGTATGGTCGATGATTCCATCGTTCTTTTCCCTGATCCCATGGGGGCGACGGGCGGGACGCTTGTTGAAGCGATCGATATGTACAAAAAACGAGGCAAGGCGCTCAAGTATATCGCGCTTCATTGCATCGTCACGCCCGAATATCTGAGGAAAATTCAATCCCATCACCCCGACCTTCTGGTGTACGCTATTCGCTTGGATCGTGGTTTGTCTCCTCCGGAGGTTCTGGACACCGTTCCGGGGACGCATTGGGATCGCGAACGTGGTTTGAACCATAAACACTACATTGTCCCCGGAGGCGGGGGCTTTGGGGAGATCATGAACAATGCCTATGTCTGAACATCGAAACAAACAACCGAAGGTCCTTATCCCTGAAGTGAAGCTTCAGGCCCGGCTCGCCGAGCTTGCGCAGGAAATCAGTCACGATTACCGGGACCGTGAGGTGACGGCAATCTGCCTTCTGAAGGGAAGCTTCGTTTTCTTTTCCGATCTCATCCGGCGTCTTGATGTTCCGATGACCTGTGAATTTCTGGGCGTTTCCAGTTACGGAAATCGCATGGTTTCATCGGGTGAGGTGAAGATCACCTTGGATATCAATGAACCCCTCGAGAATAAGCACGTCCTTATCTTCGACGACATAGTCGATACCGGGCTTACATTAAGTTACATCATGAACTCGCTTCGGGCGCGTAATCCCGCAACGTTGAAAAGTTGCAGTCTCCTTATGAAGCCCGATTCGCTGAAGGTTGATATCGAACCGGACTACGTCGGCTTCAAAATCGGCGGTGAATTCGTCGTCGGATACGGAATCGATTTCGCGGGCCAGTTCCGCGGGCTTCCGTATATCGGTTACATCGAGCACGGACATTAATGCCTTTCAAATCGATTCATTCCCGAGCACCGACACGAATTGACCTGGCAGGGGGAACAGTCGATCTCTGGCCGCTTTATCTTTTCTTGAATGACCCGGTTACCGTGAATGTCGCGATCGACCTGTTTGCGGAAGCCAAAATTGAGCAATTGCCGGCCAGGAACTCAGAGGGCGAGATACTCCTGAAATCTGAGGATCAAAATCTCGAGATGAAGGTTCCTTGGGGGGCGCTGGAAGCATTTCTCGAGACCGATCACATTCAGGCTCCACCCGCTCTTGAACTTCATTTCCGGCTTTTGCGGTACTTCGTCCAGAGGCGCGCGGAAGCCGGTCAGAAGACGCTCAACTTCGATCTCTCTTTGACAACGCGCGCGCGAAGTCCGGCGGGAGCGGGGCTGGGCGGTTCATCCACGTTGAGCGTCGCGATCGTGGGGGCGCTTGCAAGCTGGGCTGGAGAGGGTGCCGAGAGCGCGAATCCGATTGATCGCGAGAAACTGGTCGAGATCGTTCGTGATATCGAAACGACCGTGATTCACGTTCCTGCCGGCGTTCAGGATTATTATGGCGCCATGTTCGGCGGCTTGCAGAGCCTTCGGTGGAAACCGGGATCTCATCAGAGAAGCTGGCTCCCGACGGATATTCTTCCTGAACTCGAGAAACGTCTTATCCTTTTTTACTCCGGGCAGTCGCGCAATTCGGGAATCAATAACTGGGCTTTGTTCAAGGCGTTCATCGACAATCAGGGCGACGTAAGAACAAAATTCGACAAGATCACCCGGGCCGCGGAACGGCTGGATCAGGCGCTCCGCGCTCATGACTGGGAAGCAGCCGGGAGCGCGATTGCTGACGAATGGGCCGTCCGAAGGACGCTTGCACCCGGGATCACGACGCCTGAAATCGATCGTGCTTTCGAGAAAGCCGAAAAAATCGCGTCCATCGCCGGAAAGGTTTGCGGCGCCGGTGGGGGAGGGTGCTTCTTTGTTTACCTCCCGTCAGCCGATCAGGAAAAACGCGCACGCATCGAAGCGGCATTCGTGACTCAGGGAATTCAGGTGCTCCCATTCCATATCGCGCCGCATGGACTCGAAGTCCAGGTGAGCCGTGCGTAACTCGAGCCGCTACCTCGGCCTTGAGCTTGCGGGGGCGAAAAATCAAAAGACCGCGCTCGCGGTGCTTGAATATTATCCGACGGAACAGAAAGTGTTTCTCCTGGACATCTATGACCGGATTGCCATGGAGGAGCGTGAGAGCTCCGACGAAGCCCTGATCGCCTTGATCGAGGAGTTTAAGCCCGGTGACGGACCCGAGGCCGGCCGGCAAGTCAGTAAGATTGGGGTGAACGTTCCCCTTGTGTTGCCTCCATGTGCCGCTTGCATCCGCAAAGCGTGTCCGATGCCCGCGAAATGCAGCGTCCCTGCGGTTCGCTGGATGCGTGGCGTGACGAAGAAGGCCGCGCGCCGACCCTCGACAAAGAAGACGGTCCGGGAATTCACGCCCTATACACAGCGCCCGATCGAACTTCACATGCGTTATGAGGTGATGCCAGGGTTGCCGTTGAGTCACCGCTTCGAAATCGACGAAGCACTGGGTGGAAATCGAGCTCCGTTGACGGCTCGAATGAACTTTCTTCTGAGGCATCTTGCCGGTGGCAGCGGCTGGATCGATGCGGGCGACCTTGAACGGGCCGGGGTTATCGAGATCTGGCCGAAGCTTTCGGTCGCGTTGCTTGGAATCGAGCTTGGGATCCCGAAACGTGCAATTTCGCAATACCGGCATCTGGAGCAGGGCGGGCACTCTCGCGAGGAGATTCTCGAGGCGCTGGTCGAGAAGCACGGACTATTCGTCTACGACAGGGATCTTAGAAAACTATCGCAGAGCCTCGCTTGCTTTGACGCATTTATTTGCGCTTACACCGCGCTCCTGGCTGATATCGGAAAATGCGTGAAAAGCCCCGCGGGCTTTCCGGTGAAGTCCGGCTGGATCAACTTTCCTGCGAAGTCGAGTGGAGCGCGTGGATGATCAGCTACACCGTTCGAAGGCTTGCTATCTCGGTCCCGGTTCTTCTGCTGCTCGCGGCGCTCACCTTTTTTCTTCTGCGGCTCGCCCCCGGGGGACCGTTCGATTCCGATCGCGCCTGGCCTCCGGAGATTCAGGCGAACATAGCCGCGAAGTATGAACTGGACCGGCCTGTCTACGTTCAGTTCGCCCACTGGATACGGGACGTTGCGCACGGTGATCTACGCGAGTCTTTTCAGTATCTCGGGCGACCGGTGACGATGATCGTCGCGGAATCGCTTCCGACTTCGATTTATCTCGGCTTTCTTGCGCTGGTCTTTTCAATGGCGGTCGGGATCCCGCTGGGTGCTGTCGCTGCTTCAAAACAGAATACCTGGGTCGATCATACGGCGATGTTCTTCGCCATTTCCGGCATCAGTCTTCCAAGCTATTTGATCGCGAGTTTGTTGATCTTGGTGTTCGCACTTTGGCTGGGCTGGCTTCCGCCGGCGCTTTGGGATGAGCCCGGGTCCTGGATTCTGCCCGTCGTGACGCTCGGCTGGCGTCCCATGGCGATGTTGGCGCGATTCACGAGGACCTCGATGCTTGAGGTCTTCCGGATGGATTACATCCGCACCGCCTACAGCAAGGGACTGTCGGGAAGGGCAGTCGTTTTCAAGCATGCCCTGAAAAATTCCTTGATTCCCGTCGTGACGCTGCTTGGACCGATTGCGGCCAATCTCGTGACGGGATCATTTCTGGTTGAAATGGTTTTTCAGATCCCTGGAATGGGGAAGCACTTTGTCCAGGCCGTGATCAACCGGGATTACCCGCTCGTTATGGGAGTGACCCTGGTATACGGTACGATTCTGATTCTTTCGAATTTGATCGTTGACCTGCTTTACGCTTGGATTGACCCGAGGATCCGACTCAATGATTAACGTTCCTGATTCACAGATAAAGGCGTGGAAGCGTTTCAAGAAAAACCGGCTGGCGCTGATCAGCCTGCTCTTTCTCGTCGCCATTACCGGGTTCGCGGTCTTTGCGCCGCTCGTGACGCAGTATTCCTATGAGGAACAGAACATATCCCAGAAGCTCGAATCCCCATCCACCCGGCACTGGATGGGAACCGATACCCTTGGCCGCGACCTGTATAGCCGGATTGTTTACGGTGCGAGAATGTCGCTTGCCGTTGGGATTTTTACCGCTTTGTTCGCGCTGGTTCTCGGCACGCTCACCGGAGCGGTGGCGGGGTATCTCGGCGGCTGGGTGGATCACCTTCTGATGAGGGTTGTTGATGTTTTTTACATTTTTCCGTCCCTTCTGCTTGCGATTCTTTTGATGCTGCTGTTGGGCCGGGGCGTGACCGGCATTATTCTCGCCCTTGGAATGACGGCTTGGGTGACTCAGGCCCGCCTTGTCCGGGGACAGGTTCTGCAAGCGAAGGAAATGGCTTACGTAGAAGCCGCTCGGGCCTTGGGCGTAAGCGGCTTTTCCATCGTTTTCAAACACATCCTGCCGAATCTTTGGGGACCCATCATTGTTTCACTGACGATGCAGATCCCTTCGAACATCATGTCCGAAAGTTTCCTGTCCTTCATCGGGCTCGGAATACAGCCTCCCTATTCGAGCTGGGGGACGTTGGCGAATGAGGGGTTTCGCGCGATGAGGAGCTTTCCGCATCTCATTATTTATCCGGGGGCCATTCTCTTTTTCACGATGCTTGCTTTCAGCTACCTTGGGGACGGTCTTCGGGACGTGCTCGATCCGCAGGGCGGCGGGACGATCTTCTGAACCGCGTTCAGGCTAGTCGACCGACACTTTTTTTAAGAGAAGATAATTGATGGGGTTCAGTTCGAGCCCTTTTACGCGAGGGCGGACGAGCGCGATATTCGGCTCATAGTAGAGCGGAATGATGACGGTCTCCTCCTCGAGAAGCTGTTTCTGGAGCTGGAGGTAAATCTTCTCCCGCGCCTTCAGATCGGGCATCCGCCGCGCCGCAAGAACCCGCTGGTCATACTGAGCATTCTTCCAGGTGGTTCGGTTGTTGCCGGAAGATGACAGGAACAAGGAAACGAAATTGTCGGGATCGGGATAATCGGCGCTCCAACTCAGTTGGAAAAGCGGATAAGCCCGGAGGTCCACCTGGGCGCGAAACGTTTTGTTGTCGAATGGCTGGAGATTGACGCTCAGCCCGAGGTTTTTGTGAAGTTCACCCTGAATGAATTGCGCGACGTTGAGCGGCTTGTCCCAGTTCGGGATGACGAGATCCAGGTTAAGCGGACGTGACATGTCGAGTCCCGAAGCCCGCAATTCGGCCTTTGCCCTGACGGGATCATAGGGGAGCCCCAGGGTTTTTGAGTAGGCGATCAGGGAGGGGGGCACCAAGGTGGTCGCGGCCTGCTGCTTTCCGTAAAGAAGTTCGCCGAACTTGGATTTATCTATCGCCATGGCGATCGCACGCCGCACTTTCAAATTCGTGAGTGGAAATTTATCCACCACGAGCCCGAGATAGGCCGTTTTCAGATAGGGAAACACCTTGAAATCAGGACTGCTCGAAAAGCGTTTCACGTCGAGCGTCGAAAGGTCCGTCACGAAATCGAGTTTTCCTGATTCGTAAAGCGTCACGGCGGTGGTTGCGTCCTTCACGATCAGCGCGTTGATTTCCTCGATATTGCCTCGTTTACCGTGATAATTCGGGTTCGGGCGTAGAACGATTTTGGAGTCGATGTCATGCGCAACCAGCTTATAGGGACCGAGGGTGACCATTCGTCCGGGCTTTTCCCAGTCTGAGCCGTTTTTTTGGACAACGTCTTCGCGTAACGGGAAGGTGACCCAGAACGTGGGAATCGTGATCCAGTGGGCAACCGGATGCGCGAGCCGAACTTGAAAGGTCACGTCGTCGAGGGCCTTGATTCCCACACTGCCGAAATCTTTATTGAGCCCCTTATTGAAATTTTCAGCTCCTTCGACATCGAATAAGAAATAGGCGTATGCCGCGGCAGTCATGGGGGAAAGCAATCGCTTCCAGCTATAAACGAAATCCCGTGCTTTGAGCGGGACCCCATCTGACCATTTTACATCGGGCCGCAGCTTGAAGGTGTAGGTCTTCCCGTCGGGGCTGATGGTCCAGCTCTGGGCCAGGGCGGGGGATACTTTCATCGCGCCGTCGAACGCCAGGAGACCTTCCATGATATTGAGAAGAATGTACGTCTCGATGGGAGTGTGCGCCCGGTTCCAGTCAAGGGTTTCGGGCTCGCCGATGATGCGGAAATTAAAAGTCTTCAGTTTGGTCGGGGGCGCCTTCGCGGCGACGCTTTCGCCGCAAGCCGAGCAGCAAAGAGCGAGTAGGCCAACGGCGGCAATGGTCAGCAGCTTAAATGGTCTCATGGATCAATGTTCCTCTAAATTCACGATTTCGACAACAATGTCTCCATTTACCCGGGCCTGGCATGCCAGTCTCGAGTGAAGCGTTACCGATGGGGTGGTGTCGAGACGCTCTTCCTCGCTTTCTTCCTTCTCTGAAAGATTTGCTTCACCCGACTTGACGATCACGTGGCAAGTCGAACAGGCGCAGAAACCGCCGCAGGCATGTTGGACGGGGATATCGTGGTCGAGAGCGGTTTCCAGAATCGTCCTGCCAGGAAGTGTTTCGACGGTTTGGTTCATCGGAAGAAAGGTCACTTTCGGCACGGTTATTTCCCCTCTGTGGTGGTTTCAATGACTCCCTTGAAAAGGAGTTCCGCGAGACGCAAGGTCGCTTGATTGAGCCTATTGCTCGCTCTTCGGATGGCCGCGGAATCGGTTCCCTCGAGCGATTTTTTAAGTTCTTCGATCGCTTCCCGAATGGCGGCGGTATCTTGCGCCGAAACGAGGCGCTCGGCGTCGGGTAGCCGTTTTTCGGCTGCGTGGAGAACGGTCTGGGCGTCGTTTTTCACGTCGATGAGTCGTCGGTAAGCGATGTCCGACTCGGCGTTTTCGAGGCTGGCAAGCAGCATCTTCTCGACTTCGGCGTCCGTCAAGCCGTAGCTCGGGCGAACTTCGATCGACTGCTCATTCCCGGTCTTGAGGTCCTTGGCCGCTACTTGGAGAATCCCGTCGGCATCAATCAGGAAGGTGACCTCGATTCTCGGCAGCCCGGCCGGAAGCCGCTGGAGGGGTTTGAGTTTGAAGCGGGCCAGGCTGCGGTTGTCGCCCACCCTTTCGCGCTCGCCCTGGAGAACGTGGATGTCAACGGCATTCTGATTGTCCGCGAACGTCGTGAAAGTTTCGCGGGCGACGGTGGGAATACGGGTGTTTCGCGGAATCAGCGGAGACATCAGGCCGCCGTAGGTCTCTATTCCGAGCGAGAGCGGCACGACATCAAGGAGGAGGAAGTCCTTGTTTTTTCCCGTGAGAATGTCGGCTTGAATGGCCGCACCGGCCGCCACGACTTCATCCGGGTGAACGGAAGTGTTTGGTTCCCGGCTGAAGATTTCAGACGCGACTTTTTGAACGATTTTGAGCCGGGTCGGTCCGCCGACCAGGACGACGTCAGAAAGCTCGGAAGGCTCGATCTGTGCGTCCTTGAGCGCGTTGAGACAGGGTTGACGAGTTCTTTCCAATACGGGACGGACCAGCTTTTCGAATTCTGCGATGGTCCAGGTTCGCCGGTAAATCCTTTCGGAGTCGATCCTGAATTCGAGGACGGCCTTTGACTCGTCGGCAAGGGTGATCTTGGTGTTCTCGGCGGTTTCGAGCAGGCCCGCGTGCAGTTGCCGATCGGCGAAAGGATCAATGCCGAACTGCTCCTGGATCTCGACCGCGGCCGTTCGCGCGATCGCAAGGTCGAGATCGTCCCCGCCGAGGAGGGAATCACCATTCGTCGCGAGCACCTCGAAGATCCCGTCGTGGAGTTTCAGGATCGATACGTCAAACGTTCCCCCTCCGAGATCAAAAACGGCGATGAGCCCCTGTCGTTTGCGATCCAGGCCGTAGGCGAGTGAGGCCGCGGTCGGCTCATTGAGAATGCGAAGCACGTCAAAGCCGGCCAGCCGTCCTGCGGCGCGCGTGGCTTGGCGCTGGCTATCGTTGAAATAAGCCGGAACAGTGATGACCGCACGGGAGACGGGAACGCCAAGCGCGCTTTCGGCGTTGAGCTTGAGTTCGCGAAGAATTGCCGCCGAAATCTCAATCGCCGTGTACACACGATCGCCAACCTCGATTCGGATGATTCCTTCTCCCGGAATGATTCGATAAGGCATCTTTCCGTTCGCGGTACCCTTCAGGTCGTCAAAACCTCTTCCGAGAAGTCGCTTTACCGAGAAAACCGTATGCTCTGCATCCCGGACCTTGTGCCGCTTCGCCTCCTGGCCGACGACGGGCTTTCCGTGCACAAAGGAAACGACGGACGGAACCAGGCTTTTGCCCTCGGGCGAGCGAATGATGACGGGTTGGCGATGAGTGCTGTCGTCTTTGGCGACGTTCGGGACATAAGCAACCAGGCTGTTGGTGGTCCCGAGATCGATACCGACGATCGGTCCCGCATCCTGCTGGTCCGAAGGGCCTGAAAAGGTACTGTTCAGGGTGGTGAGTTTCAGCGACATTGCGGTCCTTCGGCTTTCAGACGCTGAACATCACGGGCGAGGGAGCGGAGATAGATCTCGACTTGAATCCACTCGCTCAACTTTCGAAGAAGCTCCGGCAGCGGCAGAACGTCGCTCGAATGGGTCAGTCCGGCCGCTTCAGCTTTTTCGAGAGCGGCATCGATTTCACGTTCAAGCGCCTCGACATCGCGCGCGTGGCTGCGGCTGGTGCTCGCGAACAGTTCTTCGAAAGACGCCAATTTGGCTGCCGCTGATTCAGCGTGTTCGCTCATCGATTCCTGAACTTCAAACCAAAGCTCGGCAAGAGCGCTTGGGACCGCGCGTCCGGATCTCGAAACACCCGCCAACTCCAAAAAATAGCGGAGCCGGGCGAAGGAATCCTTCAATGTTCGGTACCCTTCGTTGAGGAGGGTCATTCTCTCGACGGAGGCGAGCCGGTCCTCGGCGGCGGCAGTGGTGAATCGATCGGGGTGAAGCGTCCGTGAAATTTCGTAGAAGCGCTTCTCGAGGTCCGTCACGTTCAGGCGCAAACGAGGCCTAATGCCGAAAAAGGCGAAGTAATCAGGCGGAATCGTCCGCTCGGGTGCGGGCTGAGGCCGGCCACACGCCTTGCAAACGTGCGTGGAATTCAAATCCTCCAGCGGATGAGCGCAGCGAGCGCAGGCTCCGGGTTTATGCTGAAAAACTGGACCCACAACCACAGGTTCGCTTCGCGTTAGGATTGTTGAAAACAAAGCCGGTACCGTTCAATCCGTCGGAAAAATCCAACTGAGTCCCGGCGAGATACAGAAAAGATTTCGCATCGATGACCAGTTTGATGCCATCCTGCTCGATCACTTTGTCATTCGCGGCGGCGGGCTGATTGTCAAAACCGAGTTTATAACTCATCCCGGAGCAGCCGCCTCCGATCACCATTACCCTGAGTGCCGCGTTGGTCGCCGTCTGATCGGCGGTTTGGATTCGCTTGATCTCCCGGACTGCCTTTTCGGTGATGGTCATGGATATGGACATGGCGGGCCTCACTCCTTGGACGGATTTTTCCGTTTACTCATGTAGTCGTTCACGGCTGCTTTGATCGCTTCCTCGGCTAGAACGGAACAGTGAATCTTCACCGGCGGCAACGAAAGCTCTTCCACGATTTCGGTATTCCGGATCGCGAGGGCCTCGTCGATGGTTTTCCCCTTGACCCATTCGGTGGCGAGCGATGAACTCGCGATCGCGCTTCCGCATCCGAAGGTCTTGAATTTCGCGTCTTTGATGACGTTTGTCTTTTCATCTATCTCGAGCTGCAGTTTCATGACGTCGCCACATTCGGGTGCTCCGACCATCCCGGTGCCGACGTTCGGCGAATTCTTGTCCAGGGATCCGACGTTCTTTGGGTTTTCGTAATGGTCGATGACCTTGTCATTATATTTCATATCAATGGGCACTCCACGAGACGGATTTCAGGTCGATTCCTTCCTTCACCATTTCGTACAGTGGAGAAAGGTCTCTCAGTTTTTTCACCGTGCTGATCACTTTGTCGATCGCGTAATCGATTTCCTCTTCGGTCGTGAAGCGTCCGAGACCGAAGCGGATGCTTGTGTGCGCGAGATCGTCGCCGACGCCCATCTTTCTGAGGACGTACGAGGGTTCGAGGCTTGCCGAGGTGCAGGCGGAACCGCTCGAAACAGAAAGCTCCTTCATTCCGAGCATGAGGGATTCGCCTTCGACGTACGCAAAACTCACATTCAAGTTGCCGGGGAGACGCTCCGTCGGGTGACCGTTCACATAAACTTCATCGAGGGACTCTCGAATGCCGTCCCAGAGGCGGTCCCGAAGCGCTTTCAGCCGGGCACCCTCACATGCCATCTCGCGACCGGCGATTTCGGCGGCTTTGCCGAAACCGACGATTCCAGGAACGTTCAGCGTGCCTGAGCGCATGCCCCGTTCGTGGCCACCGCCATGAATGACTGGTGAAAGCCGGACACGGGGGTTCTTCCGCCTCACATAAAGGGCGCCGACGCCCTTGGGTCCGTACATCTTGTGTGCGGAAATAGAAAGGAGATCGATTCCCATGCTTTCGACGTCGACGGGGACTTTTCCGATTGCCTGGACGGCATCGGAATGAAAAAGGACGCCCCTTTCCTTGCAGATTTTTCCGATTTCCGCGATCGGGTTGATGGTTCCTACTTCATTGTTCGCGGCCATCACGGAGACGAGAATCGTCTTAGGGGTGATCGCGTTTCGAACTGACTCCGGGCTTACGCGTCCGGTCGAATCAACTGGGAGATACGTGACCGAGAGGCCTTTTTTCTCGAGATAGGCGCAGGTATCGAGAATCGCCTTGTGTTCAATCGGGGTGGTAATGATGTGATTGCCTTTTTCGGCGTACATCTCGGCGACGCCGAGCAGCGCGAGGTTATCGCTTTCGGTCGCCCCGCTGGTGAATACGATCTCTTTGGCGTTCGCGCCGATCAGTCTGGCGACCTGTTCGCGCGCCTTTTCGACCGCGGCTTCGGCCGTCCACCCGTATTCATGGTTGCGGCTCGCGGCATTTCCGAAAATTTCAGTGAAATACGGCACCATCGTTCGTAAAACTTCGGGATCGACGGGCGTTGTCGAATGGTAATCGAGATAAATGGGGAGCTTCATTGAGCTGAGCCTCCAGTCGTTTCGAACAGAGTCGTGCTGGGCGAAATCATTGTATTGAGTTCGACGGTTGCCGGCGGTGGAACGATCAGTTCCGAAAGCCTGATTTCGGTGAGGAAGCGGAATACGCGCGAATTCAAGTTATGCATGAGCAGCTTGATCTCGCAATTGCGCTCGTATTCACATTGGCAGGAAGCGGTCGGGGAGCCCGACGAGGCGCAAACAACGACCGATTGGGGCCCTTCCATGAGAGAGAGAAATTCCGCGAGCGTAATGTCGTCGAGTTGCCGCTTCAATGTATACCCGCCTCGGGCCCCTTGCGCTGATTGGATGACGCCGGTGTCCTTGAGCCGCTGAAGTGTTTTGGCGGTGATTTCAAAGGGAAGCCCGTAAGAGTCAGCTACTTCGCGAGCGCTTGTGACCGCCGTGGCCTCGGTTGGCGTCGAATGCTTTCGGCTCATGTGCTGGAGGGCGATGAGGCCGTATTCCGTAGTCCGATTGATTTTAAACATTTGACCCGCTTGGTTATTCAGAAGCCAGGGCAGGCTGTTTATCCTGTTCAGGCTTGATTTCGATCAATGGGGTTCATGTACGATAATTCGAGTCCGATTTCAACGAAAGAGGTGGTTGGGGTTTTTGCAATAATAAGTCCATGTAATTTCAAAGAATTTACAAAAATCGAAAATCGGCGCTCGCTGGAGCGGGAGTCTGAATTTGCCGATAAGACGATGAGATGTTCCGTTTCCTTTCTTTATTCATTTTGGCCCTGTCTCTGGTGCCTTTTTCTCATGCGAAAAGCTGGGAGGATCTGCCATCCGTCCGCCTGATGAAACTGGAGCTCCCAGAGCGTGGCTCGTTCACTGTCGCATATATTGGACATGAAATTTCCGGCGGTCAGGGGAATCGGCTCTTCGCGGCCGACCTGATTTCAGAGGCAAGAAAGTGGATCAAAGGTGAGTACAAAGCCTCATATCCGGAAATCCCGGCGAGCGCATTCGAGCGCATGTTTGAACTGGACGATCCGCTGGATAAAAATTCCTTGATAATCATCATCATGAAAGGCGAGAACGCGAAAGATATCCAGGCCACCTTGAGAATGCATCGCGACCTCACCCTGGTGCGGAAGGCCGGGGAACTCAAGTCATACGGTCTTCCCCTCGAGCGTGAAACAGGAATCGAGCTTCCCCGGCCTGCTCCAAAATACGAACGGGTTTGGCACGTCGATCCAAAGACAAAGCTGACGGCGCTCAGTTCTGAGCCGTTTGTAACGGGAGGCGCCGTTGAATTGAAATATTTCGTTTCAGGGAAAAACGCGGCCGAGGATTTCGTACCCCTGTTGTTTTATACCCTTGAACAGCCTGGCGATCCCGGGGGCATTCCACACTTTGTTTCCTTCGTGGACTATCCATTCTTGATAACCGAAATGACGGGACGGAAGTCGGGCCGTGTGGTGGCGAGTTCCTACCTCCTGGAGTGTGATAAACGCATGGTGCCTTATTATAAAAGGCTCGGGTTCAAGGAGGTACGGCAGCTCGACGAGCATCACTTCATTCTTGAGATTGACAGGAAGGGCTTCGTGGATATCTGGGCTGAACATTTTGGCAAGAGATCGAGTTCGAAGTTCGTTTCGTTCAGAAAAGCTCTGCAAGACATTGAATTTGAATTCAGCAACTACGACAAACTTCGATTTAGATTTGGCTTGGGAGGTGTTTCCTGTCTTACGAGAGCGCTCTTCGGAAACGGCTCGAACTAAGACCACCGTGCGATCGCCGCAAGGCAGAGCTTTTCTTCGCGATCGACGGCCTCGGAACGGGGATCGGTCAGCGCGATAATCACGGAGCCCATGATCAAAGAATGAATTTGCGCCGCCAATTCGGAGGTGTCAGGCCGCGCCGGGGCAGCGATACGGCCCGCAGTTTCGAAAAGAAGTGATTCCAACCTCTTTCGAGCCGCCGTGATGGCATTGGAGTTGATCTCGCGGATTTTTGAACGGATGGAAGCGAGATAGATGTGATGAAGCCAAAAACTCGCATGGACCTTGTATTTCCGTACCCATTCGAAGGTCGCGCGTACGTAGGCCTCCATCGGTACGTAATTCGGTTCCCGTGCGGCCCTTTCGAGGTACTCCGTGGTAAATCGCCCGGCTATACGGGCAATATGAGTGGCTGCGAACAAGGGAAGCAGTTGTCGTTTTTTGCCGCCGAAATGATAATGAATCGTCGCGAAGGCCAGGTGAACGGATTTGGCAATGTCGTCCAGGGTGACGGATTCGACTCCCTTTTTGGCGCACAGTTTTAGGTAGCCTTCCAAAATCTGGATCTCAGTATGGCTGAACGAGACTGGAATGTTTTTCTGCGGCATTTCAGATGAATATGTGCTCGTTAGGCGGGTTTATCAATCTCTATCCAGGCTCCCGGGTGGAGCTGTCGTCCCCCGAAAGACATCCTTGTCTGACGGGGGACTGCAACGTGCGGATTAGGGGAATACTTCAGAACCTGGAACCAACCCGATTTCCGGCCGGGCGATTCCGAACTGCTGGATTTCGAGCTGAATCGGCCCGCGGTCCAGCTTTTCCTGGATTTTCTCGGTAAGATGTCCGGATTCCCAGAATTTGTCCTGATCAGTGGCTTTGGAGTGGGCCAGGATCACTCGACCCGAAACGGCTTCTCCCGTCACGTCATCGATACCCTCTACGCTCAATACAACGCTACAGCTGGACAGACGCGCCATCGGGCGCAGGCTGAACAGTGTACCTGATTTGCTTTCGAAAGAAACCGCTTGTCCCGGTAGTCCAGCCGTATCTTTCAGTTCGAGCACCTTTACGGACCTCGGACCTCCGGCGCACGTCGATGCTTTGCAATAATGGCATAGCAGATACGGCTCGAGCGACGTGACTTGAAGGGCTCCGTGCGCCTCGATATTGCCGTGTATGGATTGCAAGCGGATCCTTTCGAAAGCCTGAGCGGCGGGAACGCTGGCGAAGAGCGAAATAGCCGTCAAAACTCCGAAAATTACAGTATTTTTAGATTTCATAAAACAGTCCTTTCGTGAAAACTAAATCGGTTCGTTCGCTTCACAACGGATGTTGCGCCAGCCTGGAACCACTGTGCCCGTTTCCAAATCGAAATACGTGGTGTTGAGAGTGGTTTCGCTCAGCTTCCCGTTGGGGCTCAGCTTTGACTTCACTTCCATTCGAATGATGGCCTGTTTCGAGATGTCGTATCCCGGCATTCCCGCGTATTTCTTGATTCCCTGTGTTTCGATCAAGTAGCAGCCTGGACAGCGGCCCCGCTCAAAACGTATCGTGTTCATTAAATAGGAATCGGCAACTTTTCCATCAGGCAGCCGCGGCATGGCCCAGACGACGCCTTCATCGAAATCGATCGCGATCGATCCTTCTTCGGCGTAGTTGGTGCACACGACTTCGGCATCATCGATTGGATCAAAAGCGGCACCGATCGTGGGTACCAATCCAACAGCGAGTCCTAGTATCACGAGAGTCAGTTTCTTTTTCATAACGGTCTCCTTTTCTGTCCGGCTTTATAACGCAGGGCATAAGCTCGCGCAAGGAAAATATCGCGGTTATCGATAATTTTATCGGAATCGCAATTTATCTGATTGTATTCATTGGTACAAATGGACACAGTTTTTTATTACCCATGAAAGGATTCGGGACAGCTGTAGCCTCTTACAACAGTTTTATGTGTTCTTTTTCTGGGGCATTTCGGAGAGGCCATTCTTGGTTTTGAAATGGTTTCCGATGCTTACGTCCCGGAAAGTGCGTTTATTTAATGGAATGGTATGCCGATTGCTCTTTTGTTCTGTAAACAAGGCGGTGAAATATGAAATTGAAGAACTATGGGCTGGCGATGATCGTCCTTGCTCTGACGGTTACGAACCCTGGGGAATCTTTTGCGGACCCCTCGAATGCTTCGATTTCTGCAATTGGACCCAGTTTGAAGATGCCGCCGCAATGTGCCACATGTTTGGAATCGAAGTCAGTGCGAGATTCTCAAGAGACGGTCAATAGGGCGGTTGAGTTCATGGTATTGAGTGCGTGCGCTTCAGAAAACAGCGTGAAGCAGGAGGAGTCGTTCTGGGGCGGGTTCAATTCCTGTTTTTGCGGGGCAAAGACGGGGGCAAAAGAAACCTTTTCGGCCTTGTATCAGTCGTTGCGGCACCCGATTGATTCGACTCTGAATTTGGCGGCTTTTATTCGTCACTTTTCGACCAACATGGCCATGATTACAGACGATCTCAAGTCAAAATTCGCCGCCCATCCGGACTTGACGTTTGAGCAAAAACGGGCGGTGAACTGTGAAGCGATCACGAAGGTCGCCCTGGTGGGTATTCCGGTGCTGAAAGCGACTTCACTCGCCATGAAAGGCGCGACACGAGTTGCTGCCGCCGGTAAGAAAGCATACGCAGTGAACGCCGCTCATCGGGTTGGTAAGGGTGAGTTGGGTAAGAATGGCGTCACGAAAGCCAGTATCGGCAATTACACCTGGGGCCAGCTCAGGCAAAAAGCCAGAATACTTAAAACAGGAAAGCACTCGAAGGCTAGCCGACGGGAGCTGATGGAATCCGGTAGAGTCGGCTACCCTGCGGACCCTTCGCGACCCTACAGAGCCGGTTACCCGGAGCCTGCGGTGCCAATGGGTAATGCCGTGACTGCGGAACTCGCCAGGGAACGGATGCTGCAAACGCTCGAGCTTCCTTCCAATGCCACGCGAGCGCAAATTGATTCGGCTTATGTATTCAGGCAAACCCGGATGAATCACTCTATTCAAACGAACGCCGGAGGTTCCCCGCGGTATCACTATGATGACCTGAAATGGAATTACGAAAGGGCTTTCGGCACCCAAGCGCCGCCCCATGGGGTCCATCGATAAGGAGATCCATCGGTAGCGGTCAATGTCACTCCCGATAACCTGTTATCGCATAGCTTTTTCAATCATCTTGACGTTTTCGGACGCGGCTTTACGGGTCACTTCCTGGAACATCTGCTGAACGTGCTCGTTCGAGAAAAGAAGTTGGCCTTTCAGCATCGCCGTGCTGCTGTCCGAAACGACGCGATCGCCCCCGCAAGGCGCGACGATCCGTTTCATCTTGATGACTTCGATACCCTTCGGTGTGACCCCGTAGATCGCCGAAGCCCCCGTCAGCACGGCCGTGCCGGTCCCCGAGCCCGCATGTCCGACCCAAAAGGAGCCGTCCTCATAGCAGAAATCGGCTTGCACCAGGATCGCGGCGTCCGCGCCGGCTTGGGCCGCGACTTCCTGCATCTTGGTTTTGAGCGATTTATTTTTCTCGAGTGACAGGTTGGCGAGGTCCAGTCGAAGCGTGCCCTCTTGTTTTGCGTCATCCTGCCACACGACGGGATAAAGACCCGTCGGGCTGAAATACATTTTGCTCGCGTCGAATGCGACCACGGAATTGAGGGTCTTCGCGATGCCGTTTTCGGCTTTCGAAATCCGGGGCGCGAAATTTTCCTTGTAAATGGCAAGCGTCGAAAGCTGCGGCGTCGGGATCACGTCCCACCCGAGTTTCTTGAATTCGGCCGCATAGGCCGCGAGCGCCTGGTCAGCGATCGCAAGGCGATTCGCCTCGTTCCAACCGCTGACCTGTCCCTTGCCGCCTTTGTGAGGGACGTTTTGGGGAGCGGTGACGCTGACGATCGCGACTCGTTTTACCTGCTGGATCTCCGGTTTCTTGACGATCGAGGAAAGCGAGGCACATCCGATGACGAGGGCTAGTCCGCCTAGTCTAAAGATCAGGGGCAGGCGAAAAGTCGATCTCATATTCAATTCTCCGTAATTTTCTTCAGTATACCGGGCCTGCGGGAATTTTGATCACGAAAATAGCTGGACCAATTTTTGTGCGGGTCGTAGATCATGACGAGCAGATCCGGAGGGCTATATGAAAGTTATCTCATCACTTGCTGACCCCGATTTTATCGGGGGCTTCGCGGTGGTTCGCGGCTGCCAGTTGCGCGAGAGTTCAGCGGAATTGAGGCAAGAAGTTTCGAAAGCGATCGAGTTCCGGCAGGCTAATCCTTATCCCGAAAGCGCGAAGAACGCGGTCCGCGATCTGCTGAGGAGAGGCGGCTTCAGCCCCTCCGGCCGGAACAAGCCGGCGAACGAGTACCTGGCCAACGCGGCCAGGGAAAACCGTTTTCCCGTCATCAATAATATCGTCGACGTTTGTAATCTGCTTTCGCTTCAGAGTGGGTTACCGCTCTGCGTTCAAGACCTGGACGTGACCGGGACTGATCTCGAAGTCCGCTATGGCCAACCCGGTGAAAAATATGTCTTCAACGCCGCTGGTCAGGAGATTGATCTTAAAGGCCTGATTTGCCTCTGTCGTCGTGAGCCCGGTTTAAGTCGCCCGCTCAGCAATCCCATTAAGGATTCGATGGAAGGCAAAGTGAAATCGACCACCCGTGATGTGCTCGGGATCGTTTACGGGACGCGGTCTCTGATTTCGGAGGCATCGATGCGGGAATGGTTGGAGCGGTTTCAGAAATTCTGGTTCATCTATGCCGGAGGCACGCCGGGAGAGCTGATCGTCCTCGCCAACGTTTGACCAGCGAAGCGAGCTGCTTTAACCTATTCCTTTAACCCCTTTTTCATGGAGAAGATTATGGGAAAATTTCCGGTCGGGCAGGTGGCGGTGCGTCTTTTGGCGGCGGTTTTGGCGTCAGGCGTGGTGGTCGGGTGCGCATCAGGCGGGTTCATGACCACGCGTTCCGTTGCAAAGTTTATCAACTCGAAGGGAATTATCCTCAGAATCGTGCTCTATATCGTCCTTTGGCCGGTCCTGATCATCACGATGCTCGCGGATGAGGTTGTTTTCAACACGATTGATTTCTGGACCGGCAAGGTCAGCGCGCAAAACAAGGTTTTCGAGAAGAACGGCGTCCGTGTCATGGTGGCCCACTCGCTGACCCCGCTCCATTGTTCGGTGCTCACGATCGAGCCGAAGAAAGGTGACCGCACCGTGATCGAGCTCCGGGAAACCGCTACCGGATCGGTCGAGGTTTATCGGGACGGGGTGAAGCGCACTGAAGTGAAGGATATCCAATCTGCATTCCCGATGTTGAGCCTCTATCAGGACAATGGGAAGGCGGTTGCCTCAGCGCACGTCGTGGATCTCGAGGCGATGAAGGATCTCGAAACGCTTTCGGTAGCCGAAGGCCAAGCCAAAACCCTCGCGCACTTCGGGCCTCTCGACAAGCAGGTCGCCTGCAGCCGATAGACGTGGCGGGTCAGAAAGTCAATCCGATCTTTTCCCCGAGCTGCACGAACGTTTCCATCTGCCTCGAAGTTCGCTCCAGAATGTCCGGATCCGGAGTCCAGCGGCCCGGTTCTCCTAGAAGGATTACCGTGGAGGCGCCGAACAGAAAATAGCCCTTTTCATCGCCTCGACGGAAAGGTTTTCGCGCGGGGTGGGATTGTACGATCCGTCCGACGCAAAGCGCGCCCACTTCAATGTACGCGAGGGTGCCGAAGTGCTCGGTTTCAAGAATCGAGACTTGTCTTTCGTTCGTCCAGAAGATGTCGCTGTTGAGCCGGAGCGCAATCGGGTTCACGGAATGAAGCTTCCCGGGTATCGTGTAATACGAAACGGTATTTCCCGAATCAGGGTAGTGGAATCGATGATAATCCGTCGGGCAGAGACGCGCGATCACGAGCGGTCCTCCGGCGAAGCGATGGGCCCAGCCCCGTCCCGCGGGGCGCTCATCCTCTCCGAGTAATACGGAGGGCGATAATGATGCACCCTTGACGGGAAAAGTCTGTCCGGGAAGGACGTGATCCCAAGCAAGGTAGCGGGCTTCGCAAAACGCGGGCAGGCTGGCCGCGTTCGTGACGAATTGACGAGCGCCCGGCTTGAAAGGACGGATGAAGAACTCGTTGAAAGATCGGAACGGACCCGGCTCGAATTCCTCCATCGCGATTCCGAATTCCCGGATGAAAGGGTCGACTTTGGAGCGACTCAAGGACGAACCTTGGTAAAGGCCGTAGAGCTTGCTGAGGGCTTTTCGCGAGAGCACGTGATCCGTAATGAGCTGGCCGGGTTTTGTTCCGTAGGCGAGTTCCATCCAGCGCTGACCATAAACGCGCTCGATCTCCTCTTGCTGCTTCTGACGATTCCAGATTCGAATCGGGGCTGACGTCAACATCCGACCGTTACCTCAGATAGGGGCCGAGTCCCTGCGCCGCGCGAATCGCGTCGGCTATCTCACGTACGGCGCCCCACCCGCCGTGCATTTGTGTGACATAGTGGGCGCGCATCTTGACGGCATCAACCGCGTGCGGAACGGTCGCGCTGAAGCCCACTTTTTCGATAACGGGAATGTCGAACAGATCGTCACCCATGAATGCCATCTGGTCATGAGTCAATCCGGTGGTCTGGGCGATTTTGTCGAGGGCCTTCAATTTGTCTTCATCGCCGAGAAAAATGTATTTGATCTTCAGGAATTCCATGCGCGTCCGGACATCCTTGGAGTCGCCGCCGCTGATCACCGCGACGTCGATCCCGGCCCTCATCAGGACTTTCAGGCCATAGCCGTCCTTAACGTGAAAATTTCGAGTCCATCCGTGTCCTTCAAGCCAGAAAATCCGGCCATCGGTCAGGATGCCGTCGACGTCCAGAATGAGAATCTTGATCTTCTTGAGCCGGGCCTGCAGGTCCGCGGTCTCGAGCAACTTCGATGCGTCACTGATTCCTGAAATGCTGGGGATCATGAGTGCAGTGCCTGTCAACTTTCTTCGGGTAATAGCCGGGGCTGTTTTTGAACGAGTTCTCGGATCGCGAGGAGCTGACGGACAAAGGCCCCGACGTGTTCGAGATAGAATGCATTGGGGCCGTCGCTTTTCGCTTCACGGGGCCTCGGATGACATTCCATGAAAAGCCCGTCGGCACCGGCTGCCATCGCCGCGCGAGCGAGCGTTTCGAGGTATTCACGCTTTCCGCCCGTGCTCTTGCCGCCGGGGCCCGCGCCCGGGGTCTGGATCGAGTGGGTTGCGTCGTAAATGACGGGCACCCCGAGCTTTCGCATGGACTGAAAGGAAATCATGTCGACGACAAGCGTGTTGTAACCAAAGGACGTTCCCCGTTCGGTCAGGTAAATCCAGTCCGCAGCCGGAGCCTTGCCCTGGTGTTTGGCTTGAACCGCTTTCGCTTTCTCGACGATATTCTTCGCATCCCAAGGGGCCAGGAACTGTCCCTTCTTGACGTTGAGTTTTCGACCGAACTCAAGCGCCGCCTCGGCTCCTGCGATGATCATGTCCGTTTGCCGGCACAGAAAGGCCGGAACCTGGAGACACTCGACGACCTCGGCCACCGGGCGGGCCTGTTCCGGGGTGTGAAAATCGGTCAACAACGGAAGCCCCGTTTTTGCCCTGACATGATCGAGAATCTTCAGCCCCTCTTTCAAGCCCGGACCGCGAAATCCGTCAATTGACGTGCGATTGGCTTTGTCAAACGACGCTTTGAAATAAAGCTCGACCGGGAGACCCGAGAGTTGTCGTTTCAGCTCGGAGGCAATCTCGAGGGCAAGCGCCTCGTCTTCGAGCACGCAGGGCCCTGCGATGAGAGGCATGGGCCTCAGGGAGAACGAGTTCGGCGTACCTGCTGCCATATGTGGCTCCTTCTTGCTACTTGATCCCTTTGAGCGAGTGCTGCGGGCCTTTGTTCGCATCCCGTACCGCGCGAATAAACGCGGTAAAAAGCGGATGGGGCATGAGAGGTTTGCTGAGGAACTCCGGATGGAACTGGCAACCCAGGAACCAGGGGTGATTCGGCAGTTCGGCCATTTCGACCAGCTCGGTTCCGTTCTCGGTATTACGGTGCTTGCCCGAGAAAACAAGGCCCTTCTCTTCGAGAATCGCGCGGAACTGATTCGATACTTCGAACCGGTGTCGATGTCGCTCGGAGATGGTTTCCCGTCCATAGGCCGAGTAAGCGCGAGTTGTCTTTCCTGCGCTTTTCGTCTGCACCTGGCAGGCATAAGCACCGAGCCGCATGGTGCCGCCTTTGTCGGTCAGGTTCTTTTGCGATTCCATGATGTCGATGACGTTTTCTTTGCCTTCCGGTTTGAACTCGGCCGAATTTGCTTCCTTGAGTCCTGCCACGTGACGGCTGAACTCGATGACCGCGAGCTGCATTCCGAGGCAAATCCCGAAGAACGGGACTCCCTCTTGCCGGGCGTACTGAATGGCCTGGATTTTCCCTTCGACGCCCCGTTCACCGAAACCGCCCGGGATCAGAATGCCGTCCACCGAGCGTAGAAGCTCATCTTTCCCTTTTTCGACCTCTTCGGAATCGATGTAGAGCATGTTCACGCGAACATCGTTCGCGACCCCACCGTGGATGAGCGCCTCTGAAAGCGACTTGTAGCTGTCGCGCCAATCCGTATATTTGCCGACGATACCGATGGTGATCTCGTGCTTCGGATTGCGGATCTTCTCAACCATGTGGGCCCATTTTGAGAGATCGGGCCGCCCTGACCAAATGCCAAGCTTTTCGGCGATTTTTTCGTCGAGGCCTTCTTCATGGAAATAAAGGGGCACTTCATAAATGCTGCTGACGTCGATAGCGCTGAAAACCTGCTCGCCGGGTACGTTGCAGAAGAGCCCGATCTTGTCTTTCACGTCTTTGGGTAGTTTGCGATCCGAGCGGCAAAGAAGAATGTCGGGTTGAATGCCGATCTCGCGAAGTTCCCGGACGCTATGTTGAGTGGGTTTGGTTTTCAGCTCACCGGCCGTGGCGATATAGGGTACCAGCGTGAGGTGCACGAAGAGCACGTTGTCGGCGCCCTGCTCGGCTCGCATCTGTCGGATCGCTTCTAGGAACGGGAGACTTTCGATGTCGCCGACCGTGCCGCCGACCTCTACGATCGCGAGGTCCACGTCGTTCGAGGCTTCGTGCATGTGGCGTTTGATTTCATCCGTAATGTGGGGAATTACCTGCACCGTTTTACCGAGGTAACCGCCGGCGCGCTCGCGGCGGATGACCGCATCGTAGATCCGGCCCGTCGTGAAGCTGTTCTTCCGCGTGAACTGGGCGCTTTGAACAAAGCGTGAGTAGTGCCCCAGGTCCAGATCGGTCTCGGCGCCGTCGTCCAGGACGAACACTTCGCCATGCTGAAACGGGCTCATGGTTCCGGGGTCGACGTTCAGGTAGGGGTCCATCTTGATCATCGTCACTTTGAGTCCGCGTTGTTCCATCAGCATTCCGATGGAAGCCGCGCTGATCCCTTTGCCGATGCTCGAAAGCACGCCGCCTGTCACGAATATGAATTTTTTCTGCTTAGCCATGATGGGTCACCAGAGAATGAAGGGTTTTAATCGTCATACTAGAAGCCGGCGCACCTTTTCAAGGTCCTCCGGAGTATCGACTCCGATTGAGGTGAAGTCGACTTCGGCTATGCCGATAGCAATACCGTTTGCAATCGCTCGGAGCTGCTCGAGAACCTCCGCTTTTTCGATCCCGGAAGGGGGGAGTGACCGAAATTTCATGAGGGCGTCCCGTGAATAGACGTAGAGACCGACATGACGTTTACAAACAAAGGGTTGCTCATCCTCCGGAACGGCCCCCCTGCTGTATGGAATCGGCAATCTCGAAAAATAGATGGCCCGCCCGGTGCTATCAGCCATGACTTTAACGACGCTTTGATCGACCAGTTCGCTCCGGTTTCGAAGGGAGGTCATTACCGTTCCTATGGGGAAGCGACCTGAACGCACCAAGTCAACGGCGGTCTCGATTGCCGACGGCTCGATCAGCGGTTCGTCTCCTTGCACATTGACGTAAATGTCGGCGCGTAGCTGGTCGGCTACTGCGGCGACGCGATCCGTTCCGCTTTGAATGGACGGAGAGGTGACGATGACTTCACCACCGAAGTCCCGTACTGCTTGGGCGATCCGCTCGTCATCGGTTGCAACGATCGTTTGGTCAATCCCGCGGGCTCGTCGCGAGCGTTCGTAAACCCACTGGATCATGGGTTTACCGTTGATGCTGGCGAGGGGTTTTGCAGGAAGACGCGTGGAACCATATCGCGCCGGAATAACGGCGATCACTTTTGTTGCGTTGTTCATGACTCGGGACACAGTAGAGGAACGGAACGGTCCGGTCAAGCCAGCACGTCAATCTCCGGTTTCCACATTCCGAGCCATTCCTTGAGCCGGACCTTCGGGCGGGGGGGCTGCGCGGGCAAGCTGCTGTCGCCTGCGGGCTCGGGCGCGGCGTATTCGATGAAGGCGTATGTCAGCCGGATGTGTTTGCCGTAATCGTCGAGATAAAGGTTCGTCGTCTCGTTCCAGCTTCCTTCGTTGAAGTACTCTTTGCCTTCGCGCCATTGGCGATAACGAATGATGTGCGTGTGTCCGAAGATGACGGTGTGAATGTCTTCGCGATCTTCGAGGATCTTGAAAGCGATTTTGTCGTAATTCGGGTAGAGCGAAATTTCCTTGAGAAGCCCGAGTGTCGCGCGGACGCCGTGATGGATCTGGTACCGTCGATGAAACAGGACCGTGTCGAAGATGAATTTCGTGACCCGGATCAGGGATTTGATTCCCCACCAGACGTCGTGAATGAAGACCCATCTCAGAAAAACTGGAAACGGCCGGACCTTATCGATATGCGGGCGTTCCTGCTTAAGCTTGGGCAGGAAGACCGCGACGAACAGAGAGCCCCAGGAAAGATTCAACACGGGTTCGGGAAGCCGGCGCGTGATGAAGGGCCGCTCCATGTCGATGCGGGCAAAACGCTCGTGCTGCTGTCCGTGTTCGATGTAGATGCCGTCGAATTGATACGAGACCTCAAAAAACGTGACCGGCGCGCCGATCGCTTCGGAAAAAGTCTTCTGCGGCGCGGGCCAGAGCATTCCCACGTCATGGTTCCCGACGATGTAGCTGATGCTGTGCCCGGGAGTTCCGGCAAATCGTTTCAAAGCCTGGAAGAATTCGGGATGTCCGGCGACGATCCGCTCGACCGCGCGGACGACGCTTCGTTCAGTCATGAGATGCGTGTGAACGCCCCAGCTGTCGGCCTGGAGGAGGTTGAGGATGTCGCCGTTCAGAACGAGTTCAACTTCCGCTTCCGCGTAGGGACCCAGCCGATAGTAATTAAGGAACTCCGCGAATTCCCGGTCGTAGATGAAGTCTTCGAGGATGTTCTGGGTTTTATCCGGAAAGTGTCGTCCTTTTCCCAGGTGAAAGTCACTGACGACAAGCTTGTACTTAGGCACCCGAAGCTTCCTTCTTTTTTGGGGGGACCGCTTCAGCGCCGGGGGGATTCGTGACTTCTGAGCTTGGCGCGGGCAGCTCCGGAGTCTCGGCGATCGTTACCGCATTGCGGGTCGCGCGTTTCGCCGAGTACATGGCATGATCCGCGGCGTCGATGATGGCCTGCTTCGAACCGGCGTGGTCGGGAAAAAGGGCGACGCCGATCGATACGGTGATGTGGAGGTTCAATCCTTCGTTCGAAAGAAAGAGTTCTTGCTCAATCGAGGACCGGATTCGTTCGGCCACGACTTTCGCGGTGTTGAGGTCGCACGGCGAGAGAACCGCGACAAACTCATCCCCGCCGTAGCGAAATCCGATATCGGTTTCCCGGACGAGTTTGCGGATCTGCGCCCCGAGCTCGTTCAGGATCTTGGTTCCGACGAGATGGCCGTGATTGTCATTGATCAGTTTGAAATGGTCGCAATCGATAAAGAGAACGGCGAACGGCTTCTTGGAGGTCCTGGCCTGGCTGATCTCCCGTTCGAGAATGTAGTTGAGATAACGGGTGTTGTAGAGTCCGGTCGCGTCGTCCACATAGACGAGTTTGTGTACTCCCATGTACTGAGCGATGTTTTTTCCCGTAACTTCGATTTGCGCCTTCAGCATGCGCAGCCGGCTGTCAAAGGCTTCAACTGAGGCCGGAGATTCGGGAGAAAGGCAAACGAGATAGTAGTCGAGCGGATCGGAGCATTGGAATCTAAAGACGAAAAGGGGAGGCGACATCTGGCCGCGTTCGATGAAACGATACGTCTCGTTCTGTTTGGCCAGGCCGGGGAGGGGATTCGAGGCGTGGAGCGCGATATCGAGGACCTCGAGCATCGCTTTGTCTTGTCCGCTCAGCTCATTGACATCGTTTTTAGCTCTGACATCCATGCGGACGAGTTTTTCCTGGTCCATGGTGTATACCGCGGAACAGGCGCATTTCAGTTCACGCGAAAAGTAGCTTTGGATGATGCCGAAAATCTTTTTCTGTTCAAGCGAGGCCGAGATCATCTGGCAGCTGTTCAGCAGATTCAGGAAGCTCGAGGCGCCCGCGTTTTCGCCGAAGACCGCCTTTCGATCCAGCCCCCGTTTGACGGCGAGCTGAAAAGTTTCAAGGTTAAAGGGCTTTTTCAGGTAATCCTCCGCGCCAAGCCGGATGGCCGCCACGGCCTGCTCGATACTGGCGCGCTCGGCGATCAGGATCACGCTCGTCACCGGGCTGATGCGTTTGATCTGTTCCAAAAGGATGAAGCCGCTCACGCCTCCGCCAGCCGGATTGTGGTCAATGACGACGAGATGATAATTCGACCGACCGATCCAATCCGATGAATCAATCGCACGGCTCATGACATCGACCTTGCAATCAGCCACCTCACGGATCAACTCCGCGTAGAGCTCGCTTTGCTTCGGGTCATCCTCGATGAGGAGGACGTGGTAAGAGGTGTTTAGCAGGGCCATTTAGGACGCTTCCCGGCTCTTCTCCGCCGCGATTGTCGGTTCCGGCTTTTCTTCGCTTCGCGATCCCGAATCAGAACTGACTTCTGCGGGCGAGTCGAGTACTCCGCCGGCGACACGGACCACCTGGGCTGCCTTAACGAGCCGCTCACGCAACTTCGCCGAGTTTTCTTTTTCCCTCGTGTACTGATCCTGTAAAAGATCCATATTGAACTCCAGCAGATCAAGCTTGCGTTTGAGTTCAATGATCTTATTTTCCCGGGCGCTGATCAATACCTCAGAGTCCTTGCGGCTGATTTCAAGGCGATTTTCGAGTTCCTTTTCCCGAACCCGGATTTTACGGATATCCGATCGTACACGTTCCTTTAGACGCTCGGTTTCGCTGGCTGCTTCGCGGATCCTGGATTCGAGCAGTCGTGCCTTGTCGACTTTCGACTTCAGTTCGAACCGAAGCTCGTTTAATTCGTTTTGAAGCCCTTCGAGCGCGAGCTTCTTGTCTTTTTCGAACTCGTCGATCTTGTGTTTCTGTTCGTTCGAGAGATGCGTCAGTTCGACGTTTCTGGTTCGCTCTTCCTGGAGCTGCTTTTCAATGGAAAAGACCTGCTCTTGCGCCGCTTTGAGTTTTGATGAAAGGGTTGAAACGTCCTGCTCACGGAGTAGCAGATATTTCTTCAGTGTTTCGACGTCCGGAGATTGAGCCGCTCCACCCGGAACAATCGCGTCGCCGACCGGCGGATAGAGCATGTTAACGCCCAGTGGGTTACGTGTCCCGGGCGGCGCCTCGTTAAAAAGATAGGGCATCTCACTGGCGGCTTGCGTGTCGATCGCTTCGATTTCGGGTTCTGGTTTGAACTCGGGCTCGGAATCGGGAGGGGCGGCCGCGAGCTTAATCGGACTGGAGGGGGCCGAAGGAGGCGTGTCGGCCTCAACGGCTGTCAAATCGAGAACGGGTTCCAGAGAGGGCTCGGCGAGCGGTGCGAGATCGAGAAAGTCAGCAAGCGGAGGGGCATCTAATGAGGTGGGCTCTTGCTGCGGAACTTGGGAAGGTTTTGGTTCGCTCGCACCTTCGGGTGCTTCGAGCCTGATCGACGAGTCCGTCTTTGCGGGCCTTTGGAACAAATCTGAGGGCTCTTCGAGCGCGACGTTTGCGGTTCCATCGACGCAGGTATCAAGCGTCGGGGCGGCCGAATAGGATGGAATTGTCCCACCCAATGATGCCGAACCCGTCTCGATCGAGGAGCCGAACATCATGTCGATGGTCGCGAGAAGCTCTTCGCCGGTAAAAGGCCATTTGAGATAGGCATTGGCGCCGAGCGGTGTCCGCTGATGAGCGGCGAATTCCGCATCACCCCAGCCCTCTGAGGTCAGAATGACCGGCAAATCACTTTGAATTGGATCGAGTTTTAATTGTGCAAGGAATTTTGTCCCGACATCCGGTAACTGTGACTTGTCGCCGCTTTCCCTATGAATAATGGCAAGATCGATGCTTTGGCCGTGGAGCTTGGCCATTTGTAGAGCGTCCTGAGCGTTCTCAGGGATAAGGAGCGCCATGCCGCGGGCCTGCAGCATCTTGAGCGCGTTATGCTCTGCGTCGAGGTGAGGATTCAGCAAGAGAATCTTCATCAACATACTCTTCGGTCGAAGGGCTACACAAGTTGACACATATTTTTTTAGCGGCTAACCTTGTTAAAGAGTTCTAAGTACTGGAGAAGCAAAGAAAATAAACCGATGTCGCGAGAACAGAACGAATTGTCGGATCATGTGACCGTGCTTGTCTTCAAGGATAATTACGCGGCACGGACTTTTCAGATCCCTCTCGGTTGGATTACCCGTTTCGGGGTCCTTATCGGGGGCCTTGTGGGAATCGCCATTTTAACGTCAATTCTGGCGATCAAGTACTACCGTGCGGTTCAGCATGCCAGCCCCGCCCGGGTTCAGGACCTCGAACAGGAACTCAGTGATTTGAGAAGCGCGGTGAACGCGAAGACCACGGGCAATCCTGTTGCTCCAGTTCAGAATGTTTCATCAACGGTCGCTTTTTCGAATGACGGCCTTTCCGGTGATCCCGCCGCCATGCCTTCCTCCGTGCCGGGTTCCGAAGTCCTGACCAGGCCTTTTCTTTTCACCGGATTGCCGGCCGGGACACGGATCGTCGAGCGTAGTACTATTCCGATCGCGATCCATGCGGCGCGCGCGAACTGGGAAGGGAAGACGCTCTCGGTCAATTTCAATATTCAATATCATTTGGATGACAGACGAAATCAACAGGGCCGTATCATCATCCTCGCACGCGGGCCGGAAACCCTCGTAGGGTATCCAGCGGGAATTCTGGGCCGGATTGCCAGCGGCTCCCTGATCAGCCCCGAGCAAGGCGAGTACTTTTCGGTCAGCCGTTTTCGAGAGGTGAAAGCCAGGTTCGGACCCATGGCTTCGCAGAATGCCTTGAATGAGGTCGAAATCATTCTCCTGAACGAAAAAGGTGAAGTGCTGCTTTACGAAAAACTGGTCCCTAACGGAGTGACTACCGCAGTTCCTCAGGTTCAGACTGTCATTCAGCCTCAGGCGCCGCAGGTCCTGAAAGCTGTTCCGGCCGCGACCGAGGAGCAGCGGAATGACCCGGTGGCCCCCAACGCGGTGTGGCCGGGGCCCTTCGATGCGAAATCATCTTCGACCGCGAAGGATCCTGATCTGAACCCGGCGTCTGGGATTACGGAGCCTTGAGAATGGCAACCACGACCACGAGCATTACCGAATCAGCGATCAACTTCATTGGCGAGGGAACAAAGATCGAAGGGAAGATCGCGTTTGGAAAGATCTCCCGGGTTCATGGAGTTCTAGTCGGCGAAGTTCTTGCCGAGAACGGAAGCACCTTGATTCTCAGTGAAACCGGAGTCGTCGAAGGGAATATTTCGGCGGATATTCTGGTCGTGGATGGTTTCGTTCACGGCGATATTCTGGCTCGGACTCGGGTGGTGATCTCAAGAACCGGCCGGGTGATCGGCAATATTAGGGCACCCTCTTTGGCGGTCGAGTTCGGCGCCTATTTTGAGGGCAAATGCACGATGGAAGAGGTCGCCGGGGCTTGATTCAGTTTAAGTGCGGGCAACTTGCACTCGATCGTTCAGGTGTGGTGAGAAATTGCTTAAACCATAATCTAGAATTCACTCCAGTAAAACGGGCTAATCCAGTTTTCACCCTAGAAATAAGATCATCCGTTCAGTCGTCAATTTCAACTGTCTAGTCCTTTGGCGGTTTTCTTTTTAGCAAAATAAAACTAATGGGAACGTGCGGTTTTTGAGCGAGCCCACGACACCTTGTTTGAAGGCAGGCTGAGATTGTCTCTGAACCGTTCAATTCGGCAAACCCAGCATGGGCTTTTACTAATTGACAAAGACAGAGTGACCAGTTATAGCGCGCTGCATTAATGTTGATGCAGTTAAAGGAGAAAATCGAATGAAAATGAAGATGCTTGGATGGACGGGTTTGTTTCTTTTAACAACGATCAGTGCTCGAGCCGAAGTAACCAGTGATTGGATGCACATTTCGCGCAGGTTTCAAGACGCAACTGTCTCGCTCGATTACCGCGTTCAATGCTACACCTACTCCATGGGAACGGCCTGTACTGCGAAGCCCGTGTGGATCAATGTATACGGTCCTTCCGCCGACAGTGCAGTTCGGGCGGTCTTCATGAATACCTGTTCGGACGGAACGCGCGAAACTCGCGAGATCGATCTCAACTACGCGGAAAATAAATTCACTGGCGATCTTCCGTATGGAACGAAAACGAGAATCGACGGCTGCCGGCAAGAACTTGCCGTGGTCATCAATGGAGTTTGGTCGACGCAGTACAATTACGGCAGAAATTTCAATCTCGACCTCATGAACGGACGTTAGTGAATGGCTCGCCAGTTGACAGCTTTGGTTTCGTTGGTGCTGCTTCTGTTTTGCTACAAGACAGAAGCGGCTCCAGGATTAGAGGTGCCCGATTGGGCTAAGGACGCGATCTGGTATCAGATCTTCCCAGAACGGTTTCGTAACGGGGATTTCAATAATGATCCTAGAGCTGCGGACATCGACTCCCCCGCATTAACTCACTGGAAAATAAAAGACTGGGGTAGCGACTGGTATGAGCTGGACAGCTGGGAGCGTCGACTCGGCGGCTTTTACAATGCCTTTTCTGCCCGCCGTTACGGCGGTGATTTGCAAGGCGTAATCGAGAAACTTGATTATCTCAAAGAGCTGGGAATCAATGCGATCTATCTGAACCCTGTCTTTCGTTCTCCCTCACTACACAAGTATGACTGGAGTTCGCTCCATCACGTTGACGAGACACTCGGTCCCGATCCCGTAGGCGATCGTGAACTCCTAAGAATAGCCGGCGAAACCGAAAATCCATCTACGTGGGTCTGGACCTCCGCGGACCGACTCCTTCTCAAATTGATCGAAGAAGCGCATAAACGTGGTATTCGCGTGATCCTTGATGGCGTTTTCAATCATTCAGGGCGTGGATTTTTTGCTTTCCAGGACCTGCTTGCGAATCGTTCGCACTCTCGTTTTGCTGATTGGTACCAGATCACGCGTTGGGACGATTCCCTCCCTGACGGTTTCGATTATCAGGCTTGGTTCGGGATTCCATCGTTACCTCAGTTCCGTCGAGACGACAGGACGCTCAATTCGAACTATAAAAAGTATGTCTTTGACATCACTCACCGTTGGCTGAGTCCGAACGGCGATACTCAGGCGGGAATTGACGGATGGCGTCTCGATGTCGCTTATTGCCTGCCCCATGGTTTTTGGCAGGAATGGCGAAAATGGGTTAAAAGCTTAAAGCCCGATGCGTACATCACCGGGGAAGTCGTGGAAATCGCTCCGACCTACTTGCAGGGCAATGAGTTCGACGCGTTGATGAATTATCCCTTTGCTTATGCGGTGACTGAGTTCTTCGTTGATCGAAGGAACCGGATTTCCACCACCGAATTCGTGAACAGGCTTGAGTCACTCCGGAAGGCGTATCCAGCGGAAATAACTTCAGTCATGCAGAACCTCATGTCCTCGCATGATACGCCAAGACTTGCTTCGATTATCCGGAATCCCGATTTGAATTACCGCAACTTCGGCGACTTCTTCCAGAAATCGCAGGTCCAGAACAATTCCGCATACCGAATCGATAGAGGGAGAGAAGCTGAGCGGAATATTCACAAGATGGTCGCACTTTTCCAGATGACTTACGTCGGCGCTCCCATGATCTATTATGGCGACGAGGTCCGAATGGCGGGCGCGAATGATCCGGATTCTAGAAAACCGATGCTTTGGACTGACCTGAATTATCAAGACGAGATAGCCCACCCTTTGTCCGGAAAGACTCGGCCTCGAGAACAGAACACTCCGGACTCAAACCTCCTCCGATACTATCAATCCGTAATCATCCTGCGAAACAGGCATCCTGCGCTTCGAAGAGGTGAGTTTAAGGTTCTCATAGCCGATAACGACAGTGGCTTGCTTGCCTTCAGCCGGACGAGTCCGGGAGATGACCTGATAGTGGTATTCAACAACTCCGATCAGGAGCAGACCGCGGAGCTTCGTTCTAAAGGCGGACTGAAGAAAAGATTCGCAGTACAGGCGCGTTCAGGCTGCGTGATCGGGTCGGAACTCCCGCAACTGGAGTGCCACTGACAGCCTTGGGCATCGTTGATAAATCTGACGCTTGGTCGCCGCCGGGAACTTACATCAGATCCCGAATCGGAATCCGTTTTACTTTCAATCGCGGAAGTCTGGAGCGGGCCTTCAGACCCATTCCACCTGTGTTACCCAGGCTCGCGAGGCTTTTCTCGATTTCCCTGGCATCGCCGGCAACCGTGATCACGAGGTGATCGAGATCAAAGTGCCGGTTTACCGCGGAGCTTACGTCGTCACGGGTGACGGCAGCGATCTTGGGTATAAATTCATTCAACCGTTTTGGCCCGAGGCCGAACACGTAAGCGGAGAGCCATTGTGTAGCCACTGACTCGAGAGTCGACGTGGTCAGGGGGAAACCGCCAATCCGGTATTCCTTCGCGGTCGCGACTTCTTCTTGGGTTATCGGGCCCTTTTTAAAATCACGGAGGACGTCGAGGACCTTTCGAATGAGCTGACCGACAGATTCATTCCTCGTCGTGGAGGTAATGCTGAAGGTGGCCAATTCCTTGTTGTACGCGAAGGAGCTTCCAATCGAATAGGTCAGTCCCATCTTGTCCCGAATCAAGGAGTTCAGGCGGCTGTTGAAGTACTCGCCGAGGAGTGCGTTCGCGACGACCAGCGAATAATGGTCGGGCGAATCGATTTTCGGAGCCCTGAAGCCTATTTTGACGTGAGCTTGATTGAGCTCTGGCCTATCAATCACGGCGAGTTGACTCCCGATCACGAGTCGTGGATCCTTCGCGAATTTGTCGGGATTCCGGGTCTGGCTCCGCGGAGAGGGCTGCCAGCTTCCGAAATGGGCGAGAACTTGCTTTTTGAACTCAGCCGGGTCGACCCGGCCTACGATCATCAAGACGGCATTACCGGGGGCGAAATGCGCTTTATGGAATGCCATGACGTCCTCGCGGGTGACCTGCTTGAACTCCTTGCCGGAAAGGAAGGTCCCGCGCGCATACCGGGTTCCGTTCGCGATGATGCGTCGGAATGCAAGCCCCGCGAGAGTTTCGCCGTAATCAGCGAGATGACTCCACTGTTGGAGGAGTCGTCCATGTGCGCGTCTGGTTTCAGCCTCTGGAAAATCCGGTTTCATCACCATTTTGGCCAGCAGTTCCAGGAGCGCGGGGGCATCCGGAGCCAAGCCGTGCATTCCCACGCTGATCGTCTCCTCGTCAGTCGCGGCATAGCGGCTGGCACCCAGGCTTTCCACGGCGCGCGCAAGCTGTTGTGCGTTCATTCCCCCAGCGCCGCGGTCGAGGAGGTTCACGAGTAACTCTGAAGTCCCGGATTTACCGGACAGGTCATCGACGGCGCCCGATTTGACGAAAAGCGCGAGATCGACGATGGGGAGCTTATGGTTCACGAACCAGACCACCTGAAGGCCATTGGGCAGGGTTTCGAGTTCGGGGACGGGCAGGTGAATGTCCGGAGGTGATGGCGCCGCCATCGTCATCGAGGTCCCGAAGAGCAAGAGAATCGATAAAAATTTCATTTCTTCCTCTCGCTGCCCGGGGCCAGGATCACCACGGATCGATTGTTCGGTATCAGGTATTTCTGCGCGACGCGCTTCACGTCAGGAGCCGTGACTCGAAAATATTTAGCGAGATCGCTCGCGAATCGCTGCGGATCACCGAAGATCGTCTGAACGGTTCCGATCAGCTGGCCGAGGCCGTGCGGAGAACGAACGCTGTCCACCAGTTGCACCGTGAGCTGCCGGACGGCGACGCGGATTTCCTGATCGCTGATCACGGAGTTCGGGTCCTGGATCTCACGAATCAGCTCATCAAGGGCGGCTTCGGCTTCTCCGCTCTGGACGGCCTCCTTCATGACTCCAGCGATGATGAACAAGCCGGGGTAAGTGGGCGTGTATGCCGATCCGGTGACGGCGATTGCGAGTTCCTTTTCTTCGACGAGGCGGCGATAGGCGCGCGAGCTCGTTCCTTCGAAGAGGATGTTCGCAAGGACGTCCAGGGCGTAAGAATCATCGTTCGTCGCTGCGGTGATGTGGTACGCCTGCGCGAAGCGTTCTGACAAGACGTGATCGCGAAGCGTGAGCCGCCGTTCTTCCTGCTGCTCGGGTTCCTCTTGGATTTTTCTTTTAACTTTTCCTTTGCTGGGAATTCGTTCGTAGTACTTCTTGATCAGCGGGTAAGCGGCTTCCGTCTTGAAATCGCCAACGATGACTATGGTCGCATTGGCGGGCTGATAATGCGTTTTGAAAAATTCCTTAACCTGTTCAAGGGATATCGAGAGCAGATCCTGTGAGTAGCCGATCACGGGCCACTGATAGGGATGGCGCCGATACGAAAGTTGCCAAAGGGCTTCTTGGATTTTGCCTTCAGGCGAGTTCTCAGCGCGAAGTCTGCGTTCTTCGAGAACTACCATGCGTTCGCTGTTCAGGATTTCCTCATTGAGTTCGAGATTGGCCATCCGGTCGGATTCCATGTCGATGACTTTCTCGAGCAGCGATGGAACGATCGTTTCGTAATAGACCGTGTAGTCGCGGGTCGTGAACGCATTGACCTGAGCGCCCTTGGTTTCGAGCTCCTGAAAAAATCTCTTGGGTCCGTACTTGGGAGTTCCCTTGAACATGAGATGCTCGAATAAATGGGACACTCCAGTTATTCCCGGGTGTTCATCGACGGAACCTGCGCGATACCAGGTCTGATAACTGATGATCGGAACCGTATGATCTTCGACCATGATGACCGACAGGCCGTTCGAAAGCGTTTTGCGTTCCAGTTCAAGCTGGATTCCGAGCCCACTGATGCTTTGTTTGCAGGCCGCACCCGTAAATATGAATGGGAGGAGGAGAAAGGAGACCGCAAAACCCTTTTTCAGATCCACCGGTGCCTCTTATACCATTCGATCGAATGCGACATGCCGGTTCTGAGATCGAATTCAGGCGAAAATCTAAGGAGCTTCTTGGCCTTTTCGTTTGAACAGATCCAGTAATCGGGCAGGAGTTCGTTCACTTTGTCGAGGTTAAGAGGAAACGATTTCCGAGTAATAAAACCGGCAACTGATAACGCCGTAGCCGCGGCCTTGATCGCGATTTTCGGCACATTGAAGCTGAAGGGGTCACGTTCCAGGCACTCGGCGATCGTCGTCAGGATCTCCCGATAAGTATGGACCTCGTTTCCCGAAACGTAAAAGATCTCACCGGACGGGACTTTCTCGACGGGAGCGACTCCGGCCTGGACGATTCCTCGGCAGAGGTCTTCGGCATGAATCGCGCTGTAATATTTGTGACCGCCTTGCGCCGAACCCTGCAATACCGGCATAAAGTTCTTGGCCACGGTCTGAATGATCGTGAAGACACCTTTGTCCTTCGGTCCGTAAACGATCGGGGGCCGGATGATCGTCACGGGATAGGCGTCTTTGTATTTCAGAACCTCTTTTTCGCCCTGGAGCTTGCTTTCTCCGTAGTAGGAGACGGGTTGTTCCGTATCCGCTTCAACCCGGGGATTCAACGAAGATGATGGTCCGGCGGCGGCAAGGCTTGATACGTGCACGAAGCGCGTCAGGCCCGGACCGACTTCGGCAACCGCTCTGGCCAGGCGTTCCGTGCCTCGGGCATTATGCTCAAAATAGGCGTCTCGGTTGGGTGCCGCGGTCGCGCCCGCGAGATGAAACACGTATTTGACGTCCTTAAGCGCGTTTCGAAGCGAATCGAAATTCGAGAGATCTCCTTCGACTCTTTCAAATTTGCCTTCAAGATGGGAAAGATTGGAAAGGCTCGAGGTCTTGCGCATCAGGGCATGGACTTCAAATCCCAAGCTGCTGAGCTGCTCGATGAGTGTGCTGCCGATAAATCCACTTGCGCCAGTGACGAGTACTTTCATTGAGATTTTTTGCTACCTGAGTGCCGGGAAACGTGTCAATAGCTTATCCCGTA
>Ga0208375_1000537_pt1 | contig 53994 bp, 48 predicted proteins | sample RifOxyD1_FD_184038 | JGI IMG/M metagenome (GOLD analysis project Ga0208375, IMG submission 184038) | Soil microbial communities from Rifle, Colorado - Rifle Oxygen_injection D1 (SPAdes) | ecosystem: Environmental > Terrestrial > Deep subsurface > Rock core/Sediment | place: Rifle, Colorado... | reverse complement strand
TCGCGCTTGTATCCGTCTTTTTGGTTTCTTCCTGCGTGCGTGAGTCCGGCAGGATCATCGTCGGCGCTTCGATCCCCACCCAGCGCGAGGAGAGATGGGTGCGGGACGTAAAAATGCTCGTTGAAGAATCCACGGCGCGCGGGATTGATTTCAGGTTGCAGATTTCGGACAACGATGCCGCCCGCCAGCTGGCCCAGTGCGAGAATCTGATTGCCGCTGGCGTACATGCGCTCATTTTGGCGCCGCATGACGCTTTTGCTTCCGCGGTTGTTGTCGAAAAAGCGCACCGCGCCCGTATTCCGGTCATCGCCTATGACAGGATGGTCATGAACTCGGATGTTGATGTGTACATGTCGTTTGACAACGTAAGGGTGGGCGAACTTCAGGGGGTGTTCATCACGCGCGCCGTGCCGCGCGGAAATTACGTCGTGCTCTCGGGCGCCCCCACGGACAACAATGCAAAGTTGTTTCTTGACGGCGCGATGAAGGTGATCGGGCCGCTGGCGCGGCGGGGTGACATCAAAATCGTGATGAATCAGAGCGTCAAGGACTGGCAGCCGTCGGAGGCCATGAAGCTCATGGAAAACGCGCTCACCGCAAACCGGGGTCGCATAGACGCCGTGCTTGCGCCCAACGACGGCACCGCGGGCGGCGTGATCCAGGCGCTCGCGCAGCAGAAGCTTGCGGGAAAGGTGCCGGTGACCGGGCAGGATGCCGAGCTTGCGGCGGCAAAAAGGGTGCTCGATGGCACGCAGTCGATGACCATTTACAAGGACACCCGCGAGCTTGCCCGGACCGCCATACGCGTGGCTGAAAAACTGGCGCATGGCGTTGCCGCGGGCGCGGAGGCCCGCGTCCCGAACGGACGGCGCGATGTTCCGTCGGTCCTGCTGCCCCCGACGGTGGTGGATAAAAACAATATCGACGCCGTGCTGGTCGGCAGCGGGTATTTCAAAAAAGAGGAGCTTTACGGAGGGGGCCCGGAGCGATGACCATCCTTGAGATGCGCGGCATCGTGAAGGAATTTCCGGGCGTGAAGGCTCTTGACGGCGTCACGTTTGACGTGCGCGGGGGCGAGGTCCATGCGCTGGTGGGCGAAAACGGCGCCGGCAAGTCAACCCTGATGAAAATCCTGGGCGGCATATATCCGGCGGGATCGTTCGAAGGAAAAATCATTCTTGACGGCCGGACGGCGGAATTTACCTGTATAAAGGACAGCGAGCGCGCCGGCATTGCGGTAATCCACCAGGAGCTTGCGATTGTGGCGCAGATGAGTGTTTGCGAAAATCTCTATCTTGGTTGCGAGCTGGCACGCCATGGCGTGCTTGACCGCGGGGCGATGCTGTCGGGCGCAAAGGCGATGCTTTCACGGGTGGGGCTCGCCGTGGCGCCGGACCGGATGGCCGGCACGCTCGGCACGGGCGAGCAGCAGCTTCTGGAGATTGCAAAGGCGCTTTCAAAAAACGCGCGCATTCTTGTGCTTGACGAGCCCACCGCGTCGCTTTCGGAGACCGAGGCCCGCCGTCTTTTTGGGATTCTCGGGCAGCTCCGGCAAAAGGGCGTGAGCTGTATATACATCTCGCACCGGCTCGAAGAGGTGATAGAGCTTTCGGACCGCGTGACGGTGCTTCGGGACGGGAAAACCGTGGAGACGGCGCTTCGCGGCCCCATGGCTGCAAAAGACCGGCTCGTTGCATTGATGGTGGGGCGCCCGCTTGCGGGTTTTTATCCACGGAAGAAGCGCGTGTACGGCAAAACGATATTTGAAGTCAGGGACTGGTCAGCGGACGCGGATGATTTTTCGGAGCGCGCGGTGCGCGGCGCGGGATTTTCGCTCAGGGAGGGCGAGATCCTCGGGCTTGCGGGGCTGGTGGGGGCCGGACGAAGCGAGTTTGTGATGAGTCTTTTTGGCGCCTGGGGCAGCAAGTTGTCCGGCACCATGCGGCTTTGCGGCCGGGAACTTGATATCAGGTCGCCGCGCGATGCGATCCGCGAGGGCATATGCCTGGCGACCGAGGACCGCAAGCGTTACGGCCTCGTGCTTGACGAGGGTGTGCGGGGCAACATCACGCTTCCCGGTATCGCGGCTTTTTCGCGCTTTGGTGTGGTGAAAAAAAGCGCGGAGGCCCGCGGCGCCGGCAGGTTTATCCAAATGCTCGGCATCAAGACGCCTTCAATCGAACAAAAGGTGCGTGCCCTCAGCGGCGGCAACCAGCAGAAGATCGTGCTGGCCAAATGGCTCATGACAAAACCCAGGGTTCTGATTCTTGACGAGCCCACGCGCGGCATTGATGTCGGGGCGCGGGCCGAGATTTATGGTATTCTTGCAAGGCTCGTCGATGAAGGGGTTGGTGTGATCGTGGTGTCTTCGGACATGCAGGAGCTTTTCGGCCTTTGTGACACCTTGCTGGTGATGGCGGGAGGGCGCGTTACCGCAACGCTTGAGGCCGCGGGCACCGACCAGCGCACCGTGATGCGCCATGCGACCGGGGAGATACAGGTATGAACGGAACCAGGATGCTGTTTTTTATACGCCGGCACATGATGATCATGGCGCTTGTCCTCATCTGGGGATTGATGGCGGCGCTCACGCGCGGGATTTTCATCGCTCCCGGAAATCTTTCGAATCTTTTTTTGCAGACGGTGACGGTGGGCATCGCCGCCTGCGGCATGACGCTGATAATTGTCGCTGGTCACATTGATCTTTCGGTCGGATCGGTTGCCGGGTTTACGGGTGCGGTTGCCGCGGTTTTGCAGGTCAGATACGGCTGGAACACTTCGTTTGCGATTGCGGGCGCCCTCTTTGCCGGATTGTTGATCGGCGTGTGGCACGGCTATTGGATCGCGCTGCGGCGGGTGCCCGCCTTTATCGTCACGCTTGCGAGCATGCTGGCGTTCAGGGGGGCGATTCTGGGCGTGACGGGCGGCGCGACGGTGAGTCCGCTTGCGTCTTCGTTCAAGTCCCTCGGAACGGATTATGTGCCGCCCGTGCCGGGCGCGGTCATTGCGGTGGTGGTGGTCGTGCTTTGCCTGGTGTTTTCGTTTCGCGCGCGGTTGTTTGCGCTTTCGGCGGCGGCACTCGGTTTTTTCGCGATTCTTCTGGCAAACGAGGGGATTCCATATTCGGTTCTTCTTTTGCTGTTCATTGTTATTTTGTTTGAATTCATTTCCAGACGCACCGTGTTCGGCCGCCATATTTACGCAATCGGCGGCAATTGCGAGGCGGCGCGGCTTTCGGGGGTGAATGTCCGTGCGCGCGAGATGCTGCTGTTTCCGCTTTTTGGCGTGATTGTTGCGGTATCCGGCGTCGTGATGACGGCGCGGCTTAATGCCGCCACTACGAGCGCCGGCGTCAACATGGAGCTGGATGCCATCGCGGCGTGCGTGATCGGCGGCACCAGTCTCATGGGCGGCGAGGGCTCGATCACGGGCGCGATTATCGGCGCGCTCATCATGTCGAGTCTCGACAACGGCATGAGCCTCATGAATCTCGATATTACTTATCAATATGTCATAAAGGGCCTTATACTGATGCTTGCGGTGTGGGCCGACATTTCCACAAGAAGGGCAAGGTGACCATGGAAGACAATATGATCAACGACAGGCTTTTTATCCCTGAAAAATACGCGCCGCTTCTCGGGGTGCTCGAAACCGAGAGGGCGATCCGCGCGATCAAGGGATTTTTCCAGGACAGATTTGAAAAAAAGTTGTCGCTCATGCGCGTGACGGCGCCGCTTTTCGTAAGAAGCGGCACCGGCATCAATGACGATCTCAATGGCCTGGAAAGGCCGGTCGCTTTTGCGATCAAAGACGATTGCGACGCGCGGGCCGAGATCGTCCACTCGCTTGCAAAGTGGAAGCGCATGGCGCTCGCCACCCATCGCTTGCCGCGGCACAAGGGGCTTTATACCGACATGAACGCCATCCGGCCCGACGAGACGCTCGATAATCTGCATTCGATCTATGTCGACCAGTGGGACTGGGAGATGGTCATTTCAAAAGCGGACCGCAAACTGTCTTTTTTAAAAAACGTGGTTGGCAGTATTTATCTTATTTTGCGCGAGGCCGAGCGGTTTGTTCACCGCAACCACAAAGACATCAAGCCCGTGCTTCCGCCAAAGATCACCTTTGTCCATTCTGAGGAGCTTGAGGCGCTTTATCCCGCGCTTGCGCCCAGGGAGCGCGAGAACGAGGTCTGTCGCAAGTGGGGCGCGGTGTTTGTGATCGGCATCGGCCACAAACTCGCCGGGGGCGCGGCGCATGACGGCCGGGCGCCGGATTATGATGACTGGAGCACGCCGACCCCGCAGGGCCGGCATGGCTTGAACGGCGATATTCTTGTATGGAATCCGGTGCTCGGGCGGGCGTTTGAGATTTCCTCGATGGGCATTCGCGTCGACCAGGCGGCGCTTGAGCGGCAGCTTGAAATCGCCGGTTGTCCGGAGCGCAAGGAGCTTCTTTTCCATAAAAAGCTTCTGGCCGGGGAGCTTCCGCTTTCGATCGGTGGCGGCATCGGCCAGTCGCGGCTTTGCATGTTTTTGCTCCGCAAGGCTCATATCGGCGAGGTGCAGTCCAGCATCTGGCCGGCCTGGATGGTGGAAGAGTGCGGGAGACGCCGGATATTCTTGATGTGAAAAAAAAACGAAGCCCGGCTGCTTCCTTGCGGTAGCAGCCGGGCCGTTTTGAAGCCACGGGTTTGTGGTTTGCGGTTTACGGTTTACTGCAAGTTGCTTGTGTAGGACTTGAGGAGTTTTCTCACGTCCTTCTTGGTCTTGATCTTCTTCTTGTCCTTGCCTGTGAGCTTGATGTCTCCGACGATGGATTCGCCGTTGACTTCAAGCGGTTTGTCATTGATTGCGGCATCCATGGCTTTTGCCATCAGGGCGCCAAGTCCGCCGCCGTTCATGGCCATCGTTGTCACGGGCTGTGACATCTGCACGGGCTGGAAGTCGGCCGGCAGAAATGGCGTGATGTCCGTGCCGACGTAGATGCCGCCTGGCACCGCGAGCGAGCCATCGGAGTTTTTCTTCGCGGCGAAGATCTGGATGCCGATGATCACGTGTCCCTGTTTGTCATAGAAGGTGTAACCAAGGTTGATTTCCGGGATTTTTTCATTCATGCGGGCGATTAGCGCCGCGACGCCCACCGAAAACTGCTCGTCGGTTCCGAAGTACAGGTGCCACGCCACTTCCTTGGTGTTCATTTCCGGGATCTCCACGTCAACAACCTGGGTCTTTATAAATGAAGGGAAGAGGGCCCCGGTCGGCAGCGTGTTTACCTTTTCATAGTTGATCCATGACTCTTTCATGAATACCGATGTATAGAGCGAGAAGCCGAACTGGAAGCCGTGGTCCGGGGTTTCGCCGTTCAGGTAGAGCGAGCCATAGGGGGCAAAATTGATCTGGCTGCTCAGGCCAAGATTCAGTCTCTCGGTAACTTCTGCGTTGAAAGCCAGGGTGTTGTCTCCGGGAATGTTTATGTTGAACTTCACCGGCTGGGTGTCAACGTCACAGGCGGAGAGTGCAAGGGTTGTAAAGGCGGCGATCGCAACCGATAGAGCGCTTGCTCCGTATTTCGAGTTCGTATTCATTTTGCTATCCTCTATTCTGCCGAGAGGAACTTTTTTGTTCTAGCGCCCTTTAAAAGTTAATATAAATACATATTATCAAGAAAATTTAATAATACAAGCGGTTTTTTAAGTGTATGATAATACAGACTAATTCAAGTGCCTGCTGGGGCCAGGTCTTTTGAATATTGATGGTAAGTTTTTTTCTTGAGACATAATCCGCACCTTGAAGCAAATGTGATCAGAGGTTACCACTTCATAAATCAGTTGTTATTACGAAATTTTTGATGAGAATCGAGATCAATAAGGGCCACAATCATTCTTTGCAGCACCTTGGAAGGAGTGCGTTTTCCATTTTCGATCCTGCTAAGGTGTTCGCGACTTATTCCGAAAGCGTATGCTGCCTGGGATTGAGTCAATCCAAGCCTTGTGCGTTTCATTTTTATCTCAAATCCGTTCAGTTGCTTTTCGGTCTCTGTGTCTTGTATCCGGACCGAATATGGACATCGTGCCATATCCATAAGAGTAGTGGACAAGGTGCTGTCGTTTCTTACTATTCGAAGTTCTTTTACCTGCATGTGATTGGAAAATTTTCTCAATACACGTAAAAGCTGCATTATTATAAGCCTTCTTGACCTTGAATTGCTTCGTGATCTCACTTGGACAAGTACATTATAATTGTTGAAAGACATGTCAAGCGTGGTCGTCGGGATTGCTTTTGTAAAAACACTCTGAACGTTTCTGAATTTCATGAGTAGATTTGAATGCAATTTACATGTTGGGGTGATCATTGCTCACATTTGCTATAAGCGGTTATTTTACGGTGAGGAATTGTGCAGTGAGAATTTTAAAAAATTTGTTGGGCGGCGCCGGTTGATTTTTTTTAAATTCTGCTTTTTATGGCAACCGCGACGTCGTTTGAAAGCCTGTCGACCTTCAGCCTGACCAGGCCGCCTTTGCAGACGGCGGATGTGGTTTTCAGGGTTTCGCCCGACCAGGTGTCGATCCATCTCGCCTCGTATGTTCCATCACGCAGGCCGCGGAGGGATATCACGGCGTTTTTAACGGGCCGGGGATATTTGCGGAGCTTCGCCGTGCGGTGCCAGGTGTGATCCTTGTTTTGAAGCCAGACGAGCGCAATTTGTCGGCCGTCCGGACGCGAACCCGGCATACCGGGTTCGCCTGTCATGCCGAGCGCGCGGATGCGGCCATGGGAAGCGTGCAATCGGGCGGCTTTCCAGCGGTAACGGTTCCATTCCACCGTGCGCGTGAATTTTGAAACCGGCGCGAAATGGAAATACAGGTCCATCGGGTCGATGTAATTGTACCACCACCACGTCATCGCGGCGCCTCCGCCCAGGGTGAACACCGATGACCAAAGCGCGTTATGGATGTGAAGGCCGTGGGCGTCGGCGTTCGTGTCCGGGCTGTTGTCCCTGAGCGAGACACCGAACTCGGAAACAACATGCGGCATGATGCTTTGCTTTTTTTTCATCCACCCGGCCTTGCGCCTGCCGAGCCGCACGATTTTTGCGGCCATGTCCCGTCCTCCATAGGCATGGGTTTGCACAAAATCAATTCCGCCCGGCGGGGCAAACGGAAAATATTCTTCCAGATACGAATAGCTCGAACTCACAAGGTGACCGTATGGATCGGTGCGCTTGATGAATGCGCTCATCTCGCGGTGCCATCTGCTGACGCTTGGCCGCCAGAAGCCCTCCACAAGATCCGCCTCGTTGATGAGTTCCCAGGCAAAAACCGACGGGCTCCAGCCGTAACGGGCGATGATGTACCGCAGGCGGTTCTTGAACGCGCTTTTTGCTTTTTTGTCCGTGAAAAACCGCCACGGATGGCGGAGCATTCCGCCGTTTGCGGCCGTATATGGATTTCTTCTCCAGACATGGGGCAGGAGCGTGCGGCGGAGCGAGTTGAAGGATTCGAGCGTCAGCATGAGGCTCATGCCGTACGAGGCGGATTGCGCGAGGATGAAATCCATGCGCCATGCGGCCTCCTGGTCGTAACGCCTGAGGCCCGTGTCGCTCCGTCCCGGTTCCTGTCGGCGCTCCAGCGTGAGTTCGTTGAAGGGCCCGAGCCAGACGCGCGCGAAATTCGCCTCATGCAGTGCCATTTTTGAAAGCCAGTTTTCAAAATCATAGGTTCCGTTTGACGGGAAGTGGTGGCCGGTCACGCTTTCGGGAAGATTACGCGACCAGCAGAGGTTTTGACCGACCGGAAAATATGCCGCGCCGCTTTCGTATTCAAAATGATGCGGGCTTGTGGCGCTCCGGCGGATGAAGCCGTGGGGCGCGGGGACGGCTGCCTCTGCGGAAAAATTATATTCAGGGCTGGTGTATCCGCCGTCGCTGTTTCGTATGGTGATGCGGTACCGGTAGGTTCCGGTTTCGCGCGGGGTGAAGCGCACGCGCCAGTGCGCCTGGCCCGCAGGGACGAGGATTTCACGGCCCTCCGGCGCATCGGGCGGGCCGGGGCGCCGCAGGAAATCCTGGAAGTAAAACGCATCCGCTATAATGGTTCTGCCGGATGGCGCCGTAAAAACGCCTTGAATGCTTATGTCGTCATAGTCATACGGATTTTTATGGCGTGCGTCCGTATCAATGATTGCTTCAAACTTTCCGTAGGCCGGTACCCGCGAGGGGCCCTGCGCGATTTGAACGGCTGCGGCGGCGCAAAAATGAGATGCAGCGCAGGAAAGGGCGGACAAGACAAATACCGGCAAAAACATGGTCCTGGCGCGTGGCATTGATCAGAGTTTAGGTCGAGAAGTCGGGTTATGTCCATTGTTTCTGTTTCACTGGACAAAAACCGCATGGAAAACGATACTTTTGTAGATGAATGAAATTGATACAAACAGCTGGAGGTTCCTGGGCAAATCGCCCGCGGGGTATGAAATACATGAAATCGAGCCTGACATTTATGCCCTGATTCCGCCGGAGAATCACAAGGAGACAGAAAACACCGCAAGGCTGACTCTGGAGTTTGTTGATGAGGTGATTATCAGCAGGGGGCGCAGTGGTGCACTTCTTGTTTATGCGGACCGCATGCTGTCGATGGATGGCGGTGCCCGCAGGGTTTATGCCAAGGCAAGAACGCAAACACACAACTGCGTGGCTCTTCTCGGGGGCACCAGTCTCACCAGGGCCATAGGATCGTTTTTCCTGGGCATAAACAAGCCATCAGTCGCGATGAAAATGACAGCCTCTTTTGAAGTAGCCCTGGCCTGGTGCCGGGAGATGAATCAAAAAAACGGCCACGCTTTTGAAGAAGCAAAATCATGATTGTCCCGGTGGTGTCAGAACAGCTTTACAGACTGGTTGTTGAAGCCACCGGCATGGGCTATGTGGCCATTGACGCGGACGGCAGGGTGGTGGATGCCAATCGCGAATATGTCAGACTGACAGGCCACAGGAACCTGGACGAAATCCGTGGAAGAAGCGTTATCGAATGGATCGCCCCCTATGAAGTCGAGAAGAATGCGGCGGCCGTAAAAAAATGCGCCAGAGAGGGCTTTATCCGGAATCTTGAAATCGATTATATCCACGAAGACAAGAGCATTGTGCCGGTAGAGATAGCCGCCACAGTTGCTGCGCATGAAAAGAGTGTGCTGATATTGATTTTGTGCCGGGACATTTCCGTGCGCAGGTCTTCCGAACAGCGGTTGGCCGCAATGGCGGAGTTCGAGGGGTTTGTCGAACAATTGACCAGCGTCTTCATGGCTCTTGCTCAAAAGGATTTCAGCGTCCGGCTGGCAAGAAAAGAGGACAGGACACAGCTGGACGTTCTGATCTATCTCGTCAACGCAATGATTGAAGAGCTCGCGGTTGTTTTTGATGATGCCGTGGAGAAGGAAAGATATTTTGCCAGCAACGTCATTGAATCCCTGGCGGAAATGCTGATTGTTCTCGATGGCGATGCCCGGATATGTCGCGTCAACCGCAAGGTGCTGGATATTCTCGGGTTTGAGGAGACCGAGCTGATCGGGAAGCCTTTTGATGCGTTGATCGGGCCGGATTCCGGCATTTTCAATGCCATTGCCTCATTGGGGGAAAAACCAGAAATAAAGGAGAATGCTGCGGGTTTTGTCAACAAACAGGGTGAACTTGTTCCAGTTTTGATTTCGGGTCGTCCGTTGATGGCCGACAGTGGTGCCATAGAGGGGGTTGTCCTGTCGGCAAAAGACGAGCGGGATTCGAATCTCCTGAGAAAACTGCAAAGTACGCAGCAACAGCTCGTTCAAACGGCAAAACTTACGGCCCTCGGGGAGATGGCCGCAGGAATTGCGCATGAAATCAACACCCCTTTGGCGATAATCAGCACACTGTCCGGCCAGTTGAAGGAGCTGCTTGATGAGGAAAGAATTGAAAACCCCGTGTTGAAGGAAATGGCCCTGTCCATTGAGTCGACCTCCTTTCGCATTGCTCGAATCATCACTGGTTTGCGCGCATACTCAAGGGACGGAAGCGCAGACCCCTTTTCCGTCACAAGCATTCAAACAGTGCTGGAAAGTACACTGTCTTTATGCGCCGAGAGCTTGAAACATCATGGCATCAAATTGATCCTGGAAAACGGTTCTCCGGATTTTTCCATTGAATGCCGCCTGAGCGAAATTTCCCAGGTGCTGTTGAACCTCGTCAATAATGCCCGCGATGCAGTTGAAAGCAGCGAGGAGCGCTGGATAGGAATTTCAGTCAAGGACCGCGTTGACCGGGTGGAAATCTCGGTTTCAGACAGTGGCAGGGGGATTCCTCCTGAAACCGCCGAGAGGCTGTTCAGACCGTTTTATACGACCAAGGCGGCGGGAAAAGGTACGGGATTGGGTTTGAGTATTTCGAGAAAAATCATTGAGAATCATGGCGGAAAACTGTACCTGGATGCCGGATTCAAAAACACCAGGTTTGTTGTCGAGTTGCCGAAATTACATGAAAAGAGGATTTGAAAGTAATGAAGGCTAGGCCTTTTTCGTTTCCAGGGTTTTCATTACGGCTGACATAATCTCCTCGTTGTCAAACGGCTTGGCCAGGAATTCAAGAACCCCCATCTCGAAGGCCTCCTTGGTTTCGATGATGTCCGCGAATCCGGTTATCAGGATGGTCGGTATGTTCTTGTTCTGCTTGTTCCAGGTAAAAAGCTCGATCCCGTTCATCCTCGGCATCTTGATGTCCGATATGACCAGGTCGAAGTCCCCGGATTGCATCAGCTCCCGGGCGGCCAGGCCGTCCTCGGCTTTTGCAGCGTTGAAGCCCGCCATTTCGAGCATCATTGCGAGCGTTTCGCGCATGTTCAAGTCGTCGTCAACCACGAGAATCCTGGCTTGTGTCATTTTTGGCTCCTGTCGCCGGTATTGCCGCCGTCAAGCGGCAGTTTGAGGATGAAACGTGTATGGCTTGATTCCATGTCGATCATGAAGCTGCCTTGATGGTTTTCGGCGATGTTCTTGCATACGGTCAGACCAAGGCCGGTGCCCCGCTCCTTGTCCTTGGTGGTGAAAAAAGGCTGCATCATCTGTTCCTTGATTCCGCGCGGGATTTCCCTGCCGTTGTCGCAAACCTCGATCATGGCGTGACCGGCGGCTTTGGAGCCCTTGATCTCTATTCTCGGGTTGCCGCCTCCCTTGACCGCCTCGATGGCGTTCTGGATCAGATTGATCAGCACCTGGACGATTTCGACCGAGCGGCAGCGGATCTCGACATCCTCCTGCAGTTTGAATTCGAGCGTTATGCCGGAATCACTGGCGAGCTGGCCGACGAGGGCGCGGGTGTTGTCAAAAATCCCGCCCAGTTTTTCCGGTCTCATCGGTTCGTGGATGCCGCTTCTCGTGAAGCTCCTGAAATTGGTCACGATCCCGCGGAGGTGTTTTGCGATGCCTTCCATGGATGTGGTGATTTTTTTCATCATTCCGGCATTGCCCGCTTCCATCGCCTGGTTCAGCATTCCGATGTTCAGGAGCAGCGAACCGAGCGGCGTATTGAATTCATGCGCCATGCTCCCGGCCATTTTTCCAAGCGCATTTGTTTTCTCGGCTTGTATGAGCTGCTGCTTTGTCTGAGTGAGGTCGTTGTAGACCATCATCAGCTCATGATACATTACCATGGCGACCGAAAGCATCTTGGGGTCAAGGTCGGCCAGCAGGACATCAAGGCCGAAGTTGAACCGGTCGCCCTCTCCGGTCCGCACGGACGACATGTGCGGGCATTTGAAGCAGCCGCCGAGCTTCTGGTAGTAAGCCTTGTCTTCGTTGCCGTGGAAGGTCTTGTCCATCACCCAGCACGAGCGCCCCGCGTTTTTGCCGCGGTTGGTGCCGTTCAATCTTTTTTCCATGGCGGCGGGACACGGCCCCTTGACATGCGAATTTGATCCGCCCTCTTCGCAACCGCATTTCTGGAACTGCCAGCAGCATTGCATGTCTGTCATTATATCACGACCCCGGCTGTTTGAATGGTAGGGAAATGTCAAATTTGGTATTCAGGCATTTCCTGTCCAAAGATATGGTCCCGCCGTGGGTTTCAACAATGCCTTTTGAGATGCTGAGTCCGAGGCCGGTCCCTTTTCCTACCGGTTTGGTGGTGAAAAAAGGCTGGAATATCCGGCCGACCACCTGCTCCGGAATGCCGTTTCCGCTGTCGGATATTGAAATCACCACTTTATTCATTCCGGGCGCAACAGATATGTCAATCCATCCGCCTTCCGTGGCGACCACCGCGTCAAATGCGTTGTTCAGCAGATTAAGCAAAACCTGGATGATTTCTGACGGTCTGCATTCTATTTTCACCTGTTCATTGCAAGCGGAATATCTTGTTTCAACCTTGTTGTGTTTGAATCTTGATGAGCAAAGAGAGAGGGTTTCATTGATGATGGCGTCAAGCCCGGCCTTGACAAACCTGTCCCCGCTCGCGTCGCGTGAAAAGCTGCGGAGCCCCGAAATGATCCTGCTTATCCTCAGGGACTGGTTTTCGATGTCGGCGATCCTGCTTTTTGCAAATTCAATATCGGCGGGCGATGATGCCAGCGCCTCCGATATCTGACCCGACAGCGTATGGATGATCGAAACGGGGTTGTTGATCTCATGCGCGATGCCGCCGGCCATCTCCCCGAGCGCCGCGAACTTGTCGCACTGGACCAGGGTTTCTTCCGCGCTTTTCAGTTTATTGAGGTTGGTTTCGAGCTTTTCGAACTGTTCAAGTGCTATCCGTTCGCTGGTGCAGAGCAGTTGCTCGGTCGTTGCGAGCTTTGAGTGCAGTTTGACCACTTCGAGCGTGTCGTTGAAATATCCGGCATGCGGCTGGTTCCCGTTCTTGAACAGGCGTCCATAGGCGAACGGGATGAGTGCGTTTTTGATGCTGAGGGCGAGCGGTGCAAGCAGGTCGGCGCGGGCTTTTGAAATATGGTCTTTCGAAAACAATATTACTGCGAACATGTCCTTGGCTGTAATCATTCCGCCGAATCCTATTACGGACCTGATTCCGAACGGCTTGATGAAGCCGTCCTGCGCCGGAATGTACGGGCTTCCCCCGGCTTCCGGAATATGAAAAACGCCGAAAGTCTTTTCCTCGTGATCAAGAATGATGTCATTTCGGCCATGGATGATGGTTTTGACGTCGATTCCAAGCTGGTTGATGAGGTTGCTGATCATCGGCAGGCGCCCGACGAATTCGTCGCTCGGAAGCGGGATCGCCCGGTGCCCGCGGGATTTGCGGATGTCGTTCCAGTCCGGTTCTTCGCCCCGGCTGCCAAGCAGCGTAAGGCATCTGAGCGAATCACTTTCGGGTTTGGAATCGACCAGCCTGGCGGCGAATTCCTGCAGCTCGAATGGAAGGTCCCTGAAAAGGCAGGTCTTGTAGAATCTTGCCAGCACGAACGAGTGCTGCGAAGTTTCCGCATTTGCCATGCGTTCGTACAGGAACGAGACGATTTCAGCGGCCGCTTCTTCAAAACAGCGCGCATTTTTGCATGAGTTCCTGAGTTCATTTCCGCACTCGATCATCCCGCGCAGCGTGAGGCGGGCGATGTCATATGATTTGGCTTCCGCAGCGTCCACGAGGTCAGGCTTTCGGGATGAAGGCTGCGGTTTTACTGTGGCCAGTCAGGGCTTGTACGGCTTCGGCTGTTTTCCTGTCCAGGGCGATGAATTCGATTCCGCATGATGATGGCAGGGGAGGGGGGGCGGATCTGCTCCATCTGACCACCCCGGTTCCATTGAATTCATCCGGAGGCTTGTGGTTGAATCTCAGCCTGAACCGAATCCGGGATTGAATTTCCGGCAGCGGCCGGTCGGACGTGACGAACATTCCGCCGCGTCCGATTCCGATGACGCGCCCATTGATGGACGATTCCAGATCATCCAGCAAGAGGTCGACGCCTGTTCCGGCGCTATTTATATCTTCTGTTGCCTGGAAATCATCCCAGGCGCCCGAGGCGACCCTGATCGCCCTTGCAACTGTCGATTGAAGCTCCTTCCGGTCAAAGGGTTTGCATATGATGGCACAAGCCCCCATGTTGTATGCATCTTCGATCGTGATGTCAGTGAAGGCGGTTATGAATACAACCACCGGCATTGCGGCGTCCAGTTTCTTGATTCTTGAAAGAAGCCCGATTCCGTCGCCATCGGGCATCCTGACGTCCGTCAGGACTACGTCGATTTTTTCGCGTTCGATGATCCCGTAAGCCTCGTTGCCGCTGCCGGCGGTCAAGGCGCGGAACCCTCTTTTGTTGAATTCGTATGCTATCGCCTCACGGAGCAGCTTTTCGTCATCGACAATCAGGATTGTCCGGTTCAGTGAATCAGTCATTTCTGGCTCCATTGGCAACCAGGATTTCGCGTCGCTTTGCGATCAACTGATGCATGGTTCTTACCGTGGCGATCGCTTTTTCGAGCATTTCCATTCCGGCCGCGGCCGAAACGCTTTTTTCACGGAGTTCATCCTGGAGTGATTCGAGCAGCAGAAGCACTGTGCCGGCCGGCGATGAAATGTCATGAAGGAATTTCCGTTCATTTTCCATTCTGCATCCTCTCTGCTTGCGATAATTCTAACCATTATATCTGTTGTTGGCAATCCGCATATGTACAACAGCCTTATAGTAAGTCCAGATCGCTGGTTGCATTTTGCATTTCTCCGGGCCTATTATCCCTCCCATGACACGGATTACGGCTGTAACAGCGTTTCTTTTTGCCGCGGCTTTTCCGTCCGGCGTTTTTGCGGCCGCGCCGCAGGAAATATCCCGTGACTATATCCAGGGCGCCATGAATACGCTTGTTTCGGTCCGGGAGCGATTCACGGACACCGGCAAGGGCCTCGTCCGTCCGTATCTGGTGAAGGAGCTTGAGCGCGCGGGGCTTTCGGTTTCGCTTCATGAGGATTCGGGAAATATCAATATCATCGGCGAAAAGAAGGGTTCGCTCCATGCGCGGCGGGCGCAGGAAGAACGGATCCTGGTCGTCGGCGCGCACTACGATTCTGTCGAGGGATCAAGCGGCGCCGATGACGATGCCTCCGGCGTCGCGGCCGCGCTCGGCGTGGCGTACGCGCTTGGCGGCATGAGCCATCCGCACACCTTGAGGATCACGCTTTACGACAACGAGGAGAAGGGCCTCTGGGGGTCGAAAGCATATGTCGGACATCTGTGCGCGGCCGGCGAACTTGACAAGCTTGCCGGCGCCCTGATCATGGACGTGATCGGTTATGACAAAAATGCGGACAACGCCTTCCAGATATTCAACTGCATGTATGATCCGGCGAGCCCCTATAACGGCTCGGACCTGCTTTCGGCGCGGCTGCTTGAGACAATCGCCGCCGCAAAACTTCCGCTCCGGCACCTGCCGTCGTGTATTGACGGCGGCAGCGATCACATTCCGTACTGGTATGCGGGCCAGCGGGCCGTGCTCATCACGCAAAATCTGACCGGTGGCGATGGCGTGCCCGAAGATTACAACAACTGCATCAACCAGACCTGTGACAACATCGAACATGTGAGCACCAGCTATATCACGCTCATTGCAAATGCCGTGGCTCTTGGCGCAAACGATCTGCTTGACCGGCCCCCGCCAAAGCTTGAACCGGTATTTGAAGCCCCTGGATTCATGGGTTATATAGAGCGGTGGCTTTGAAAAAAGGCTGTATTAATCTTTTTCTTCAATCTAGAATCCCGCTAATGACAAGACTTTCAAAGACAGCAATGTCCATCCTGGCCTTTTCCGCAATCGCGATTCATGCCGCCTCCACGCAAAACGCCGCGCCGGCGGCGGCTTCCGCACCGGTTTTTATCGCGGAGATCCGCGGCACCATCGACCCCGCCACCGCGAGCTATCTTGCCGCTTCGATCCGCAAGGCCGAGGCCGCCGGGGCGGGCGTGCTGATCGTCGAACTCGATACTCCGGGCGGGCTGGTGTCGAGCGTGAAAAAGATGGCCCAGTCGATTGACGAGTCAAAGGTGCCGGTTGTCGTCTATGTGTCGCCGGGAGGGGCGAGCGCCACGAGTGCGGGCGCGCTCCTTGCGCTCGCGTCGCATGTCGCGGCCATGGCTCCGGGCACGCATATCGGCGCCGCGCATCCCGTTGATTCGCAGGGCAAGGATATCGAGGGCGCGATGAAGGACAAGGCCGTCAACGACGTCGCGGCTTTTGCGCGCGGACTGGCGGAGCTTAGGGGCCGGAGCCGCGAGCTGGCCGAAAAAGTCGTTACAAAAAGTAAAAGCGTGACTGCGAGCGAGGCGTTTGAACAAAAATTCGTGGACATAATCGCCTCCGACCGCTCGCAGCTGCTCAAAGCACTCGACGGCCGCGAAATACAGATGGGCAAGCTGGGCAAGCGGGTGCTTGGCACCAACGGCGCGCGGATCGTGACTTCCTCCATGACTTGGGGGCAGCAGGTGCTTCATGTTCTTGCCAATCCCAATATCGCGACCATGCTCATGGCGGCGGGCGTGCTCCTCCTATATGTCGAAATCACCACGGCCGGCGTCATCATTCCGGGCATTCTCGGGGCGATCGCGCTTTTGGTGGCGTTCATAGGGCTTCAGATGCTGCCGATCCGGATGGGCGGAATGCTTCTTACGGTGCTTGGCATCGGGATGTTGATTGCCGAGGCTTTTGTCGTTTCCCACGGCGCGCTGGCCGCCGGGGGCACGCTTTCGTTCGTGCTCGGCCTGCTTTGGGTGCTTGATCCCGCCGAGACTGACATGCGCATCAGCACCATGGTGCTGGTTCCGACCGCGCTGGCTCTTGGCGGCGGCACGCTTGTGATCGCCGTTGCGGCGGCGCGCATACGAAAACTCTCGCTGGCGGCGCGCGCGACCATGGGCGGCGGCGGAGAACTCGGGCTTGCGGGGTACGCGGGATTGGTTGAGACAGTCGATGCCGGTGGCTGCACCGGAAAGGCGCTTATTCGCGGTGAAACCTGGGATTTCGAGTGCGGCGATGCGCTCCAGAACGCGCTCAAGCCCGGTGATGTGGTCGAGGTCGTTTCCACCAAAGGCATGAAAGCTGTTGTAAAGCCGCGAAGTCAAGGTTAACAGATTCAGTATAAAAACATAAAAGCATAAAAAGGAGAGTGTACGATGCAACTTGTTTCCGGAAGTTTTTTGTTCCTGGTTTTCCTGGTTGGCATTTTTCTGGTGATGAGCATCAAGGTGCTCAACGAGTACGAGCGCGGCGTGATTTTCAGGCTGGGCCGCATCATCGGGGCGAAGGGGCCCGGGCTTATTGTGCTCATTCCCATTGTCGACCGCATGATGCGTGTTGATATGCGCACGGTCACGATGGATGTGCCTCCACAAGATGTGATCTGCAAGGACAACGTCACAATCAAGGTCAATGCCGTGGTTTATTTTCGCGTAATCGAGCCCAATCGCGCCGTGGTCGAGGTCGAAAACTATTTGCTTGCCACTTCAAAGCTTGCGCAGACAACGCTCAGGTCCGTGCTCGGTCAGGTCGAGCTTGACGAGCTTTTGTCGTCCCGCGATAGCATCAATCACCGGTTGCAGACCATTTTGGATACGCAGACCGAGCCTTGGGGCGTAAAAGTATCGAACGTCGAGGTAAAACAGATCGATCTTCCGGTCGAAATGCAGCGCGCCATGGCCAAGCAGGCCGAGGCCGAGCGCGAACGGCGTGCAAAAATCATTGCCGCAGAAGGCGAAATGCAGGCTTCCGAAAAGCTTGCCGGTGCCGCGGACGTCATGGCGGCAAGCCCGATTTCGCTCCAGCTCCGCTATCTGCAAACCATCCGCGAGATGTCCAACGAGCACAGCTCGACCATCATCGTGCCGTTGCCGATGGAGCTTCTGAGGCCGTTTATAAAATAAAAAAGGTGTCCGCTGGAGGGGGAGCCGGATGGGCTATTCAACGATTATATTTTCTCTGGCGCTATTGCCGCTGACGGGTGTTTTTGCGTCCATACCAAAGCCGCAGGAAATCCTTGAACGCATCACGCGCGACCGGATTATACGCGTGCGTCTTGCCGAAGCCGCACCCAAAGTCGCCATCCGGGGCTTTGACCTGCGCCTGTATGCCGGTGGCGGCGGCGAGCCGGTTCGCGCAGACCGCAGAAGCGAGTGGGAACTCAGATGCCAGGGCGGCCGCGTTCGTGCCGTTAGAACCGATGTCCCCGGTGCTACGGCATCCACCGATGCGATTGATCTTGTCGAGCCGGTCCGGATCGAAACACCCGCCGGATTTCTTTTTTTCCGCGGGCGTCCGTACCGGCAGTCCATCACCGTCCGCACTCTTGGATCGTTTTGCGAGGCGGTCAACGAATTGGATATCGAAAAATATCTTGATGGCCTTGTAAACGCCGAATTTTCTTCAAGCTGGCCGGCACCGGCGGTGGCCGCGCAGGTTGTCGCGGCCCGCACGTATGCGGTACATCAGATGATCCGGATGCGGCGCAATCCTTCTTCAACATATGACGTGGATGCAAGCGTGAGCGACCAGGTTTACGACGGCTCGATCAAGGAGGATTCAAGGGCGTCGCAAAGCGTTCTGAAAACAAAGGGGCTGGTTCTTGTGGCCCCGGACGGCGGAAAAATCCCGATCAAGGCGTTTTATCACTCCACTTGCGGCGGCCGCACGGAGCTTCCCGAAAAAGTCTGGGGCATGTGCGAGAGCGGTTTCAAACGTTCCGTAAAGTGTCCGTTTTGTGGCGCCTCGCCGAGAATCAAATGGTCCGCGGAACTTGCGGCGGACGACGTCCGTGACGCGCTTTTACGTTCGGACGGCGGAGCTGGCGGCACGCTCTTCTGGCCCGCGTCCTGGCGGAAGATCATCCGGACCGGAAAGTTGACGGACGTCCGCGCACTGCCGTATGCCGGGGAAAAAGCGCAGCTTGACGGACGTGTTGCGACGGTGGTGACAAGCTGGTCGCATGCCGGAGTGCTTCACGAAATAAGATTTCCGGCCGCCCGCCTGAGGGACTGGGCGGGTCCGCAAAAAATCAGGAGCACCGCTTTTTCGGTTTCGCGCTCGCGCGTCCGGGGGGGCTTTGGCGCCTGGCGTTTTGACGGCCGTGGAAACGGGCACGGCGTGGGCATGTGCCAGTGGGGCGCCAAGACCATGGGCGAGCGGGGATTTGCCATGCAGGACATCTTGAAACATTATTATCCTGATGCCATGCTGCGCAAGGCATGGTGACGGAAACAGACCTGCATTCATTGCAATCATACATGTACGAACTGCCGCCGGAGCTGATCGCGCAGCGGCCCGCATGCCCGCGCGACTCGTCACGGCTTTTGGTGCTGGACCGCGCAAGCGGAAGCATCGGGCACGGCGTGTTCAGGGATATCGGAAAATATTTGAAGAATTCGGATGTGCTGGCGGCCAACAATTCGCGCGTGATGCGCGCGAGACTGCGCGGACGGAGGGTGCTTGAAAACGCCGCGCCGGGCGGAAAGGTCGAGTTCCTGATGCTCAGGCAGCTCGGAGAGCTCAGCTGGGAGGGCGCTTTTCATGCAAGCGCAAAACACAAGCCGGGTGTGATGTTTGAAATTCCCGCTTCTGACGGGCGCGGCGTGCGCGGAACAATCGTGCGCGGCGCATCCGGCAGCGCAAGCGGCACGGTGGAGGTCCGGTTTGACCGCGATCCCGTGGATGCCGGTGCGGGCGAAATGCCGCTGCCGCCCTATATCGTGCGCCCGGCCGACGATTCGGATATCGCCGCCTACCAGACCGTTTATGCGAGCGTCGGCGCGTCGGCGGCGGCGCCCACGGCGGGATTTCATTTCACCCCGGAGCTTCTTGCCGCGCTTCGGGCGCGCGGGATCGGCTGGGAGGAAATCACGCTTGACGTCGGGCTCGGGACTTTCAGGCCCGTGAAGTCCGCGGATATCCGCAACCACGTGATGCATGAGGAACGCTTCCGGGTCAGCGCCAGCGTGGCACTGTGCATTAATGATGCAATGGAGAAGGGGCGCCGGATTGTGGCGGTCGGCACAACGTCCGTCCGCGCGCTGGAAAGCGCATATGATCGCACAGCAGGTTGCGTCAGTGCCGGGGCGCGTTGCACGGATATTTTTATCCGTCCCGGCGCGCATGAATTCGGCGTAGTCGGCGCAATGATTACCAACTTTCATCTGCCGGGCTCGACACTCCTCATGCTTCTTTGCGCGTTTGCCGGACGCGACATGGTTATGCGGGCTTACAAGGAAGCTGTTGCGGAGCACTACCGGTTCTACAGCTACGGCGACGCGATGCTGGTTTTGTAGATTCCGTGACAATTCCCGGGCTTTTTTTTTTGGGATTGCCAATGCCTAGTATCATGATAGCCTATTACTTACATTCATAAAGTTGTAATTTTTGCAGTGAACGGCGGGGGCGGCAATGACGGAAAAATCATTCAAGGTCGGTCTGGTGGGCGCGGGCAGGGGCGGGCTGGAGATCCTTGAGCTGCTCTTGCGCAGTCCGGTCGCAAAACTCGAATACGTCTGCGACCGCAATCTCGCCGCGCCCGCGCTGGTGCTTGCGCGCAAGAAAAACATCAAAACCCATGCCGACCCGGAAACAGCGTTTGCCTCAGTCGAGGTGGATTTTATTTTTGATGTTACCGGCGACGACAAGGTATGGGAGCTGGTCAAACAAAAAGCCGCCGGGAGCAGGACCCTGCCGGTTCATGGCAGGGCATTCAGTTTCCTCCTGGATGTTTTTGAGAATTTCAAGGACGAAGACGAAGAAGATGATACGCAGAAAAACCGTTTTCTCACCTTCCGCGTCGGCAAGGAGGATTACGGAATCGACATCGCCTTCATCACCGAGATAATAAACGCGCAGAAGATCACGGCGGTGCCGGACATGCCGGGGTTTGTAAAAGGCGTGATAAACCTGCGCGGCAACGTGATTCCGGTGATTGATGTCAGGGCGAGATTCCATATCGAAAAGAAGGAGTATGACGACCGTACCTGCGTGATCGTTAGCAACATCGCCAGCAGGAACGTCGGTTTTGTGGTCGACCATGTCAACGAGGTGGTGGACATCCCGGTGGAAAGGATTTCCTCGCCGCCGCTTGCCGACCGGGGGGGCGCGAGCAAATTCGTCCGTGGAATGGCCCGCGTCGGCGACGAGGTCAAGATCTTGCTTGATGTCGAAAAACTCCTGCACCAGCGGGAGATGGATGAACTGGAATCCATTCAAAAGGATCAATAGGGACGCGCATGGTTGACCAGGAAATGATCGAAATCCTGCAGTCGTTTCTTTCCGAGGCGCGCGCAATGATCGACGAGAGCGAACCAAGGCTTATTGAGCTGCAGGAGAAAAACGCGCCCGGCGCTGGGGTGGACGTTGAAACCGTGAATGCCGTGTTCAGGCTGTTTCATTCGCTCAAGGGGGCGTCGTCATCTTTCGGATTCATGAATGTTTCGACTGTAACCCACAGCGCCGAAACGCTTCTGGATGTGTTCAGGCAGGGAAAGGCGGAACTCAGGTCCGAGCAGACGAATATCCTTCTGAAGGTGATTGATTTTCTGCGCGAGTCCTTTGACAGCATCGAGCAGTATCAGATTGATGAGGCAATGGCCGCCAGTGCCGCCGCCCTTAAGGCGGAGCTTATGGCCGCCATTGATGCATTGGGAGGGAAGGCCCCGTCGGCGGGAGTCGTCGCTCCGGTTTTGCCACCCCCGGCGCCGGACATGCAGATTGAAATCACGGCGGAGATGAAATCGCGCTTTGCGACCGAGGCGCAGGAGATGCTCGAAACGGCGGAGCAGATACTTCTGGAGATGGAAAAAAAACCCGGAATGTCCTCGGAAAAAGTGCGCGATGCCTTCAGATCGGTTCACAGCTTCAAGGGTAATTGCGGATTCATGGGGCTGGCCGATCTTGAACGCCTCAGTCACAAGATGGAAGAGGTGCTTGAGCGGATCAAGGACGGACTTCTGCCGGCAAATGCAAACACCGTAAAGGTATTGCTCGGCACGCTTGACATGCTCCGCGGCGGTGTCGAGGATCTTGCAAAAGGCGGCACCGGCACGTTGCCGGATGCCGGTTTGATGATCGAACTCGTGGGCAGCATGCTCGGCGTGGCAAAGCCCGCCGCTTCCGCACTGGCAATGCCTGCTGCTCCCGCTCCGCAGGGGCCCGCGAAAACAGCCGCGCCGGTGCTTGCGCAAAAAGAGATCCGCGTCAATCTCGACAAGCTTGATGTGCTTATAAATCTTGTCGGAGAACTTGTAATCGCCGAGTCCATGGTCACGCGCTGTCCGGCGATCGCGCAGCTTGACGACGAGCGTTTTGACCGCGCCGTGCATCAGCTAAGAAGGATCACGGCCGACCTCCAGGACGTTTCGATGTCGGTGAGGATGATCCCGCTTTCGTCGACGTTCCGCAAGATGACCCGGCTTGTGCATGATCTTTCGGCCAAGACCGGCAAACAGGTCAAGCTTGAACTTGTGGGAGAGGAGACCGAGGTTGACAAGACGGTGATAGAACTGATCGGCGATCCGCTTGTGCACATCGTGCGCAACTCGCTTGATCACGGTCTGGAGCTTCCGGAGGAACGGCGCGCCGCCGGAAAACCTGAGACGGGCACCCTTACGATCGAAGCCAAACACGAAAGCGGCGAAGTGTGGATCTTGATCCGTGACGACGGCCGCGGTCTCAACCGCGACAAGATACTCAAAAAGGGCATCGAACAAGGACTCATACAAGGCGACGGTCCGGCACTGAGTGACGAGAAGATATTCAGCCTGATTTTTGAGCCGGGGTTTTCAACCGCGGACAAGGTAACAGACGTATCGGGCCGCGGAGTCGGCATGGACGTGGTCAAGAAGAACATGGAAAAGATGAAGGGGCGCATCGATCTTAGGAGCCGGGCCGGGCAGGGTACGACGGTCATTCTCCGCATTCCGCTCACGCTCGCGATCATCGCGGGTATGTTGATCCGGGTCGGGCGGTCCAAGTACACGATACCGATGCTCACCGTGCGCGAGTCGTTCAAGGCCTCGGAGCGCCAGATAACGGTCACTCCGGACGGGCAGGAAGTCGTCCGGGTGCGCGAAGAGCTTGTTCCGGTCGTAAGGCTTCACGCGCTTTTCAAGAAAAAAGCGGCTCTCGATAAGATCGAAGAAGGCATAATCATCGTGGTCGAAGCCGACGGCAAGCCTGTTGCCGTATTTGCCGACGAGATCATCGGCCAGCAGGAAACGGTTATAAAAGGATTGTCAGGATATTTCGGGAACGTCAGCGGGGTGTCGGGATGCACGATACTTGGTGATGGCGAGATCAGTCTGATTCTTGATGTGCCGGCAGTGGTCGCGGCATTGCTTAAATCGAGGGAAGCCATGGTGAAAAATGAAAAACATTAAACTGGGGATCAGGATAACGGGGGCGTTCTGCCTTGGCGCATTCATGATGCTCCTTGTCGGGCTGTTCGGATACCGCGGCATAAACGGCATGATCAGGACGTCAATGGATGTCAAATATTCGGACGATCTGGTGCAGGAACTGCTGCTGCGCGAGATCGATCATCTCAAATGGCGCGCAAAGCTGGGCGAGTTCCAGAGAAATGCCGATATAAAGGTGGTGGACGTACAAAAGGACGATCACAAGTGCGCGCTCGGTAAATGGCTTTACGGCGAGGGCAGGAAGAAAACTGAAGCAAAAATACCGGAGCTTGCGCTGTTATTGAAAAAAATCGAGGAGCCTCATCACCGGATTCATGCCGGTGCCGTGCAGATTGACAAGCATCTTGCCGGAGGCGATCGCAAGGGGGCTGCGGCATATCTTGACAGTAACGTCGGTGTTGCCCTGAAGGAGGTCCAGGACGGGTTTGCCGGAATCAGAAAAATCCTCGATGACTACATGGCATTGGTGGACAATGAAATACATAACGCGGCTTCGGGCTCGAAATTCACGATGTCGACGGTGATTATTGTTGGCGTGATACTTGCCATCATTCTCGGGATACTGATTTCAATGTCAATTGCCCGCCCCGTAAAGACCATGAGCCTTGTGGCTGACGGGATATCGAGGGGTGAAATAGATCACAAAATCGAATATTCCGCGCGCGACGAAGTCGGCGCTCTTGCGGAAAGTTTCAGGAAGACCATCGGGTATGTGCAGGAAATCGCAAAAATCATGAATCATATGAGCCAGCGTGATTTGAGCCAGAATCCCGTGCCGCGCTCTGAGCGTGATGTGCTCAACAATTCGATCAAGGAAATGGTCGGAAATCTCCGAAGTACGATGCGTTCCATAAAAGAGGGCGCCACGCAGGTCTCGGCGGCCACCGGCCAGGTCAGCTCGGCAAGCCAGGAACTCGCGCGCGGGGCGACCGAGCAGGCCAGCTCGCTTGAGGAGATCTCCAGCTCGATGACCCAGATCGGTGCGCAGACCAAGACCAACGCCGAGAACGCCGGAAAGGCAAACAACCTGTCCGCGTCCGCCCGGGGAGCCGCTGAAAAAGGCAGGGAGCAGATGGAGACCACCGTTAAGGCCATGACGGAGATCAATTCGTCCAGCCAGCAGATCGCGAAGATCATCAAGGTGATTGACGACATCGCGTTCCAGACCAATCTTCTCGCCCTCAACGCCGCGGTCGAAGCTGCGCGCGCCGGCAAGCACGGCAAGGGCTTTGCGGTCGTGGCCGACGAGGTGCGCAACCTTGCAAGCCGGAGCGCCAAGGCGGCAAGGGAGACGGCAGAGCTGATTGAATCGTCCGTAAAGGGAGTGGAACATGGACTCGATATCGCCGCGAAGAGTTCGCAGTCGTTCAATGAAATACTGCAGGAGATCGTCAAGATGTCCGATCTCATTGCCGAGATCGCCGTGGCCAGCAACGAACAGGCCAACGCGATTACGCAGATAACAGCGGCCATTTCGCAAATAGACCAGGTTACGCAGAAAAACACCGCCACCGCCGAGGAAACCGCGTCATCGTCCGAGCAGCTTGCCCAGCAGGCCGAGGAGCTGCAGCAGTCGGTGAGTCAGTTCAATCTTGGCGACGAGGCTGGCAAGCCGCAGTTGGATGGTGTGACCGACGAAAGGATGTATGGAACCGACCGGACAGCCGCCCATTCCTGAAGTCGAATTCGGGGAAGACGGCGAAGATACGCTTAAAGACAGGTATCTCACCTTTATGGTGGGCGCCGAAAACTACGCGATTCCGATTTCAAGCGTGATCGAGATAGTGGGACTGCAGATGATCGCGGAGGTTCCCGGCGCGCCGCCTTTTGTAAAGGGCGTGATGAATCTGCGCGGCAGGGTGATTCCGGTGATTTGCGCGCGGGTCAGGTTCGGTCTTGAGGAGCGCACTGTGGACGATAGGACATGCGTGATTGTCGTCAATACGGATGGAATGGACATTGGCCTTGTTGTCGATGCGGTGGATGATGTTGTCGGGATTCCGGCGGAGGGTGTGTCGGCGGCCCCGCTCTCGGATCGAAGGGCAGGCTTGAAATACATCAAGGCGATGGGACGCATCGGGGATGCGGTCAAGATAATACTCGATCTTGAAAAACTGGTGGTCTGGGGTGCACGGCAGGAGGGCGGCGGACATGGCTGATGAATCAAAGGATGCCGACCTGCTTGGCCGCATGCCGGAGCTCAAGGATTCGGAGTTCCGGGAGATTTCCGCGCTGGTGCATGATAAATTCGGCATCAAGCTTCCCGACCAGAAAAAAATACTTGTTCAAGGGCGGCTCCAGGGGTTTCTTAAAAAAAACAGCATTAAAACCTTTTCAGAATACATACGCAAAGTCCGGGCGGATAAAACCGATCACGAGCTTGTCGAGCTGGTGAACCGCATCACGACAAATCATACGTATTTTTTCCGGGAGAGCGATCATTTCGGGTTTTTCAGCAAAACGGTGCTTCCGGAAATCACGGACAGGCAGGCGTCGCGCGGCGTGCGCGACATCAGGGTGTGGTGCGCGGGCTGCTCCAGCGGCGAAGAACCATACGCGCTTGTCATGCTCATGATGGAAGCGCTCGGAAGCGGATATGCCGGCTGGAACGCCGGAGTGCTTGCAACGGACATATCTGCAAAGGTGCTCGCCATGGCAAAACGCGGTGTGTACGAGCGCGACCAGGTGGACAAGGTGCCGCCGCCTATCAGGGCGAAGTACTTCAAGCCGTCCGGTGACGGCGGCTGCGAGGTCTGCCCTACGGTAAAAAAGGAAGTCACGTTCAGGAGCCTCAATCTCATGAACGCCGTGTTTCCGTTCAAAAAACCGTTCCAGGTGATATTCTGCCGCAATGTGATGATCTATTTTGATTCTCCGACAAAGCTTGCGCTGGTCCGCAGGTACGCAAAGCATCTTGAACCGGGCGGATATCTTTTCATCGGCCATTCGGAGTCGTTGCTGCACGAGGCAACGGAGTTCGAATACGTGTGTCCGGCTGTTTACAGGAAGAAGGCGTGACGGCCATGGGACGCAAACTCAAGGTGCTCATAATAGACGACTCCGCGCTTGTGAGAGAGATCCTCTCGCAGGGGCTGTCCAGGGATGCGGATATTGAGGTCGTCGGGACGGCGTCCGACCCGTATGTGGCGGCCGAAAAAATCACAAAATTCAAGCCGGATGTTCTCACCCTGGATGTCGAAATGCCGCGCATGGACGGCGTGGAGTTTTTGAAAAAGCTCATGCCCCAGCGCCCCCTGCCGGTGGTGATGGTGAGCGCGCTGACGGAGCGGGGCAAGCAGATAACGCTTGAAGCGCTTGCCGCCGGGGCCGTTGATTTCGTGACCAAGCCCAAGGCCGATGTCGCACGCGGGCTGCAGGCCATGCTGCTTGAGCTGGCAATAAAAGTCAAAATCGCGTCGACCGCGAATGTCAGCTTCTGGAAGCATAAACGTCCTGCGTCCGGGCCGCGACCGCTTGACGAAAAATCCACCCGCGCCCTTGCCGAATCCACCGACAAGGTGGTTGCCATCGGGGCATCCGCCGGCGGCACCGAGGCGATCGCGGAGGTGATCGCCGGATTTCCGGCGGCGATGCCGGGCGTGGTGATCGTGCAGCACATGCCGCCGGGATTCACGCAAAAATTTTCCGAACGTCTCAACACCCTCACCGAGATGGAAGTCAAGGAAGCCGCTGACGGCGACCGGGTGATGCAGGGGCGCATTCTTGTCGCGCCGGGCGGCATGCAGCTTGAGGTCGCGCGGTTCGGCGGGATTTACAAGGTTCAGTGCAGGGCGGGGGAACCTGTCTGTGGTCACATGCCGTCCGTGGAGGTCATGATGCAGTCGGTGGCCAGACACGCGGGCAAGAATGCAGTCGGCGTGATGCTGACCGGAATGGGCCATGACGGCGGAGACGGTCTCAAGGCAATGCGTGATGCGGGCGCGCGCACGATCGCGCAGGACGAAGCCACGTGTGTTGTGTTCGGCATGCCCAAGGTGGCGTGGGAGAAGGGCGGTGTCGAAAGGCTCGTGCCGCTCGACAAAATCGCGCCTGCGGTGCTCCGGATTCTTTCGGGCGGTGAGCCATGAACTTAAGGCCCGAAGGCAGCATCGTAATCGGCATCGGCGAGCTTGGTGCGACCAGTCGAAACGGGGAATCAATCCGGACTCATGCCCTCGGATCGTGTGTCGCCGTCATTTTCATGGATCCCAAAACCCGCACTGTGTCCATGGCTCATGTGGCGCTGCCCGATTCGGGCATCAGCAGTGCAAAGGCAAAGGAGAACCCCGGGCATTTTGCGGATACCGCCGTGCCGGCGCTTGTGGAGGCCATGCAAAAGCATGGTTATCAAGGTACCGGCAAGGGGCTTATTGTTAAACTGGTGGGCGGGGCACAGATCGTCGATCCCAATAACGTGTTCAACATCGGCAAGCGCAATGTCCTTGCCATCAAAAAGGCGCTTTGGGTGCGCGCAATGGGCGCGGTGGCGGAGGATGTCGGCGGCGTGCTGAGCCGGACGGTATCGGTGGATGTTGAAGGCGGGAAAGTCGTGATCAGCACGCCCGGAAAGCCGGACAGGGAGATTTGAGATGGCCGGAAGCAGCATGAGAGGACAGACGGAAAAGATACTTGCAAAGGCCAGGCAGATGGCGCCGCTTTCACACAGTATCGTGAAGCTAATGCAGATGATCGATGACGGACGTCATGGCGCGCATGAGGTCGCGCGCGTGGTTTCGCATGACGAGGTGCTTGCGGCAGGCGTGCTCAGGGTGGTAAATTCGACCGCCTTCGGCCTGAAACAAAAGATCACGGACGTAGAACGTGCGGTCGGTTATCTCGGCGACAAGATGGTGCTTGGCATTGCAGTGGGATCGGGCTTGACGGTATTTGACAGGGAGCTTGAGGGGTATTGCGCCAGCCGCGGGGCGCTCTGGAAACACAGCCTCTGCGCCGCGATTGCAGCGCGTGAAATTTCCGCATATGCAGTTATTCCGGTAAAGCCGGGAGAGGCTTTTACCGCCGGTCTCATCCACGATATCGGCAAGGTGGTCATATCCGGTTTTTTGCAGCAAAAAATCGACTGGAACAGAAAACGCGATGGCCTCGAAGAAAAACCCTGTGGGAACCGGGCGGATTTCGTGAAATTCGAGCGCCAGCTGCTTGGCACGGACCACTGCGAAATCGGCGCTGCCGTGGCTGTGCGCTGGAACCTGCCGGCGCAGCTTGTGTCGCTTCTTCAGAATCATCACGAGCCGTCGCGGGCCGGGGAAAATGAACGGGTGATGGCATATGTCGTGCATCTCGCGGACGTGGTCGCGATGATGGCGGGACACGGAACCGGCGTGGATTCGTTCCGGTATGTCCTTGATCCATTATATAAAGAATATGTAAAAATAAACCGCAAGCAGATCGAATCCATAGTGTTTGCCACGGGGCTTGATTTTGAGCGGGTAAGGGAAGGTTTTGTCAGCAATAAGGACGGGGGCGGCGGATGAAAAAGGTGATGATAGCGGATGATTCCGGAACGGCGAGGATGTTCACGCGCCGGTGCCTTGAGATCTCGGGTATCCAGGGTGCCGAATTCATAGAGGTGCCCAATGGCGTTGAGGCCATGAAGGCGCTTGCGGACGCAGCGGTTGATGTTATTTTCACGGATCTCAACATGCCTGACATGGACGGGGTCGAGCTTTTAAGGGAAGTGAAGGCCTCTCAAAAATTAAAACATATCCCGGTGATTGTTGTAACCAGCGCGCACAACCCCGCCAAGGAGGCGGAGCTCGTCGGGCTTGGCGCCTACAGGGTGCTCGGAAAACCGGTTTCGCCCGCGATTATCACCGCGGCAATCGAATTGCTCCTGTCAGATGGAACTGTCAAGGGCGGAGCCGTCAAAGAGGAAGTACAAAACGTTGAAGCAGTTGTTGTAGAAAAGCTGCATCAAGCCGTCGAAAAAGCCGTTGGCGAGACTTTTGAGAACATGGCTTTTCTGGAAGCCAACAGGGATTCGGACGGCGCGTTTGCCGGCGTCAGGATGGACGATGCCCTCTGGTCGCGGCTGGAAACCATCTCCCCGGTAAAAGGCATGATAACGATATTGATGCATCCCAAGCTGGCCTCGGAGCTGACCCGTGTGATGTTCGGGCTTTCGGACGAAAATCCCACGGAAAGCATGCTTTCGGATGCGATGAATGAGTTTGTAAATACGATAGGGGGACGGTTGATGCGCTATTATGTTGTTGCGGAAAAGACATTCAAGCTCGGTCTGCCGTCGGCGGGCAGGGGGGGGGTGGTGTTTTCGGCGCACGCACAGAAAGATATGTTCACGGTCGGTGACGGGTGGCTTTGCGTGGTTGTGGAAGGAAAGGAAATGATTTTGTCTTGAAACGGTTTTTTCAACAAAAAACAGGAAAGGAAACGATATGAAGTTGAATCTGGGGAAGAAGATGGTTGGGGGTTTTTTGGTTGTGGCACTGATCGTGCTTGTAACCGGCGGCGTCGGATATTTCATGATGTCATCAATTGTGCATACGGAGGAAAGGATGTCCCACGCGCAGGCGATCAATGCCGACCTGATCGCCAAGGAACTGGCGCACGTGGACTGGCGGCAGAAGGTGGGCGAGTTCCAGCGCAATGAAAACATGACGCAGATCGAGGCGGAGAAGGATCCGCATAAATGCGGCTTCGGGAAGTGGTATTACAGCGATGACAGGCTCCATGCGGAAAAACAGATACCGGGCATCATGGAGCTTTTAAAGGATATTGAAGAGCCACACAAGCAGCTTCATCATTCCGCCGAAGAGCTGGAAAAAATCCTCAAGAAGGGAAAGGCCCACAGGCATGAGGCGGTCAGTTTTCTGGGCCACGAGATCGGCACGAAGCTCCATCATGTCAGGAAGAATCTGACGGAAATCAGGGCCAAAGCCCATGATCATATCAAGCATCTCGGCACGGTTGTCGACTCGTCCGTCACAAAAGCGCAGAATACCATGGTGGCCATGATTGTCCTCGGCTTTGCCATTGCGCTCATTCTGGGCATTTTCCTGTCGCGCGCAATCAGCCGTCCAGTGGTCGCGATCTCCACGATCGCCAAAAAAATCGCCACCGGCGATATCGACCAGGACGTTTCATTCAGTTCGAGCGACGAGATCGGCGAGCTTGCCATGTCGTTTCGCGAAACCATCGGCTATATAAAGGACATCGCCGCCAAAACCGACTTGATAAGCAACAACGATCTTACGGTGGAGATAAAGGCGCGCAGCGAGCGGGACGTGCTCGGAAAATCGCTGGAGAAGATGGTGGGCAATCTCAGTGCCGTTCTGCTTGAAATCGGAGCGGGGTCGGAGCAGGTCGCTGCCGGGTCGGGGCAGGTGAGTTCGGCGAGCCAGGCCTTGTCGCAGGGCGCGACCGAGCAGGCAAGCTCGCTTGAAGAGATATCAAGCTCGATGACCGAGATCGGCTCGCAGACGAAATCAAACGCCGAAAACGCCTCGCAGGCCAACCAGCTTGCCAAGACGGCGCGCGAATCGGCGGATGCGGGCAAGGAGCAGATCAATACCACGGTGTCCTCGATGAAGGACATCAATGCATCGAGCCAGCAGATCGCCAAGATCATCAAGGTCATTGATGATATCGCGTTTCAGACCAATCTTCTCGCCCTCAACGCCGCGGTCGAAGCCGCGCGCGCCGGCAAGCACGGCAAGGGTTTTGCCGTAGTGGCCGATGAGGTGCGCAACCTCGCAAGCCGCAGCGCCAAGGCCGCCAAGGAAACCGCCGAGTTGATCGAGAACTCCTCGAAAAAGGTCGAAAACGGCCTGACGGTCGCGACGCAGACCGCAAAGTCGTTTGAAGAGATCGTCTCGCAGGTGATCAAGGTGGCCGATCTTGTGGCCGAGATCGCATCGGCGAGCAACGAGCAGGCGCAGGGCATCTCGCAGGTGTCTACGGGGCTCAGCCAGATCGACAAGGTGACGCAGCAGAACACGGCAAGCGCCGAAGAGACGGCCAGCGCCGCCGAGGAACTCTCCGGCAACGCCGCCGAGCTGCAGCAGATGCTGGCGCGTTTCAAGATAAAGGGCGGCAAGCCGGTGGCAGTGGCGGCAGCGGCGCAGCAAAGAGGAAGCCAGCCCAGAAAACAGGTGATCAAGGCGGCGCAGGTGGATAAAAAACATGCGGATGCCTCCTGGGGCGCGCCCAAGGGCGCGGCTGCGGAGAAGGCTTCCGGGGAGGAACCCATCGCGCTTGATGACAAGGAATTCGGAAAGTACTGAGGTGGCGCCATGACTGAAGCAAAGGGTCGTGAGATAAATGCGGATGTGATTGACGAAGACGCTGATGATGAGGACGCGCAGAAGGACAGATACCTGACGTTCAAGACGGGTGACGAGGACTTCGGCATCGACATCGCCAGCGTGATCGAGATCATCGGGCTTCAGAAGATAACCGCCGTGCCGGACATGCCGGATTTCATCAAGGGCGTGATCAATCTGCGCGGCAAGGTGATCCCGGTGCTTGACGTGCGTTCGCGCTTCAGGCTGCCCGCCATCGAGTACAACGAACGTAGCTGCGTGATCGTCGTGAGCATCAAGGACCTGAACATCGGTCTTCTTGTCGATGCGGTCAGGGAGGTGATGAACATTCCGGCGGCCAATCTCTCCTCCGCCCACAACATAAGTGGCAAGGGGCACGGGAGGTTTGTCCGCGCGATGGGACGCGTGGGCGATGACGTCAAAATCATCCTCGATCTCGAAAAACTGCTCAAGGAAAACGAGATGGCGTGGCTGTCGGAGGCCGGCTCCGCCCAGGCCCCCGGTGGGGGGTGATGCGTCATGTGGAAGATACTGGTGGTCGATGACGACGATCTCAATCGCAATCTGCTTGTTGAAATCCTGGGGGACCGCGCCGCGTGCACCGAGGCATCCGGCGGGAGGGAGGCGGTGGCGGCGTTTTGCGCGGCAATGGAAGAGAAGACGCCTTTTGATTTGATTCTTCTCGATATTGCGATGCCGGAGGTGGACGGGATCGACGCGCTGGACCAGATCCGCAAAGCCGAGGAGGCAAGGGGGATATTGCTTGGAAACGGAGTTCCGGTCATCATGGTCACCGCCCATGCAAACCCGTTCATGAAATCCTTCAGGGCGGGCTGTGATGATTACATCTTGAAGCCGCTGAAGGCCGGGGCGCTGCTGCAAAAGATCGACAAAATGATCAGACGTCAGGCAGGTTGATCGGTATCTCGAAAAAAAAGCACGAGCCCCGGTCCGGCTGGCTTTCGACGCCGATGCGGCCGTCCATCAGCTCCACCAGGTGCTTGCTTATTGAAAGCCCGAGACCGGTACCGCCGTGTTTGCGCTTTGTTGAAGAATCAATCTGGGTGAACTTGTTGAAAAGCAGGTGCAGCCGGTCCTGTGGAATGCCGCTTCCGGTATCAATAACGCGGAAGCAGAGAAGGATTTGCTTGTTGCCATGCCCGGGAGCGGAAGAAACCTCGACTGTAACGGCTCCGCGTTCGGTGAATTTGATCGCATTTGATATCAGATTGTCCAGGATCTGCTGGATTTTCCCCTGATCGCCGATGAGCAGATTGTGCGGCTTGCTTTTCATGACAACGCTGAAGGCGAGATGTTTTTTCCGGGCAACCATGGCGAACGTATTTGTCATGTCCCGGACCAGATTCTGGAGATCAAAAGTGTAGGCGCAAAAGACGTTTTTGCCTGCCTCCAGCTTCGAGAGGTCCAGTAGATTATTCAACAGGTTCATCAGCCTGTTTGATGACAGTTGTATGGTATCTATGAATTTCTTTTGTTTGTCGTCCAGCTTGGTCTGGGCAATCAGATCGGTGAAGCCGATCACGGAGTTCATCGGGGTTCTTATTTCGTGGCTCATGATGGCGATGAAATCGCTCTTGGCGCGGCTTGCATCTTCCGCGCGGATTTTTGCAGTCTCATATTCCCTTGTCCGTTCCCTTACGGTGTTTTCAAGTGAGCTTTCGGATTCCCTGAGTGCGGCAACCGCTTTCCAGGAAAAAATCTGCAATACATAAATAACGCTGATAAGGATTTGCAGCAGCAAAGTGCTTCCCAGCGGTCCCATGCGCTGGATCCAGGCCGTTTTCCGCGATCCGGTCGCGTCAAGTTCGAATGCAAGAAAACCGGTACGTTTATCCGCCATGCGAATCGGAATCGCGGCCCTGATGATTGCTGACTCATGCGTTTTTTTAAAAAGAAGATCACTGCTGTCCGGCTCGGGGCATAGCGTAAAAACAAAAAAGGCCTGAAATCCAGATGTGGTATGAGGATTTTGCAAAAAACTTCCATTCCACAGGAGGGATCAGGCCGTGGCATTCAATACCGTTTTTTCCCAAGTTATACAACTCATCCCAAGAACCGAGTTCGAATCAATAGTTGCAAGACACGCCGACAATCGCGGCGTCAGGTCACTTGATTGCTGGACGTGGTTTGGTGCCATATTGTTCGGGCAGCTCTCCGGACACGACTCAATCCGCGCCATCGAGCGGGTCTTTGCCCATCAGGACGTAAAGATGCAAAAACTCGGCTTTGCTCCAGTCAGGCGCAGCACCCTTGCCGATGCCAACGCCGTCCGGCCAGTGGCGATACTGGAAGAACTTTTCCAGTATTGCATCAACCGGGCATATCAACATGCTCCCAAAAAACACCGGCTCCGGTTTCTTGGCGACGTCTTCGCGCTGGACTCCACGACCATTGAACTTTGCCTCAAGCTGTACCCTTGGGCGCGCTTTCATCACGAAAAAACCGGAAAAGGCGCGGTAAAACTGCATACAGCTATAGACATAGCAAACAACATCCCCCAGTTCGCGATCATCACTGATGGCAGATGCCACGACATCCGGGCAGCAAGAGAAAATGTGGTGTTCAACCCCGGCGATACTGTTGTTTATGACAAAGGTTATGTTGACTTCAGCTGGATGAATGACCTCAATGTTGGCGGCGTCACCTTCGTTACCAGAGCCAAGCAGAATTGCCATTTCAAGGTGGTTGAGTGCCGCAAGACGAGCCGGACACGAGGCATCATGGCAGATCAGGTCATCTACCTAGATTCGCAGCGTGGCGAGAGATATTCGGGTAAACTGCGGCGCATCAGTTACCGCCAACCGGACACGAAGAAGTGGCTGGTGTTCCTGATAAACAACTTTGACCTCGCCGCCAGCACCATTTGCGCCATCTACAAGGCAAGATGGGATGTGGAACTTTTTATCAAAACCATCAAGCAGAACCTGAGAATCAAAAAATTCCTCGGAACCTCGGTAAATGCGGTAAAATCGCAGATTTTAGTCGCAATGATCGCTTATCTACTCGTGCAAATTTTGAGGTTCAGCTTGAAGACAAGTATTTCAATAACGGATGCCATGGCTGTCGTTGGAACTCTTTTGCTCTTAAAAGAGCCTATTTCAAGGCTTTTAGGAAAACTTCCGTTGGTGACAAGATACCCGCCCAGCCCTCAACTCAGCCTGCCTCTATAGCGCCCCGAGCCGGACAGCAGTGGAGGAATTTGAAAAGGATCCAATAAGTTTTATGGAGTGATGCAAAAAAAATCGTCTAAAATATGACGTCCGCGGCCGCCCGCGAGGCTGAGCGACATCTTGAACGGCAAGAAGGGGATTTCGCGCGACGGGGCCCGGATGATAAAAGCGCGGGCAGCGTCACCAAACGCGAATGTGCGGCGTTTCTTGCCGTCAGTGAAGACCATTGATCCCGTTGGAACCCCTTTTGCATCTCCGCGCCGCGGAGGAGTTACCGATGGACAACCAACATGAAGAGCAGGATTTGCGCGCGCTTCGCGCCCTCACCAACGATGCGCTGCTGGAAAACACCCGCAAACTTGTGGAAAACGAGAGGCGTATCACGACCGGCGTTCTTCATCATCTTGCGGAGATCGAGCGGCGGCGCGCTTATGCAAAGTCCGGGCATTCCAGCCTCTGGGACTACGCGGTCGATGAACTGAAATATTCCAGGGACGCGGCATACCGGCGGACCACCGCAATGCGCGCGTTAAGGGAACGGCCGGGTTTGGAGGATAAAATCAAGGCCGGCGTCCTTTCGGTTTCCACGGTAAGCCAGATCCAGAGTTTTTTCAGGGCGGAGCAGAACCAGGCCAACAAAGTCTATTCCGAAGCGCAGAAAGAGGAAATTTTCAAAAAATGCGAGAATAAAAGTTCGCGGGAGGTTACGCGTGAACTGCTCGAATTTTCTCCGCTTGCCATCAGGGTTCAGAAAGAGCGCGCGGTGTCCGAAAACCGGACGGTGATAAGTTTTATCGCCGACGCGGCGCTTGTCGGAAAAATTCACCGCGTCCGGGATCTTGGCGCGGCAAGGCTCAAAAATCCGGCATCGTATCCCGAGCTGGTGGACTTCATGAGCGAAGTCACGCTCGATGAAATCGATCCGCTCAGAAGGCCGGCGCCTAAAGTCGTACCCATTGCGTCCAACCCGGCCAGCCAGGCCGGACAAGGGCGGTCAATCCCGCAGGCACTGAGAACGCAAATCTGGCAAAAATACGGAGGCCGTTGCGCTTTTACCGATCCCCGGACCGGAAAACGCTGCAATGCCACGTTTGGTCTTGAAATCGAGCACTGCGAACCCCACGCGTTCGGGGGTAGCTCGACTGATCCCGGAAATTTAAGACTTCTTTGCCGGCATCACAACCAGTGGCAGGCAATCCAGAGTTATGGATTGGCTAAAATGGAGCCGTTTTTAAAACAAAAGAAGTGATTTCGCGCGTCCCGGAATTTTTCGGGGCAACCCTGCCGCCAGGCTGGTGTTTTTTTCTTGAATTCCCGCATGGCGCCGTGATGTTTACGCCATATGCAACCTCAGGACCTGTATGATGTGGCGGTGATCGGCGCGGGCGTGGTGGGCGCCGGCATCGCGCGTGAACTTTCGAAATATGAATTGAAAACGGTGCTCATTGAAAAAGAACACGACGTCGGTTGCGGCACCAGCAAGGCCAACAGCGCGCTTATCTGCACCGGCTTTGACGCCAAGCCCGGCACGCTCGAAGAAAAACTCGTGCGCGAAAACAGCCGCCTCTTCAGGGAAGACGTGGCGCCCGCCCTTGACATCCCGTTTGCAGAAATTGGCGCGCTCCTCATCGCCCGTACGGACGAAGAATACGCGCAGGTTCCGAAAATCCTTGAGCTGGCAAAAAAGAACGAAGTGCTTGACGCAAGAGCCGTGGACGCCGGTGAGATGTACCGGCTCGAACCGCATCTCGCGCCCGGCATGAAGGGGGCCGTGCTTGTTCCGAAAGAGAGCATCGCGTGCCCGTTCACCGCGCCGCTTGCCTACGTCACGCAAGCGGTGGTCAATGGCACAAAACTCATGCTGGGCACGGAAGTGACGGGCATGTCGCGTGATGCGGCACCCGGCGCGATTGCCATCGAAACTTCGCGCGGCACCGTGCACGCGCGCTATGCCGTCAATGCCGCCGGGCTGTTTGCGGATAAAATCGACGCCATGATGGGCCGCGAGGATTTCAGGATCAATCCGCGCAAGGGCGAGTTTTTTGTGTACGATAAATCCGCGCTCCAAAAAGTATCCCACATACTTTTGCAGGTCCCGACGCCTCATACCAAGGGCATCCTGATTTCGCCGACCATCTTCGGCAACGTGATCCTCGGTCCCACGGCCGACGATCACCAGGATGTTTACGACACCTCCACCTCGCGCGAGGGCCTTGCGCGCATCGAGCGCATGGGTCGGCTCCTCATGCCGTCTCTTGTGGACGACGGGGAAATCACGACTACCTATGCCGGCAACCGCTCGGCCACGCAGTTTTCGGATTACCAGATCAGATTCCACGGCGACCGCTCTTATGTGACCGTGGGCGGGATACGTTCGACGGGGCTCTCGGCCGCGCTCGGCATCGGAAGATATGTCGTGGACGGGCTTAAGGACCTGGGCCTCGTGATAAGCGCAAAAAAAGAATTCAAACTAGTGCGCATGCCGTACCTCGGCGAGTTCGAGGGGCGCCCGGAGCCCGGGCAAATGGTCTGCTTTTGCGAAAAGGTGAGTCGCCGGGAAATCGAGGAATCACTCCGGTCGGTCGTGCCCGCTACCTCGCTGGGCGGCGTCAAGCGTCGCACGCGCGCGTCGATGGGGCGGTGCCAGGGCTTCAACTGCATGCCGCGGATCATGCAGCTCGTGGCGGCGGCGCGCGGCATGAGCGTGAAGGAATATTATGAAGGCGGCGCGCGGACGGCTCAAGGCCAGTAGGCCGGCACGGACTCGCGCTGCATCAGGTTTTTTTCGCCAATGCATTTTTTGCAAAGCTGCTTTGTGACGATCTTTGATTTCAGCTCCGGCTTGCCGTCCCTGCCCGCGCCCCAAAGCGGCGTGAGCGCCCAGGACTGGAGCAGCCGGACGGTTTCGGCGTCGTCTTTTGGCGGCCGTTTGAGCGGAAGCGGGATGGTCACATCTATTTTTGCCATCGGCATTTTCGCGCCTGCCAGCTCGTCGGCTTCAATATCAAGACGCGCGCTGTAGCAGAGCATCTGGCCGTACTCGTTGGTCTCAAAAAAAATCTCGCGGGGCACCGGTATCTCCGGCAGTGTTTTATAAACGCAAAGCGAAACCTTTTCAGGCTCATCGACGTTCAATACAAGTTTTGGCACCGCCTCGCGCCTGAGCCTGTAACTGACCGGCGTGGCCGTGGTCTTGTCCGAAAGACATTCGCGTACCGCCTTGATGTCGATTCCATTGAAAAGCTCCGCTGCGGGCCGGCAGTCAAGCCTTGCGTCCGGCGCGGGGTCGCTCCGGTAGTCGGTGCCGCCGGGCCCGCCGGACGGATCGGCGCCGGGGCCCGCCGGACGGCGGAAGTGGATGTTGTTTACTATGATCTTGTGAAGAAAATGGTCGTTTTTCGGCGCGCTGGAGCAGGCGGAAAACAGCATGGCCGGCAGCGCCGTTGAAACGAGGCAAAGCAGGCATAATGGCCGGGGACACATGACCTGATATTCACTCCGATGGCTCAAAATAACAATATCAGGCGGGCGAAAAATATAATAAACATCAAGACGCATGAAAAATTTTGATTTTGTCGTGATCGGCGGCGGAATTGTGGGCATGACCGTGGCAAGGGAGCTGGCCGCGCGCAAGGCCGGGCGCATCGCCCTTTTTGAGAAGGAAGACGAATTCGGCTGTCATGCAAGCGGCCGCAACAGCGGCGTACTGCATTCGGGGATTTATTATTCGGCCGAGTCAATAAAGGCCCGGGTTTGCGCGGCGGGCTCGCGGAGGATGCAGCAGTACGCGGTAGAAAAAGGCATCCCGCTCCGCAAGTGCGGAAAGGTGGTGGTCGCGCCGTCGGCAGAACTGCTTCCGCAGCTCGATGTTTTAATGGGGCGCGCGGCCGCAAACGGCATCAAACTCGAAAAAATCGATGAAAAGCAGCTTGCCGAACTCGAGCCTCTGGCCGCGCGCGGCCACGGCGTCGCGCTTTTTTCGCCAACAACGGCGGTGATCGATACAAAGGCCGTGCTCCGGTCGCTCGCGGAGGATCTTGCCGTCGCGGGCGTCGAGGTGGTCAGATCAGTCAAGGCGGTCGGCGCCAGCGGAGCGCAGAAGATTTTGCGCACCACGAAGGCGGATTACGGATTCGGACATCTTGTAAACTGCGCGGGCCTGCACGCCGACCGCGTGGCACACTGGTTCGGGGCTGGAAAAAAATACCGGATTCTTCCGTTCAAGGGGGTTTATAAAAAACTTGTTCCGGAGACGGCCGCGCGGCTCAGGGGCGCGATCTATCCGACCCCCGATCTCCGCGTGCCGTTTCTTGGCGTTCATCTGACCAGGACCGTGGACGGTGAGGTGATCGTGGGTCCGACGGCCATACCCGCGTTCGGCCGCGAAAACTACGGGCTGCTCTCCGGTATCGATCTTGCGGAGTGTCCGGGCATCACGCGTGATTTGCTCGGAATGCTCGTGCGCGATACCGGCGGGTTCAGGACGCTCGTGCGCGAGGAGTTCGGCCGCTATTATTTTCCCAATTTCCTGCGCGCGGCCCGTGCGCTCGTGCCGTCACTGGGGCGCGGGGATTTCCGTTCGTGCAAAAAAGTGGGCCTCCGGGCGCAGCTTTTCAATATTGAAAAGGGCGCGCTTGAGATGGATTTCGTGATCGAGGCAGGGCCCGCTTCGACACACGTTTTGAATGCCGTCTCCCCGGCGTTTACGGCGAGTTTTGAATTCGCCGGCTGGGTGGCCGGCAAGGCGCTGGGGACGGCCGCTTGAAGTTCGGGTCAATCATCGCCCTTGTGTTTTTTCTTGCCCTGTCTTGTATAAAAAAAAATGATTCGGCCCTTGATGCGCCTTTACAGCCCGATCCTGAAAAAACAATCCGCGTGCAGCTCGCCGCCGAACCCCTGTCCCTTGATCCCGCGCTTGCGGAGGACGGGATGGCGCTCAGGATCATCTGCAATGTGATGGAAGGTCTTGTGGGCTATGACAACTCCGGGCGCCTGGCAAACCGCCTTGCCGCAAGCGTGCATGTGTCCGGTGGCGGCCGGCGCTACGAGTTCACGTTGAGGCCGGGTGCGCGGTGGTCGGACGGCCGCGCGGTGGCGGCTGGTGATTTCGTGGCGGGTCTCAGAAGGTCGCTTGCGCCCGCGACCGGAGCAAAGCTTGCCCATCTTTTGTATCCGCTCAAGGGTGCCCGCGCATACAATGCCGGGAAATCAGGGCCGGAAACGCTTGGCGTGCGGGCCCTGCCTGCGCGTGGAAGGACCCCGCAAAAGCTTGTCATGGAACTTGAACACCCGGTGTCGTGGTGGCTGGAGGCGCTCACGCTGCCGCTTGCCATGCCGGTGCGCGAGGACATACTTGCGGGGCGGGGCGGAAAATGGACGGCTGCTCACCCGGTGACCGGCCCCTACGGCTATGCCGCGCCTCCTGATTCAAGCCGCATCATGCTGGTTCCGAATGCCGGCTACTATTCCTTCACGGGATCAAGAATATTCCGCCCGGTTCCGGTGCTCCTGCAGATCATCCATGACGAAAGCACCGCCGCCCGTCTTTTTGAAGCCGGCCGTCTTGACATCCTTACAAAGGTGCCGCCCGTCGACATCAGGAACATGACGGCACGCGGACAGATAAAAAAGATGCCGTTTGCCGCGACGTTTTTCATCGGCTTCAACACCCGCAAGCCCCCCTTTGACGATCGTGAGGTACGAAGGGCGTTTTCGAATTCCATCAATCGCGTGGAGCTTGCAGAGGCCCTGGGTGGCGGCGAAGTGCCCGCGCGTTCCTGGATTCCGCACGGGATCGAAGGATTTGTTGCATATGAAGAAGCCGCATATCTCTTCCGTGGTTTTGATTCCCGGGCGGCTGCGGCAAAAAAACGCCTTGGCCATTTTGGCCCGGTTTCCGCCGCGTTTGATTCCGGCGCGCGCAACTCGATGGCGATGGAAAAGATCCAGCAGGATATTTTCCGGAATCTTGGCGTGCGCGTTTCGCTCACCAGCATGGACTGGAAGTCATATGTGAAAAATCTCGCCGTGGACGCCCCGCCGGTCTTCCGCTTTGCCTGGATGGCGCCCTTCAATGATCCGGTCACGCATCTCGCGGCGTTCACCAGGGATGATCCGAACAATTATTCGGGCTGGTCCGATCCGGAGTATGACGCGCTGGTTTCAAAAATCTCGCTCATGCGGCCCGGCCCGGCGCGCGCACTGCTGATACGCAAGGCGCAGGAAATCCTTGTCGGCCGCGATGCCGTGATTGCGCCGGTTTATCATTATTCGCAGGTTTATGCCGTCTCCGGCCGCGTGCGGGGGTTTTCGGCCAACCGGTTCGGGCTTGTCAGGTATGATGAGCTTGGATTGAAATAGCGTTATCAGCAGGATGCGTGCCGCCGAAGTGTTTCAAGCACGTTCATGAACGCCGTCGGCGGAGGTGCCTCGAAGCGCACCGGCCTTCCGGTGACCGGATGGTTGAACCCGAGAACCCGCGCGTGGAGTGCCTGTCCGGCAAGCTGTCCGGCGGCTTCGCGGACGGTATCCGGCAGTGCGAGCCATTTCGGATGTCTGCCGGAGGGAACGCCATAGAGCGTGTCGCCGATGACGGAACAGCCGGCAATGGCCGCGAGGTGTACGCGCACCTGGTGCGTGCGACCGGTTTCGAGGCGCGCTTCGACCAGGCTGGCAAATGGTTTCGCCCCGCCGAATTCTTCAAGGGCGCGCACGCGGGTGACCGCCCTGCGGCCGCGCTTTACCGCCGTCGACATTTTTTTCCGGTCGGACGGGTGACGGCCGACAAGGCTTTCGATCCGGCGCTCCGCTTTGCCCGGTGATCCGAAGCAGATCGCCCAGTATTGCCGTTCGATGTCGTGTTTTGCGAAGATCTCCGACATTCTGGCATGTGCCGCGTCTGTTTTCGTGACAACCAGCACGCCGCTCGTGTTTTTATCGATTCTGTGCACGATCCCCGGACGCATGACGCCGCCGATGCCGCTCAGGTCCGTTATGTGGTGCAAAAGCGCGTGCACAAGCGTGCCTTCATGGCAGGTGTCCGACGGATGCACCGTCATTCCCTGCGGTTTGTTCACCACGGCGATGTGCTCATCCTCATGGAGGATGTCAAGCGGGATGTCCTCGGGCCGGAGCTGCAGGTCCACGGGCTCCGGAAAGTCGATTTGAACCACATCCCCGGCGGTGAGCGCACGGTCCGCCGCAAACGCCCCGCCATTGAGGCGCACGCAGCCGTCTTCGGCCAGTTTCTGCAGTCTGCTTCTTGTGCATTTTTGCGGTTCTCCGCTCCAGCGGCCTTCGCCGTTTTTGACGGCTTCGCAGGCGGCCTTGTCCGCGCGGACAGCCGCTGCGCGTTCAACTTTCCAGCTCCAGGAACTCCGGGCGGGGGTCATCCCCTGTCCTTGTTGTATTCCTGCGTGTAGCGCGCGAGGTATGCGGCCGCCACCTTGTCATGGGGGAGTTTGAGGAATTTCGCGATCTGGACAATGAAGCCGCGCAGATAGACCGGGGCCGGTAGTTTTGAAAATCCCTCTTCTTCAATTGCGGAGATATAGGTCCGGGTGATTTTTGTATTTTCCGAAAGTTCTTCCAGCGAAACGCGCCGCGCTTCCCTGATCTTGCGTAAAAAACCGCCGCGCCACTCGGTTTCCTGCAGTATCTCGTCCCGCAATAGCTGGTCGTTTCGCGGATCGCTCGAATGCCGTGGCTGTTGGGCAAGGGGGTCGGTTGCGGGATCGGGCCTTCGCTGGAGTGGCAGCGGCTGGGGCTGCGACGAGAAAGCCTGGAGCTGAGCCACCGGGGCGGCCGGGGCGGTGAAGTCCGTCGTTGGCGCGACAAGAATGTCCTGTTCCCCTCCCGAATGGTCCATCGGCGGCACGCGGTCGATTGAAATGATTTTTTGAGGCCGGTGCGGCGGTCTGACCGGGTCCGTGGCGAATCCGTCGTCGGTTTTCAGTATCCCGTGGTTGCGGTCATAGGATTTTCTCCGTTCGGGGCTCGAAAGGATGTTGTATGCTTCCTCGATTCTTCTCAGGTATTCCTCGGTTTCCTCTTCGCTGATCAGCGTGTAAAGGGCGACGCTGTCTTTTTTATAGGCGGACTTGGCCCGCAGATATGCCGCGCGCAGCTCTTGCGGCGTTGCGTCCGGGGCCACCTCCAGAAGATCGTAGTATGTGGTTTCTTCGCTCAGAATCATGGGCCTCAGTAGATATCCGTTCTGTTGTGTCCGTGCCGTTTGAGCAGATACTGAACCATTCTGTCAACGCTTGATACCAGTCTTGAGTTCGGGAACTCCAGGATCAGTGGCCGTTTGCGTCTTACCGCCTGCCAGACGGCGCTGTCGTAGTCCAGATAGCCGATGTAGTCCATGTCGACGCCGAAATATTTCTTGCAGACGGTTTTTACGGAAAAGCCGATATCAACGTCCGTCTGTGTGCGCGCCTGGTTCACAAGAAGCTTGGGCTTGAATTTTTCAATTTCCTCTTTCAGCCTCATTCCGCATTCCGGGCTTGTCTTGTTCGTCTCCCGGAACAGATCCGACGGGCTTCTGATGCCGGCATTGTTTTTTGAATCCATGGCCATCTCGATCAGGTGTTTGACCGGGCTGAGCTGGCGCGAGAGCGAAAGCTTGCGGTAGTAGGCGCTTTTGATAAAGCGGTATGCGTTTTCGATCGAAGTGGGTTCGGGAAGAAGCGTGATGAGTCCGATGTCGCTGTAGAGAAAAAAGTCGAGGGTGTTGTAGCTTGTGCCGGCCCCGAGATCCAGAACGAGATAGTCAGCGTCGAGTTCGCGAAGTTTTTGCAACAGCGATACCTTCTGGTTGAAGGGGATGTTGGCCACGCCGACGGCATCCTGCGCGCCGCTGATCATTTCGAGGTTGTTGATGCCGGTTTGAGTGAGGCATTTTCCGAGGCTGTCCACACGGCCCGAGAAGAAGTCGCTCAGGGTCTGTCGCGGGAGGTCCACGCCGAGTGTTGTATGAAGGTTCGCGCCGCCGAGATCAAGATCGACGGCCACGACCTTGTTGCCCATTCGCGAGAGCGTGATCGCCAGGCTTGAGGCTATGAGGCTTTTTCCGACGCCGCCTTTGCCGCCGCCGAGCGCCCAGACCTGTTTGACTCTGCAGGTGCCGGGATTTGCAATATTTGCAAAAGGGTTATCTTCGGGTGATTGGGTTAAAAAATCACCGGCGGTGCTGTCGGCCACGGTGAATGCACGACTTGCGACATCCATTGACGCATCTGTGGATGCGAAATCCTGTTTGACAATTCCTAATGTAGGCTTGACGCTTCCGTCCATGGATCGTCCTTAACGGGCTTTATGCCCTATTAATAGAATCCGGCCTTATAAAATTATAGTCAAGTCCGGAAACCGCATGACGCGGCGTGATGGCGGTGCGAAATGATTTTCGCGATGGTTTATGCGGGATGCGTAAATTATTACATTATAGTGTGATAATAATAGTCAGATGAATTGATTATTTACGCCGTGCAGCAATCGATCCATGCGCATCTTGCTGTTTTCATTTGCGTTTTTTATTTTTTTAAAAAATATTTTAATCCACTTTATTGGCATCCCTATTGCTTAGATAAGATACACCATGAAACGCGCCGCAGAAGCAATACTCAATCAACTCTTCACGGTTTTTGTTCCGGGGCGCATTCACGCCAGAACAGATCTGCATCTTGCCCGCAAAATCTGGCACATGACAATGGGTTTTTCGGGCGTCGCAATTTATCTCACAACCGGGATGTCGCGGCTGACGGCCGTCATGATTCTCGGTGTGCTTCTTGTGATCAATCTTTCAACCGAAATCACCCGTCTCAGATTTTCGTCTTTCAATCAAAAATTCATCCGTTTCTGGGGCCCGCTTCTGCGCACCTGTGAAGTCAACAAGTTCAGCGGTGTTCCGTATTATCTCGTTTCCATGATGCTCGCTGTTGTTATTTTTCCGAAATCCATCGCCATGCTCAGCATTCTTTATCTTGCTTGCGGCGATCCGGCCGCCTCGCTTGCCGGCATCATGTACGGCTCGCGGAGTTACCGTTTTTCAAACGGCAAATCACTGGTCGGCACTGCGGCCGGGGTTGCTGTTTGCACGCTCATCACATTCATTTATCTCAGTCAGACCGGTCTTCGCGGCTTCGAACTTGCGGTTCTTACCGTCACGGGCGGACTGGCCGGCGGGCTTGCCGAGCTTCTGCCCCTTGAGGTCGATGATAATTTTTCAATACCGGTTGTTTCAGGATTTGTTCTCTGGCTTGCATTCATTATTCTTGGCGTCTGATCTATAACAATTGCACGGTTGTCAAAAAGTTTGACACCATCCACATATAACTACCTTGATATCAAAGCATATTTCCGGGCGTCTCCCCATGGTATGACCATTGCTTAATATAAATACAGGTGAGTTCTTATGAAGTTTCGGGGTAAACAATCAATATCAGCAATGATCACGGTTGCGGCGGTGTGTTTTCCACTTGTATCGCTGGGGGCGCCCGATATCAGTCCGGCGTGGTCTCTGAACCCCGCTGATCCGGCGGCTTCAACAAATGCAATGCTTTTTTCGACGGTAAACCGCAAGGACCCCGGTTTCAACGAATGGATAATCGCGCCCGACCAGGCGGTTGGCATGAAGCGGTCGTACGAAGACATGGTCCGTCCGTATGAGGACCGCGCACGTTACCGTTTGATGGACCCGCGCGAACGGCGCGAATACAACGACCGCGTGCAGAGTTTCACCAAGGATTCCCTGAATCGCATCCGCGCCTACCAGGTTGGCGAAAATCTGAAAAAGTTCAGAAAAGAGGCCGAAAAGGACCCGATTGTTTCGGTGCTCAAAAAACCGGTGGCGGCCGCTTTTTTAGTGTATGCGGTTTACAACGGCCAGCCCGTGGACGTCAAAATAGCAAAGGACACCAAGCTTATCGGAAAAACAAACATCGCCGACAAAAGAGGCGGCATCGCGGTTGAATCCCCGGTGATAAACACCTCGGTGGATTTTGTTCCGGAGGCGCCGCTTGACCGCAACCCCTTCGCCCCCGATCCGGCGCTCAAGGCTTCGAAATGGAACGAGGAAAGATACAGGGTGGGCGTCAACCGCTCGATCCCGGTCGTGGATGTCCGCACCGGCGTCGCCTATGGCGTTACGACCAGCACGCTGACTACATCGGTAAGCCGGCAGGTCGTGCCCAATCTCACTTGCTCGGTCGATGTGGCGCGCAATCTCAAGTACGAGCGAGCGTCCGAAAAAGGCAAAAAGGGCGAGGAAACGGTCCGGCTGGAATACGGGATCAGGTTTTGACGGCGCGTTGGTTCACAGGTTCCAGGGCGGCGGGAGCATTTCGACAAGCTCTTTCAATTCCTTGACGGATTTCAAGTTTGTTGCGGCGATCTTCCGGAAGGAGGCGCTGATGAGTTGGTGGGTAGCGGCCTGCTTCCAGAAAGCGCAGGCGGCTTTCCAGCAACCCGGCCAGATATCCGCATCTGCGGGAACTGGCGAAGGCGGGACAAATTCGCGGGGCACCAGTTGCTCATTTACGGGCGCATAGAGCATGGGGAGCATGTCATACACGGGGGCAATTTCTTTGATGGAAAGCCCGTCCAAAAAGAAAGACAGGTTTCCGAGATGCATGTCCGAGTTTGCTGTCAATTTTCCGAAAAGATGAAGAAAGCGCACGTCGTTATGAATCGATCTCGGGATTCGTTTTTGGTTGAGGAGTGATTGTGTTGCTGTTGGCCATTTTTGCTCGCCGTCACAGAATTCATAACTAAGGGAACTCAGGGATATTACCGCGAGTCGTCCCCGCAGAGGTATCCGATCGAATCTTTCCACCTCAAGAAACAGACGGGTCTTCCCCTCGATAATTTCTGAATTGGCGGCTTTCTTCCCGGCCTTATGGAGGACTTTGTGGGCGATATGCTCACAGACAAGCAGATCGCCTCGTCGGCGTCCGATGGATTCCTTGACCGGAGCAGAAAACTTCACGATTGTCTGTCTGGTGGAGGGCCCCACGGTAGTGAGAAATTTGGCTTGTTCACCTCCCGCAGAAGAACCGGGATCTCCCAGGCTGAGAACGTCCAGCGCCATTTTTTCATACTCCGTCGCACGATTTTTTTGTGTCACGTCATGTGACAGTTTTTTGAATCTCCGGGTGTAGAGTTTAAATGCGGGATCGCCGACGATAAGGTTTCCAATAAGGTCGGAGCCATGCTGTCCGATGTAGCCGAGAACCGTATTGCCGGACCAGGCTGTGATGTCCTCTGGCAGTCCAAGTTCAGGATGCAGACGCGGAATGTTCCGGCCCAGGAAGCCGCTGGGTCTCAGGTCATTCAGAAAATAGGGGAGATCTTCGTAAAATCCGTTTTCGAGAGCGGATTTGAAGTAAAAGCCGTTCGGGTGAACAGCATAAAGTCTTCCGAAGGTCTTGGCTTCCCCTTTGGGGCTTATTTGATAGATTTCAATCTGGTCTCCCAGGCAAGGGACCTCTCTCTTGAGGGCATATCTTGTTTTGCTGGACTGCCCTGTGACGAGAAGATTCGGGCCGACTTTGTTGATCAGGCGGGAAAAGACAGGTTGGCTTATGTCGAGTTCTTTACAGATTCCTCCAGAAGATCCTGGTCCCTTCAGAAGAAGTCTTCTAATCGCTTCCATTGTTTCTGCCTGGTTGATTTTTATCCGTCTAGGCATATAGATAGAATAGAGTTTAGAATAGTAAAAAGCAAGTAAAAACAAAGAAATAAAGAATTATGGCGGGTTAATTTGAATAGAGATTAGAATAGAGATTCTGACAGGGCGGCTTGTGGTTCATAGGTTGATTTTTTTGCTGGAGCAATGAACCACAATGAAAAACTGGAGCAGATGAGACAGGAAGTAAAAAAGCAGTTTGGCAGCAAATAAAACTAAGTCTGCAATTACATTGTGTTATGTGTTTTCAATAACATTGAATATAAAATTCTTATTCAGGGTTATGTATATAAGCTTGAATAGTGTAGAATTAAATCAAGGTTAATCTAATGAATCGGAATGAATTACATCCAGACTTGAATCGGGAATACAAAAATGGGCTGGAATCAGGTGTTGAAAAAATTGACCACCCAAAGTGCGCTGACATGTGGTTTGTTGTGCCACCACCGCCTCCAAAGAATATTCCAAACGATCTTTCCGTTAAGCTCATTGCAGAAGCAGGGAAAGTTATTTCAAACCAGCCGAATATTGATAAGGCTTCTGAGCTCGATCGACTGGTTTCATATTTATTCCTTCGTAAGGAAGCGGTTGAGAGTTCAAGAATAGAGGGGACGATGTCGACAATCGATCATGTCCTTACACCAGGAGAACTCTTCGACGAGTGGAAGGCAAAGTCAGAGGGTGCCTCAGTGCGTGGTTATGCATATGCAATAGAAGCAGAGCTTAAGCGCGTGGCAACTGATGGGCTATCGGTTTTTACAGTAGATCTTGTTTCGCGCCTTCATAAGCAGATCATGAAGCATGATCCAAGGTTTCGAGGTGTTCCAGGAAAAATACGAGAAAATCCGATTGATGTTGTTTGTATAAGAGGGCAAAGCCCCAAGCCCGCTGATTCGATTTATAACCCGGCTCCGCCAAGGCATGTCCGGCGTTGTTTGCGGGACGTTATGGGGTGGCTTGCTGACCCACGGCTTTCTGAGCTTGAAAATGCAGGAATGGGAATGCCGCTCATTGTGCGAATGGCTGTTTTACATGCACATTTTGAAGCAATTCATCCATTTTCTGATGGAAACGGACGTGTAGGAAGAATGCTCATTGCACTTCAGATTGCTTGCAATAAAAAAATTCCAATTTATCTCTCCGGGTATATCGAAGAAGAAAAGTCCAATTACAGTAAGGTTTTGCAGGCAGCACAAAAAAGATTGAACTATGCTCCGATTGTCGAATTTTTTGCTGAAGCTCTTATTGCCTCTAGTTGTGAAGTTGATCTTACGCGTAAGCATATTGAAAATCTTCCAGCGGCTTGGTTGAAGCGTGGAAATTTCAGAAAAGAATCTACTGCGTGGCGGGCACTTTCTTGGTTGATGGCTCATCCCATTTTTACTGTAAAACAACTTCAAGAACACTTTCGTGTAAGCCCTCAGTCTGCCAATATAGCTGTCAGTTTTTTGCAAAAGAAAAGAATTGTGAGAGAACGAACCGGGTATGAACGCAATCGTGTTTTTGCAGCAGAAGAAGTCATATCATTGCTATCGCGTCGTTTTGGTTCGAGCCCGGAAGAAGCGATTGATGGTGCGCAACACCTGATGAAAAATAGTTTATAAGCGATAAGAAAAAGATATTTACACCAGATTTTTTTCTAAATAATGGGCATCCAGGCTGTTGCTATTTCCTCATCAAGAAATTATAAGTGGCAAAATCAATGGAGTTTGATTTTTTTGCTGGAGCAATGCCCACATTGAATATCGTACCGTAAGGAATGTTTTCGTACTGCTTTCTGGGGAGTGGACAAGTGATCTGGGTCTCAAAAACATCTACAACCGGTGTACGTGCAGTCATTTTAACAATAATGAGTCCATTTTGTTCTTCCTGGGTGTCGTCCCATGCAATTTCGCAGTAGCATTGTATTTCATCTTCTCCTGTCGGGCACGCTTGCGACAGTGGTATTGGTGACGGTGTTACAATATTGACATATAAAGGACCTGCCGACCCCAAATTTACATTTGTTATTCTGAACATTATCGGGGATGAACCCTTTGGCTGGATTGCAGAGGCATATGTGATGGAACAATATATCGAAGCTGCCAGGAGACAGAGGATTATTTTTAATTTCATTATGTAATTATCCTCGCTCAAGACAATTAATTCAATAGAAAGAAAAATCGCTACATTACAAACCGACTAACCCGGATTCCTCACCACAATCTTGATTGCGCCGCGTAATTTGGTTTTTGGCAGCAACCTCTGGGAAATCAACAAGCTGAGGCAGGGGTCCGGCCGGAATACGGCGAGCATCACTTCTCACCTGTGAGCTGGATTTTTTGTGTGCGTGTTTTTTTCTGACCGCTTTTTTCTGACCACTTTTACTTGACCGCATACAATACATGTAACATGCTGTTATTGTTATATATATTTAGATAAATGTGGACAAGATATTTGAATATGATCGCATAATTGAAGAAGATAATTTTTGTAATTTTGATCAAGAAAAAGAGTTCTTAAAAAAGCATCTTGATTCGGATGATTGTGTAAAAATCTTTGGACCGAGAAATTTTGGAAAAACTTCCCTTATCAGGAATATCATTGCTCCAAAAGGGGAGGCGAGAACGGTCACCGAAATCGCTTTAGATCTGGGATTTTTTGATCAGGCCGTGCGTATGAAACATAATGAGGCCGGGGTATTCCGGTCTTTTCTTGGCGCCGCCTTTGGAGTACGTATCCCCCGATGAAGACGGCACCCGACCGCAAAATCCCGCTCGTGCATCCGGATTACAGGTATCCCGAATCCGGCAATCCGTATTGGAAGAAGCTCCGGGACCTGCCGCCGGGGCTTGTGTATTGCGACAACGATACGGAGCTTTATCGCGGCGTGTGGCGGGATAAATTTTTCCAGGCCGGAAAAAACGGCAAACTCACCGTCGAAATAGGCTGCAACGGCGGGCATGTTGCGCTTGGGCTTGCGCAAAGGGCGCCCGATGAATTCTTCATCGGCCTTGACTGGAAATTCAAGCAGATTCACCGGGCGGCCGTAAAGGCGGCGGCGCTCGGCCTGAAAAACATGATTTTTTTGCGCGCCAATGCCCAGAGGCTCGGCCTGATGTTCGGTCCTGGCGAGTTGGATCGCGTGTTGCTTTTCTTTCCGGACCCGTGGCCCCGCAAATCGCAGCACAAAAACCGCTTTGTCAGTGCGAAAAATCTCAAAATGCTTTGGACACTGCTCGGGCCCGGCGGGGAGCTTGAGATCCGCACCGACCACGACGGCTATTTTGAGCGGATGCTGGCGGCGCTGGAGGAGGCGCGTGCCGGGTGGAGCGATGTCAGGGTAACGCGCGATCTGCACGCCGCGCATCCCGATCCGCGCAAACTGGAGATGCCGGATGTGACGCTGTTTGAGCGGCTGTTTATAAGAGACGGGATAAGGATAAAGCAGATTATTGCTGCAAGATGATACGGTGGTTTTTTCAGGCCGCGGATTTGAGGCTGCGGTGAAGGTGCTTTTCCATGTTGTCCCAGGCCCTAAAATGCGCAAACAGGGCAAGCGCGTCTTTTTTCATCTCTTCGGTGTTTTCGCTTGCGCGGCAGGGGTCGGTTACGAGGACAAGAATCCGGATGCGCACGGCATCCCCGTTTTTGCCCATGTTCGTTCCCTGTTCGAATGAATCGCAGTTGATTTTGGCGAACACCTCATAACCGGGGCCCTTTTTTGTGTGAATGTGGGTGTCGCGCTTCAGGGCGGAGTACATTTCGCCGGAGATGTCGGATACGAAAATAAAAATCGAATCATCATCGTAGGTCAAAAAATTATTGATGCCGTCCCAGGTCAGCAGCGATTTGCCGGCGATTTCGTCCATGATTTTTATAAACAGTTTTCTATCCATAACCACATGCCGGACGGGGCATGGCTGGTCCTGCCCGTCTACTGTGTCAATATTGACAAGTTTTAACCTGCCCATGATATTCGGCACATGAGGCTCCTTATTTTACATCATATCATAAATGGCGCGCAGCGTTAACATATTGATTGTAAAGTATTTTATTCTTCAGATAAAAAACGCGCAGTAGTTACAGTATGTCCATCCAGTTGGATTTAAGGCATTGTTTTGGGACGTTCTTGCGGCATCCCCTGCCCCCATTTCGCTTGAATTGCCCATATGCGTCATAAATGCACCTGTAATAAAGCGGGTTGCGGTCAGTGCAGCCGGGTTCGGTGATGGCGCGAAAATGCGCCGGTCGCAAAATGGATGGATCACTCTTGAGCCTGAACAGTTTTTTTATCCAATGCAGACCGGCCGTATAAAATGCCCTTTCATGATCGCTCATGATGGATTGGTCGGGTCCGTAATGCCGGCATCTGTACTTGGGATCGTAATATTCATCCACAAGCCCCGTCAGATGCAACAGCTCATGTATTATCGTCGAGCAGCCCGGGTTTTTCTCCCATCTTTCTGCGGTTGACCGGACAAAAAAGCTCTTGCTCACTTTTATGATGTTGAGCTTTGGAGCAAGATTGTCGGGGTAGTCCACTGGCGCCAGACGGATGTTGAGAAATTCGCCATACGGGCCGCGGAGTCTGGACCGGACGCTTGCAAGGCATTTGCCCGTTGTTTTGTGATACCGGCGCGAAAGTTTTGAGCTGGATCTGTTTTTGTGGTCGACAAATTTGAGATGCAAAATGACGTCATATGAGGTCACCCGGGTTCCCTTCGGGGAAAATCGTCCAAGCCACCTGAAATCCTTTTCAAGCGTAACATCGTCATTGCGTTTGAGCCCATAGAACGACCAGACGGGCGAGCCCGTGTAGCCGTCAAGCGCGGCGTATTGGCCTGGATCCAATTTTGTGCATAAACCGTTGTTGTCGGCAAAAACGAGGCAGGGAAACAGGGCTGAAAGGATAAACAGCAACATCATTGGCAGTACTCGGCGTCAAACATGCAGGCAACGGCCTGCCTTGAGGGGTCGTTGCTGTGGCGCCAGAGGGAATACGGATCCTGTGACGTAGAATCATCGGGATATGCAGCCCAGATGAATACGCCCGAGAGCCAGGGCATGAGCCCGCGCTCCAGGACGCGGGTGAACGAACGGAACAGCATTTCGCGTTCGGTTGTGTCAATGGGGCGGTCGTTGAAGGGGATGCCCTTGATTGTTCCGTCCGGCATGAGGAGTTGTTGTAGGCCGTTGAACGCCCACGGCCATGCAAGCGAGTAGCGCCGGTCGCCAAGCCCGAGTTCGGTGATGATGAATTTCCGTCTGAAGGGAAGAGCGGAGAGAAATTCACCCGTTGTGCGCGCGATTTGCGTCCATTTTGATGTAATCTGTTCTTCTGTCGGCTTGTCGGCGAGCGGGATCCCGTCTTTCTCCCGGGCTATCCTGTAATAGGCGCTTGCGGAGATAAAATCGAGCGCATCCCAGAAGCTCACCTGGGTGAACTGCCCGGTATTGCTGCTGTACGTGAGTTTTCCGCTGAATGATCTTCTTGCCCTTGCAATCAGCTCCCGCCACTTTGATTCAAGATATGTCCGTCTCTGGTTTTCAAGCTGCACGAAAAGATGCCTGTGCGGTATTTCTTCCACTCTTACGAGCCAGGGTTTTCTTCTGCCGGAATTCACATCGGCCCTGGTTTGCTCAAGCCATGCAAGCATTTCAACGCATCCTCCCGGAAAGTTTCCGAAGCGGCACAGGTATTGCGCATATTTGCGGCCGTATTCCTGCTCCGCGGGCGTCCGGGCCCGCAGCAGCCAGTATTGCATTTCCCCGCTGATGTTCTTGGTTTTCACCGTATTGGAAAGTGACGAGAGCTCGTTGCCGATGGACAGGAGTTCGACCCCGTTTTGTGCGGCCAGGGCGGCGTATCTGGCGACGATGTTTCCGTATCGGGCAAAAAATATTTCGTATCCGTTTTTATCGGGGAACATGATCATCCCCTGCCACGGCGAGAATCCCCGGCCGTCACCCTTTTTTTTGATATGCAGATGAAAACCGAGCAGGCTTTTCAAACCCATCGAATGGTTTTGTTTGAGCTGGGCTTCAATATGGCTTTGGCTTAGTCCGGTCCAGACTTTTTCGACAAGTCCGGGTTTGTCGAACTCGTCGATTTCCATTGCGACTCTGATGGCAACCGAATCGACGCCGATTCCGGTCATGTCCTCCAGGGTTTTTTTGGATGCGGCGGAGCCAAAACTGTTGCTGGAGTGGTATCTTGCGTTGAGGTTGATGCCTTTGTAGTCAAGACCCGCCACGGCGGGGGTGTTGCAAGCAAATATAAAAAAAACCGCCAACAAACCCTTCATTAAGTAAACGCAAGCTGTTGCCAGCCCGCGCTCCTGTTAGAACCGGACTTGCGCAATTTACGCATCCGGCTCCTCGGTTTGTGTTTTAACTTAGTACCAAGTCCATTGGTGATATCCAATAGTG
>Ga0208375_1000534_pt1 | contig 54276 bp, 107 predicted proteins | sample RifOxyD1_FD_184038 | JGI IMG/M metagenome (GOLD analysis project Ga0208375, IMG submission 184038) | Soil microbial communities from Rifle, Colorado - Rifle Oxygen_injection D1 (SPAdes) | ecosystem: Environmental > Terrestrial > Deep subsurface > Rock core/Sediment | place: Rifle, Colorado... | reverse complement strand
AAAACGGTACAACTACTTTAACTTTTAATGATGTAGAATTAAAAGCAGTAACTGGTTTAGGCAATAATATTATTACACAACAAGAATTAAAATGTATTATATCGTATAGATATTATATAGAAAATTTACCTATAACAGTATATACTGATTCTACATTAGAAATAATATATACGGTTATACAAACACTTATACCAAATGGGAATTTTAATAATTTAACTATTGAAATTGGTGAAATAGTTACATGAATATAAAAATAATATTTTTAAAAAAATGGGATCAGAATTAACTACCATAGTAACAACAAATAGCGTAACATGTAATTGTATATTATTAGGATATACTACTGGACATATATTTGGCTATGTGGGTGTAGAATATAAATTATACGTAAAACGTGTAGATACACCAACTTTCATATTATTAAATACATATACTTCAAATATTACTATTGACAATTCTGGATGGTCAAATTGGGAAGAACCTGGTATATCTTGGTATAATATACCAGAACATACATTTACTACCGATTCAACTGGTGCATCAATAACTTTTGTAGAAGAAGATAATTTATATTTTATAGTTACATTAACAAATGTTGCTCTTGATTCTACAATATCAAAAACATCTAGTACTATTTCAGGTCCTTCATAATAAAATATATAAATAAAATGAAAAATGATTTAATAATAACAAGATTTAAAACCGAACCAGTAATAGGTACATTATCTACATTTGATCCAAAAACTTTTTTTGGTTCTAAAATGATAGATGTGGAAGACGAAATTATTGTAGATGAATCACAAATTCAATATACAGAAATATTTGATAGTGGCAATACTAATAATAATGGTTATCAATATTATATTGATGTTGATGATTTAGAAACAGAATTTTTAAAAGATTTATCCGTTCTTAAAAAAAATAATCACAATATAGTTTTATTACCTCAATCTAATTTAGATTTAACAAATAATACAAATTGGAATTTAGTTATTAATTGGAAAAACATATTATTGGAATATTTATTTTATAAATTAAAAGAAGTTAGAACATTTAAATGTATTAGATATAATGACGTTTTAAGTGAAAATATTAATTATTTTATAAGAGAATATATAACTAATAATTTGTTAAATAGATATGAATTTAAAAGATTAGATATGTATGTAAAATATTATGATTTAGAAAATATAGATCCAAATAAAAAACCTAATTTAATATTTAATCCATTATTTACTGTTAATGTGAAAAATAATGCTAACTTAATAAAAAATATAAATACTATCATTTTTGATACTACTGTTAGTGTTAATTATAAACAAACACAATTATCAACTAATAAGAAATTTAATTATTATTTTGATATTGTTTTATCTAAAATTTAATATAAATAATATATCATATATTTTGTTTAATTAATTAATTTTTACTATATTTGTCTATTAAATATAAGAAATGATAGATTTTGATAAAAAAGATTTCAACAATAAATTAGATTTTATGGATAAACTAATTATATTTTTTGTAATTATAAGTTTGATAATAACTTTTGCAATTAATAGTTTTCTTCCTAATGTTACTCGTGATGATATAAAAAACGTACTTAAAATAGTAGGGAAAAAATTATTAAAATGGTTTTTAGTGGCATTGTGGATAGGAATATTAATAGGTATACCAATTTATTTTACTAATATTAATGAAGCACTTCCTGAAATATATGTTATCTTTTGTTTGTTTTCTTTATTATGTTTGGCAATATTTTTATTAACTTGGAATGAAATCAAAACAAATTCTTATTATGACATATATAATACTGATAATAAACCAACAACAAATAATTATATACCATCAAGCTATCGTGAAAAACAAAGAAATGGTGAATTGACTGATAAACAACTTATTATTAGAAAAAAACAAATTAGAGATAAATTAAAAACAGATAAAAAATTAACAAAAAAAGAAGAAATATTTAATAAATTAAATATTAAAACATAAACATTTTATATTATCTTAGATAAATATAATATAAAAGTAATACCTTAAATAATGAAAATAAGAAACGGTTTTGTGAGTAATAGTTCTAGTAGTTCATTTGTAATTCCGTTAGATATGTTAACTGAAATACAAATTTCAGCTATTTGGAATCACTTACAAGAATCAAATATACATTGTTCATATTATGAATTTGATGCTTGTGATGAATATAATCAATGGAATATAGAACAAGATGATTACTATATCAAAGGATATACAAATATGGATAATTTTGATATGCATACTTACCTAGAAGATTATCTTCACATTCCTGGAAATGTTATTAAATGGGATGATTAAAATACATAAAAATGAAAATTTTAACATTTATAATTATTTTAATTTTAATATATAAATTATTAGATTATTTATTTATTAAAATGATTGATGAAATTGATAGAAAAATAGATAATACGGATGAATAAAAATATAATGGAACAAAAAATTGAACAGTTGGGTGAAATATTTAATTGTAAAGTTTTAAGAGAAAAAAAATAAAAGGATATGAAAAAAGAAGATTTAGGAATAATTATGGTTGAAATTCAACATAGAAATAATTCCATAAAAGATGTTGTAAATAAGTTTATTTTTAAATTTTTTAAAAGACCAACACGTTCTTTTATAAAAATTTTAAAAGATAATGAACATTTAGGGATTTAATCTCCATGTAAAGTTTATAATAAAAAAATAGAAAATGTAGATGAATAAAAATATTATGTCAAAAGAAATTAATAAAGTTCTAAAGTGGAAACAATTTTTAAATGAAAGTGTAAATAATATATCAGTCGATACTATGAAAAGATATCTATTAAAGGGTATTACTAATTATTTATATGCACATAAATTGGGCAAAAATATTAAATCTTTAATTAATCACAATGATATACCATATATATTATTAGCAAAAACAGTACAATATGCAGATTTTGAAAAAATGTTATTATCTAAATATGGTAAAAAAGGATATCTTAGGAATGTTCCAATAGGTGATTTTTTTAAAGACTTTTCAACTTGTTTTTATGGTTATTATAAATATTATTTTTTTGGTGTATTTGGAATAATTTCTATATTGGGTATAGATGAAATTAAAACCCGAATACCATATTTTAATAATTTAATGGATTTTTTAAATGAATTACCAGAATTAACAGGAAATTATGAAAAAGATATATTATTATACGATTCTTTTAATAAAAAAATGAAAGATAAAGCAGCACCACTAAAAGAAGTTGGATTATTAATTGGTACAAGATTTAGAGATGAATTTATAAATTTAGTGAAAATGAACGATAAGGAATTATATGGTGAAGAAAAAAAATTTTATTAATACGTATCAGAAAATTCTTTTTGTTTTTTAACACAAATATTAACTAGAAGAATTAAATTTTGGCTAAACGATTGTTGCCTATTTAAATATAATGGATAAATTTAATTAAAAATTGAAAATTATGAACACAGAAAAAGTTTCAAACGAAAAAAAACAACGAAGTTTTAATTGATGTTAGTTACCGTACTATTGAAGTAGCTAATATAATAGCTGATACTTTACTTGGCAAAGGAACTCGAAACGGAGAGGAAGGAAGTGCATATTATAGACAACGAAAGATGATTACAAATGAAATAATAAATAACATTTACGGAGATAATAAATGGCACGTGAGTGTTGAAGATATGTTTCGATTGTTTAAGGCTGGAATACAATATAATGAATTATAAATAGACATCAAATTGAAACTATGAATGAAGCAAAAAATATTGATAAATATAAAAATAATAGAGAAAAATTGAATATACTTCATGTTAGAAAATCGTTACTACCTGATTTAACACTTGATGAAATATATAGAATTGCTGAACGACATTTAAAAAACAGAATACTTAATGGCAGCAATTTATATTAAATATTCTTGGATATGTATTATGCTTATATTTTAATTTGATTAAAAAAAGAAAAATATCAATATTGTTTCTATTATTTGAATAATGAAAAAATTAAAAAGACAAGCCAAAAAATTAAAATTAGTAGTAAAACGCTTTTTGCATATACATATTGTTAGGCAATATTTTGATTATCCACAAGGTTGTTTAACCGACAAGGAATGGAAAGAATTAGTTGCTTTAGAATATGTGCTTACTTGGCGATATAGTGATGATGAAGAAAAAGACGATAAAAGGTATAGAGAACTTTCAGAAAAGAAATGGGCTTCTTTAAATGTTGCCTAACTTAAAAACATAAAACTTTAAAAAATGGAAAATAAATTAAAATTTTTATTAAAAGATGAAAACATCTTAGAAGCTGATATTTCAGATATAGTTTACGAAGATGGAAAAAACACAGTAGGGTTAGCGATTACTGTTGGTATGAGTAATAAGCAAGTCGAATCATTATTCGAATTAGTTGGATTTGAAAATATATCAAAAATACCAACTAGATTTGAAATTCTTTTAACTAAAAGTGATATGAAGAAAATCAACAAATTAATAAAAGAATATGAAAGTTAATTTAATTTGTGGTAGACTTTTTATGTAGTATTTTACACATAAATGTCAATTAAAGTAGAAAAAGAAGAAAAAGAACAAAAAAGAAATTGAATTATCAAAAAAATATTTACATAATATGAATACAGAAAAAGTTAAATCAGATAACAGCAAATTACCTATAACGGATTATAAGCAATAAAAATTATAATTAAAATGATACCAAGAAAGGAACACTTAAAACAAATTAACAGATTTCACGATTTAGTCGAAGGAATTGATAAAAAAATAGAAATTGCAAAAGAAGATGAACAATTTGATTTATTACAAAAATATTTTAAATTAACATCTAAAACATGGGTGAAATTAGATGATGCTATTGATAGTTTAAAAAACGAACTTGATTCGATAGCACGGTCTTAATTGCCGATAACGGCTGTATGTATAAAACGTTACCAACACTGATGTAGAATGTTTGTTTGGTGTTAGTAGCCATAATTTAGAAACAAATTATTATGAAAATAAAAATCGAAGCAGTTGATGGTATTAGTCTTCCAAATCAATTACAAATAGTGAAAGATTATATAAACCAAGAAAGAAAAAATAATGAACCAATTCAAACTAAAAAAGGAACTGGAACTAAGATAGAAAGTTGTGGACACAGATACCACGTAAGTTGTAATAAGACTAATACCATGTGGGTATTTTCAATTTGGTGGGGTGTTTAGTGGTACATAATGTTCCGGCTGGTATGTGCTGTGCCAGCCACACAACTAATAATCACAGCACTAAATTTAATTTGAAAACGAAAATGACAATAACACAATTTTTAATTACTTACCCAATACCTTTTGTTTTAGTATTTATTGTAATGGGATTGAATGAATATCGCTTATACAAGAATAAAAGCATAGATTACAAATCATTTACAAATAGTATGGCAATGCTTCTTATGTCGTTGTTGTCATTTATGCTATGTCAGGCATTATTGTCAAAATGGTAGCCTTGCACATAACGTTACATAGGTTGCTTTAGTGGCGACCTTAACCGATACAGTAAATTAGTAGTAAATTTTATTACTACTAATGTTAAGTATAAAAGTAGGTGGGAATTGAACGGCATACACATTCCGACTTGTACAAACTGAACTAAACAGCCGAAGTGGTCAAATAAGACACTATAACCCCACTTGATTTTATACAGGTTATGGTGTGTTTTTTATTATGATTCCAACGAAAGAACAAAATCCAAAGGGGCTACATCAAAGATATGTAGTGAGTAAAATGAGTGGTGAACCAATTGATGCAATGGCAGAATATTTTATTTTGTGACTTGATTCAGGTGGTAGTGACACAAAACACATAGAAGCTTGTAGAAAAGCTGTGTTAAAATATGCAGAAGAAATTAAGGAACATTTGCCAGAACTTTCAAAAGATTTGGTTGATAAATACAGTTCTTAAATGCACCATTCATCCATATAAAACTAAATAGAAAGTAGAAAAGTATAAACTTGCACTGAACCGCCTATATTTTATATGTTAGGCGTATGTGCTTTAATTCAAAGTAAAATGAGCGAATTAAAAGACAAAATTTTAGAAGAGTATAAAAATGGGAATGTGATAATTGCTACTTCCGAAGGATTACAAGGAACTAAGCTATCTGAATTTATAAAACAACCGACCGATGGCTTACTTTATGACTTAAATCGAAATGAAGCTGTAGTATTAACTTTTATTGATGATCCTAAATGGATTAATGACTATGCAGTGTGTCAGGTTATACGATCTTTAAAATCAAGAATTGACGAACTAGAACAAGGACTAAAAACACTTTTGCAAGAGCCTGATTTAAGAGACCAAAAAGGAATAGACTTTTTTTTATCAGATGGAAATATTTTACCGAACGGAGACCTGACAAGTTTTTTATACGGAGCAAAAAAATATCACGATTACCTGCAGATTAAAATTGATAAAATTATGTATAAAGATGAAGTAAAAAACAACGAAAAATATTCAATACCCATCTATGAAAATGAAGTAAAAACTGAATGGACAATTGATGGAATTAAAGGTGATGAAAAATATTTTGAGTTGTTGAAATATGGAAATGGTAAAGAATTACCCGATATGGTTAATGTTGAAATAAAGAAATAATATTTATATGGAAATCAAATTTTATTGGAACGGAAGTTTTGCAGGAACTAATCACAGTATGACCATAAACGGAAAGAACATTAGATTAGGTGGAATTGTTTCAAATGAAGATGAAGCAAAACTTAAAGCAATTGAAATACTTAAAAGAGATTATAATATTGACTACAATGTTGATGAAATAAAATTTGAGTGGGGTGGTCGTTTATAATGTTTTATAACGGCTGGACATAAGAGAAGTACCGAAATTAAAAGTACAAATAATCAATTAAAAATAAAAGTAAATATGAAAAACAAAACATCAATTTTAGTAAGAACTCGGCATTTCTTTTATGTCTTGTTAATAGCTGTCATTTTTTGCGGTTGTGAACTACAAACTCAGAAACAAGTAGAACGTTATATTATGGAAGATCCAGATTTTGAGATTGTTGTAATAGATGGTTGTGAGTATGTAGTATTTGACAGAGCACACGGGTCTTCTGGAGGAGGTGGGATTTGTCATAAGCAAAACTGTAAATATTGTGCAGAACGTAGCAAAAAATAATTGCCACTAACGATACTCAGATATATTTAGGTTTTATTTTTAATATATAGATAAAAATAATTTACGAAGATGGAAAATAAAAAATACATAAAAAGTTTCAACGAACATAAAGAAAACTTGAATATATCTGATGTTAGTGATAATATTAATGAAGGTATTTTTGATATGTACACAATGAATGGTATCATGGATAAAATATCAAGGGAAGATAATGATGGACAAATAGCGACAATAATTGATAAAGATCATATCAAAAATATATTTGGAGAAAGTTATTTTATATATTTCAGATTTGAAGATGGTTATGAAGATAGAATGAAAGTAACATCTGATAAATTTTCAAAGTTGAAAGTCGGTGATAAAATAACTATCAATTATTAATATTATGATTGCTGGAATATTGAGTTTCAACCGAAGTCTTAAAGGCTTTGATGCTAACTCGTTTATAGTATCAATTCAAAAAATTGAACCATATATAATAATGTGAAAGACAAGATAATACATTAAATACTTTACAATACATCAGTTCATAATTTTGAACTAATGTTTTTTTTTCAAATAAATAATTTAAACTAAAAATTAATTAAAATGTACAGAAAATTAAAAAGAACTTGGTCGCACAATGATGCGAATTACATTCCAAAATTTAACGAAGTTTTTCCCGAACTAAATAAAATATCAAGTGAGGAAATGTGTGATAGGTGGATTGAATTAGGTGCTGATTTTTATACTGATGAAAAAACACCTGTAAAAACTTGGGTTAGATTCACTCTTCCATTTGCAATTACATTGATGATTTTAATGCTAATTGCATTACCTTTTTGTTTTTTAATAACAGGAAAATGGACTTATCCATTAAGTGAAAAGAATCGAATTTTAAACTGGTTCAGATCTCTACGTCTTCTTTAAGGTTACTGATAATAAATTCATTTATCCTTAAAGATGATAGAAATGATATTATTTTAAAATTAATTATATGTACTCACAAAAAACAATTCAAAACTTAAAGCCTGATTGGTATTTGCAAATGAACACAAATGAAAAAATAGCAGAACAAAAAAGGTTAGAAACAGAACGAACAGAAATGTGGAACAATAAACCTAAATCACTTTGTTTTGGTACAAAACTAATTGCAAAATCTACAAGAAAAAGTATAACACAAGGTAGAACATATAAAGTTATGGGATATTTTGCAACATTGGTAACAACTATTTATTACTCTCAATGGAATGAATTTGTAACATTAAAAAATGATAATGGTTGGACAGTAAAAATGAATCTAAATAATTTTGTCGTTGTGGTTTCTTAAGTTTCCGATAAAAGTTGTATACATAAAGTATTTTAATACTGAACTAAAATGAACTATACATAATGGTTGAAAATATAATAAGTAAATATACAATAAAAAATTAGATAAATAAAAATTTTTATTGTATATTTACTGTTATAAGTATGTTAAAATAGTTGCAAATATAACTCGTGAACATAAAAATAAATATTAATCAACAACTTATATTAAAACAATGACTATAAAATAATAAAAATTATGAGAGAAGAAGATATAATAAAAATTGTAGAAAATTTGTTTGAAACCACATTAGTTGCTATGAGTGATGACCCATTTTGTGGTGCAACAATTGAAGGTAAAGAACAATTTTTTTATGAGCTAAAATTTAAATTAAAAAAGTTATTTGACGATAACGACCTAAGTAAATAATTATAACATTCGGCAATATGAAAAGTGCCGTAAAAACAAAGGGTTATATAGAACAAAATATGAAAATAGAAGACAGAATAAAAACAACAGTTGGTTTAAGTATAACAGACGAAAGATATTTCTTGAAAGGTAAAATTATTTCAGTTGATAATCAGAAATGTTTAGACGATAGCGAATTTGAAAAGTTTATGATAAAACTTGATGACGGTAGAATTTTACCTTGTATAAGAGAAGAAATTGAAGTAATAAATTCATTATAACGACTACAAATAAAATTAAATATAAAATTATGATAACAATTAAAAACGACATTTCTTACTTAACAGAGAAAAGAAATAATGAACTTGAAAAATTTAACGATTTAATTAAAGCAGGTGAAACAGATGAAAGAATTAACAAATGCTTCAATAGTCTATTAAGAAAACAGAAACAACTTAAATTAGTAGAAGATGCTTTAGTTATTTATAATATTACAAAAAACTCATATTAGAAATTATAAAATGAAAAATTTAATTATGAATACAGAAAAAGCAAAAAATGAAGTAAAAAAATTACTTAATTGCGGATTAAAGTTTGATTATGATTTTGATTATAATATTGTTAATAAATTAATGTTTGCAATTAATAAAGAAGGATGTAGTATAAGAGATATTATATCAAAACTTAAACAAGGTGAAAAAATAACATTTTTGTTGAATGATGGTAAAACTTGGAATGGTAAGTATGGAGATGAGTGTAATTTTTTTTACAACAATAGATATGATGGTTCTATTTATTGGCAACACGAAACATATGGTGATTGTGTAAGAGTAGATAGTAATATGGGTAGTATACAAGAATGGGGGAAAGAACTTCTTGAAAAGTTTTGTGTAAAACAATCATAAAAATTTTAAATAAAATTAAATATAAAATTATGATAACAATTAAAACTGAAAAACAAATAGGTAAATTAATTCAAAAATCTAAAATTGATAATAAGGATGTGAGAATGATTTCTGCAAATGAATTAGAAAATTTAGAAATAGGTGAATTTGAATTAATTTACTCGCATGAATGTAATGAAAATAGCATGAAGTTAGCACAAGTAATAATTTTAAATAAACTAATGAAACAAAAATAAGTAATGGAAAATTTAGAATTTTTACCTATGAAAAAAATAGAAGCATTAAACTACATTAGATTACATAAAGGTTATGTACCATATATTGAAATTTTTGATATATATAATGATGAAGATGAAATACCACAAGAACTAATTGATTTATCTATTAGGGAAGATAAACCAAGAGGAAATTTCATTATATGTAGTGCAGAATTATCTGAAATCTTGAAAAATTTAAAATAATTACATATAACTATTATATAAAAATAACAATATAAGTAATTGATAATTAACATGAAACGATTAACTTCAAAACTAGCACAATATAAGCAATGGATTTTATCTGTTGCTACACACCGTTTTTTATATACTAATGGATTGTATAAAATATATGGTATTATGGGTAATAAATATTTATATGGAATTGTGGTTTATTCACCTAATCTAAGTGTTTATCACAAGTGGCAATTTGTGAAAACATATAAATATCATTTAGAAACCGATACCAAACCACAATGGTACTTGGTAAATAGTGTATAACGAAAATAATAAACACAGACAACAATTGTTTAAAATGAAATTAAAAGTAAAAACAAAAAATAGTAATTGGAATACATCTGATTATGTATCACAGAAAGTTAAAAGTATAATAGATTATACTGATTGAAAATTCAATAAATATTATCGCTAATGTTGAAGTATCCTGACACAAATTTTAAATTTAGTATAAACCTTAATATGGTATTTTGTATATACCTTATTATCAAACATTTTTTATGACAGCATATAAATTAATTAGAAAGTTGAAAGATGGTAGTTTATCACCACTGTTTATAAATAAAAAAAGTAGAATACCTATTGGTGTATGGCTTGAAGCTGAAGAACATCCAACTAAAGGTTTTGCTTTTAGAAAAGGGTGGCATTGCACATTAGAACCAGTTGCACCACACCTTTCAACAAAAAATAGAGTGTGGGTAGAAGTTGAAATAGAAGATACGGAATTTTATAATAGACCAAAATCACAAGGTGGAACTTGGGTATTAGCACAAAGGATGAAAGTGGTACGTCAGTTAAATATTTACTAACGTTCGGGGTGTATATATAATTATTTATACTAAACTTTATAAAAAGAAATGAATATAATTATTAACAGACAAGGTTGATTAGGTGTGATAAAAATCATTACATATACATCTTCTTATAAGTATGTAAAAAAAAATTATACAATATGAAAAAATTAGAATACACAGATGAAGCGACGTTCATAACAGAAGAAGTTGAATTTAGTGATGAACATTATGAATTTGCGAAAAATTTACACAAACAATATGAAAGTGATTTGTGGTCAAAATGCACACCAATAATGGTTAGAAAAGATAAACAATCATTAGTGTTCTGTGTAAATTTTGGTGATAAATTGAAAGACAGAGTTGCTTATGAACGTGGTGATAATATGTACAAAGTTATTATAGAAAAGATATAATTTTTATTTTATTACTTATAACGGTGGCGGTATGCCTCGTTTTTATTCGTTTTCTTATGAAATTAAAAGATAAAGTTAAATTTTGGATAGCACAAGATGATAGCGATTATGCTTCTAATTGCTTTGGAGTTGAGCCACAAAATGATTGGTATGACGTGCAATATTATCCAGAACAGATTGAAGGAATAATTATTTGGAACAAAGGTTTACTTTTGGCTCAACAGGTTTACAAAGGGAAGCAAGAAATTGAAATGCGTGGAAAAGTTTTTAATATTTCACGAAACGGAATTAAGCAAAGAATAGAACAAATAAACGGAATGCTCAAACATTACAATATAACAATTCAAGAATTTTTTGATGATACTGAAATATCAAATCTCGACTGCTTCTTTGATGTCGTTTCTTTAAATGGGGCATAACGGTTACAAATATAAAATGTTAAGATATGAAAAATAAATTGAAACATAGACTTAAAGAATTAATTTTTGATTACCATACACCAGTTGATTATAATCCATTTGGAGGTGGTTTTAAACCTAAAGGATGGTATGTATTTAATAAGCAAAAATTAATTAATTTCACACTTTTATTAAGTGTAGTGATTATAATATTTTATATTTATTGTTATGTTTAGCAAAGTGGAGTTGTGAGGAACTAACAATTAAATATAACGGTTTCAGGTATATACAGTTGCGTAAATAACTTGTAAATTTAATTAAAAGAACAAAAGTATGAAAACAGAACAAAGTAAGTTAGAGTCACAACAGGAGCAATTGGATATACTTGTTGTTAGGCACAATATTTTCCTTATTGAAAAAGGGTGGATAGATTATATGGAAAATCATAATGCCGATGGATATGAGCCATTTGGTTACAAATTAACTGAGCAAGAAGCAAAAGATTTTTGTGAATCGAAAGGATATTGGACTGATAAAGATTGTTGGTCAGTTGCATACCACCCAAATAAACAAATGGCTAAATATAGATACAAGGCTATTCAATATTGTGCCTAACGGTATCTGTATAAGAAGTGGCGGAATTAAATCACAAAATTAACTCGAAAGCAATGCAGTTGAATATAGCACAAATATTTCTAAATGACACGAAACCCACCATTTTTTATACACGCTTATATGCTGTTTTTTTTCGCAAATTTTAAAAATATGATGACAATAAATTTAAACATTAAAGCAGATGTCAATAACTTGACACTTTCTGAAATTTACGAACTATTAGCAAAGTATAGTTCGGGTACAAAAAACAAAGACAATTTTTACGAGTTCAAAGGTTTTATTTTTAAAATTGAAGTAGATGTAAATATGTCTATAAATTATGTTATTACGGAGGTTATCTAAAATAGCATATAAAGGGGTTAGTAAATTTAACGAATTAAAAGAAAAAACATTATGGAAGATTTAATTGGAAAGGCACACGCTTATTTAGATAATAAAGGTTGTAAAAGTATGGGGCAACAATACACAGCATTTGAAATAGAGAAAATGCTTGCTGATTTTGCACAACAGCAGTTAAATTTATTAACTATACCTGCTGTTGTAGGGCAAAGCGAACAGTTACCGCCTATCTTCAAAACTGATAAAGAGTATAAAGACGTAATGAAAGTAATTTATCCAAAAGATAACAGCAAACGTTTTTAATATGAATTGGATTGAAATTATAAAAGATGATTATGATACCTATCCGGAAGAAGGTATTGATGTTTTAGTTAGTGATGGTAAAAATTATGATGTTGTTTATTATGTAATGAGTAGCACATACAAATGGTTTAAAGTTGATTTAATTGAAGATGATGCTAATGAATTTACGTCTTTCAACATTTCAAAATGGGCTTACATTGAGTAAAATGTTTGCTAACGGTTGCAAGTAAACCATCGTTTTAATGTGGTTTACTTGCTGTTATAACCAGTACGGTAAATAACCACAAATGCTCGTTTGAAACACTGAACAAAAACTTTTAAAAATGTGTGGTGGAAAATTTTAAAATCGAATATTTATATATAAAGTAAAATATTATGAGTAAAGAAATGAGAGAACAAATAGACAGAGTAAAAAATTGGAAACAGTTTTTGAATGAGAATATATCTCAAAACGATAACATAGTTTCTTTTGATTTAGCTAAATTTTTGAAAGAAAAAAGATTTCATAAACCAACAGATTTATTTTACACTTGGAACGGCAGAATATCAAATGAATTTTACTCAAGTGAATATAGAAAAGGTAAAGTTCCACGAGCTGATTGGAATGCTTTTCCTGAAAATCCAAACGCAAGACCTTGGTATAAATTTGGATTTTCAGCACCAACTATTGATGTAGTAAAAAAATGGGTAGAAGATAAAACAGATAAAATCGTAAACACAGAAGAAGAAATAAAAAAAGCGTTGGAAAATTTTTAAAAAGTTTTAACACAAAACTTAATTTGGAAAACGAATGTAGTATTGTGTATAACTATTATATATCAACTTAAATAATTAAATACCTGATTATAAACTTTATTTATAATTTAATATAAATATGATTATAAATGATAAATTCATTTAAAAAATAATTATAATATATTGAAAATTAAAGAACTAATAAAGAATTCGTATGAAACATCAAAATCTAAAGGGTTTCATGATATTAATGATAAATTAATAAAAAATATAAAATCAGAAGAAGATAAAAAAGCATTAAATGATTTGATTATAACACAAAAATTGATGCTGATATCTAGTGAAGTAGTTGAAGCAATGGAATCAATAAGAAAGAATCGTTATACTAAAATGTCAAAAAGTGAAATTAATACACTATTATTAGAACATGATAGTAAATATGTATCATTATTTGAAAAAACGGTTAAAGATACATTTGAAGATGAAATAGCAGATGTTTTTATTAGATTAGGTGATTTATGTGGAAAATTTAATATCGATATTAATAATCATATAAAGCTTAAACAACGATATAATAAAACAAGAGAAAAAATGCACGGTAAAAATTTTTAAAATATTATGGTAAGTGGCAATTTTGGAATTAATAAACCATCATCTGTAATTCTTGTGAAACATAACACGATAGATATGTAAACATAGTATTGAATATAAGATAATTTTATTTGAATAACCAACCTGGTGTCACGCTAAGTTAATAGTTATATTGTGATTGTGACGTAAAAACATATCAGTCTTTACTTCGTTAGAAGATATTTAGTTTGTGTGTAATTCACAATTAGGACAAATACTTATCAAACAATTAGAAAATCTGTGAATAATTGTGAATTTGATTATAAAACTATTGGTGAAAAAGTTTTGTAGTTTAAACATTTTTTATTATATTTGTTTAATTATATAAAATTAAAAGATATGAATTTAATAAAATGTGATACTGAAGGATGTAAAAGTACATTCACTTCTCAATTTTGTCCTGATTGTGGTAAAAACCGAAACAATATTAAAATTGAAAACCCAGTAAAATACATAACTTATGTACACGATGGTGACGGTGATCAAGGTTATGAATTTTGTGATAAACACAACATTAATCCAAACTCAAAATTAGGTAAAAATATTATAGGGGTAAATTATGAAGTTAAATTAGTTTACAAAATTGTCGGTGATAATTTAAAATTAATAGAAGTTAATAATTACAAAGTAGTTAATTAAAACTAATTATGGATGAAAGTGAAAATTTAAAAAGATGGAAAGAACATATAACACCAAAAATTAGTGCAGATAATATAGTACAACAAGCATTAGATTGGTGGAACAATTTACCCGTTCAAAATTTACAAAATATGAATGATAGTTGGGTTGGATACGGGTGGAAATATTATCCAGAAAAGAGTGATTATTATCAGTTAACAAGTAAAGAAGTTTTACATATATGGTCACAAGAACACAAAGTAATAATGAGAAAGTTTAAAATAAAAAAACTTAACGATAAATTATAAATAAATTAAATAATAAATTAAAATGGCAAATAAAAGTAAAGTTTACGGAAAAGTAGTAGCACATCACGGTAGTTATAATGTTCGTCATATGTTAGATGATAGAAAAAATCTCCACGATGGAACATTTGGTATTTATGCAGGTAGAAAAAAATTAATTAAAAACGGTTTTAAATCTATTAATGACGCATGTGCTTATATTGATGATAAATTAACTAAAAATTAAAATTATGAAATTTAATCAATATCTTAAAAAATGTGTAAGAAAAATATCCAGATATGTTTTTGAATACGGTTTACCAAATCCAAAAAAATTTGAAATTATAAGAACATTAGTGATAAACGATTATCTTATTATGCGTATATATTATTCTAGTTGTAATAATTTTGATGGAAACAAAATTCTTGTTTTTGATAAAGGTGTTACACTTGATAATTTATGGGATCAAGAACGTATAGACCCTCGTTTTTCAGATGATATAGAATTTCATCATCCTATAGCAAGATTTACACCTGATGCTAAAGGTTGGAATATGGCAGTAAAATTAACAAGAGTACTTAATTAAAATAAAATATTAAATTATGTCATTAAAAATATGCCCTAAATGCGGTAGGAATAGTGTTATTAAAAAACCAAATGCAAGAATAATGCGTGAGAGTTTAGGTAGTATGTTACATATTGCTAATGAATATTCATTAGATTGTTTGAAATCTGATTGTAATTATACTACAGGCACAATAAGAGTCAATACTAAATTAGGTGATTATTTTGAATTATCACCTTTAAAAAGATTATTTACTAAAATACCAATATAATAATTGTGAACGAAAATATCATTCATCAATATAAATATTTATTTTAATAAAAATTTTAAAAATGATTCAAGAAATATTAAAAATAACAGGTGTTCATACTATATATGATCAACAAACAGATAATTATATAATTAGTAAAATTATAGATTCTAACAAATTAATTAATTTCGTTAAAGATTTTAATATTAACCTTTTTAATGAAATTATGAGTATTATCATTAATTCCAATAATATAAATGATGAAGAAGAAGCCTATGATTATTATATAAAAACGATTGAAACAGAACTTAATAATAATAATAATGGTATAATAAAATTAGATGACGATATAATAAAATATATAATTAAAAAAAGAATACCTAATTATAAACCTAGATCAAAAAATTATTGATGAAATTTAATTTAAATACTATAGAAGAAGAACTTCCTTATAATATAATTACAATAGAAGAACTTATAGAATATAAAAAAAATACAGCTAAAGTTTTAGTTATGCGAATAAATGGTAAAATAATTTTAAGGGATAATTGGAATACAACAATTATTAAAAATGGTGATTTTGTAATTATCAAATACAATAAAGTTCAATACTAAATTAGGTTATTGTATTGGAATGTAATTAATTTGGTATATTTCAATTTTGTTTGTATCTTTGTATTATGAAAATTTTTAAAATTAAGATTATGAAAACTTTTATGAATTTAAAATTAAGATTACGTCAGAATTGTATTTCATCTAAACCTGAATATACTGAACAAGAAATTTTAGATAAATTGGTTGATGATACCGCAAAATTTGATTCAAATTTAGTTGGTACATTATTTATAGTAGATACACAAAAAAATAATAAAATAATGGCGATTATAGAAAATTAAAAAATACAACTATGAATTTTCTAGAACGAAAACAAAAAAGAACAGAATATTTTGAGAGAAATGTTAAAGGGTGGAAATTACGACCTTGTACTGCTTGTAATGGAAGTGGGTATTATGATCATAATGGATCTCCTAAATGTGGTGCTTGTAATGGTACAGGAAAAGAAAGATATAAACCATCTAATGATTAATTATGCATATTCATGATTTTAAAAATACTCAAAGAATAGTTGAACTTTTAAAAGAACACGGTATATCTATAAATCATCATAATTATAGATATATTTATATTTTTAAAGGTGTTAAAATATCGAATGACATATCTATTGATACATATGATATAAAACATTATTCAGACGATGAAATTTTAGAATATGTAAAAAAACATATTATTAATAAAATAGTTAATAGAAAAGAAGATACTAACAAAAAAACAAAAAGATCATCTATAACAAATATTCGTTGGGAACATTTGACAAAATCAGTTACACCTGATTGGGCAGAGTGGATGAAACAAGGTAGAAATTCTGATGGAAAAATAATATTTAAATTTTATCTTTCTAGTACCACTAAAAAACTTAAACTGTTAAATTGTGAAAGTAATACTACATATGTTACTATTAAAGATATGGCTGATGGCTATGAATTAGCAAATACATTAAACCAAACATTTTCAATACATTAAACCAAACATTTTCAATACCAAAAACAGAAGATACAGTTACACAAATTGAAAGAAAATCTTTTTTAACTATTGATGAAAGAAAAAAAGTTATACGTGAAAATTTAAATAAATTATGAACTGGCTTAAACAAATTTTTTGTAAACATAAAAATTGGGAATGGCAATGGGGTTTGCAAAATGAAAAAATAAAAGTATGTAAAGATTGTAATCATAAAGATTATGGTTTTCATAATAATAGATTTTATTATAAGTTTTAAATATTGTAATATGATAGAAAAAGATAAAATATATGTTGATAAACAAATAAATCATTTGGCAAATATAGCTAGAATACAGCAAGATGAAATTAAATTACTTAAAGTTAGTATGTTAGAATTAATTCATCGAATAGATAAATTAGAAAAAACTGTAAAATAACAATATTAAAAATAATGAAAACAGCAAAAATTAAAATAGAATCAATTAAAGCTTCTGATGGTTGGATGGAATTAGCTCATGAATTATTATGGGATAAATTTGAAAAAGAACATCCAGGCTTAGATGAAGATGAACTTTCTGATAAATTCTATACAGAAGTAGTACAAAAAAAATTCCAATATGGCGAATTTGCTAATATTGAAATTGAAGTAGATGAGAATTTTAATATTGTATGTGGTCATATTTTTTAATTATTAATTATGTCCGATATAGATTATTCATTAACTTCAACAAGGAAGATATATAAACTTTTAAAAAAGAATAATATAATTATAGATGGTTATAATCATCGATATTTATATTTTGAAAAAAAATTATCAATAGATTCATATGTATTAAAAGAATATACTGATACCGAAATTTTAGATTATGTTAAAAATAAAATATTAAATTTTAATATAAATAAAAGATTGCAAAACCAGGATGATATAAAGGAAGTAGAACAAAAAACATATTTGACAATTGATGAAAGAAAAAAAAATATACGAAAAAATTTGGAGAATAAATAAACTTTATATATCTTTGTACCTATAAATATTTCAAAATGGAAAAAATAGACTTAAATAATTAAATATATATAATAAAATAACAAAATATAAATTATGACAATGACAAATAGACATATGAGAATGCATCAACTACAGGGCAGTCGTCCAGCAGGAAGAAGCGGTGTGTCTAATTGGAAACAGTTATATAAAACATGATTAATTTCATATAAAATATAAAAAACCATAAGACACACCCGGAACCAAAAAAAGTTTCGGGTTTTTTGTTTTTATAAACGTTCTTTAAAATAAATGGTGGTATTAGCTCAATCGGTAGAGTGTCTGCTTGTGGCGCAGAAGGTAGTGGGATCGTAACCCACATATCACCCAACTTGTTCCACGTGGAACAATTAGTTCTTTAAAATATTGTCCAGTGGCGGAATTGATAAACGCGCCAGATTTTGGATCTGGTGTTCCGTGAGGAATTTGTAGGTTTGAACCCTACCTGGACAGCATTAAGTTTCATTGATTTATCAATGAAAAGTTCTTTGACGTATTGTGTGTTTTCTAGGTGTAATTCAGCCAGGTAGAATGCCACATTTGGGATGTGGATGTCGTGGGATCGTAGCCCGCCACCTAGACAAAAATATAAAATTAATTATGAAAAACATAAGCCCCCTTAGCTTAACGAACGGAGCACTCGGTTACGGCCCGAGAGGTTATGAGTTTAAATCTCATAGGGGGTTCAAAATGCCCTTATGATGTAATGGAGAAGCATATTAATTTCCTAAATTTTTTGTACAAGTTCGAATCTTGTTAAGGGTACAACGAAGTTGTCTTACTATGTAAGTACAATAAAAACACAAGCCCCATTATTCTCAACAGTCTTCTAAACAGTGTCGTTAAACGAGTAATTGGAAATGACATGCGAGTTCGAGTCTCGCATGGGGTTCTCTAAAAACACAAAAATGCCTTGGTAGCTTAATGGAAAAAGCACAAGTTTTCTAAACTTGCGACTGTGGATTCGAGTTCCACCCGAGGTACGAAGTATTAGACAACATAGAAATATTCACGGTATTTTTAACTAAGTACGATAAATTACCTAACCTACAGGGGGTTTGATATCGTTTGAGGTGTAGACCGAACTTAGGTTATCTAAATAGGTAATATGATTTCTGATGAAGAAGTTATATTATCCTTCACTTTAAAATATGGGGTGAAGGGGTATTAAAATCCTCACGGTTGTATAGTATTATGACAATTGGCATGACGATGAAATTCCGCAACATTCCACAAATGGTTTTGTTGATTTCCTTTAAAAAAAGTAGCAGTTTTGGGGCTGTAGCTCAGTTTGGCCGTAAGCGCCTGCCTTGCACGCAGGGTCGAAAACGTGGGTTCGAATCCCACCAGTTCCACAACTATAAACACAAAAGGAGGATAGGCAAATGTTGGTTAGTTGCGGGTATCTGCTAAATATCTGGTCTCACGATCCGAGGGTTCAATTCCCTTGTCCTCCGCAGTATATTTAAAGTGGTAATTTTAGACCTGTATGATTTTTATATATAATAAAAAATAATAGTTATTATGTATAATTGTAGCAAATGTAATAAAGAATTTAAAAATAAAGCTGGTAAATCTAATCACGAAAATTATTGTGATGGGTTTGGAACAAAAACAGATTTGGAAAAACAAAATAAAAAAATATTTATATGTCCAAAATGTAATTTTGAAATAAAATCATCTATAGAAAAACATGTAAATAGTTGTGATAGTAGAGGACCAAGACGTAGAAGATTAAATATAGGAAAAGGTCAAGGATGGAATAAAGGTAAAAAAATGAAAGACATTCTTTCACCAGATAAATATGAATCATATATAGAAGGTAGTCGTAAAGGAGGATTTACATCATCTGGATTAGGATCGACACCTGAAAAAGAAGAAATTAGATGTAAAAAAATCCGAAAAAAAATATTAGAAAGATATGATAATGGATGGGAAGTAAAATGTGGAAGAGCACCTAAATATGATTATACTAGCCCAATAGCAGGAATTATTAAAGTAGATGGTAGTTGGGAATTAGGCGTTGCTAAATATTTGGATAATATAAATGTAAAATGGGAACGTAATAAAAAAAGATTTAAATATATTAATTTAAAAGATAAAAAATCAACATATTGTCCCGATTTTTATATTCATGATTGGAATACATATTTAGAAGTTAAAGGATATCAAACAGATTTAGATGAATGTAAATGGTCACAATTTAAAGAACCATTACTTATATGGAAAAGAAAAGAATTAAAAGATTTAAAAATAATTTAAAAACACAAAGTCTTTTTGCTTGAAGATAAACAGTAATGTAAGAGTTAGAAATCTTGTAAAGCCAGGAAAAACTACATCATTATAGACTGATTCAGCAGTTGATGTTTATTGTAAAGATACATAAGTTACGGCAGGACCAATCCAAAAACGTAATGGTATTTCACTGAAAATGGACAAAAAGACTTTAATATTGCGACGTGGCAGAGTGGTCAATTGCACTTGGCTCATATCCAAGATCCTTCGGGTACCGCTGGTTCGAAACCAGTCGTCGCAACAAAAATGATTTAATGTTAATAGTTTACTATTTTTCATTTCAATCTTTACAAAGGGAAATACATGTAGAATCGCAATCTATGTGGAATTAAAGACGATAATAATTTTCCCTAATATTTAAATCATTTTTTAAAATTTTTGCAGGTGTCGCCTAGTGGTCGATGGCGCTGGACTTCCAATCCAGAAATGGCATTAATGCCTACAACGTGAGTTTGAATCTCACTACCTGCTCAAACGCGAATGTATATCAATTGGTAGATAGTCTGCTTGCCAAGCAGAAGGTTTGCGGGTTCAAGTCCCGTCATTCGCTCAAAAAATTAAAAAAAACAGACCGCTCAAATTTTATATATAATAAAAAAAGATATAAAATTATGAAATGGACAGAAGAAAGTATAAAAGAATTAATTCAATATATTACAAATGGTTATACTTATGATGAAATTGCTAATATATTTGAAACTACAAATCAATCAATTAGATCAAAGTGTTTTAGATTAGGAATAAAAAGTAGTGATTATAAAGAAACTAAAATATTTTTTTGTTTAAATTGCCAAACAGAAATTATAAGTGATAGAGACGAAAGAAAATTTTGTAGTAAAAGTTGTTCAGCATCTTTTAATAATAAAAAGAAAAAAAAGAAAATTAAAAATTGTGTATGTTGTGATAAAAATTTAGAAGGAAGACAAAAAAAATATTGTAGTGATAAATGTCAATGTGATTATGAATATAATGAATATATAAAAAGGTGGAAAAATGGTGAAGAAAATGGAATATCTGGAAGTGGATTATCTACATATATAAGAAAATATTTATTTAAAAAATATAATAGCAAATGTACTGAATGTGGATGGAATAAAATAAATCCTTATACAAATAAAATTCCTTTACAAGTTGAACATAAAGATGGAAATAGTAAAAATAATTTAGAAGAAAATTTAGATTTATTGTGTCCTAGTTGTCATTCATTAACAAAAACATTTGGATCTTTAAATAATGGAAATGGTAGAAGTGAAAGACAAAGATATAGAAATCAATTAAAGAAATTAACATATGAAAATTTAATACAAGAATATAATGCATCGTTCGCCTAGTTGATTATGGCACTGCGCTTCCACCGCAGAATAGGGTCGGTTTGAACCCGACACGATGCTCAATAAGAACACAATATACCTTAATATATTGTGTTCTTTATTTTGTATAATTCAATAATTTTTTGTATTTTTGTGTAAAATTAGAAATTATGACAAAATATAAAAATGGGAAAAGTGTAAGACATGTATCAGACGATTATTGTTATACAGAATATGATGCATATGATAGGGTAACATTTTATATAGTACATAAGAGTGGATATTGGTGTTTAAAATTTTACGATGAACCAAAAGAAGGACAAAAAGCAGATGTAGTTCCTTACAATGCAGTTCATAAATGGTGGGGAGATTATAATATAAAATAAATGCCCGAGTGATGGAACGCAGACATGCTGGCCTAAGAAACCAGTGCCGAAAGGTATGTGGGTTCAAGTCCCACCTTGGGTACAACAAAGTTACAATATAACAAATGAATGCCCTGGTGGCGGAATCGGCAGACGCACCAGTTTTAGGAACTGGCAGTTGAAATATACTATGTGGGTTCAAATCCCACTCAGGGTACAATGAAGTTATTTTACTATGTAATTGATTCTATATAAGTAAACATTTAAAAATAAATTTGTAATTAAGTTATTAATATAGTATCTTTGTATTATGAAATTAATATATTGTAAAAAATGTCATGATATATTTAGAATATATTCAGATGGATTTAGATTATGTAATTGTAAAGAAAGTGGTGGAAAATACGTAGATGAATCACAAGCTGTATATTTTGGTGATTATGCTATACCATTAGGTTTAGATAATTGGTCATTTGGAATGGCATTACGATTTCAACCATTTGAAGGTGATGGTAAAAAATTTAATGCATTTGTAATACCTAAAAAATGTAAAACATTTATAAAAGTTAATAAACCGGAATAATTATGGATATAAAGCAAAAATTAAAAGAATTCTTAACACAATATGGAAAAGTTATTTATATTAATTTCATTAGTAATGAATGTCAATTTCTAATAAAATTAAATACCCCAATATCTGATATGGATTTAAATGAATTCACTATTTTCTTAATGAAACTACAAGATAATATTTTAAGTGATTATCCTAAACGTAATAAGTTCGTAAATAAGGATGATTATTTAGAAATGATTTTATCAAAATAGTACTTTTAATATATATTGATGTTATGATAACATCAAAATGGAATATAAAGAAAAAAGTATTAGAAATAGTTTATACAAATGAAATAACTACAGATCAAATGAAAAATAGCTTTGAACAAATAGGTCATAGCCAATTACCACTTGATTTAAGAGCAATTATTTATATAAGAACATCAGAATATATTTTTGATTCTGAAAAGAAAAAATTAGTAAAAATATATATCGAAGGAATATTACAAAAATTTAATTCAATAAAAGTAGCATTAATTTTAGAAAATAATGATAAAATATTTGATACACCAATAGCTATGTTATATGCATTAACAATAGATAGATACGAATATAAAGTATTTAGTGATGTATTTTCAGCTATATTATGGTTACAAGATTTTAAAATAGATAACAATATTAAAATAAATAAATAATGATAAAACACACAAGGTTAAATGAATTAGTAGCTGATTTAAGAAATAAGATAGGATCAATGTATGGATATTTTTCTATATTAGAAAGATATGAAAAAATGGAAGAAGGAGAATTAAAAGAAAAATTTAGTAAAATTCTTAAAGATGCTAAAGAAAGTTCTATTAATTATTTACCAATAGTTAAAAATTTAATGGAACAATTTGAAAATTTTGATTTAGATAGAAGTAATAATAAATAAAATTCCATTCTCAAACTTTTATATATAAAAGTAAAATAGTTTGAGATATGAAAAAGAAGAAACATTATGTAGTTTATCAAATTACTAATAAAATTAATGATAATATTTATATCGGAGTTCATATTACTGAACGAATTAATGATAAATATATGGGTTCTGGTTCTAACATAAAAAAGGCAATTAAAGAATTTGGTATGGAAAATTTTGAAAAGATAGTTCTCTATAATTTTGATAACGAAATTGAAATGTTAAATAAAGAAAAAGAATTAGTAAATGAAGAATTCATTATAAGAGGTGATACATATAATATATCATTAGGTGGGTGGGGGTTAAATACCGAAAATTTAGTTACTGTAAAAGATAAAAACGGCAATACACAGATGATACATAAAACTGACCCAAGATATTTATCAGGTGAATTAGTTTATATATTTACGGGAATGGTTAATGTTAAAGATAAAGATAATAATAATTATCAAGTATCAGTAGATGACCCAAGATATTTATCAGGTGAATTAGTTTATATATTTACGGGAATGGTTAATGTTAAAGATAAAGAAGGTAATACGTTAAAAGTACCGATAAATGATCCAAGATATTTATCAAAAGAATTAGTAGGACATTCTAAAGGAATGGTAACAGTAAAAGATAAATATAATAATAATTATCAAGTATCAGTAGATGACCCAAGATATTTATCAGGTGAATTAGTTTATATAAACCAAGGAAAAAAACATAGTTTAGAATCAAGATTAAAAACAAGTAAATCATTGAAAGGAAAATATACTGGAAAAGAAAATAGTCAATTTGGTACTTGTTGGATTTATAATAAGAAATTAAAAGAAAATAAAAAAATTAAAAAAGAAGAATTAACTGACTGGGTGGAAAAAGGTTGGGGCAAAGGAAGAAAAATGAAAATTTAATATTTATTTTTAAAATTGAGAAACAGAGGGGTTATCGCTCTACGGAGAGGAAGTTCAGAACATCTTAGCTGAAGGCAGGAGATTAAAATCGTTAGTACTGCCGAGGATGCAACCCGAAAAAGCTTAGTGGGTGAGCTACACTATAATGGTAAGGTTGGGGCAAATAGACAAATGATAACACTTAAAACTTTAATTAGTTTTATTAACAGAATTCTGGCTACGCTCATTTCTCAAAAATAAAAAGACCAATTATTTATAATTGGTCTTTTTTGTTTTTATATATAATATTAAGTTATTTTTATGGTATTTTTTAAACTTCTAATTAAAAAAGATATAAAATAGTATATGAGAAAAATACAAAATTTTATTCCGCATAGTTTTTTTGTAACACAGGGATGTGGTGAAAGTAGACATACCCATACATCAGGAAGTTATTATTTAGCGTTAAGAGATGCAGGAATAGGAAATTTAAATATTATTGAATTTAATTCAATATTACCACCAGAAGCAACAGAAATAGAACAACCTACTAATTTGCATTTTGGTTCAATTATGAATTGTATTATGAGTAGATTTGACGGAAGAAAAGATGAAATGATTTCAGCAGGAATTGCATACGGTTGGTTGTACGATAAAAACGAAAATAATATCGGAGGAATTGTTGTTCAAAGAGGTGGATATTATGACGAAGAAACTTTACAAGAAACTTTACAAGAATCATTATCAGAACTTAAAAACAAATCTTTTTCACATTATACAATGGAAGGAGAAAATTATATTGTTCAATCAATGATACCAAATGAACAATATGGTACAGTATTAGTATCTATTTGTTTTACAGATTATTTAATTGAAAGTGAAGATCAATTAGAAGACGAAGATATTAATGAATATTTTGTTGAAAAATAATTTTATAATTCCATAAATTATTATTACCTTTATATTTAAAAAATGAATAAAAAATAATGATAAAAAGAAAAGAAGAATCCAAAACATATAATAGAATAATTAAAATAATGGGTGTTCCAAAATTCGCTAGAATTATGAAAACATCAGAAGATAGTGCAATATTTGCATTGGGTATGTTTTACGGTGGATTAATATTGGTTATTGTAGGGATTATAATAGGATGTTAATTACCACCAACACTTGCTTTAAAAAGTGGATTTTTAGTTTTAATTTTATTTGATGGTTTATATTTTAATACATTTGTATCTTTTTCAAGATATAAATAACCAATATCATTAGTTTGTTCGTAATCTATTTTTGCTTCTCTCAGTATTTTTAACATAAAATCATTTGTTAATTTTGTTGTTTTTTCTAACATTGGTTTTATAGTTTTCCACCACTTAACACTTAAGTTAGTGTGTTCATAATACTTGTCAAAAAAGTCTATAAAAAATTTTTTAATATCAGATTTACCATCCATTTTTTCAATTATATTAATTGAATCTTTAAGATTTTTAAATCCAAATAATTCTTCATTTAAATTATTTGTATATTCTTCGAACGATTTTATATATTCCATTATTAAGCAATATTTTTCTTTATATATTAATATTTTTTTTCAACTTTTTAAAAATATGTATTAAGTATATTCATATTTATTTATTTTAATATATAAAAATATAAAATAAATAAAGTCGTATTATGTTAAAATCATTTAATGGTTATTTAACCGATTTAATAGTAGAAAAGTTAAATAATGGAGAAACAGTATTACTATTCTCTAAAAGGTTCAGGGATCATTTAAAAATGCTAAAAGATAAGCATCCTATTGTAACTAAATTATTAGAATCAGAAAATAAATCTGATTTTAAAACAAAAATTACATATATTGATTTAGTTGATGAAGATAATGAGTTAATTTCTTTAACTGAACTTCCCAAACTTATTGATTTTTTTGTTAAAAATAAAAATATAAAAGAAGATGATATAACAGATAATATAATTAAAAATAATAATAAAAAGAATTCTATTGTATATAGAAAAAATAGAGTTAAATTAAAAGTAGGTAAATTAATAAATAAATTATTCCCGGATGAATTTAAACCAAATGGTATGCCTGGAAAAGATATAGAAACATTTGTAAATTTATTTAAATCATCAATAGATTTACTTAAAGCAAAATTCGAATTAGTAAGAGGATATGATATTACATATTATTATAACTCAAAACAATATACTTATGTTAATGGATCAGCATTACAAAATTCTTGTATGGCTAGTCAAAGGAGTGAAGATTATATAGACTTTTATGCAACAAATCCAAATAAAGTTTCATTATTAATATTATATGATGTAAAATATCCAACTTTAATAAAAGGGAGAGCATTAGTATGGAATTTAGATAAACCAAAAGGAAGAATATTTATGGATAGAATTTATACTCATTATGATAGTGATATATTATTATTTAAGGAATATGCTAAAATTAAAGGATGGTTATATAAAAAATTACAAATATCTGATTCCGATACACCTATAATTGATACATTAGAAGATAGAACAATAAGTAATATGATATTAACGGTTAATGATATGAAACCTTCTGAATCTTTAGATTATCCATATTTAGATACTTTAATTTATTATGATACAAGTTATAATGTTTTGTCTAATAATGCTAAAGAATTACCAGGAGATATATCTAAATATGTATTACAAGATACTAATGGTGGATTAGATATGTATAAAATATGGGTCAACTATTATAATAAATTTTTTGATGAAATAGATTTACAATGGTGTGAAATAGGATCCGATTATAGAATTAAAGCAGATTCTATATATTCAGATTATTATAAAGTTTGGATTGCTAAAGATTATGCTGAAATGAATTTACGTTGGTGTAGAGATGAAGAAGAATGGAGAATGGATGATGATTGTGTTTATTTAAAAAAATATAATAAATATATATCTAAAGAAAATATGTATAAATATGTTTATTCAGATTTTAGTAGAGAATATATTAAAAGAGATGATGCTATATATTCAGATAAATTAAACACATACATAGATAAAAATAATAATGATGTATCAGAAGAAAATATTTAAAATTAAAAAAGGGAAATCGATTGATTTCCCTTTTTTGTTCCACGTGGAACAAAATCATAATATTTTATTTCTTTCTATAATAATAGGTCTTTTTCTTTTGAAAGAAGTTTTATGATATCTTTGAATCACTATTGTTTTTTCTAATTCTAATATTTTATCCTTTTCTGTATTTGTACTGATTAATTCAAAATATTTTTTAAATATATTATCTATCTCTAAATACCCTTCTCTACTATTTCCTACAAAATCAGGAAGAATTTGATCTAAATCCGTATTAGTAATTCCTAACCCATCTGTTGCATCTGCTTTGATACAATCCATTAAAACTTTTGATTTATCACCAGATAATTCATTTTTTACAATCCATTCTGATAAATTATATACTTCAGTTTTCCATAATTTTTTAATAGGTTCATAATCAGATATTTCATCTCCACCTATAGTAAAAAAACCTAAATTTTCTTCTGTTAAATTTTCTGTCCCTAATACCATTCCTTTAGTTAAACTTGCTAAATGGTATAAATAAATCATTCTTATTCTTGCTTTAATATTACCAAGTCGAGTTTTATCTGCTAAATTATTACTCCAATCTATATTCAATACACCTTCATCAAAAGCATTAATTTCTGATAATTTTATAAATTCATCAGTTAAATTTCTATGTTTAAAATTTGTACAAAAATAATGACCAATAGCATCAGCTCTGTCAATTTCAGATTGTTTATTACTATCAATAGAAATACTTCTTCCGATAAGAGGTATTTTTATATAATCACAAATAGGCTTTGCAATTGATGCTACTAAAGCACTATCGATACCACCACTAATACCTAATACTAATGATTTAAGGTTATTATTTACTATATAATTTTCTAATTCATTACGAATTAAACCTAATGTTTTACCATAATCTTTAATTTCTTCTAACATAATTTTTATTTTTAAAAATATTTTTTACTAATAATTTCAAATACAAATATAAATATAATAATATAAGAAAACATATATAGCATATCTATAGTAATTTTACTCCAATTAGTTATTATGAATGTTTCATTCAGTAAACCTAATAGGAAATATAACAATATGAATATTATTATGAAAAATGCTATTTTTTTCTTTATTTCTTTTATCATTTTTTAATATCTAAAATATAAGTGATCCGTTGTTATCCCACTTACAATACAGTTTTCCGTCTTCTCTTAATATAAGATATTTAAGTGTTTCACTTACTTCTGTTTCAGTTGACATACAATCATCATCAACTATTGATGATATACCGTCTAATGAATAAACAATCGCACCGAATGGCAATCTATATAATGATTTACCATTATCTTTAATATATTGATTTAATGTTTTAAAACTTAATTCATTAAATGAATTTTCTTTAACCCATTGTCCTTCTTTTGTAGTTTCATCAGAACTATATAATTTTCTAAATGTTATTTGTGATGCACCTAATTCCTTAGTTCTTTGAAAATATTTTGGAATTAATACATTATCATATATTTTTGACATATTTAATGATAATCTAATATTAAAACCAAAAGATAAAATGCTTTTACAAAGATTATCTAATTTGAATTCAACGTGTGGTGGAGCACCCATTATATCTAAATTTCTTTCATCATTAAATAAATCCATTATGGATAAACTAATTGTAGTTACACCCATAAGTCGTAAAAATTCTAAATTTTTATCATTAAGTAATACACCTGAAGTTTGTAATTCGATTCTTGGTATGGGATTTCCTAATTCTTTTAATACTTTATCTACCAATGATAGAAATGTTTTATTTTGTAGTGCTTCACCTGTTCCAGTTAATATTATTGTATCAACATTATTAATTACAGCATAATTGATTCTTCTTTTTAAATCTTCTATATAAAAAGGAGATTTATGTGAATATACATAATCATTATCGTGCATTTTAGAAACACACATTTTACAATTATTAATACATTTTTTCGTTGGAACTACAATCGACAATGTTTGAATCTTCATATACTTAATGTTTTAATTCATCGCAAAGATATAAATAAATATTGAATTACACAAGTTATTTCATTCTTTGGTTTTTCTTTCAAAAAATATATAAAAAATAAAACAATAATAGGTTAAAATATTGTTAATGTTTTAGACCTTAATTTTCCACCATCTTCGGCTAAATCAAAATATAAATGACCATGATTTCTTCTATTATCAGCTAAAAAATCAATTGTTGTAGCTCCTTTATATAATTTATCACCTTTAGAATGTGTAACTTTGTATATCATTCCAAAGTTATTTAAGAATTTTTTCCATTTGTCTATATCATTCATCTTAATTGATTTAAATAATTTTTAAAATACAAATCTATATTAACTGCACCAACGGTATTCATTGTATGCAAAAGATATTTAGGCAATTCTTTATTATTATCTATACAATAATTCACTAACCATTTAGCACAAGAATATCCAGTTTTTTCTGTGAATTTATCATAATCTATTACTTTTAGTAAATGACTATTATAATGTTGATCAGCTAAATCGTGATCATAAGAATATAGATAACTTAATCCATTATCTAAAACATCATTAATAAATTCATCATAACTACGAACTATAACCCATTCTTTCTCAATATAAATAGGGTTAGGTATATAGTTAAATACATCTTTTGGGTATCTAATATCATCTAAAAAAACGTATCTTTTTATCATTTTTTATATCTTGGTTTATAAGATGGTATACTTTGTCTTGGATGAAATATTGATCTATAATGAAAATACCATTTATGATCACTTTTATCAATAATATAAATTATTAAATCATTATATTCACAATAATCAAAGAAACTTGACATAGGCACACTTGATACTCTTCCAATATATTCTATAGTGAATCTATATCCTAATGTACAGTACATTTCATTTACCCAAGCATATGTATAATTTTTAGCATCGTGTCTAATATAAATATCTTGACCTATTTTAAATAATTCTTCTTGTTCATCAACTGTCATATATATAGATTTTGACATTTGATAATCTTCAAGATAATCAGGTTTTTTATTTAATTGTTTATAATCAATCATTTTTTTTATATCTTGGTTTATAATCAGGAATTCGTTGATTTGGATGAAATACCGATTTATAATGGAAATAATACACATTATCTCTATCATTTTTAGCATAAATAATTAAATCATGGTCCATAACATCTTTATGTAATTTATATTTTTTACCTATAAATTTAAAAGAATCAACTATTTTATATATATAATATCCTTTATTTATCATAAAGTTCATATAATACGCCCAATAATTAGTAAATTCTTTACCATTAGGTCTTATATATATTTTTTCACCAACTTTAAACAATTTTTTTTGTTCATCAATTGATAAAGTCTTTACAGGTGACATTTCATATGGACAGATATCAGGCATTTAAACTGTTATATTACGGTTAACTTTTTCATAAGATAATTCAATTGGAGTTTCTCTTTCGAACACTTTAATAATAAGTTCGAGTTTTTGTTTTTCTTCCATAACTTTATTAACTGTTCCGATAAATGATTGAAAAGGACCATCAATAATTTTAACTTTTTCACCAACAATAAATTTATCAAGAATGACACTATCACTCATAGTTAATTCATCCATTTTACCTAAAATTCTATTTACTTCTGATTGACTTAAGGCTTGTGGATTATTATCACCTAAGAAACCAATAATATAATTAACTACTTTATTAAGTCCTTTTAATTCACCTATAATACTAGGATCAGCTTCAATAAGAATATAACCAGGATAATAATTTTTTTCTATTACATATTTTTTTCCTTTTCGTGTTTGTAACACTTTTTCAAGAGGAATAACAATTTGTTCAATTTTATCCATATATCCCCGTTCACGTAATTCAAATTCAAGCATTTCTTTAGCTTTTCTTTCTTTTCCGTTTACGGTTCTAATTACATACCATTTTGCATTCATATTTTTAATTTATTTATTTTTTTTCTTCTTAGATTTATTCTATTTTTTTCTAATACTTTATTCATATCTATTATCCAATGACCTTTGTTAATATGATGAAAAAGTTTATAGTGTATTAAATTGTTATTAATATCTGGATTTTTTTGAAGTTTTTTAATCACAGTTATTATTTCTTCATCTGAATATTTTGTTTCCATTTTATATATCCGTTTACTAAATCACCTTCACAAAATCAATTTGTTTTTTGAATTACCATAATTAAACCAAATCATTTTATTGTTTGTTTAAGTTTTTCTTCATCAAAATTTTCTATATCTTTTATAATTTCTTTTATTAATTTTACAAATTTAGTATCTTCTAACAAAAACCAGATTATAAATAAAGGTGATATACACCAATATACAATTGAACGAATTAACCAAAAAGGATAAATAAATATTTTTCCGGTTTTTGTCCAATCTGACCAATCTTCCATAATAAAATTAGTATAGAAGTAATTTAAAAAGTTTATTAATAATTTCATATTTTTACATTAATCTTAAAATCAAATATAATTCTCCATCTTCAACAAGTTCGATTTGAAATAATTTATTATTTTCCATTACTATTAAATCTGGGTTTTTATCTAACGTAACAGATACACTCTTTTTTAAATGTTCAATAAAACCATTGTACCAAATTATATCATACCAACTTTTATCATATATAAGAAATTTTAACATTTCCATATTACCATTATCATCTAATTTATATTCCTTTAAGTTTCCAATGGTTTCGTTATTATATTTAAGTTGGTTTTTCAATTGTTATATATTTAAAACGTTAAAAAGTTTGGTTCGTGTCGGGAAAGAATTTTGTGAAGAAGCTTGAAACTATCTTAACTTCTAATTCTTTCCCAGACTAAACACCATTGAAGTTTTTCATTTTTAAATCAATGGTAGAAGGGATTTCACCTTCCTTTTATTTACATCGTCTTTACGAACCGATGTAATTGGTTTCTTCTATATATTTAATATTATAAGCTGTTAATATTCTTAAAATTCTAAAATTTAATGATACAAAGATAATAAATATTAATATAAAAACCAAACATCTTGAAAATATAGTATTTTATATTTATCTAATCCTGGTTTTGCATTAATATCTCTAAATATTAATGATCTTGAAAATTCTAAAAAATTTTTTCTAAGTTCATTTATACTTTCATATCTTTCTCTTTCTGAATCAAATTGATATACACAATCATTCCGACCATCTTTAAATACTTTAAATGGCATTAAAAATCTAAATTTTGAATAACTAGTATAATTAGATTTTTCAAAACTAAAATCTTCTTTTGTATTTGTAAAAAATATTGAATACATATGTCTATGTACATTAGAATGTATTTGAAGTAAAGTAAACGCCACTTTATTATCTTCAAGTAATTTAACTTTTATTGCTATTTTTAAAGGAGATTTTATCATAATTATTTAATATACAAACCAATTATCATTAAAATATAATATTCTACTATTTGAATTATCTCTATTTTTAAAATGAAATCCAGTAGCGAAATTCATTATTGCTTTACTAAATCTTTTCATTGTATTATATCGTTCTGTTTCTGAATTGAATTTATATCTACATTTTCCAGGATTTTTATCTGTTACCTCTTTAGGCATAATATACACCCAACTTGTAAATTTACATTCATTATCAGATTTTTGAAACATGTAATCAGTTTCCCTATCCATCATAAATACACTCATTTCATATTTTACTATTATTGGATGAATTCTAACAAATTGAATTTCTACTTCTTTTTCACCAATTAATCTGACTTTAATATTTAATTTTAAATTATTTTCCATTTCAAATTAGTAATTATTATTTTAATAAACAAACCAAAATTCATTATGATATACAATTTTATTTTTAAATAAATTACGACCTTTTATTTTATCATAAAATATTTTAGATTTAGAAAACCCTAAAAACATTTCACTTAATCTTTTTAAACTATCATATTTATCTTTTTCATTACGAAAACTAAAATAACATTCATGTTTATGTCCCTTATAAATATAATCGGGTATTACAAATTTAGTTTTAGAATATTGAAAATTATAAGTATTTTTTACTAATGTGTATCCCCATTTATCTATATGAAGTATATTTGGTTCGCACATATACACTGCATCACATATATGTAAAAGTGTAAATTTTATTGTTTTATCACCTATAAAAGTAACAGTAAGAACTATTTTTAAATCTCTATTATTCTTTATATTGTTTAAATTCATATTTACTAATATATAAACCAAAATTCGTCTTTAAAGACAATATATGGTTCTTCTTTTTTTTGTCCTGTATTATAAAATACTTTTGATTTTGAATATTCCATTAAAGTTTCTCTTATTTTATTAAGATTATTATATCGTTCTATTTCACTATCATATATATATTCACACCAATTTTTTGTTTCTGGTTTTTTAGGATCAATTGGAATAGTAAACCAACCTGGTGTTAAATTACAATAATTAGATTTTAATATTGAAAAATTAATAGTTTTATGTTCTGCTAAAATAACAGCATCAAAATATTTAATTTTTTCATGTACATTACTAACCTCTATTCTAACTTTTGTTTTTCCAATTAACCATACTTTTAATATTAATTTAGCGTAATTATCAATCATTACATAAGTGTTTAATTTTCAAGACCTTATAAAAAAGGATTAAAATTATGATATTATTATTTACAAATTTACTTATTTTTTTTTATTTTTCAAAATTAATATATAATTATTATGAAAACTTTAAAACCATTTGATAATTTTAATTATGAATTATTAACAGAAGAATCTAAATTTAAAGATAAATTAAAATTCTTATTTGGTAATGTAGGTAATAAAATAAAAGATTTAATTAATAAAGATGAAGTTGAATTAGGTGAATTTGCAAATAGAGCTAAAAATTTAAATTATTCAGATTTTGTAGAATTCATTATGCGAATTGCACCAAAAGGTAAAGGTATAAAAAATAAAGAACAAATTAGTAAATTTTTAAAACAAATAACAAAATATTTACAAATTCCTTTTTTTGCTACTTCTTTATTTTTAATATTTTATAAATATATTCCTAATATTGGTGAATATATGAATGAATTATTATCACACGATTTAACAAAAAATAGAATTTTTGCTAGTTATGCTGCAATGTTATATATTTATTTCGGTTCTAATATTATATCTGATATATTAAGTAAAAACAAAAATAAAGGTAAAACAGATATTCAAATAAAAGTTGAAAAAGATAGAAATTTATATAAAATAGTTTTTAATTTCTATTATGCGATTGGTGTTAAAAATAAATATAGAATATTATATAATGCTTTTGTTAGAAAATTACAAGAATATGAACAAGAAGAAGGATTTGAAATAAAATATGGATTTCAAGTAAAATGGAATAATGAACAAGGAGAAAAAATGAGTAGAATTTATCCAAGTAATCAACATCTAATATATGTGAATTTTTATCCACTAGAATTTGTTAATATATTAAAAGATTTTAGTGAAAGGAAAGAATATAAATTTAAACAATTTACCCAAAATGATACATCACATACTTTATATATTCAAGAATTAACAGACGATGATATTTTATATTTAGCTGATCAAATTAAAAATATGGTTGTTAGAGCACACCCAATAGATGAAGATATTTATATTTAATCTTGGTAGTGATGATATACTCAATAGTTGAAGATATTTCATCTTCTAGATTCTAATAACATTCTTCTTATTAATTCGTCAACATCGGTATTTTTTAAATCAATATCATCTAAAATAAATGCATCTTCTAATACATCACGAATAATATTGATATTAATACTTCTTTTTCTACGAACTGGTTTTTTAATTATAGGTACATTTAGATTATCAAATTTGTCATCATTAGCTTTATCATCTGACATTTTATATTTTTTCGAAGATGTTGGTTTTAACCCCTGTTCTTTTTTATCTATTTCACTTTTAATAATGTCAAAAGCAGATTCTATTCCAGCATCATTTAAAGTATAATTAAATTCATAATTAATTCCATAAACAGGTGATATATCTATACTCATTACATCACTTTTTCGTGTAACAACTACTTTCAAATCGTCTTCTTTATTTGTATTTAATGTTATTTTTTCACCACTTTCATATTTGAGAACAAAATACTTAGATATTTTAGGTATTAATTCTTTTTGTATTTTTTTATATAATTTATTTAATAATATAAAATGTGATGGGTATGGCAAATCTTTATTATCTCCTACTGATTCAAATTCAAATAATTTATATATTTTTTTATCTTTCATAATTAAACTTTATTGTTTTATATTATTTTTCTTTTTTCCATAAATAGTGTTCACCATGTTGTTTATCGAATTTATATTTAGTTAATTTAGTTATTAATTCTATTATATCTTTAATCTGGATTAATTGTTTTAAAGAATCTACTATTTTACCTTTATCTATGACTGAATGAGGTTTAATTCTAATTCCCATATAATCAATAGACTCAGGAATTTTAGCATATATTCCACTTACAATTTTTTTAATTATATTTTGTTTCATTTTTTCAATTTGAAAATCTGCTAATAACAATACCTTGAAAGAAGTTCTATTATTTTTCAATATATCACCTTTAAAATCAACTACACTATAAACATTATATTTAGCATCTTCACTTTTAATAAATTCTTCTTTAGTATCATAATAATCTGCTATAATATCCATATCATCATCAGAATGTCCGATATCGTTAAATAGTGTTTCTACTGTAACTTCACTAAAATCTACATTCTCGTTTAAAAAATTATCATATCTAATAACTTTTTTTTCTGTTAAAGATTCTGTTTCTATTGTTGCTAACCTATCTTCTATCATGTTGTTTAATATTTTTTTAACAAAATTATCATAATCATTTTTATTATCATTATCTTCAAAATATCTTCTCCCTGCATATGATATATCTTTTAATAAATGACTAAATGCTTTTTTAGTTCTGAAATACTTCTTTAAATCAGTTATTGTTACTCCTTCATCTAAATATTTATCTATTAGATAACTAACCCATTTAGTTACATCATCTTTTGCTTTACGTTCTATTTCTCTAGTTAAAGGCATAAAAATTATTTATATTTTAATGTATATATAAAAAAATAAAAACATTTTTTTTCATAAGTTATACATTATATTAAATGCTACTTTCGGTGCATTTGTATTTTATATATAAAAACAAAAAACGAATTATGATTTTAGATAAAACAATAGATATAAAAATGTCATATAGAAATATATCATATTATAAAGATAAGGGTTATAATGTGGATTTACATAATATAATAAAAGTTAAAATAGATGATTTGCCTAGAAATAGTAGAGCTTTAATTAATATTAAATGTTTAAATTGTAATGATGAAAAACAATTAACATATAATAAATATATGGACAATTATGAAAGATATGGTTTTTATACTTGCCATAAATGTTCAACAATAAAAAAGAAAAAAACATTTAATATTAATTATGGTGTTGATAATCCTATGAAAGTAGAATCAATAAAAGAAAAGGGGAAAAAAACTAAATTCGAAAAATATGGTGATGAAAATTATAATAATATGCCTAAATATATAAATACATGTAATGAAGTATATGGTACAGATTATGCATTATCATCAAATATAATAAGAGAAAAAATAAATAACACTATTAAAAATAAGTATGGTGTTAATCATATATCAGAATTAGATTATTTTAAAAATAAAATTCAAAAAAGTAATTCAATTACTAAATTTAATAACTCTATAAAAATTTATAAAGAAAAACATAATTTAATCATTATCGATAAGATTGATGATAAGTATAAATTAAAATGTGATAAATGTAATCAATATTATTTAATTAATTCAAATTTATTACAATTAAGAATTTTATACGATAATGAATTGTGTTTAAATTGTAATCCTATTGGGTTTATGAATATATCACAAATAGAAAAACAATTATTAAATTTTATAAAAGAAAACTATAAAGACGAAATTGTCGAAAATAGTAAAAAAATAATAAAACCATATGAATTAGATATTTATCTACCTGATTTAAAGTTAGCATTCGAATTTAATGGATTATATTGGCATAATGAATTAAATAAAGATAAAAATTATCATAAAAATAAATCTGATTTATGTGAAGAAAAAGGAATTCAATTAATTCATATTTATGAAGATGATTGGGAATTTAAAAAAGATATAGTCAAATCAATGATTTTAAATAAATTCAAAAAATCATCAAATAGAATATTTGCAAGAAAAACTGAAATAAGAGAGATAACTGATAATAAATTAGTTAAAAATTTCTTAAATAAAAATCATATTCAAGGCTTTGTAGGATCATCAATTAAGTTAGGATTATTTTTTGAAAATGAATTAGTTAGTTTAATGACTTTTGGTAAATTAAGAAAAATGATGAATTTAAAATCAACAGATAATAAATTTGAACTTATAAGATTTTGTAATAAATTAAATACTAATGTTATTGGTGGAGCTTCAAAATTATTTAAACATTTTATTAAAGAATATAATCCAGAATATATATCAAGTTATGCAGATAGAAGTTATTCTAACGGAAATTTGTATAAAAAATTAGGATTTAATATAGATAGTTTAACACCACCTAATCATTATTATATAGTTGATAATATCAGAAAACATAGATTTAATTTTAGAAAAAGTAATTTAATAAAACAAGGATTTGATAAAAATAAAACAAGTAAAGAAATTATGTTAGAACGTAAAATTTATCGTATTTATAATTCTGGAAATTATAAATTTATTTTTAAAACATTTTTTTAAAAATATAATACATAATATATATTAAATAATTTTTATTTATGGACGATAGACAAAAAAAACAAAGAATTAACGAATTAAAAATTCTAATAGATAATAAGAAAAAGGAACACGACTATGCAAAAGCTATGCAATTAGCCTTGAAGTTAACACTTAACGGAACTTATGGTGCATTTGCTAATAAGTATTTTGTGTGTTCTAATGCTGATATTGCTAATTCAATTACAGCTCATGGAAGAGATGTAAATCAATTTATGATGGAAAGAATTGAATTATATTTTTATAATAATTGGCATAATGATATTAAAAAACACGATATGTTAGGTGTAGAATATATCGGTAAAATGGATGAAAAATTTGTATGTCTTTCTATGGATTTCAAAATTATAGGTTGGAAACATGATACATTAAACGATTTATTTAAACATAAAGAAATTAGTTTAGACGATTTAGAAGTATATGAATTTGAACACGATGATATTCAAATAATGTATCAATATAATATCTGGGATTTTAAAAATGTTAATCCTTTAGATGAAAACCCTATTTGGACAACTTTAGAAGGTAGACAAAAATATACTGGTGAAAATCAAATAGTTATATATGGTGATACTGATAGTGTCGATAAAAATTCTACTATATATACTATTAATGGTAATTCAACAATTGAAGAATTATATAATAAAAATATTAAAAATGGTTCTAATGGCATAACATTGAAAGGACATGAATCTGTTAAATGTAATGATAATATATTAAATTATTGTGAAGAAAAAGGTTTATATTATGCACCAGTTAAACGAATTATAAGACATAAAGTAACTAAATCTAAATGGAAATTAAAAACAAAAACAGGTAAAGAAATAATAGTAACTAATGATCACTCTATGATTGTATTTAGAAATGGTGAAAAAATAGAAGTAAAACCATCTGAAGTATTAAAAACTGATAAAATTTTAATAATCAGAAAAAAATAATTTCAATTTCTTTAATATATAATATGTGACTAAAACTAAAATATTTATAAATAAATCATTAAAAATTCACGGTGATAGATACAATTATTGTCTAGTTAATTATATTAATAATCGAACCAAAATTAAAATAATATGTAAAGAACACGGTATATTTGAACAAATTCCAGCAAAGCATTTATCGGGTAGAGGTTGTCAAATATGTGGAGGAAGTAAAGTAAAAACAACAGAAGAATTTATAAAAGAATCTAAAAAAATTCATAATGATAAATATGATTATTCTTTACTTAAATATATTAATGCAAAAACAAAAGTTAAAATCATTTGCTCAATTCATGGTGAATTTAAACAAACTCCAGATAATCATATTAATGAAAAATGTGGTTGCCCAAAATGTGCTAACAGATATAATGAACATATTTTTATAGAAAAATCTAATAAAATACATAATAATATTTATGATTATTCATTAGTAAAATATGAAGGTAGTACAGTTAAAATTAAAATAATTTGTCCAAAACACGGTGAATTTGAACAACGACCAACACAACATATATTAGGTCAAGGTTGTCCAAAATGTAAATATGAAAAATTTTGTGATAATAAAAAATCTTTCATAGAAAAATCTAATAAAATACATAATAATATTTATGATTATTCATTAGTTAATTATATTAATAGTTATACCAAAGTTAAAATTATATGTAAAAAACATGGTATATTTAAACAAAACCCAAAAGATCATATTAATTCCAAACAAGGTTGTCCTTATTGTAAAAGTTCAAAAGGAGAAAAACAAATTATGTTATTTTTAGAAAATAATAATATTAATTTTAAATATCAAAAGACGTTTGAATATTGCATAAACAAATTGCCTCTATATTTTGATTTTTACTTACCTGAATATAATTTGTGTATAGAATATAATGGAAAACAACACTATGAACCAATAGATTACTTTGGTGGTGAAAAAACATTAAAATATATTCAAAATTTAATTAAACAAACTTACTGTAATAATAATTATATAAATTACATAATTATTAGATATGATGATAATTTAATTGAAAAAATGAATAATATTATATAAAAATGAATAAGATAGACGATATAGAATATATTTTTGATGATGTGGAATCATGTGAAATGATTGGTGAATTTGAAGAAGAATACGTATATGATATAGAAGTAAATGATGATACACATACATTTATAGCAAATGATATTTTAGTACATAATAGTCTATATGTTTCTATGACACCATTAATGAAATCTGTTGGGTTTAACCCTAATGAAAATGATACATTAACTAAAAATTTTATAATTCACGTTGATCATATTTTTATTAAACCTCTTTTTGATAAATTTTTAGATGATTATGCTGCACAATATCATGTTCATAATTTACACGATTTTGAATTAGAAACAATTAGTAAGTCTGCTCTATTTTTAAAAAAGAAGCATTACCTAAATAATATAGTTTGGGAAGATGGTGTTAATTATGAATCATTATCATATTTTTATCCAAAGGGAATAGAAATTATTAGATCATCTACTCCACCATTTGTAAGAAAAAATATTTATAGAGTTATAAATTATTTATTTTCTAATCCAGGTAATTTAAACATTTATGAAGTATTAAAAATTGTTAAACAACTTAAAAAGGAATTTGAATTAACAGATATAGAAGATATCAGTATGACTACTAGCTGTACAAATTATAATATAAAAGTTTTAGATGATACAATGGGTGTAAATACAGTAAAAGGTGCTCATTATGGTGTTAAAGCTGCATGTTTCCATAATTATCTATTGAATAAGAATAGTGAATTTAAAACTAAATATGATATGATTAAATCTGGTAGAATTAAATATTATTATTGTAAACATCCTATTAATGAAGTATTCGGATATTTAAGAAGTTTTCATCCAATAGAAATAGTTGAAAAGGAAAAGGTTAAAATTGATATAGATGAACAATTTGATAAAACCATTTTAAGTATAGTAAATAAATTCATTGAACCACTTGGATTGCCACCAATTAATAAAAGATTATCAATATTAAGTTCGATATTTAACTTTTAATATGAAAGGTAAAGATTTATATAATATACTAATAAAATTAAGTATAGGGAATCGTATAAAAATTAGATATTTTTTATATGATGAAAAAGATTATACCGATATTGTGGGTGATATTAACGATATGATGCTGAATGATTTAATTCCAGATATTGAATTAAAAAATTTTTATTTTGTTAATGATAAACAACCTACAGATTTAACAGTTTATTATTTATATGATACAAACATATATACTATTAAACTTCCAATTAGCTTACATTTGAATACTTATGATCAATATTATAAAGTTTGTAAAATTCCATATAATAGAATAATTCATGTAATTCCAAATTATGATAGGGTAGAAAAAATAAAGAAATTAAAAAAAGGGATTTAAAATCCCCTTTTTCTATGCTTGTAATTCAAATAATTCTTTTTCTATTTTAGAAATCTTTAAAATTAATTCATCCTTTTTAATTATTTCGTTATCAACTACATCTTTTGGTGCTTTTTCCATAAAATTTACATTGCTTAATTTACCTTCTGTAGATTTTAATGATTTTTTAGAACCATCTAATTCAGCCGATAATTGATTAATTTTTTGTTTTTTAATATTATCAACATTATTATCTAAGTTAGATATATTAGTATCTGTAGATAAATTGTGTTTAGTTAAACGATCTAATGTATCTATTTTACCAATAATCTCCATTGTATCAAATGGAGATGTACCACTTGCTTTACCAGTTAATAATAATCTTAAAACTGATGCTAATTCATTAGTATTGATATTGTTGTTAATAGTATAATTATTAAAAATATTTTGAATATCATTAGCAAACCAATCATTTAAATTACTCAATTTATTAACAAAATCTTTAACAATTTTATCTGAATTATATTTCCATTTTTTTAATGATTTTTTATCAAAATCAATTGGTTTATCAAAAATAAATTTAACTTCATCATAAAGATTCTTAATAAAATCAACCTTACCTTTATACTTATCAACTACTTTAAAAATGAAATCGTCATCTTTATAAATTCCTCTTTTTTCTAAATCAGATTTAAAATAATCAACTAATAGTTCAGTATCAGTTTTTTTCAAATATTGTGCATTAAACCAATTTGCTTTTGTTGGATTAAATCTAGCACCACCTTTATTAACTCTTTCTAAAGAAAAATCTTGAATTAATTCATCTAATGAATAAACTTCTTTTTCTGTTCCTGGATTCCAACCCAAAAATACAAGAAAATTTAAAACTGCTTTAGGTAAATATCCTTCACCTCTATATCCTTTTGAATTTTTACTTTCATCACCACTTGGATCAATCCATTCCAAAGGAAATACAGGAAATCCTAATAAATCACCATCTCTTTTACTTAATTTACCATTTCCTTCTGGTTTAAGAATTAAAGGTAAATGTGCAAATAATGGAGGAACCCAATCAAAGCATTCGTATAAATAAACGTGTAATGGTGCAGATGGCAACCATTCTTCACCCCTAATTACATGCGAAATTTTCATTAAATGATCATCAACAATATTTGCTAAATGATATGTTGGTAATTGATCAATACATTTCCAAATAACTTTATCATCAAGTGTATCAGATTCAACTTTAACAACACCTCTAATAATATCATTAACTACTATTGTAGTTGGTTGATCAGGATATTTAATTCTAATAGTCCAATTATTAGATGTTTCAGTTAAATGTTTAACTTCTTCTTGTGATAATGTTAATGAATTCTTTAATGATTTTCTACTATTATAATCATATGAAAAATGACTATCTATTTTTCTTGCTTGATCTAAATCATCTGAACTATCAAATGCATAATATGCTAAACCTTTATTAATTAACATTAAAGCATAATCTTTATAGATATTTTTACGTTCGGATTGTTTATACGGACCATACGAACCACCTACATTTGGACCTTCATCAAAATCTAATCCTAACCATTTAAAAGATTCAATAATATATTCTTCTGCACCTGGTACAAATCGTTTACTATCAGTATCTTCTATTCTTAAAATAAATTTACCACCATGCTTTTTAGCAAATAAGTAATTATAAAGTGCTGTTCTAACACCTCCAATATGATTTGGTCCCGTAGGGCTTGGTGCGTATCTCGTTCTTACTGAATTACTTACATCGTCATTTTTTAAAATTGATTGATTATTAATCATAAATGTTTAATTTAGTTATTAAATGAATTATTAAATCAGATACAAATATACAACTATTTATTTAATTTGCAAATAAAAAATTATTTTTTAACATTTTTGTTCCAACACTTTATGGATATATTATTTTTATATATACTATGAAAATAATAATATTATATGAAATATTACATTTATACATTATCTGATCCTATATTAAAGGAAGTAAAATATATAGGAAAAACCAAAAATTTAAAGGATAGATTATCTAGACATATGCAACCATCTAATTTAAAAAGATTATGGAATCCAAAAAATAAATGGTTAAAATATTTGAAAAACAATAATCTTATGCCTATTATGGAATTCCTTGATCAAGGAGATGAAGATAACATTGATGATTTAGAAATATATTGGATTTCCCAATTTAAACAATGGGGATTTAATTTAAAAAATTCAACTATTGGTGGTCAGAATCCTACACCAAAAAATACTAAATTGAAAAATAATCATATTATTAATTTAAAGAAAAATCATCCTAATAAAAAAGTAGTTTGTCAATATACTAAGGATAATAAATTTGTAAAAGAATATAATTCTATAGTGGAAGCTGAATTACAAACCAATCTAACACATATTAGTTGTTGTTGTAAAGGTAGAAGAAAAAGTGTAGGTGATTATTATTTTAGATATAAAAATAATTATTTTCCATATGTGGAAAAAAATGATTACTGGACTGGTATTAAACATAAAGAAGAAAGTAAAATTAAAATGAAAATGAATCATCCTTTAAGAAAAATTGTATATCAATATTGTATAGAGACCGATGAATTAATAGATAAATTTAATTCTTTACATGAAGCAGCCGAAAAAACAGGATTTCAAAGAAGACATATATCTACTTGTTGTAAAAATAAAGATAAAAAAACAAGAGTTAATAAATACTATTTCAGATTTGAAGATGATTATTTCCCTTATAAGGATATTATAATTGATTAATATAATCTTCTACTATTTGTTTCAGGGGTTCAGGGGTTCTGAGTTATTATCACTAGATTCATTTTCATCAAGTTTTTTAATCATATCAGCTAATCCTGGACTTAAATCTTCTAATTTAAATGTTCCTCTTTTATAAGCTTTGTATAAAAAAGACACACGTATTTCTAATCTTTTTTTAAGATCAGAATAGTCTTTCATATTTTTAGCTTTTTTTGGCATTGTTAAAAAAATTAATTTTTATACAAAAATACATAAATTTATTTAATATGAAAATAAAATATTAACTATTTTTAATCATTTCCAAATATTTCTCTTAAATAATCTTCTCCTTCGTGTTCAGCATACCATTGTGCTGCTTCTCGTTCATCTATATAATAAGATATCATCTGCCATATATCTTCAGTAATTTCACTAGTTCTACCATAAATATCTTCAATTAGTTCTCTTGCTGTATAATTTGAATACATATTTTCTACATATTCAGTTACAAAATCTTCTCTTATACCTAATTCATCTGATAAATCAAATATTTCATCATCATCTAAATCATCTAACTTTTCCCATACATCACCATAACCAGAATCAGAATTATCTTCATCATCAGCATCAAGTTCATTATATTTACCAAACTTAATTTCTCTAGCTACTTTATCTTCGTCACAATTTTCTTTAATATAATCTTTAATATTACCAACGTCCATAACGTGTTTAAAATCATCTAAATAATAACTTATTTCATTCTCAATATGTTCTGAAACATAACTATCATCATCTACAAATTGCCAAATTTGTTCTCCAAAATAATTTTTAGCATATTCTTCAAAATCTTCTAATATCAAATCAACATACATTTCAACAAGTTCTTCATATGAAAGATTAGATGAAGGTTCATAACCACCAGAAGTACTTTCTAGATGATATACAGTATCATTACTATTAAAAAAATCTCTATTATTAGTTAAAATTTCATCATCAGGATTATAGTATTTTAATGTATCTAAATAAGGATATTTATCATTATTGACAAATTCAGAAACAACTAATTCTCTTTCCATATCAGTACTATCCATAGGATCAAAAATATTTGTATTTTCATTTGAATTTTGTATTGATTTATATAACCAATTTTGTGTTTTAGCATAATCTTTAAACATTTCTGCTTGATATTGATATGTTGTATAAATTCTATCCATAAATTTTCTTCCTTCTGGTTTATCCAAAGTCCAAATTAATGATCTAGATGATATTAAATCGGGATTATTTTTATCTTTCATTATTAATAAGGAAACTTTATCAGGATTATTTACATAAAAATTTAAATAACTTTGAGCATTTGTATTATTCATACATGATTGTTGTAATGTTCCTCTATAATCAGGATTACTAACATAACTATTATGAGATGATAAATACCAATATTCTAAATCATCACCACTTACTAATTCAAAAGTTCCTGGTTCTCTAAGTGATTTAAATTGATTTACGAATTGTTCTAATTCTTGTGATTTAGAAATTATACCGTTTAATTTAAATGTTTTTTTTTCTTCGTCTGTTAAATTAATCGTTTTATACTCATTATTAAATATATCATTAATAAATTTATTAATTTTCATTGAAACTCTATATTTTGTATACATATCAGATCTGTCTTTAATATAATTATATGAACTTGTTGTATTTAAAGATAAATCAACATCTTTTTTTTTAATATCTTTATCCGTTGCTATAATATCAATTATTTTAGGTATAGATATAAATGTAATTTTATCTATTGAATTTTCATCGATATCAATATATGATTTTTTAACTTTAAAAGATGTTGTTTCATTATCTAATAATCTTTTAGCAATAGGATTATTAATTGACTTTAATATACTTCTAAATCTTGAAGAAAAATATAAATATATTTCACCGGTTTTTACTTGTTCTAATAATCTATTAAACATATATAAATCAAAATTGTTTACCATTTTTATATTTTTTTTATAGTATATATAAAAAATATAATCTTTTTTTTTGATTTTAAAATATTTAAATATGAACTAAAATATGTATAGTTCATATATTATTATTTATCCATTGGTTTTATTTGATTTAGTTTATTTAAACCAAAAAAATAATCAACAATTCTAGCTTTAACAACACCCATAGTTTGTGAATTTATAGATGATCCACTTGTACGTTGAAGAAGTGCAGTAAGCCAAATAATATCACCTCTTTTAATATTTTTAATTAATATCGATGTATCTAATGTGAAATTTTCTTCAATTTTTTTAATTTCATCTTGTGATGCAATTCCAGTAATTTGTATAATATCAATACCACCTTCTATTTTTTTAAAATTACCATCTTCCATTTGTGCTAAAACTAACATATCATCTGATAATGGTTCATATTCTTTATTTTTATCAAATTTTTTTTCTTTTTTAGCTTGAAAATCACTAAACTTTTTTGTTATATCTGTCATAATTAATATTATTATATTTTTAATTGTATTTAACCATCTATTAGTTTTTTTGAATATCTATATTCAGAATCAAAATTATTCTTCAAAATATTATCTAATTCGTCATATGTATATTTTTCACTAAATTTTTGAAGTATGTACGAAGTAGTATAATCATTTTGTAAAAATTGTAGTATTTCATCTACAATCCAATTTCTATCATCCCAAGTACTACCAGGATTATATTTTGTAGGAATATCACCTGTATATTCTTTTTTATCTTTTTCCATTTGCTTTTTTAAAAAAGAAACAACTTCATTTTCAGATATATTTTCAAATAATTCATTAAATCTTTTTATTTTCATTTATTTTTAATTTTTTTATAATTAACTTATTTTTCAATGAGTTTTATATTTTATATATAAAAATAAAAATATTATAATGATTATAAGTTTCAGTGAATTTTTAAAAGAAAATTTTCTTACCCCAGAACAATTAGATAATTTATATAAAGGTAATGATAATGCTGATATGTATAATTATGATAATGTTCCTAAAAAACCAAATAAACCTATAAAACAAAATACTAATACCGCAATTTATACATTAGATATGTTAAAAAGTCGTAGAAGAATGATTGATATGTATCCGGATTATTATAATTTCATAGATAAAATAATTAAATTAATGAATATAAATGGTTGGGATAAAATTAGTGTACCAAATCATATTGATAAAAAATTATCAAAAGTAAACGGAATTAGCAATTTACCTGAGTTACGTAGATTTAGATTTTTACAAGGATTAAAAAAAGCATCATTAAAAGGGATTATTAAAGTATAATTCAATCATGAACTATACAATATTTTTTCATTATTTAAAAGGATTTATTTTTTTCATAACAGTAAAGTTTTGTTGTTCAATATATTTTCTATATAATTTTTCTACCTTTTCTATCACATCTTCTTTTTTAAATTCGTCCATATGATAAATAATATCTCCATTAATAGTAACTTTTAATTCTTCATCTTTAAAATTAATTAATAAAATATCTTTATTAGTCATATTTAATCTTAAATCAATTTCATCACCCATTGAACCTACAATTCTATGTGGTCTAATATATCTTTCTTTTCTTTTTCTATAAAGAAAAGATAATTCATTTTCTAATTTTTTAATAAAATCATTATCCATATTATCAATGTCGTATTGAATTTTTAAATCATATTTTTCAAACATAAATTCTTTAAAATTCATTTCTATTATTGTATAATTTTATAAGATCTTTATGATTATTTCTAAATCTTTCATATAATCTAATATCAGAATATCTTTTATTATTAAATTCATTAAAATATTTTTGTATATCATTATAACTTTCATCTAAATCACTATAAGTCTTAATATTTTTTATTTTATTGTATATTCTTTCATATTTATCATCTATATTAAATATAAATGATTCGGTAACTTTATCATCTTCAATTTTTTTCCCTGGAATTTTAGTAGCAGCAATTGCTTCTCTTACGGTAAATCCATTATTAAATGAATTTTTTAATGAATCATAATACATTTCAACGAATTCATCAGCTTGATCAATAGTATTTTTAAATGTTTTTATTTCAGTTTTAACATCATCTAAAAACTTTTCAAATTTATCATCAGATTTATTTTCATTAATGAAATCTATGAAATTAATTTTCATTCTAAATATAATATTTTTTTACTATATATAAAATAAAAAAGGGAAACTTTTTAATTCCCCTTTTTTCATTTTATTTTAATATCGGAATATCCTATATATTTTAGAAATTCTTTTGATGGTTTTACTTTATGTTCAAACACATAATGTTTTGCAAAATCATCTGGCCAAACCCAAGTATCAGTTTCAAATTCAATTCCACTTAATCTTTCACTAGTTAATTTACTTATAGTCCAACTTTTGACTTCATTTATAATAGCATTTCTTTCTTTTATTTTGATTAATATATAAATAGCAGATGCTTCTTTTTCCGTTAATATATTAGGCATAGGCATAGGATATTGTGGTGTAGTTTGTGAATACCAATATCCTTCTATTTGTTTATCCATAATTTAAGTTTCAATTTCATCTATATATTTAATTACCTTAATCGGTTTATTATATTTCTTTGCTAAATTAATAGAATGTAATGTACCTTTAGAAGAATTATCCCAAAAAGCTAAAACTCTATCTGAATTTTTTATGATATCTTCATTTCTATTATATCCTGCTAAACAATTATATGCATTTCCATATTTATTATATTTTATTTGACAATGTTCAACATCTAAGTTATTCCATTCAGCAAGGTATATCTTCTTAGGTATATTATTGTCATCAGCCCACTTTTCAGCCAATTTATCGGCACCATTTGATCCACCTGATACAATACACGTTATTTGTTTTAAGTTGTTTATATAGTCTAATTTTGACTTTAATAAATTATAATCTTTAAATGTTCTTGAACAAATTACTGCTAATCTCATTTTTTGAATCTCATTTTCCTTTTTAATTCTTCGATATTTTCTCGTCTATCTTTCAATAGAAAGTATTCATGAGAATCTACAAATAAACGACAAATAGTTTCTTCATCTACTAATTCATTATAAAAAGGTGAATTAATATGATTACACTTCATACAAGTTATTTCATTGAATTTTTGTGTTTTAAATAAATCGTTAATTAATAATGATGTAGTATCATTATATGAATATAAACAATGTGTGCAATTATCGGTCATCTATTCTAATATATTTTTGAAAATATTATAATTATCATCTGTTGAATTATGATCATTAATTATAGCAAATATTATATTTTTAATATTAAAATAATTATTAGTTATTACTTCTTTAAACATTTGTGCAACTATTGTAGGGTTATTATGAAAAACTCCACAACCCCAAGCACCAAGAATTAAATTATCACAACCGTTTTCAGATGCTAATGATAACATTAATAACATTTTATTCATCATTATTGTTCTATATTCTAGTGTATTTTCAAATCCTTCTTCAATTTCATTTAAATTAATAGATGCTACTGTAACTACATCTAATTCAACAGGTTTTATAATAACATAATTTTTATCTTTTATAAAAAGTGCATTTTTTGTATATATACCTTCATCTAATTTTAAAGGGTAGAATGATTCTGGTATTGTATTGATTAGATTAGAACATCTAAATAGACATTCTTCTTGTGCTTGAGCACCTCTTTTAACACCACCACCTGGTCTTTTATATGATGCCATATTAATAACACAAGTTTTTCCTTTTTCTGCATACATAATACCAGCCGAAACAGTATCATAGTTAATTATAGATACATTTGGTTTAATACCTTTTGTAAATTTAATATCTTTGATAGTATGTTTAGTAGTAATTGAATTAGTTGATAATTTATTAATTCTTCTAACAGTATCTTGGTAAATATTTATAAAATGTTGTTGCATATTTTAATATTCATTATAATTTATCGTTTATTAATTCTAAAAATTCCACAATTTTTTTATCATGGTTATAAGCCCAATCATATTTATCAAGATTTTTAACTTTTTCCCATTTTAAATCTGCTATTTCATTAGGTTCAGAATTTTCATCAGTTAATTCTGGTAATATATCAGATTTAAAATAAGCACCATATCTTAAAGAAACATTTTGTCTATTTTCAGATGGATCTGTATTTACAAACCAAGGTTGTTTCATATAATCTATAATAGGATTTTTAATAGTATCTATATCAAAACCAGTTTCTTCCCAAACTTCTCTATCAATAGCTTCTGATCCAGTTTCATTTCGATCTAAATAACCACATGGACAATTCCATAATCCGTTATTATCAGGTGCGCCAGTACCTCTTTGTCCAATAAGGACATAGATATCATTATCTTTTTCAAGTATAATAAAAGCAATAACCGCTACTGATCTTGAATCCCAAATTATCTTATCATCAACTTTATAAAATTTGTTGGGAATATTATTAAATTTTTTCATAATTATAATTTTATACAAATTTAGTATTAATATATATATAATAAACAATTTTTAATAATAAATTATTTTTTCATTATTTTATTTAATTTTTTTCTTCTTAACCAAATTTTAAAATCTACTTCATTTAATTCATAAATTCTATGTTCATCATCAAATAAAGATACTCTAAATTCTATATTTATCGACTGATTAATATGAATTATTTCATATATTGTAGCATATTCATAATTTGTTTTGTTTCTTAAATATAAAGTTAATATATCAATAGCATTTTTATTGGATATTTTTTTAATCATTTTAATATTTTTTCTATTTTTTTTCTTCTTATCCAAACAATATAATCACTTAAATATTCATCTATAGGAATTTTCCAATCTAACGAATTTAATTTTGAAAACCATATAGCAATGACTTTTCTTTTTTGTTTACCAATATAATGAAAACTCCAACTATCAATATTAGCATCTTTTGGTAATTTTCTTTTAAATAATAAATATTCTTCTAATAATTGTTTAGTTATCATTTAATTAATATTTTTATTTTTTTTATTCTTAACCAAAGTTCATAATCATTTAAATTTATTTTTTTAGAAACAGAATAGGATGACGTAGGAAACAAATATATATCTAAGTAAATAGTATTATCAATTTTTATAATAGATTTTATTTGTGAATCGTTTTTACAATTCCAATACTTTTTTTCTATTAAATATTGTTTTATTAATTCTCTATCTAACATTTTAATAATCTTCTTTATTTAACATATTTTTTACGATGAATTATGTGTCATTTTTTAATAATTTTTTAATTTTTAATTTTCGTATACGTAATCTGTTTAAATCTAATTTACAATTAACACAAATTTTATCAATATTTTGTCGTTTAATTTTACCACATTTGCAATAATCTAAACCCCAAGGCAATACAAATTTATCATTCATTTAACATATTTTTATATGAACTACAATATACTAATTTTCATAAAATTTAACTAATTCTTCTATGGAATAAAAAATTTGTATATTGTGTTTTTTAGCATGTTCTACCTCTATATCTGCACCAATACTATGTCCAGGTAATCTTAATAAACAATCACACGTTTTTACCCACTCTAAATCAAAATTTAACCATTCTTCTTGTGGTCTTGGATGCATCATATGTTGAAAATGTGAATATAATGGAACAAATGGAGCAAAACCAAAATTCATTAAATTTTCTGCCATATCCATTTGTACTTTAACATTAATAGCAGTATCACCTATTGTATAGGCACTAGCAATATATACCTTTATCATAATTTTTATTCATTTCCTTCATTATTTTCACCATATATATAATATTTCAAAATAGTTTGTTCTGTTATTTCATCTATATATTTATTTGCTTTAGAAATTGTGTTAAACTTTTTTATTTTTCCGTGACTCCCTAAAACACTTTCCCAATATGGGAAAACTCTTTCTCTATATAGATTAAATGATTGTGATCCCATAATGTTAAATGTATTTGTATTACCAATTGGTATAACTTCTTTTTCAATCCATATTGATTTTCGTCCAGTTTTTGTTCCTTCTGATTCAACTATTCTATATTTAGGTGTAGGTTCAGGTGGAGGTGGATATATTGTATAACTACATAATCTATTCATATCTTTTAAGTTTTGTGTTATTAATTAAGAAAAACTACATACTGTTGTTCTTTTAATAATGTTTCATCTTCATTTATTATTTTTATATAAATATATCTGATGAACGTTATATGCCTTTTTAAGAAACATCTTCCAAATGATTTACTCTATATATTCGTTGTTTATTATCATACCAAAGTGACCTACAGTTTCGGTGATTTATTTCATCTCCATAAACACTTCTCCAATGCCTTAATCCAAGTTCTTTTGCTTTTTTATTTGATATTACTTTAAAGGTTCGTATCCACCACATATGAACTACACACAAACTAAAGATTTGTGTGTTTTTTTTGAAGGGGTATATAAAATCATTACTACACATTTTCAAATCCACTTTCAAATCTATCTTTTTCAATTTGTATTCTTTTCCCCAACATAAAATTATAAAGTTCTTCTGTATTTAGTATTTCAAATAAAGGTTTGATAGATTTCCAAATTGAAAAAGTTCCACCATCAAGTTTTGTCCACCTTCCAATTGTTATGATACCTTTTTCAACATTGGAAATATCCCATTCCATAGAACTACCAATTTTAGAAATAATTATTTTACTACTTCTAATATCAGATATTAGCTGATATTTATATTTTCCAAACAATTCATCTATTGCTTCAAATACTTCATTTTCACCCCATTCTTTATTCCTTATTATTGTTCTTAATTCATCTCTAAAATTATCCATATACATTAAGTTTTAAGTTTTATTTTATATGACCAGTCAAAGAAAACCGTTAAATCTTTAGTTTAAAGGATGAATTTGACAAAAACAGTCTT
>Ga0208375_1000533_pt1 | contig 54296 bp, 60 predicted proteins | sample RifOxyD1_FD_184038 | JGI IMG/M metagenome (GOLD analysis project Ga0208375, IMG submission 184038) | Soil microbial communities from Rifle, Colorado - Rifle Oxygen_injection D1 (SPAdes) | ecosystem: Environmental > Terrestrial > Deep subsurface > Rock core/Sediment | place: Rifle, Colorado... | reverse complement strand
CTGAAACAAGCTCATTGAATTAAAGTTTTTCTAGAATTAATATATTACGAAAGCTTGCCAACATGAAAGCTGAAATTCACTCACCACTAAAGTAGAGCAGTTTTCTTTCAGCAGGCAAGCTTATAAACTGCCATCAGTATCAAAAAGCCCTCTTAAAAATCTTGAAATAATTAAAAGGCTATCTGAATATAAAATTTGTTCTGGGACTTTAACTATAAGAGATTTTGAGCCTAAACAAAAACCCAACTCCTGATTAAAAAATCTCGTAATCTTTTTTCCTCTTAAAACAAACCCATAAGTTCTCCTAGAAGCAAAAATTCTTCCGTTTACCTTTAGGTTAAATTCTTTTGAAAATAAAGGGATAACATGACGATCATAATATATTTGTTCTTCAAAGCTACCACTAATGTCTAACTCTCTCCTTTGCCCATCATCTCTAAGATATCCATCCCCAGCATGAATGCCACAAATTTCAGATAGTTCAGGAGTCATTTCTGCCATCATATTCGTAATACAAATAAGTTTATATTTCATCCGCCTACTTAAAAAGGCGTGGATTTTTTTAATTTAACAATATCTCCTAACAGCAATATTTAATAATCACATTTTATTAGCTGAGTTATGAAAAAGAGCCATATTGCTATAGGTACATTTGTTATAATTTTTAAAATAATGGTAATCATCGCTTTTGTATATGTCGGAAGCACAATAATGGAAATAAGAGCAGAACTCGCAGAATCAAAAAAACTCCAGCTTGAAATTCAAGATAATTTAAAAAGCAATCAAAAAATGACACAAGAACAGATAAATGAGATAAGTACAACTTTATTATCAACAAAACAAACTCTTTCAAATGAAATAAATGAGCTAAAGGCCTCAACAAGCAGTGATTTTTCAGGAGTTATTGAGAATGTTATAAGGGGGGTTGTAAGTGTAGGAACAGATGTTGCGCAGGGAAGCGGATTTATTATTTCAGATGATGGATATGTAATTACAAATGCGCATGTGCTTTCAGGAGCGCATTATGCAAGAGTGCTCACCTATGGAAGCGACCAATGGATATCAGCAGATTTAATCAATTATGACAGCACAATTGATGTTGCAATTCTTAAAATACCTCAAGGAAGTTATACTCCCTTGGAATTTGGAGATTCATCACAATTGAAAGTTGGAGAAAAAGTAATTGCTCTAGGAAATCCTTTAGGACTTTCATTTTCTGTATCAGAGGGGATAATAAGCGCGCTTAAAAGAATAGGCCCTAACAATCTTCCAGTATATATTCAGATAGACACTCCGTTAAATAGTGGAAATTCAGGAGGCCCGCTTATCAGTAAGCAGGGAAAAGTAATTGGAATAAACAATTTTAAAATAGCGAATTCAGATAATCTTGGATTTGCACTTGAGTCAAATCAGGCAGAAGAAACAATTAATGCTCTGCTTGAAAGAGCAAACCAGACAATAAGAATATAATGGCAAAAGAAAAAAGCACAGAAGGAATAACTGCAAAAAAAAGCGAAAATTTTAGTGAATGGTATAGCCAAGTAATTGAAAAAGCAGATATTGTCGATATAAGATACGATGTAAAGGGGTTTATAGTAATAAAACCCTGGGGCACGATGATAATTGAAAAAATGTATTCTTTATATGAAAAAGAACTGCAAAAATTAGGGCATAAACCATGCATATTTCCGGTTGTAATTCCTGAAAAAAATTTTAAAAAAGAATCAAGTCATGTAAAAGGATTTACTCCAGAAGTATTCTGGCTTGAAAAAGTTCAGGGCGAGGACAGAATAGCACTAAGACCGACAAGTGAAACAGCTTTTTATCAGATGTATTCTTTATGGATAAGAGGACACAGGGATTTGCCTCTAAAATTATACCAAAGGGCGAATATATTCAGATATGAAACAAAGGCAACGCGCCCATTGATAAGAGGAAGAGAATTTTACTGGATTGAAACTCATGACTGCTTTGCTTCAAAAAAACAGGCAGAAATGCAAGTTCAGGAAGACATAAAAACCACTGAAAAAATAATGCACCAGAAATTCGGAATTCCATTTCTTCCGATGAAGCGCCCTATGTGGGACAAATTTGCAGGAGCAGAATATACTATTGGCTCTGATGTAATAATGCCTGACGGAAAATTAATACAGCAGCCATCAACACATCTTTTAGGGCAGAATTTTTCAAAGGCATTTAATATAAAATTTAAAGACGAAAACGAAAAAGAAGAGTTTGTATGGCAAACCTGCTACGGCCCTGCAATATCAAGAATACTCGCCTCAGTAATTTCAACACACGGAGATGACAAAGGATTAATTCTTCCATTTTGTATCTCTCCGATACAGATAATTATAATTCCAATTTACAGCAAAGAAAACAAAGAAAAAATATTAAGTGAAAGCAAAAAAATAAAAGAAAATCTCCTTTCAATAGGCTTAAACACAGAAATAGATGAAAGTGAAAAACGTCCTGGAGAAAAATACTATGAATGGGAGCTGAAAGGAGTTCCATTAAGAATAGAGCTCGGAGAAAAAGAGTTGAAAGAAAAAAAATTCACGCTTTTTGAGCGGGATATAATGAAAAAACAAACAGTTAAATTTTCTGATTTAAAAAATTTAATTAAAATAGGGGGAGAATTTGACAGGAGAATAAAAGAAAAAGCAGACAAATTTGCAAAAGACCAGATAGTTTACTGCAAAACAAAGCAAGAGCTTAAAAAAGCCATTGAAGACAAAAAAATTGCAAAGGTGGATTTCTGCTCAATAGAAAAATCAGGGGAAAAATGCGCAGAATATATTGAAAAAGAAATAGGTGCAGAGATACGCGGAGTTATGGGGAATATTAAAGAAATCCCGAAAGGAAACTGCGTTATCTGCGGAAGGAAAGCAGACGAAGTTGTTTATATCGGGAAGAGCTATTGAAATAAGAAAAGATAGAGTATAATAATATTTAAAAATAACGTTTATAATCCTTAAAACATGAAAAAAGAAACCAGAGATAAAATAATGAAAAATATTTGTTATTATGCATTCGTAGCAATAGCAGGGGCAGCGATACTATTTAGCCAGTATGCAAAGGATTCTCAAAAAAAAGCAAAAGCAAGAGAACTTCATCAAACATATGAAGGAGTAATAAATAGATATGCAGATAAGGACAGAGACGGAATTGTTTCTGAATCTGAAAGAAATCAATTCGAAAAAGATATTACAAAGTTATTGTCAGATTCGCCAAAAGAAGAATCTTCTTCAAATCCCCAGCCTGGGTTGTATACCTTAATCGGATCAAGAGTCATACATCATTAAAGTTTAGGGTTACTTCTTAAACGCCATAAACACTTATAATTAAAACTAAGAAAAATTCTATTTCAATGCTAATGCCTAAATAAGAGGAAGCAGGCTAATCTGGCGCTCCATATCCAAAGTCCAGTCAATCCAGCTCTCAAGGACTGTTTCAACAACCTTTTTTTCCTCTGTTTTTTCATTTTTTGGTTTGTTTTTTTCCATTTTTACCTCTGCCCAAAATTAAAACCAATCCTTCCAGAACCCAGTAGTATATTATTTTCATAAATTAACCCGGGTTTAGAAAGAGGAGGATTAATTTATGGGGTATTTAATAGTAGACACTGAATTAAATCTACAAAGGACAAACTTGCTCCAATGCATATTTAGTGCTACCATATAAGATTAATAAAATTGCTATTTAAATAATTTATGGTGCTCAATTCTATATGGGATTATTCTTTTAACACCCCATTCCTTTTACCTAGTTAATTTCTTTTTATTTCAGCTTTTCCATTAAATTAAATTTATCCAATATTCAATTAAAATGTATTAAAATCCCATAAAATTATGCACAGGATTTGAGAAATAAAACAGAGAGAGCGAATGCGAGCGAGCACAATATTTATTTTGCTAACATCCAATAACTTTCCCGCATTTTACATCTTTTCATTGAAGCTTCATTTTCTATTTAATATTCCATTAAAAGTACATAAGAAACCAATGTACAAACGGATTAAGGATTTGAAGAATACTCATAAAATTCTATCTCCTAAAATACTCCTCAAATAAATTTCTGAATTTAAGAAGATATTCTGCAGGCATTTTTGCGCCAGTAGCATTCTCATGCCCTCCACCAGTAGCTCCGGGCATTTGCTTGATTGCTTCTATAGTTATTTTTCTTACATCTACACTCCCGCGCACAGAAACATTTGCAATATTGCCTTTTACATAAGCGACAATTATTATTTTTGAAGGAAATCTGTATGAAAGTTCATTGGCGATATCAGAACTCATGCTAAGCTCACCGCCATACTGGAAAAAAGCAATTCTTTTAGAAGAACGTGCAACTCTTTTTGCTTTTTCGAGCAGTTTTTCATAAGTATGATTTATTTGTTTATACCTGTCTAATATCCGGCAGTTTGATTCACTTTCAGTAAGAATATCTATCGGAGAATTTACCTTAAAAAGAAAATTCATTAAAAAAACCACATTCGTCGTTCTGTCTTTCATTGCAGAGCTTATTATGCTGATTATTTTTCCAAATTCGCTGTTATACAATACTTCAAAAGCAGATTTTATATTTCTTTTTAATAGCTCAGGATATTCATATGCAACCTCTGAGATAAATTCAGGCAAAAAATTATCTCCAATACATCCCGCAAGGGAAATCCAATTATCCTGCTTTCTCCTGCTTATTTTATACACAATATAGCTTATCGGCTCGTGCAGTTTTTCTTTATTTTTTATCGGATTGTAATAATAAACATTATCTCCTAATTTGCCAACATCAATATCATGATGGTCTATCCATACAATAGGAATATTATGCTGTTCTGCACTTCTAAAAAAATCCTGTGAAATCATCGGCTTGTCAAGGACAAAAATATAATCCGGGCTAAATTCATCAATCCTGTTGGCATAGCTTTTGTCAAGTTCAGGAGATGATTTTATTGCAAATCCCGCGCCTCTTCCAATCATCCTTCTAAGCAGGACAAATGACATCATTCCATCAACATCATTGTCAAAAAAGAAAAGGGGATTTTTTGCATTTTCAAGATGCTCTCTTATCTCATTAAGTTGTTTCTCTGTCAGCATAAAAACAACAAAAAGCGCAGATTAATAAAGCTATCTGAAAGATAAAAAATAAAGAAAAATAAATAAAAAACAAAAATCACCAAACTTTGTAAACTGCCTGAACATTTGAAGTTACCTGCAAATTTTGCGGCGAAATGCTCGTTGCTGCCTTTACCGCTTCTGCATTTCCTGATGCATCAAGTGATGCTGCTGCAAAATATTCATAAGGCCTGTAATAATACTCGTTGGTATTGAGTGAAACAAGATTTCTTAATCTTCTTCCGCTTCCTTTTGCAGCTGCTTCTGCTTTTATTTTCGCATCTTTAGCAGCTTCTTCAATTGCCTGTGCTTTCAGCTCGTTCTGTTTTTCAGAGCTTAATTCAAAATTAATGTACTGAATAAATGCTCCGTTATCAACTGCCTTATCAATCACTTTTCCTGCATCTTCATAATCTTCAAGTTTTACTTTAATCTGGTTTGTTGTTTTCCAGCCCTTTGACTCTCTGCCGTTATTTCTCCACTCAAAATCTTCATAAAGATTATATGAAATGGTTTCAATATCACTTTCATCAATTCCTATTCTTGTAAGTGCATTAATTACTTTTTCACTTATTTCCGCATTTCTCTCTTTTGAATCCTGCGCACTTGCATTGAGAGTTTCAATTGTTACATAAATTGAAACAAAATCCGGCTGCGCATCTATTTCAGAATTTCCGCTGACACTTATTGTCTGCCCTCCTGAACTTCCCGTATTCACATAAAGATAAGCGCCGACTGCCAAAAGAGCTACAAACAAAATAACAAATGCTGTATTTCTTCCTATTTCCATTTTACCTCCTTTCAATCATTTTTTCTCCAATTTAATACCATAAATATAATAAGTGCAGCAGCTCCTCCAAGCAAAAACCAAGCCCAAAAAAATGAACTTCCCATAAGATTTCCAACTAAAGGATATGAAGAAGAAACTAAATTCGCCCCTGAATCAAGTATAGGGTTAGGAACTCCTGAAGAAGCAAATTCTGTTGATTTTTCAACTGCAATATAAGCACTTCTATTAAAAAACATCTTTAGCAATAAAGCGCCTCCTGCAACAGCAATAAACGAAGCCAAAATATTTTTATAAGCTCCTGAACTTTTTGGAGAGATTAGTATTTTCTTATTTGCAACTTTATAAAAGGGAACTTTTTTTCCTTTAACACTCCAGAAAAAATCCTTTGATTTTTCAATCAGCCCTGCTGATAAAAGCTTTCCAATATTATAATTAACTGTATTTGCAGGAATTTCCAAAGCCTTTGAAATTTCTGCTTCGCTCGCCTCTTTTTCTGAAAGGTATGAAATAATTTTTTTAGATGTCTTGTTTCCGAGAACATCAGCTAAGCCCGCAATTCTCTCATCATCAATATCAAACATGATGTATTTCTTTTCTGTCATGCATAATTAAAGAATAATCACTTTAAAAACAATTTGAAGAGTTCGAATTGGATTGAAGTTAAGGTTATTTGCAAATCCTACACCAATTTATTTATAGAGCATTTATACAATTTAATTAATCTTGAAAAAGAAAAAACACCAATGAGCACATCTAAAATAAGGGAAAATTATGGGGTGCTAGAAGAATAGATATTTGGCTCGCCTGCGGGCTCGCCATAATTGGTTCGCCTCGCTCACCTGTTTTATTTTGCTAATCTGTCGTCCGTTGATACATTGGTTTTTCTTGATTTAATTTACATTAAGTATAAATAATGAATATAAAAAAGAAAATACTGAAATTAAAAAGATATAAAGCAAGGGAAAAGAATGGCAGATTAGCAAAATTATTATTCGCTCGTTCAGATTAGGTATGGGTGGGCGGGTGGGGAAAATAAATAAACAAAACCTAAAACTCCTCTTTCAAAGTATATCTTAAAATGCAAATAACTTTTTAAAGGACAAATGTCCATTAATTATATGAACAAATGGACTGAAATCGCGGTTGGATTGATTCTTGTTTTAATCGCAGTTATAGGCGTGTTTGGAGCTTATACTCCAACATGGGCAGCTGCAACATGGGTAGTGCTGAAAGGCGGAATTGTATGGATGATTTTCTTCATAGGACTTTTGTTTCTTTTGCTCGGAATAAGCGACTTGAGAAATTAACCTTAATTAACAGCTCATTTCATTCGCCTATTCTTCTTTTGCAAATCTGATATCTGCTTTGCACCTTGATTTCTTGGGGGTTTAATTTAATATTAAATGGAAAATAATATTGATAAAAAGAAAAAATGAAAAGATACAAAAATGTGAAAAAAGAATTGGATGTTAGCAGATAAAAATCATCCGCCGAAAAATACAATCAGCCCTGCTTCTATAAATGCTGCAATTAAAAGCAAAGGCAGTACTACAAGAAAGAACACAAGAAGAGCATCTCTGATATAAACCTTCAGTCTTTTCCATCTATCTTTATGAAAAACGAACAGCCCTGCTTTTAATCCTATACCAAAAGAAATTACAACAGCACTAATCTCAAAAATCCCATGAGGCGCAAGACGCCATAAGCTTAAAATTCCTGTTTCTGAAACAACAAGCCCTGACACAAGCCCTATAATAAATCCATTTGAAGCAAGAAGCAAAACAAAAAATATGCCTATTGGCGGAAAAATAATAAGAAAAAATCCAAGCAAAATTGATAAAAATGCAATTGAGGCATTATTAATAAAAATAAATCTTGCCATTCCAAAAAATCCAAGCCCCTGCGTTTCCTCAAGAATTCCCTGAATAAACTCTTTCAGCCATGCTAAAACAATGTCTAATAAAAAGTCAGGCGCAAGAAAAACAAATAAAAATCCTGCAAGAAAAAAAGCAAGCAATATGGCTGTAACAGAAAATATAGAATGTCTTGAATATTTGATAAATCCAAATGCCATTCTATATCCAACAGCAATAGCACGATTATCTCTCTGCTTCAAATTAACTCTGTTAATATGCTTCTTTTTCTTATCTAATTTTTTTTTCATTGTATTGATTCATTCAAAAGCTGTATTTTTCTTGAGTATTTATTTTTAAGATATGCCCCATAAGCAATTCCTGCAATAAGCCCCCCAAAATGTGCAGTATTTCCTATTGGAAGTCCTGTTCCTGCAGAAACAATCCAAGTTAAAAACAATACAAGAGGAATCATTATATATGCCGGAAGTGAAAAAAATGGAAGAAAGATTATTGAAAATCTTAATTTTGGGGTGATTATAACAAAAAGCCCTGCAATTGCAAAAATTGCTCCACTTGCTCCTACTCCAGGCATATCAGGACTGCCGAAAATCATACCCCCTATTGATGTTGAGCCAAAAAACACAGGAAAAATAACTGCAACAATGCCTGCAGCAATTCCTGAAATTATGTAAAACCAAAAAAATCTTCTGCTTCCGATAATCTTTTCGCAGAAACTTCCCAGGGAAAATAAAACAAACATATTTATCATAAGATGAAAAATATTCGCATGCATAAACATGCTGGTTATGATTGTCCATAAATATTTCCCATGGATAATAAAAGAGGGATTGAGGGCAATATAATCAATAAAATTAGGATTAGTCCATATAATCACGGAGCCGATTATAAACAAGACAATATTTGCAAAAATAAGCTGTATAGTCACGCTCAATCTATTAAAAAAATTGCCTGTATTTAGTACATTCCTTGCAGTATATCTTCTTAATCTATTTCTCATCTCTCTATTTTTTTGATTTAGTTTTATTTTTAGGAGTTTTTTTCTTTAATTTAGCTGCTTGTATCTTTTTTGAGTTTTTACCTGCATGGGCTTTTTTTAGAGAAGCCATTCGTGAGCGTTTTCTTTTTTCATTAGAAAGCTTTCTTCTTGCAACTTTATCTTTTTCCTGCTTCTTCTTTTCACGCTCGTGCTTCTTTAATTTTTTGCCTTCAATAAAAGTTATTTCATTTTCAACTTCTTCCAATTTTTTTGCGGCTTTTTTTATAGCAGAAGAAATTTCTGCTACTGCTTTTTTATTGTCATTCATCTCGTAAATCTCCCCGCATTCTGGGCAGGCAAAATCATTAAGCAGGGCATTTTCTTCTGTAATTTCTGTATTGCAGATTTTGCAAATATAAAATCTTTTTATCTCTCTGCTCTTCAACTGATGTTCAAGCTGTTCAATTTCGTTGCGCAGCCCTTTCTGAAGAAGCAAAAGTGCTCTGTCAATATTAAATGTCCAAAAATAAGTATACCATCCTTTTTTCTTATCTTTTTTTCTTGTAGAAGAAACAAGCCCATCATCAGAAAGTTTATAGAGTATATTTCTTGCTTGGTTTATTGTCAATCCGAGTTTTTTTGCAATAATGAACTCATTTACATTCCTCTTGTCAAATAAAATATCAACTATTGGTGGGGCATTCTTTCCGCCAATTGAAGAACTTATTTCTTTAAGAAGCTCAATATCCATTAAGTGTAATCAAAGCAAATCATTAATATAGTTTTCTATGTTCTGTAACTACTATTAAATTTATCAAAACATATAAATAGAATATTTCAAAACTAACCCTATGGGTTTCTTTACAAAAAAGAAAAAAGAAGAGGATTTAGTTCCAAGGCTTCCAGAACTCCCGAAGCTTCCTGACTTTGCAGAAAGAAATATGGGAATTGTCAAACCAGACAGAAAAACTGATGCACTGCCTTCTTTTCCAAATTCTCCTCTTGGAGAAAAAATAAACAGAAATACAATAAGGGAAGCAGTATATTCGGAGAATGAAGAAGATAATCTGCAACAGATGCCTGAAAGAGTATCTGAAACTTTTCAGGCGCACCTTACAAAAAAATCGAGCATAGACTCTGATATGAAAGCATCAGAATTTATTCCTGTCGAGCGAAGCGAATCCCCAAGATCTTTTGAAATGTCTCCTAATTTAAAAAAGAAAGAAATTCCAAAGTCTATGGAAATGTCTTCAAGTTGGAAAGGGAGTGAAGAATCATTTATCCCTAATGAAAAAATTAAGAATCCAGAGCAAATTTTTGTAAAGCTCGAAAAATTTGAAAGTGCAATCGAAGAATTTAGCAGGATAAAAAATAAACTGATTGATATGGAGTCAATGCTGAGAAAAATAAGGGATATCAAATTAAAAGAGGAAAAGGAATTGTCCGAATGGGAAAATGAAATTGAGTCAATAAAATCAAGGCTTGAAAAAATTGACAGAGAGATATTTGAAAGGAAGTGATTTCTGAATGAAAGGTCCGATATATACAAGAATAAATTATGAAAACGCGCTCGGAATAAAAAAAGAAGTGCTTAACTCGCGCGCGAATCTTCTGGTAATGCTGAGAAAAATAGAAAACTATAAAACTCTCCGGGCGCAGGAATTTATTCTTAAAATAAAGCTGAAGAATACTATGAAAGAAACAAGAGAAAAAATTGCAAAATTAGGGGAAGTTCTTCCAAAAGTAGAAATGCCAAAGCAGAAAAAAGATATTGTTCAGGGGAATATTCAGGAAAATGCCCCAATTCTTAAAAAAGAACCAAGTGCAAAAGATAGAATAGAGCGTGAATTAGATGAAATCAAGAAGCAGCTCGCAGAATTATCATAAGTCTATAAACAAAGATTAATCCAAACAGAATTGAACCCATAATAGATTTTATAAACACCAATTTATTATAAAAACTATGAAAACAAAAACAATATTCAGTTTTTTAATTATGGCAATGCTCTCAATATCATTAGCAACTGCTATTATATGGTCAGAAAGCACATCCAATAAATCGTCAGACTCATCAGACAGCATAAAAAATAACCAGATTAATCTGAAAGTTGGGCAAGAATCGGGTTATCTTAAAGAGTTCAAAGAAATAAACATAGAGCTAAGAAGCTTATCAGCAGTCCAATGTTTTAAGGCACCATGCCCAAATCCTGCTACAATAATTGTAAAGCAAAAAGGAGACGTAACCAAAAAATTAAATATATTTACTTTAATAGAAGGGCAGGAAACAAACATTTATGAAGTAAATATCAAGCTCATAGGAACATATCAAACCTATGCTATTTTTGAATTAAGCCTTAGCAAAGAAGACATTAACATAAATGAAAGGCAAAAAGTAATTGTAAAAATTGAAAACGAATTTGAAAAAGAAAAAGATGTGAAAATAGAAACGATTGAGGGGAAAAGAGTTATCTCTGTTTCAGGAATTAAGAAAGTTGAAGACGAAGATAAAGGAAATAATAGCCAGATAGAACAAAAGGATAATGCAACAACTGCAAGCACAGAAGAAGAAATTAAAACAAAAGACGGCAAAATATATGTAAATGAAAAAGAAATAAAAATTATGCCAGATACTGCTTCTGAAAAAGCAATAGCAGTTTTAGAAATGAAAAAAGGCGTTGAAATTGTGCTTAAAGACACAGGAAAACCCTTTTATGAAATTAAAGGAAAAAAAGATTCAAAACTATTCAGAATATTTAATAAAGAAATGGAAGTTAAAACAGAAATTGATGCAGAAACAGGAGAGATAATATCTGTTAAAAAACCTTGGTGGGCATTCTTAGCAAGTGAGTAGAAAGCAAAATAAACCTGTGCATATTACGAATATTTTTAAACATCTTGTTCTTATGTTTTTAATGGTTAAAATAATGGAAAGAAAAGAGCTCATAGATGCCTATCTTGATTTCTTTAAATCAAAGTCTCATAAAATCATCCCATCATCATCTCTTGTTCCGGAAAATGACCCTACAGTTCTGTTTACAACAGCAGGAATGCATCCCCTTGTTCCTTATTTACTTGGGCAGAAACACCCTCTCGGAAAAAGAATATGCAATGTTCAGAAATGCATAAGAACGCAGGATATAGAAAGTGTTGGAGATGAAGTGCACCATACTTTTTTTGAAATGTTGGGAAACTGGAGTTTAGGCGATTATTTTAAAAAAGAATCAATAGAGTATAGCTATGAATTTTTAATAAAAATTTTAAAAATTCCAAAAGAAAAACTTGCAGTAAGCTGTTTTAAAGGAGATGCAAATGCACCTAAAGATAATGAAAGCGCAGGAATATGGAAAAAATTAGGCATAAGTGAAAAAAGAATTGCCTTTTTAGAAAAAGAAGACAACTGGTGGGGTCCTGCAGGAAACACAGGCCCTTGCGGACCTGACACAGAAATATTTTTTTATACAGGGAAAAAAACTCCCGAAGTTTTCAGCCCAAAAGACAAAAAATGGGTTGAAATATGGAACAATGTTTTTATGCAGTATAATAAAAACAAAAACGGGAAATACACAGAATTAACCCAAAAAAACGTGGATACAGGAATGGGTGTTGAAAGAACTATCGCTGTTTTAAATAATCTTAGTGATAATTACCAAACAGATATATTTCTTCCAATAATACAGGCAATAGAAAATATTTCTGGGAAGAAATATAATGAAAGTGAAGAAATAAAAAAAGCAATGAGGATAATTGCAGACCATATAAGAGCAGCTGTTTTTATCTTAGGTGATAAGCATCAAATAACTCCAAGCAATATTGAGCATGGATATGTTTTAAGAAGATTAATTCGAAGAGCAATAAGATATGGAAGAATAATTGGAATTAAAAATGAGTTCACAGACAAAATCGCAGAGGCAGTTATTCCCCTCTATTCAGATTATCCTGAATTAAAAAAGAGCAGAAAATTTATTCTTGATAATTTGAAGCTTGAGGAAGAAAAATTTTCAAATACAATTGAACAGGGGCTGAGAAAATTCCACCAGCTCAAAGGAAAAAATCTAAATGGAAAAGATGCGTTCCTGCTTTTTCAGAGCTACGGCTTTCCAATTGAAATGACTTTAGAGCTTGCTGAAGAAGAAGGAATAAAAGTTAATATCGAAGAATATGAAAGCGAACTTAAAAAGCATCAGGAATTATCAAGGACTTCAAGCGAAGGCAGATTTAAATCAGGATTAGCAGACAATTCTGAAAAAACAACACGCCTGCATACTGCAACGCATTTATTAAATGAAGCATTAAGAATTGTGCTAAAAGACAATAATATAAAACAGAAAGGCTCAAATATTAATTCAGAAAGATTAAGGTTTGATTTTAATTTTCCGAGAAAACTTGAAGAAAATGAAATTAAGGAAATTGAAACTCTAATAAATAAAAAAATATCTGAATCTCTTGAAGTGATAAAAGAAGAAATGTCTATAAGCAAAGCAATAAACTCGGGCGCGCAGGCAGAATTCGGCGCAAAATATCCAAGAATTGTTTCTGTTTACGCAATAGGCAATTTCAGCAGGGAGATATGCACAGGCCCGCATGTAAAAAACACAAAAGACATCGGGCATTTTAAAATAATAAAAGAAGAAGGCGTGGCTGCAGGAATAAGAAGAATTAAGGCAGTTGTTGAGTAATATTAGCTTTTTCAAATTATATTCTCATCTCAGACAAAGGCAGTCCAGAAACTCTACGGGCAGTGTTCTCTGCATCTGCTCTTGCACAATTTTCCCACTCACCGCAAGAATCTTGAATCTTTCTATTTGCATACCAGCAATCAAAATGCTCTCTTTCTGAGGAATATCTTGAACTGGCCCCTTCTGCTTTCGGCCCATCATACCTAAGATAGCCCTCTACAATACATTCTCCGCTTAATGCTTTTGGGCATCTCTCGCCTGCTGTAAAACACAAATGTGAAATTCTCTCATTAGGACAGGGATTATAGATTGAATATCCTTTCATCCATATTATCTGGTGTAATTTTTTATGGGCAAAGCCCGGAACTTGAAAAAATTTATTTTTATCTAATCGTTCAATAATTGGTGCATGATATGCCTCAACTTCTTCCCTGCTTGCATGTGGAGTGGCCTGGATTAAATCAAAAATTTCTCTATACTCGCCATCAAAAGAATTCTGAAGAGTAGAATTCCCAACCATAATTAAAAAAATAAACCTGCCTTTTTAAATTATATTGTAATTCTCTTTTTACTAACTTACCAGATAAACCGTATCATTAGGCCTTACCTTTTCAAGTGTTTTAAGTCCTATTGCCTCGCCTTTCTTTGCTTCTGCAATTTTTTTATGCTCAACCTGCATACTATCAACTTCCTGCACAAAATCAGTTGTAGCGCCTTTTATATGTATATCATTTCCAACATTAAGTTTTGCCTTAAGTTCAATAACTGCAACTCCAACTTTATCAAAGTAATGCGTAACTCTGCCAATCTCTTTTTCTTTTTCCATCACTTTTTCCTTTTTTCCTATTTTTTCCATTTTAAACTAAAGGCATGCACCTATATAAATTTAATTATTGACTCGCTCGCCTGCGGGCTCGCTTTAATTTAGTTCGCTTCGCTCACCCAGAGAATTATCCAAGCAAATCTGACGCCATTTATACTTTGGTTCTCCATTATTTGATTTAACATTAAATAAAACAAAAACACCAATGAGCTCACCTAAAATAAGGTAAAAGAATGGAATGTTAAAAGAAAAATAATAAAAAGAAAGAAAAGCAATAAAGAATTTAAGCAACTGCAAAAATCTCATAAAATACCCAAATAATTAAAACTATCCAAATAATTATGTAGAGCCATGATTTTTTGACAAATGTCCTGTCTTTAAGCATTTTTCTTGCAAGAGGAAGAAATTCTTTTGCATAAACAGAAACTCCGACAGCTGCCAAAAGCCCTAAAAATAGCATTACTGCAAAAATATCTACAATTCCAAATCCTGCTTCAATTAAATAAAACAGCACAACTGCAGAAAGCACTAAAGAAATAAATGCTGTCAGCATAGGAATTGCATAAACTGTATCAACAACTTTTATCCATGAAATCGGCTTAATCAGTATCACGATTATTTTTATCAAAGCAACTGCTGCCAAAATCAGCGCAAACCATTGTATTATATCAAGCATCTCACTACCTCATTTCATTCAATTTATCAGCAACTGATGTAATATTTGCTATCAAAGAAGCAAAAATGCCGAAAGCACTGAAAGTAAATCCCCCTGTCCATATTATAAAATAAGCGCACGGATTATTCCAAATATTAAAAGTCCGAGAGCAATTATTCCAATAGTCCATGCAAAATAATATAAGAAAATAAGAGTTTTTTTATTGCTTTTTTTTGCAGGCATGTTTGCACCTCTTTAATATATCTAAAGTAATAAGTATTTATATAATTATGCTTCACTCAACAAAAATAGCAGGTCTGTTTGGCTTTGCTTTTGAACTTTTATTTTCAGGGTCGTACTTGCTTCGGTCATTTACTGCAAAAACTTTAACTTCTTTTCCAATTCTTCTGCTCAAAACTTCAGAATTATAATTTTCAAATTCATTTGGAATTGCATAAAGATAAACGTTCTCTGCATCTTTTCCTTGTTTCTCTTTTATTATTTTTAATATATTCAAAATATCTTCAATTGTCTTTTCAACTGCCTCTTCTGATTTTTCCAGATTCAAATCAATCTTCTTCTCATCTGCAATAGGCCATTTTTCCAAGCTGATAAAACTTTTATTTCCGATTCTGTTCCATATCTCCTCTGCAATATGCGGTGCAAAAACAGAAAGCATTTTCAGAAAACTTTCAATATCTTTTTTAGAAACTTCGCTTTCCTGTTCAATTGCTTCAAAAATCTTTCTTAGCTTAATAATTGCAAGATTATATCTAAACTCAACTATCTCTTCGCTAAGCTCTTTAATCGTTTTATTAATCCTGCTCTCAATTTTTCTGCTCGATTTCCCAGTTTTCATTTTTGGGAGAGTTTCAAAAACTTTCTTGATAAATCTCAAACTTCCTTCTATGCCCTTGTCGCTCCATTGTGTGTCTTTTTCGGGCAAAGCAACACTCATTAAAAATATTCTCGCCGTGTCAATTCCGTATTTTTTCGAAACTTCTTCAGGCAGTACAACATTTCCTCTTGATTTGCTCATTACAGCTCCATCTTCTCCATGAAGCATTCCTTGGTTGAATAATTTTAAAAATGGCTCATCAATTTTTAAATATCCTAAGTCTCTTAATGCCTTTGTAAAAAATCTCGCATAAATCAAGTGCATGCATGCGTGTTCAGCGCCTCCAATATACTGGTCAATAGGCATCCAATAATTTACTTTTGATTTATCAAAGGGAATTTTAGAATTTTTATTATCTGCATATCTTAAATAATACCACGAGCTGTCAAAAAAAGTGTCCATTGTGTCTGTCTCTCTGCGTGCATCGCCTTTGCATTTTGGACATTTAATTTTAATCCATTTTTCATCTGTTGCAAGAGGATTGCCTTTTCCAAATTTTACATTTTCAGGAAGTTTTACTGGAAGCTCTTTTTCAGGAACAGGAATAATTCCGCATTTAGCACAATAAACTATAGGTATCGGAGTTCCCCAGTATCTCTGCCTCGAAATAAGCCAGTCCCTTAATTTATACTGAATTGTTTTTTTGCCCAATTTTTTAAATTCAAGTGCCTTTGTAATATGCTCTTTTGCCTCGTCGCTGTCAAGTTCGCTGAATGCGCCTGAGTTGATAAGTTTTCCAAAACTCTCATAACATTCTTGTCCTCTAAATCTTTTCCAGATGATTAAAATATCATTATCCCTAACTAAAAACTTATCCACCTTATTTTCATCAATCCAAACAATATTATGTATTTTACTTTCTTCTTTGCTTATTTCATTTCTTTTATCACTATTTAATTCAAAATACAATGTCTCAAAATGAGCATCCCTATTTTGTTTCTTTGTTTCATGGTAAAATTTAGAATGAACAACCCCTTCAATTTTTTTGATAAATTTAATATCAGTATATCCTGTTTCTTCTTCTATTTCTCTTTTCGCTGCACTTAATAAATCCTCTCCGGATTCAATGCCTCCAATTACAAAACCTCTCCAGTCATTTTTTTTCCATTGCAAAAGCAAATATTTATTATTCTTGGGATTTTTTATAATAGCCACAACTGCCTTTATTTCTACTTTAGGTTCATTTTTTCTATAAGCATCAGAACCTGAAGTGTTTACATAAACTGGTTGGATAACTTCTTTAATGGGAATATTATACTTCTTTGCAAACTCAAAGTCCCTCGCGTCGTGCGCAGGAACAGCCATCACCATTCCGCTTCCGTAATCAGCAACAACAAAATTTCCTGCATAAACAGGCACTTTTTCATTTGTCATAGGATTAACTGCATAACTTCCTGTAAAAACTCCCTCTTTTTCAAGAGCTTCAAAATCTTTCTCACTTGTTGATTTTATTTTTTTCAAAAAATCTTCAACAGATTTTCTTTGCTTGTCAGTTACCAATTCCATAAGTTTAGGATGCTGTGCAGATACAACCATAAATGTAACTCCAAACAAAGTATCTGGGCGTGTTGTGAATATCGCCCATTTTTTTCCATTTATTTCAAAGAGTATCTCTGTCCCAAAACTTTTTCCAATCCAGTTTTTCTGCATTGTCTTTATTTTTTCAGGCCAATCAAGTTTTATTATATCTTCTAAAAGCTCGTCTGCATATTCTGTTGTTTTAATGAACCACTGCTCGAGCTGTTTAATCTCAACATCTGTATCTGTATGTCTCCAGCACTTTCCATTATGCACCTGCTCATTTGCAAGAACACTATCGCATTTTGAACACCAATTAACCCCGGATTTTTTTCTGTATACAAGTCCTTTTTCTAAAAATTTCAAAAAGAAAAATTGGTTCCATTTGTAATACTCTGGCTCTGAAGTTTTTAACATCCTGCTCCAGTCATAGCTTAATCCAAGAGATTTCTGCTGTGAAATAAAATTAGCAATTGCGCTTTCAGTAAATTTCTTGGGATGAGCCGCGGCTTTAATTGCAGCATTTTCAGCAGGCAGTCCAAAAGAGTCATATCCCATTGGATACAACACATTAAAACCCTTCATTCGCATAAATCTCGCATAAATATCCCCGATAGTATAATTAAAGGCATGTCCCATGTGCAGTCCGCTTCCAGAAGGATATGGAAACATCTCAAGGCAGTAATACTTTTTTCCTTTTCCTTCTTTAACCTGAAATGCTTTTTTCTCTTCCCATGCTTTCTGCCACTTTTTCTCTATCTTTGAAAAATCAATCTCAGCCATGTAAGAATATACAGAAGTGAATATATAAAATTTCCTAATCTTAAATACACTCAATCTGTGCAGGAAGAGTTTTTATTATGTCGCATTCCTTAGAAGGACATTTCATACAAGGATCTCCTTGATAACAATAAGCATAAAGCTGTTTTTCATTTAAAAATTTATAGCACTCGCCAATATCACATAAATTTCCTGCATCGCATTGGATAATTTGAGGACAATCATAAAATTTGCAATTATTGTTTGAATCTCTTCCAACATATGTTCCATCAATACAAAATTTTGCGTCTGCTGTGCAGGCATAAGGTTTGGAAGCAGGGTTTATGAAGAAATAACCCAAAACTAAAATTAAAACAAGAAGAAAAATAATAATCCAAGCAGCCCATAATTCCTTCTTACCCTTTTTTTAGCCATTATAATTAATATCGAATAGTATATTTAAACATTACTTGTTATCAAATCTTCCTGTATCCAACAACCTCTCCTAAATAGTCGAGCCATTCAGCTGCTTTTTTATTCGCCTCTCCGTTTGAAACCAAAAGCACAGGAAGCTTTTCTTTCTGTCCTTCCTGAAGAACTTTGATAATATCCTTTTCACTTATGCTTTTTTTATCTCTTGCAACACATAAATAACTGGAAACATTTCCTTCTTTAACTGTGCTCACAATTCCTAAAAATTCTTTTTTCCTCATAATAATTTCTTTAGCAATCTTAAGATTATTACTTTCAAGAAAATTCATAACACCCTCAAAAAATCCTGAATTAACTCGGGGTTTTTGCTTTTTTCCACCTATACTGGAAATTTTTTTAACAATCTCTTGTTTGATAATTTCAATTTTTTCAGCTGGCTTTTCAACAATCTTTTCTGCAGACTTTTCAAAAATATTCTCCATTGGCTTTTCAACAATAATTCCTGCAGGTTTTTCTACCTCTCCTATTGTTTCAGTTGATTCCTTTGGAATTTTTGGCGCTTCAGCGAACTTTTCAACCAAGATAGTATTTTTCCTCGCATCCTCTTCACTTATTTCAATAAATCTCCAGAATAATTTTCCCTCGTGCTGAAATGGAAATGCAAAATCTTTTATCGCCCTTAATGCAACTCTTATTGCAGGCAACATCTCAGAATCATTCAAAACTTTTTTTTCTTTTAACAAAAAATATGCTTCTTTTTCTTTTCCGCCAAGATATCCTGAAAACTTTGTCAGCTGCAATTCTTGTCCATGAATATAATAAACCGGCGAGTTTCCAACCCTTAAAACACTAATCTTTAACTCTTTATCAGAAAGCAATCCTGAAAGAAATGCAGAAGTCAGAAGAGTGTCTATTCCAAGATGATTCGAAAGTGAGATGGGAATGCTCGGCCCTCTTGTCTGAATAAACTGCATAATCTTTTCTTTTGATGATTCAAGATTTGAACTTCCTAAGTGCTCCATAAATACAAAACATCTCTGAATGTTATAAAGTTTGTTGTGGTTATATTCTAGTCCATGCTACTTCATAATATGTTATGTCTCCCTCTGAATCCACAACAGCAATAAGCAGATTTTTCTTTGTTGAATGTGCAACTCGGTTCTTTGCAGAAAAATCCTGCCATGTTAGCTCAGAAGATTCAGAAACAGGGTATAATATCCATTTTGCATGCTCTTTGCCAGGACGATGTCCCCTATCATAAACTCGGAAATCAGCTCCAAACTTAAGGGCAGTTTTAAGAATATATCCCTTTTCCCTCATATCCTTATAAACCGGATATTTAACATAAATCTTTTTATCAACTTTCTTGCATCTCTCACTAAGCTCATTAAATCCCATCTTGCGCGAAGAATAATACACTTCCATTTTCCCTTTTTCAACAAGATAAAGCGCTTCTGAAAAAGAATAAACAATTCTCTTTCCAGAAAACTCGCCAAAAAGGCTCTGGCTGTACAAATCCCTCGCATATTTAGAACTGCTGGAAATATTCTCTCCGCTAAAAACAGCGCGGACAGTCTTTTTTTCTTTTCCAATCTGCTTGCTTTTAACTTTCTTTACCGGCATAAAAGTAATAACACTTTTGAATATTTAAAAGTTGGTATAATGCAAGAATCAAGACAATTCTTTAATACCCCATAAGTTTGCATTATTTTACATCTTTTCAAGAGGATTTCTTTTCAATTAAACATCCTGAAGGACCAATGGATAAATGACGTCAGATTTGCAGAATGTCATCAGATTTGAAAAATAAAAAGTGCGCGAAGCGCACCAAAATTATAAACAAAAAGATTTAAAAACAACTGCGCTAATCTAAACAAATGGGTAGAATAAAATCTGCTGCAATAAAAAGAGCAGCAAGAATTCTTTCAGGAAAAAGGCCTGGATTTAGCAGCAGCTTTGAAGGAAATAAAATGGCGCTAAAGAATACAGAGCTTCCTGACAAAAGTACAAAAAATAAAATTGCGGGATATATCACGAGAATGAAAAGATATGAAGAGCAGAAAACAAAAATACTTAAAAACCCTGTTAATGTTCAGTAAGCAAAATGGCAGCAATAGTCAACAAAGAGAAACAGGAAATGAATGAAAAAACATCTGTTAAAAGAATAGAAACAAATGAAGTGTTCATAGGAAACAAGCCGTTTATGAAATATGTTGTTGCAACAATGATGCAGCTGAAAGAAAACAATTCTGCGGTGATAAAAGCCCGCGGAAAATTCGTTTCACGCGGAGTCGATGTTGCAGAAGTTGCTAAAAAACGTCTGAAAGAAATAGAAAATACAGAGCTCTCTGATTCTGTAAAAATAGGAACAGACAGCTTCAAAAATGAAGATGGAAAAGAAATAAGTGTTTCTACAATAGAGATAAGCCTTCTTAAAAGATAGTTTTTGTTAAATTTTATTTCCCTTTTTATTATTTTTTATCAAAATTTCAAGTTTTTCATTTGTTTCTTCAAGTTTTTCAAGAAGCTGTTTAAGCCTGCTTGAACGCTTTAAATTTATGAATGCAGAAACAATCCAGAAGACAATATAAATTCCTATAAGTCCGCCTATGATTTTTATAATAAATAAAATTGTATTAACAGTATTCTCTAGATTTGCACCTAAAGTTGTAACCACCTCTTCAACAGCCATAGTCAGAATAAACAATCAAGATTTATAAATTTATCAGCCGATAGAAAATAACCAAAAGACAAGTCTTGATGAAATATTAAAATTCAATAAGAGTTTGCAAAAAGAATGTGTTTTTAGAAAAATCATCGTGGGCGGGTGGGTGGGGAATAATCAAATATAAAAGGAATATGTAACCTTAAGGAGTTAAAATCATGATAACAGAACACTTTTTAAACGCCCAAATATTTGCATAATCGCGCCTGCATAGCTCAGTTGGTTAGAGCGCGAGTCTCATAAGCTCGAGGTCCTGAGTTCAATCCTCAGTGCAGGCATGCCTGCACTAGAATATAAAAATTATTAAACTAACAATTTCTATATAAGATATGCTATTAACTCCTATATCAAGAAGGATAATTGAAGAAGAGGCCGGAAAACCAATTCAAGAAATTGTATCAGAAGATTTCAACCAAAGTCCAGGAAATAATCAAAGATATCCTAGGTATTTAATCCCGGAGGAAGTTGAAAAATTAAGAAAAGAAACTGCCCAAAGAAGATTTCCACAAGCCCATAAACATTGGTATGATCCTCAAATGTTTTTAAGATATTTTAGATAAAATCAGAAAGGTATTATTTAACTCATCAAACAAAAACTTATAAACTTAATAGTCTTAATTTAATAATCTAAAAAAGGATGAAACAAAAAACACAAGCAGAAAGAAAAAGCGAATATAAAACATACGAGCCAGTTGCAGGCAGATATGAAGCACTGGAGCATGATATTCTGGGTCCCCTCGGACTCGCAATATAAAACAAATAAAGAAAATGAATTCTGGTGGAATGTTATAATGGGCATTTAGCCATGAACCAAAAAAGATTTTTATTGTTTAAATTATTTTACTTTTAACCTTCTATAAAGGTTGTTTATTCAATTACTAATCATTTATCCTCTTTCAAATAAAACATCAATTATAGACAATTCTGGTAATTGAGCTATATTTTGCCCAGAATTCTCTATCTGAATAATTCTGAAAAATATTGTTGTAACCAACAGAATTATCCATAATCAGCAAGAATTTAATAAAATTCATCGTGGGCGGGGAATATCCTCTAAAGAAATCTAATTAATTTTTATCCGGCAAAATTAATTCCGTCGCCTTTTCTTCTTGGAATCAAATGAAAATGCGCATGCATAACTATCTGCCCTGCATCTGGAAAATTATTCTGTATAAGATTAAATCCTGTTGCTCCCTGCCTTAATCTTATCTCTGCAACATTTTTTACTGCATCAATTAACTCTTCTCCCATACTTGCAGGCATATCAAGAATATTTGCAAAATGATTCTTCGGAATAACCAATGTATGTCCTTCAACGCGCGGATGCGCGTCGGGAAATGCAAGAAAATTATCATTTTCATAAACCTTCTCAGTTTTTATTTCTCCCGTTGCAATTCTGCAGAAGACGCAATTTTCTTTTTCAGCCATAACAAATAAAAACAATCCTTTTTTATAAGCTTTATCGGGCTCATAGTATAATGGTTCTTGCGCTCGGCTGGCAGTCGAGAAATCCGCGTTCGATTCGCGGGAAGTCCATTTATGAATCATAAATCGAATTTAAAATATGACATCTTATCATAAATTTATCGACGGAAAAGAGAGTTTTACCAAAAAATTTATTTATAAAATTAAAATTAAAATTATTATGCAGGCGATAAAATTAAATTTGAATAAAAAATGCTGAATAAAAATAAAGATTTATCGACGGAACAATTTAAAAAAGAAATAGGTTTATAAAGTATAATGCATTACATTATTTATAATAATCATCCAGCATGATTTAAAATTTCTTGAGAATCATGTTGGAAGCTCTATGGGGCAAGGAGGTGATTTAAATGGCAAAGAAGAAAAAAGCAAAAAAGAAAAAGTAAATTAGCTAAAAATTATTTTTTTATTTTTTAATTCTTGTTTTAATGATTTTTCCAAGGGATATTAAATTCTTCCCTTGAATAACTTCTTTTATTATTTTTTTTATCTCAGAAATGCGGACAACAATCTGCTCTGTTGTATCTCTATCTCTTATCGTTGCTGTTTTGTCAGATACACTTTTGTCGTCGATTGTTATGCACATTGGAGTTCCAATCTCATCATTCCTCGCATATCTTCTGCCAACGCTTCCACTTTTATCATACATAATATTCCATTCTTCCCTTAATTCCTTAACAAGCTTCTCAGCAATTTCCTCATATTCCGGATTTTTTACAATTGGAAAAACAGCCGCTTTGTAAGGAGCAAATTTTGCAGGAAGTTTCAAAACAATGTTCTGTCTTGAAGAATCATAACAATATGATTTAGTCAGCAGAGCAAGAAAAACTCTTTCCATGCCGAATGTCGGCTCAATTACTCTAGGAATAATTTTGGATTTTGTCTGTTCATCAAACACTTCCATGCTCTCATTAGACGCTTTCTGATGCTGCGTCAAATCATACTGCCCCCTATTGGCATTTCCTGCAACTTCTTTTGAACCAAAAGGATATTCATAATCAATATCAAAAGTTGCACTCGAATAGTGGCTTAATTCTTCCTTTGTATGCTCTCTTATTTTTATTTTTTTCAGACCAAGAGAATAAAACCACCTTATTTGTTCTGCGAGCCAGTAAGCGTGCCATTCATCTATTCTGCCATTATTTAAAATATTTCCAATCGTGGTATCTTTAAGTTCATTGCTATTTAATTTTTGGGTTTCTTCATCTAATATTTTTATATTTAACTTAAGTTGTTCCTCTCCCAAAAGTGAACATTTTTTTTCTTCTGGATGAATAAAAAATTCAAATTCCCCTATATGAAACTCTCTTGAACGGAATAAAAAATCTCTCGGAGCAATTTCATTCCTGAAACATCTTCCAATCTGCGCAATTCCAAAAGGCAGCGGCATTCTCGAAGTCTGCATAATTTGTTTAAAATCAAGGAACATTCCCTGTGCTGTTTCTCCCCGAAGATAAACTTCTGTTTGTTCTGAACCCACCTTAGTTTTAAACATCTGTTCAACAATTTTCGCATTAGCCCAATCAAACTCTCCGCTGCAATTAGGGCATTTTATTTTTTCTAAATCTGGCTTGTCTATTTTGCTTGATTTCTTGCAGTTTTTGCAAACAACCAAATAATCATTAACATTAAAATTAGTTATATGCCCTGAAGCTTTCCATGTTTTCGGATGACTTATGATACTTGCTTCAATTCCAACCATATTTTCTCTTTGCTTGACAAAAAAATTCCACCAGTCCTGTTTTAGATTATTAAATAATTCAACTCCTAAAGGCCCAAAATCCCAGAATCCTGCTAATCCTCCATAAATTGCGCTTGAAGGATAAACAAATCCTTTTGATTTGCAGAAATTAGCAAGTTCTTCTATAGTTATCTGCTTTTTCTCTTCAGTTCCCTTTTCCAAGAATTCATTTTTATTGTTTTCTTTTTCAGAATTTAATTCATTTAATTTTCTCTCTGCATCTTCTCTTGTTTTTCCTCCATAGCAAACAAGAGTTGAATGCACTTTTTCTCCTTCACGCACGCTTTTTCTTATATAAAAATAATCCTTTCCATTTACTTTTTGTTTTACTATATACATAATTTAGCCACTACAAAAGGATATTTAAGTATTTCGAGCGCGCTCGAAATACAATCTTGCTTAATAAAAGCGCGCCGGCCATTCCGTGAAAAAAGCCGGCGCATCATATCTACAAAAGGATATGACTATGAACTTGGAGTTGGAATTATTAGGAGACAATATTCCTCTAAGCGAGGACCGGGAATCGAACCCGGGAAAATTCGCTCTGCAGGCGAACGCAGTACCATTGTGCCATCCTCGCACACTCATTAATAATAAAATCAAAAAAACACTTTATTTAAACATATTGATAGGCACGCCTGCGGGCGCACTTATTTATTCTGCAAATCTGCTATCTATTTGTAAAATTGGTTTATTATATTTTTAGGATATATCCAATAAATTTAAACTAAATAATCAACCCTTTTTCTTTTTCACAATGCACATTTTGCATGGCTTATATTTTGCTTTTTTATAAAATGCTTCGCTGTTTGAACTTACTTTGTATTTTTTCTTTATAAGCTTTCCAAAACGGCATAAATGCTTGTGATAAACTTTTGTCTGTGAAGAGCCAAGATAATCATATTTCGGGATGTTTAATTTATCGCGCAGCTTTTCAATATAAACTGGGACCTCTTTTTCAATTTCTTGGATAACTGGCTTTTCAACAATTCTTTCAACAGGGCGGTCAACAAATCTAACAACTGGCTTTTCAATTTCTTTTATAACTTCTTTGAAAATCGGCTTTTCAATAGTTCTCGTCTCTCTCGTGTTAACCTCTCTCAAAATCTCAGGCTCAAGAAGAAAAAACAAAAGCACAGTATAAAACAAAATAAGAAAAAAAGCAAGGATAATAGAATACTCTGAATTAAGTTTCAGTATGAATACTGCAATAAACTCTATCAAAGCAATGAAAAACCATGAAAAAATTGCAAATAAAACATTATTCTCATTCCATATTCTATGTTCATTTACATTTTGAGAACTATTATAATTATCCATAGAATACTAAGCAAACCAAAGTTTATAAAATCTATTGCTCAACAAAATAAATGATTTACCAAAATCCTTTTGTTATTCTCCCATTAACAGGGCTTTTAATTGGCTGGATTACAAATTATATAGCAATAAAACTGCTTTTCTTTCCAAGGAAAAAAACTTTTGGAATTCAAGGATTAATTCCAAAAAGAAAAGAAAAAATTGCAGAAAGAATAGCAGAAGCCAGTCTTTCAATTCTGCCGGAAAAAATAGACAAATTGAGAAAAATCCCGTTTATAGGAAATAAAATAGAAAATTACATAAAAACAGAGGTTGCGCAAAAAATAAAAAATATGGATGATAAAACACTTCAGGAAATTGTTGAAAAAGTTGCAAAAAAAGAACTTTTCTTTATAGAAATTTCCGGAGCCATAATCGGATTTTTAATTGGAATTGCGCAGGCAGTTATACTGGGTGTTTAACCAACCCTGCGAGAATTGCAATAACTCTTCTCAAAATCCTCTATCCATTCATCTTCTCCATATCTTAAAATGTAAAAATAACAGCTTATTCTGGCAACTTTAGATCTTACCCCTTTTTCAAGTCCATTTGAAACTCTTCTGGAAATAATCTCCCTTGCCCAATTTATGTCTCTTTCAATAAATGCTAATTCAACATTATCATACCATTCTTTCATTGGCTTTCTTGTTTGTTCATTAACTACCATTTCCCAAAATGCCCCCGACAGGATTTGAACCTGCGACCCCTAGCTTTCTTCGGCTGCGGGATTATAAAAACCCGCTAGCGATTTTTAGAAGGCTAGTGCTCTATCCAGGCTGAGCTACAGGAGCATACATAACTTAAAAATTAAAGGTATAAAAATCTGTCTAATTTCATATAAATCTAAAAATATCACAATTTTAAAGAAATACATGGTGCCAACATATAAATTCTTTTAAACTCAAAATATTTATATTTTTATGCCCAATAATATTCGTGATAGAGCACCTATGGATGATGATTTTTTTGATAGAGGATATAGGGCAATTAAACAATTTGCAAAAACTAAATCTAAAAAAAAGGATTCTCCGAATTTAACCAGAGAAGAAGCTATTGGAGTGCTTGAAATTACTCCTGGTTTATATTTTGATGTACGAGATGCGTTTGTTGGAAGAATAGAAACAACTTGGGATAAAGTACTTGATTCTATGGTTGGTTGGGGATGGTTTATTAAAGAATGTCATGAAGAGCAAGAATATTACATTCCTGCGGTTTAATATTAAATCTCAAACCTCATCAAATCTCTCCCAATTTCCGTGTTTTTAAATGCCTTTTTCGCCAAATCAAGGAATTTTTTTTCATTCAGCGAATGCCTCTGGCTCATGTGAATTAAGACAAGTTTTTTTGATTTTGAAAGTTTTGCAATTCTAACAGCGTCGCTGACAGTAAGATGATAATATGCCTTTGCAAGCTCAGCTTCATCAAGATAAGTCGCCTCACATATCAACAAATCAGAATTTCTGGCAAATTTTACAATTTTATCATCAAACAAAGTATCAAGTACAATTGAAACTTTTCTTCCATTCTGCAGATAAGTAACAGATTTATAATTTATTTTTTTTCCATTAATAATTATATCTTTTCCCTGCTTAAGTTTCCCGAGAACAGGACTATTTGAAATCTTTATTTTTGCAAGTTTTTTCTTGTCAATTCTCAACTTGTCTTTTTCAGCAAAATTATATGCAAGACAAGAAATATTATGCTTTGCATTTTCTGCACCAACGATAAAATCTTCTGTTTCAATAATATTTCCTGCGCTGACTTCAGAAATATCAATAGAAACTCTCCATGTTCTTGCAAATGTCTCCATCATCTTGCTAAGATATTCTTTTGTTCCTTTAGGCCCATAAATCTTCAATGTTTTGGAATAATCATTAAGCGCAAGCGTCTGCAATAATCCTGGAATGCCGAGAACATGATCTCCATGCCAATGAGTAATAAACAATCTTGTAATTCTGCACGGATTTATTCTTGCTTTTCTAAACTGCCTCTGAATTCCCTCTCCACAGTCAAAAAGCATGCTTTCAGCTTTGTAATCCAGCAAAATGCCCGGATGATTTTTTTCTGCAGTTGGAACTGCGCTTCCTGAGCCAAGAAGCACAACATTAATTTTCTCTGCCATAAAATAATCAGGAAAAAGGAGTTTAAATATATTAAGAAAAAGGGATTTACTATTTTTACAAAGAATACATGAGAATAATCTGGCTCTGCCAAGATTATTCTTTTTTAATCTGTTAATCTAAAAGGATTTTGATATATTTAACATGAGGTAATCATAATCCTCCTGTCTTCATCTAATTTATTTGGGCATTATTAAAAAATAATTTCATAGCCGATTAATCCTGCTGAAAGCGAGCAATTGCACGAGCCAAAGTAGTTTATACAATGAGTGCAATTACGAGTAGGATTAATTATCACTTTTCACTTACTTTTAAAAAAAAGTTCTGAATATCAAATCAAAAAACAATAAAGCTTCAGCTACAACTCAAAGACACCAGAAATAGTGTCCCTGAAAATTAAAAAAACAGGACTAACCTTTTATTGCAGCCGATGCAGGCGAGATAAACACAATCGTGTCTCCTCTAAGGAAAGTCAACCCAAGGTTTCTTTTTACTTCATTTCCATGCATTTCTTTGGTGTTATCCAGCACAATGTTAATGTGGATATCAAATGCAAGAAGAGTTCCGACAAGTTGCTTTTCACTCTTTAACTGCACCAAAATTTCCTTGCCTTTTGATATATTCAAAAGGTCAAGCGGCCGTTCAATTCCATTCGCCATAACTATTCACTTAAATTCAAGTTTTTAAATATTTGCTTTCACGCAAAGTTTTGTATAATAAAACAAATAAAATTTATAGATGGCTGTTTTTTCATGCTAAACTCAGAACCAGATAATTCAATTATTATAATTAATATTTCTTGCAAATTTTTATTAAAAATTTCACCACTTAATTCAAATAAATAAAATGACGATAAGTTTTTATAACCTTTAGTCTATATTCTGTAATGCCAATTAATCTTTGCAATTCTGAATATGAAGAAATTAAGGGAATATACAAGCAAAGGCAAATCTCTGCTGAAAAATTGCTGGAAGAAAAAGTTATGCCCTTGCAAAAAAGAGTTTCTAGATTTTCTGGAGAGTTAATTGCAGTACTAACAAGAGATTATGAACAAATCTCAACTTGCACTCCTGCAAGTTATGGAATAAAAGAAGAGGTTTATATTGGAATTATAACTCCACAAACAAGATTTCCTGCAGTTGAATGGCTTCGAGACCCATATAATATAAATTTCTGCGGAGTTATTCTTTCAGGAGTGGAAAATCCCCATTCATTAGAATTAGATTCTGGATTTGAAAGGGAGTTTAGAAAAGAGGAAAAAGGAGAATTTCATAGTTGGTCACTCAGTGATACAGTAACATTATTATATTTTATGGAGAGGCCGCCTCAAGCTCCAGCAACCCCAAAAGAATCTGGCTGTTTTGGCGGCATAGATCACTTGCTAATTGAAACACAAGAACCAAGATTAGAATTATATATTGGAAGTGGTGAAGCAGTTCCTTTTTTGCAAGAGAAATTAAGGGGGTGGGAATATCTGCAGTTAGCAGAAACTCTTGAACAAGCTTTACCAATACCCGAAGAACTTGAAAGAAGAATAGAAAAAGAACAATTAGATCTTTATGATAAGCTTAAAAAAGAAGAACAAAAAGCCAGAGCATTAACAGAAAGAAGAGAAAGAAGATTAAACAGTTTGACAAATGGAGAAGGCATATTTTATTATGAAGGAGGTATAGAGCTAACTGACGAAGTTGTAGAATGGAACAGATACAGCCCCTCAATTGAAGAATCAAAAAGAAGAATTAGAGGACTTGTAAATACAGCTGTAAATCGAGGATATCATGAAACAGGAAGGCAGATAAGAAGAGTATTAGATGTAGGCGTCGTAAAGAATATTAATATAAAAGAATTCTTTTCCCATAGAAAAGAAATGTATGACAATTCTTTGAAATAAAATCCTCAGAAAACTATTTAAACCAACTTCTGAATATTTCTTTATGAAATTAGGAAGAAAAATATCTGGCGGGAAATACAAAAGCCAGAGAAAAAAGAAAAAGTACGAGCTTAGCAGACAGCCTAGAATTGTGAAACTGAAAGAAAGAAAAGCAAAATTATTGAAAACACGCGGAGGAAATTCAAAAACAGTTCTTTTTTCTTCAAATAAAATTAATCTGATTGACAAAAAAACAAAAAAAGCAAAACAAGTTTCTATAACAAATGTTATTGAAACTCCTTCAAATCGTTTTCTTGCAAGGCAAAATATTCTTACAAAGGGCGCAATTGTGCAAACCGAATTAGGTAAGGCAATAATAACAAACCGTCCTGGGCAGGAAGGATGCGTGCAGGGTGTGCTGATTGAATAAAAAATTAGATTTATAATCGCTCGCTTTATTCTGGTTCGCGCTTCGCGCATATTTTATTATTCTTCAAATCCTACTCCATTTGTTCATGGGTTCTTCAAATGCTTTAATTTAATATCGAATAAAATAAAAACTCCAATGTGCTCACCTAAAATGCGGGAAAGGAGTGGGATGCTAGAAGAATAAATTTTCAAAAATCTCAATATGTTGGCGATATTATGCTCTTTGCAAAATAAATCCTGTTAGAATTTATCAGACAATTCTTTATGAGAAGAGCCCATATATTTTGGTCTAGACAATCCCCTTAATGGAGAGTCTGATTTTGGTTTTGCTAATTGAGGTTTTGGTTTAGAAACAGATTTATTTTTTTGTTCATGTTCTGGATTATATTCTAGTTTTGGCACTTCTTGATATTCAAATTTAAATTCTCTTCCGCCTATATTAATAGAGCTAGGCATTGCCCTAGCCATTTGTTGAAATAACTTATTAGTTCCTTCTCTTGTACGCCCGTATATATCAACAATTACTTTATATCCAGATTCATAAATGTTTAATCTTACATATCTTGCATTTTCCCTATACTCTGTTTCCCCTTCTTTATTTTTTGAAGGCAGAAGAACATATTGATTCGGAAAAAGCCCTCCCCCAATTTTTCTAAGAACAAAACCTCTCAAACTTCCTCTTCTTTGCCCTTCATGTTGTTTCTTAATACGTCCTCTTCCCATAAAAAATAAAGTATTCTCTTATTTTAAAGCATTATTGTGATGAAAAATCCCAGAATAAAATTTTCAAACCATAAAGTTTAAAAGCCATCCTTCGATATATTTATAAAGGTTACTAAAAACTTATAAACTAATGAGCAGTGTTCAAAGATGCCCTGAGTGCAATAGTATTAATCTTACATATGATGAAGAAAAAGGAGAGGTGATATGCAACGACTGCGGACTTCTTATTGAAGAAAAAATGGTTGATACAGGCATTGACTTGTCTGGAAAATTTGACAAATCAGAGAAAAAGGGGCGTGGCGGAGCACCTATAAACATGCAAAAGTTTGACAAGGGGCTTACAACAAATGTGGGAGAGATTTCTGATATTTACAAACTAGACACAAAACAAACAAGAAAATTTTTAAGATTGAAAAAATGGCAGGAAAGAGTTTCAACAAGCATTGAAAGAAATTTAAGATTAGCTATGGCAGAATTAAGAAGAGTTGCTTCCTATCTTAATCTCCCGACAGTAATTGGCGACGAAGCTGCAAGAATTTATAACTATGTCCTGCAAAGGGGCTATGTAAGAGGAAGAAGCATGGAGTCTGTAATAGCTGCATGCATCTATGCTGCCTGCCGTTCATACAACATTCCAAGAACTCTTGATGAAATCGCGCATGCATCAGACATTGAAAGAAAAGAAATAGGAAGAACTTACAGATTCATAATAAGAAGAATGACAATCAAAGTTACTCCAAGTTCGCCAAATGATTACATCTCGAGATTCTCAAGTATTCTTCATCTTTCTCCAAAAACCCAGAATCATGCATTAAGAATATTAAAAAAAGCAAATGAAGAAGAACTTACAAGCGGGCGAGGCCCCGCAGGAATTGCAGCAGCAGCACTTTATATTGCTGCGCTTCTCAACGACGAGAAAAAAACACAGAGAGAGGTTGCAGATGTCGCAGGAATAACAGAAGTAACAATAAGGAATAGATACAAAGAACTAATAGATAGATTGGGATTAGAAGACAAAATGAAGCTCACTGAATTGGAGAAAAAAGATAAAGGCGGAAGCAAGAAATAATTTTATGTAAAATTCCGCCATTATAAAAAATAACTTACTTTTCTAAAGCAAGGAAATATAATTAAATCAATAAACAATCCAAAAATTACAATTTCTAATAAGATTCATATTAAGATGTTTAGAATATTAAAAATATTAGAAAAAGAATAATCTTGGCGAAGCCAGATTATTCAGTTATTACACCCTCCTTTTTGTGTAACTACTATATAAAAGATACAAACCGAAAACTTTAAATACCACTTCTTAATAGTGTCAGTATTAAAAAATGACACAAAAATCATTGTTTATACTTTCAGCATTTTTAGCATTAGCAATGCTCATAAACATTGCTTCATTTGCATCAGCAGAAATAATTTGGTCGCTTCCGACAGAAGTTGAATTTCAGGTGGTTAATTCAACAATGCCTCCTACTCTTCAGATGCATATCATAAAACCAGAAGCAAACAAAGTTTATTACACCAGAAGTATACCTTTGATTGTAGAAACAAATATACCTGCAACATGTTCATATTCTCTTGATAATGCTCCAAGCGTTTCTCTTGGTACAAAGAATTATTTTTCAAGAATACTTAATGTGCTTTATGGAAAGCATAAAATAAGTGTAACATGCACTGCAGGAAATCAGACAGTCACAAAATCCGTAAATTTCACCTCAAAAAAGAAATGTGAATCAAAACCAAATATTGAAGAAGAAACTGACGATGAAATTGAAGACCAATTTCACAATCCAGTTTATGGAGAATGGACTTGTATAAACAATCGCTTTCAGAGATGGAATATAATTGAAGGAATTGAAGAGCTGGAATACGGCGGAGTTTGCGGATTAGAGCTTCCAGCAAGTGGAAAAACAAGCGGATTTCAATTCAGCTTCTGGTATGCACTTTTATTCATGCTAATCTTCTTAATTGTATTATTATTGGTGCTTATAATTGCAATCGCTGCGCGATTGTCCCAAAGACGGCAAAGACAACGAAGAAAGTGATTAAATTCGATTTGGCTTATCATTGTTTTTTAAACACACCATAACTTTTCCTTATTTTAGGTTTGTTCATTAGTATTGTTTATTTTATGTTTAATTCAAATTTTATTCAATATCCAGTTAAAATATATTAAAATCCAATGAGCTAAATAGCATAGGATTTGCAAAATAAACAAGTGCGCGAAGCGAACCAATAATTAATTTTTCTAACATCCCATTCCTTTTCACATTTAACATCTTTTTATTGGAGTTTCATTATTTTAACATCATCAATTAAAAGTACATAAAAAACCAATGTGCTCATGGGTTTGGTATTTGAAAAATAAACAGGCAGGCGAAGCAAATTTATAAACTGGCGAGGCGAAGCCGAGCCAATATATGACGAGCCAGCAGGCGAGCCAAATATCTCTCTGCAGAAGCATAGTTTTTTAAGCAGATTTATTTTAATATTTTTAAGCGGGAGTGCCAGAGTGGTCAAATGGGAGAGACTCAAGATCTCTTGGCTTAGTGCCTTCATAGGTTCAAATCCTATCTCCCGCATAAAAATGATTTGAATGGAAAACTAAACCACGCATGCAGGATTACAAAAACCCCCATAGGGCTTTATGATTTCCTTCATTTTTTAACATTAATTAGTCAGTTTCTGTATAATTTATAATTCACAAAGCATAAGGTTTATAAAGAGGTACTTATTATACAGATAATGTATAATTTGTACTTCAATTTAATAATAAAATGGAAAAACAAGATAAAGAATCAGTTATGAGTAAAACCAAAATAAGGGGACTTTCACAAAGAGAAGTAGAAATCATGGCTTGGCTTGAGTTTTATCAAAAGTACTTTTTTAAATCTAAAGAGATTAAGCAATTTTTTAGCAACAAAAATAATCTTTATAGGGGAATACAAAAGCTTCTATCTAAAAAAAGAATAATTAAGCTTAATCAAAATAAATATTATCTTGTTCCAATTAAAGCCAAGTCTGGAGCATGGATAGAACATGATTTTATGGTTATAGATGAAATCTGCAACTCAGGAAATTATTACATTGGTGGATGGAGTGCGGCTAATTATTGGCGTCTTACAGATCAAATCCCTTCTTGGATAGATGTATTTACAACAAATAAAAAAGGAAGAAAAATAATTCTCAATAATAAAATTCTATTTCACCAGCTTAGAAAAATAGACAAATCAAAATATGTGATAAAAATGATAAATGGACATGAATTTAAAATATTAAATAAAAGAGAAACTAAAAAATGGTTGAAATTAAGAGAATACCTGCTATAGAATTTGAAGATATATTAGCAAGAACAAAGTTTAATCATTCTAAGCTGACTAAGGATTATTTTCTTACTCTAATTCTATATTTGATTAAAGATGTAGAAGGAATTTATTTTAAAGGTGGAACAGCTTTAAATAAGATTTTCTTAAATCATGCGAGGCTATCAGAAGATATAGATTTTACTTTAACAAGAGAGGTTTCTGAAGTTAAGAAAGAGATAATCCCAATCATTGAAAAATCTGGCTTATCTGACAAAATAAGTGAAGATAAAAATGTAGAAGGGTTTCTGAGAATAATTGTTCATTATACTGGATTCGATGGTGAGAAAGAAAGTGTTTTCATTGATTTAAACCAAAAAGGAAAACTAATTCTTCCATCAGAACTTCATAAAATCAATCATTTTTATTCGCCATTTATTCCAGAATTTTCTATTAAAACTTTAGCAAGAGAAGAACTGGTTGCTGAAAAAGTCGCTGCATCAATTAGGAGAAATAAACCAAGAGACCATTTTGATGTTTATCAGATAATTCATACAGGTATTCCCATCAAGATGGAAATTGTTAAAAAGAAATGCTCGGATTCTGGCGATGAGTTCTCTATCATCAAAATGTTCAATAAAGCCAAAACTCTAAAAAACAGATGGGATAAAGATATGGGTTCCCTTATCTCTGAACCTATCTCTTTTCAAGAAGTCATGAAATTCTTAGCCAAACACTTTAAACTCAAAGACGAAAAAGAAAACGCCAAAAACGCCAAGAAGAAAAATGAGAAAAGATAATTAAAGCAGGTGCATATAATTTACGCTTCGAACTTTTAGTTGAGGGGGATTAACCCGCATTTTTATAAATTAATTTCAATTTACTTCGTGGCCTGCAGGAGTTCGGCTTGTTCACCCATTGTCACCCATCCCCTGCCCCTTCCCTCGAGGGAATGGGACGTTGTTATCTGATAAAACGGATGGTAATTTATGATATCATCTATTTTTTAACATCTAAATCTTAAAACTCTATATTCTCGTGTCAAACAAAAGATTTATAAATACCAATAAATTGGTTAATATAAACCAAATAGTTGGTTAATACATGCCACAAAACAGGACTAAAAATGTTAACACAAATACAGCTTAGATTATTTGAACCCTTAACGAGGAATTTGCTTAAAGAGTATACTATTAAAGAAATAAAAGAGTCTTCTGGTGAAAAATCAAATAATGCAATAACTCTCGCTTTAAAGAAATTTAAGGATGAAAATATAGCTAAAGAAAGAAGAATCGGAAGATCTTTGCTTTACATGCTTAATACAGATAATGAGGTTGTTTTTAATTATATTCAGATGATAAATACTCAGAAAATCCCTAAAACTGCTCTAAGAGCAATAGAAAGAATAAAAGAAGAGGTAGAAAAGCACACATCATTTTTTTCTATAGTCATATTTGGCTCTTACGCGATAGGAAAACAAACTAAAGACTCTGATTTAGATGTAGCGGTTTTTATTGAGGATAATAGCAAGAAAAAAGAAATAGAATCTGCTATAAAATCATCTGAACTTAAAATTCCATTAGATATTCATGGTCATGTTATTCCTACTGATGAATTTTTAGAGATGCTGAAAATAGATGAAGAAAACTTAGGTAAACAGATAGCAAGGAAACATTTATCAATTTATAATTCCCCTATATTTTACTTATTATTGAAAAGAGGCATAAAAAACGGATTCAGATACTAAACTATATTTGGAAAGGGCAGAGAACGAATTAAGACTTGCAGAAATGATAATGCAGTTAAGCGTAAATCTTGATATTCAAACAAAAATACCAGACATAAGCAAAACAGACACTTATTTCAGTTCAGTTATATCGCATTCATATTATTCTATCTTTTATACAGCAAAGGCTTATTTGATTATGAAAGGAATAATAACCAAAATCCCTAATGAACACAAGAAAACCTACAATCAATTCAGAAAGATAGTTTCACAAGGGATTGTTGATAAAGAACTGCTAATTTTATATGATGAGGTATTAGTAAAAGCCGATAACTTGCTAGGGATATTTAAAGTTGAAAAGAAAAAACGAGGATAGTTTACTTATCAAAGAATAGCTCAAGCAAATCTTGAACCTGCAAAGGAAAGTCTAGAAAATGCAAAGACTTTCTTAAAGCACATTTACGATTTGTGTGATAATGCTTAATCTTATTTACATTTTTCAAAACAGAGAAAAAGAAAAGAGGAGAATTTACCTATAAAACAATTCCACAAGCCAATAAAGAACCAGCTCAAGAAAGCTTAAATAACTCACAGACATTTTTTAAGCATATATACAAAATGTGCGAGGATTTATAATCGGAGAATTTTTAAGAATTATGCAGAAACTTTCGCAACAGCAGTATCAATTCTTGTATTCGCAGCTTTAATCTTCTTTAATAATTCTCCAGACTTCTCTGTTTTAACCGCTGTAACAACTCCATCAATCATACATCCAACTTCCCTTGAATTAAGATTAAGCAAAATATCATTTCCTGCTTTAACTGCAAGAACCGCTCTGTCTTCACAGGAGTATTTACTCAAAGAATTAGCATTCAAAGCATCAGTAATAACCAATCCATCCCAACCCCCAAATTCCGGCATGTTGTGGGGATTAAGCCCAGGCACAAATACAGCAGGAGTTTTTTTGTCCCAAGGAACATCCTTTCCATTATAAATAATATTACTCATCATAATTGCGTCTAAATTATCTCGTAAATCAATAAATGGTTTCATATTAGTAGTTTTAATTGATGTAAAAGATTCATCTGCAGTAACGATATTTTCATCACTATTTCCATCCTTATCAGATTCATGGCTAATATATCCGGGAAAATGTTTTCCTGTGACTAAAACTTTTCCTGTCATATCTGAAATAAATTGTGTTGCGCAAAGTTTAATTCCCTCAACACTATTAGAAAATGATCTCTTATTATTTCCCATAAAATCTGTATCTTCTGCTATATCCAACACAGGCGCAAAATCAATGTTAATACCCATATTATACATTTTTTGCGCAGCATTAGAAAATGCATTATTAAACGCTAAAAAATCATCCCCCGCCAATGCCTCGCTGCATAATGTCCGAGGATATCCAAGATTAACCCCTAATTTTTCCAACCTATTAACTCCCTTACCCTCAACATCTGCTGAAATTAATTTAATCCCTTTCTTCTTGCAATCTGCGATTAATGTTTTAACTTGATTTTCAGAGTTAACATTGTATCCCATAATAATAACTCCTCCAATATAACTTCCCTTATATTTGACAATATCCTCGTCACAAGTCGTTGTAGCACCAGCAGAAGGCACAGTCATTATCATTTTCGCAATCATTGGAACAAGTTCAGCCTCGGTTGGAATTTCGGTAGAAGTTGTTTGTGCAGGGACAGGTGTAGTAGAAGACGAACTACCCTCTGCAGAACGAACAATAATTACAACTTGTTCAACATCTTCCTTATCAGATGTTCCATCACCAGTAATATCGCAACTCTTTTGTTCTTGTGGAGGGAATAAACCAAAGACATCTATATAATCAACAAAAGATTCAATAAAATTTTTCTTATCATTATTAATTGAGTCTTGCAATGCCTGCGCATCTGCCATTGTGAGAATTCCATCCGCATTAATGTCTCCATTTTCAGGACAAGTCCTAACGCCCGTGGTTGAAATGGGGGTTGTGGGAGTTGTGGAAGTATCACTAAAAACCCCTGCATTTTTAATAGCATTATATTTTTCAACGATATTATTACAATAATATACATGAGTTGTTTCTCCATTTATAGTTTGATCATCTTCACAACGACCAAAATATTTTTTTGCAGCAGCTTTAATTTTTTCATCAGTCCATCCATTAGAATCAATCGTACCTGCGCCCTTCTTTAAATAAACTCCTGCAGCATAAAATGAATCTTTAATTTTTAATGGGCTCAACAAAGTTTTACCCATTATTCCTCCAGTTTCCTCAATTACTTCTTCCCACGTGCCCACATCAGGATTAGCCTTTCCTGTGGGGGTAGTTTCTATAATCTCCAAATTTGGATAATTTTTTTTCAAATAATTTTTACCTATTCTAAACTGCATTGGTCCAAAAACATTATATCCATTATTCCAATTACATACTCTTCCAGAAGGAGGGTCAATATCCTCGCTTATCCAACCTCGAACATCATCTAGATTATTTTTTGCATCATACCATAAATGAGTACCTTTTGATTCCTTACCATCTCCACATTCTTGATGAGAAATTGCTGCAAGAAGTTCTGGAGGCACACCAGTTTTTTTAGATGCTTCTTTAAATAAAGGAATTAAAATATTTGGAATCTCAATATTTGTCCCACTAACTGCGGTTGTACCAGTCGCACTCGCCGTCCCCTGCCCATCCCTCTCCTCGCTCGTCGTCTCCTCTATCGTCGTTTTCGTCTCATCATCTTCATGCTTCTCAACCAGCCACGCATCAAACAACGCCCTCGAATATCCATCATAAGCCCAGGCTTTTGTAAATTCAATGCGTGCTTTCTGAACATCTGTTAATTGATAAGTATTTTCCAAGCGAGTTGCTTCTGTGTTTAATTCATTAATTAAATTTTTATAATCCTCTGATGAAACTGCTTCAAGCATAATATCATCAGCAATTTCATTGAATGTATAAAAAGCAGTTCTTTCACTATCAGAACTAAGTAATGGTTTTACTTTTCCACCATCAACCTTAGCAGCTTCATCTGCTGCTTCATTAAGAGAAGCAATAGTTTTATCTAATGCTCCGTAATTTCCATCAGTTATTGCATCGCTTATTGACTCTCTGTCAATCCAGCACCTTATTTTTGTGCTGTCGCAATAACCAACATCTTGCCATCTTTCAGGAGATGTCGGCTCGCCAGGATTATTTGTTGCGCAAACTCGAGTAATTCCTCTGTTATATAATTCAGGCATCGCTGCTTCTTCAACACCTGATTGGAGATTTGGATTTAGCAAACCATAAGCACTTGCAGTCCCTGAAATGCAGGTTTTCTCTGAAGTTATTTTTGTATTGCCTGCCTGTTGTTCAATATATTTATCTCTTAAATAATTCAAAGCAAAGCTTGTTGAAACCTGCTTAAACCCGCACTCTTCCTGCGTATTAACTCTTACACAAAGTTGTTTAAATCCAGAAGGCGCAATAAAGTCCTTTGCCTGGTCAACATATCCCCCTGCAGGAACATAGCCAGTATCAACAACATAACTTCCCGAACTTTCAAAATAAGAAATTCCGGTTGAATCTTTTAGATAAACACTATATTGTGTTCCTTGATCTGCTCCTGAAAATATATGATAATAAACTTTATAGTGTGATTGAGCAGGAACTGTTGCAGTTGTCTGCGGAATCTCATCAAACCACGCAGCAAACTGAGGAGGAGAATCTGGCTCTATTAGTGCCTTAAATTTATTAGGATATGCAATAGAAACAAAAGATTTGCATACAGAAGTTCCAACTTCCTGAGTTGAACGAACCCTAAATGCATTCATTGCATTTATAGCATAATAATTTTTAAAATAATCAATTGATTTCTGCATATTTTCCCACGCACTGGCAACACTCAAGTATTCACCTCCGCCTCTCGCTCCCTGCCCTGTAACTTTCTCAAGAAGTTTAGGAATAATTGTATTTATTAAAGGAGAAAACTGCCTCCAGAAAAATTCGCATTTGTATATCGCTGTAACTTCGTCGCATATTCCCACATATCTTCCTGTATTAATATTTTCCTGCAAACAATCTCTTGATGCTTCAAGTATAGAAGTAAAGCTGTCAATTCCTGCTTTTATTCCAGTTAAACAAACAGGTACAATAATTCCCTCTTTTGCATTAGGCAGACATAGAAAAATACTTCCGACAATTCCTGACTGCACAACATCGCTGACATGATATTTTCCTCCAAGATTGCATCTGCTCGCAGGGCATATCACAGGATCGCAGACATTAAACATTATCTGGCAGTCTTTAGGAGACATAAATTCTGCGCATGTAGTTCCAGGAATGCTTGCTGCAGGATTTCCAACTTTGTATTTATTTCCTCCAATACTAATTTCAGATATTCCTGCTTTGTATTTAGAAGATGCCTCTTCAAGCACCTTTATTGCCTTGCCTACCCATGAATTTGTTTCCTGTTCTGACAAACCATAAAATGTTCCAATTTTTTGTCCTGTAAATGCATTAAACTGCTGACATATATCATCGCCAAATCCAGCATCAAACTCCTCTCTTCCATTTGTGCCAACATTGCAAAGCCAGAAACTTGAAACTCTTCCTGACTCTTGAAATGCTTCAACATTTCCAAATGAAGAAATAATTGGTTTTGTAGCAGCATACCATCCCTTATTAGTATCAATAGGCACAAGCGCAGCAAGTCCTTTATACGGCTCTGTTTCATGATAACGAACTTCAGGATTTGTATATTTATTATTATAAGAATTTGCGTCGACTTTTGTGAATTGAGAATGCTCTGCAAGAACTTTTGTTTTTATTTGATCAGAAACTAAACTTCCATCTGTCTCAAAAACCCCAACAGGGGTATAAATATCAGAATCATCTATTGGTTGCAAAGTTACAAAATATTTTTTTATTTCAGAACCATCTCTATATAAAACTGCATGGACAGGAGTTCCTTGTGTAATTTGTCCTTTAGTTGCAAGAGCAGTATACCCATTATATACCTCACCCGGAATTTGCTGTCCCAAAGCATTAAGATCTTTCGGCAAACTTACTCCAAGTCCTACTCCATCTCCCCACCCAGCAGCATTTGCCATTTCTGATGCCACACTCGTCGGATTGTTTGCCTGCTCTTCGCGCAGCCACGAAAGCTCACCATAAAGTTCGCTTTCTGCCATTGCTTTTATTCTCACATTAGTATCTTTTGATTGATAAACCCTTAAAAGAAGTTCTGTTCTCTGCAAATCACTAACTCCGACACTTCCTGGGTCTAATCCTTGCAGAATATTATTAGCATCTTGTGCAGTTAATTTCTTATCTTTATCATTTGCATCAATAAGCTCACTTACAAGAGAATATTTCTGAACAGCACCCAAATGTATCCCAATTGCTTTTTCTGTATCAACTGACTCTCCTCCGAAAATTCCTGATTTTGTCACAGCATTTCCTGCTTCTTCTCTTGCCTTTATATCTTTATCATGCTGTGCTACAATTTGCTGATAAAACTTTACATCTGCATCAATTGCATCAGCATTTTTTCTGTAACAATCTTCCAAGTCATTATATTTTCCACTTGTCATTCCATATTTTTCAACCAAATCTCCAGGATTTCCGCTATTCGCCAATGCCTGATTACATAGTTCATTCCATCCTCCCTGCCCTTTCATTATCTGCTGTCTCGCAATTGCCCCTCCATTCATTCCTTCTGCAAGTGCCTTAACCTGCATAACAGCCGAAGTTGCAAAGCACGCAGCTTTCATTGTCTTGACAACTGTTCCAAGTGACTCAGAAATATTCTGCCATTTTGCAATGCTTTCATTTAATCTTTTTATTCTTTCAAGCGACTTTTCAGGATTAAGCTGTATTAATCTTTTTTCAATTCCAATTGCATAACTTACATTAACCACAGAGCTGACATCTTTAGTCACAGAATCAACTTTCACAACTGCCACTCGTTTCAAATTTATTTTCTTAACATAAATATTTTTGTTGCAAATTGCTTTTTGCGTTCCGACAGGAATTTCTTCAGATGCCTTCTCGGTTTTTCCAGCAGTATCAGTCGCACAGTTTGCAGAAACTTTTATTGAGTTGTCATCAAAAGATTCAAGCTGAATATTTTCACTATCACTATAATCAAGATAATCTCCTTCTGTTATCCTCTTTAAATTTCCATTAACATTTACTTCAACACCTTTATCCTCGAACAGCGGCGCTTTAACAGAAACGAGGCGCACAGTATGCGAATATCCGTCAATTTCAAAACTTCCTATTGCAGAACTCAAATCAAAATCATTCAATTTTTCAAACTCTGAAAAATCAATTTCGCCTTTATACTTGTCAGAATATTTTGTTATATATTCATACATTATTTTAAATTGATTTGTTCCTTGCGCAAGGCGGAGCAATTTTTCAACAGAAATTTTTCCATACTTTCCATTTTCAACAGCAGGATAATCCAAACTGCCATAATTTTCCTCAACATCGCCATAACCCTCTTTTGCTTTTCCAAATACTCCGCTAAATTCATTAGTTATAACTTCATTTTCAATAGAAGAAAATCCTGAAAAAGTAACTTTTGTTGTATCCTCTATTTCTCCACCTCTAATCATTATAATCTTAAATTTTTTATCCTCTTTTTTATTTTGTTCCTCTATTTTTTTTGCAACATCTTCTGTCTTTGGAGTAAACGAAATTTCCTCTCCGAGATTATTAACCTCTTTTTCAATATCTTTAAATGATTTTGGATTTACAGGTTGAACAAGCAGCACAAAATCAGTTGTCTTGTCAAATAATTTTCCAGCATATCCAAAATAATATTCTTCCTTAACTACATCGCCTATTGAATACTCTTTTTGCTCACCGCCATCAACACTCAAAAAAACATTTCTTCTTCTCAATTCCAAAGCAAGTGTTTTTCCATTGCAGTCAATTCTCGCGCTTCCTGTTCCTGCTCCAAACGCCTGAACATCAAGCACTCTGCAGTTATAATCTTCTGCAAATTCAGCTCCTTTAATCACGTCAAAATTATCATTGTCAATTTCTATTCTCGCAGTCGGCTCAGGAAGTGCCAAATCAGAAAGCGTTGCAGTAAAACCAGAATTGCATAAATTGCCATCAAGATACAAAGGAGAAGAAATTTTCTTTGTATTAATTGTGAAACTTGAAATTCTCCTGTCAACATCCATATAAATTCCTATCTGCGCTTTGTCAGAACTTACAGATTCAACTCTTAAAAATGCCCTTCCATTCAGAAATGAAAATTCCTTGTATCTCTGATGCCATTCTTCATTTGTTAAAACGGGAATTCGCATTTCATTGACTCCTGTTCCAAATCCAACAGGCACATCATACTGAATTCGCGCAGTCATATTTCCTGTTACAAATTCAGGCATTGAACTTTCATTATACTGTCTTTTTATTATAAGAACAGCATAACCAATATTATTAAAAGCTAAAAACCCGTTGCTATCTCTCTGCTGTGAAAGTGCAGAGCGTGGAGGATAGTATGCAATTCCAGCAAGTCCAGAAGGCGTCTGTCCTTGCGAAGTTAATATTACATTGCTCATTTTTTCTGCAGCAATAGTTGGATTAACCATAACTGCCTGCAATTTACAATAAACAAGAACATCCTGCTCTTCTAATAAATCACTTCTCACAACAGCAGGCGTGCATCCTCCTGGTGCTATTTGAACAACAAAATCTTTCCTATCTCTGCATACTGCATTAATGTCAACAGAACTTCCTCCATAATACCCTTGATAATTTCCTCCTGAAAAACTTCCAGAAAGTCCAGGTGCAAATGTCTGTGGATTTGATGATGAAAAACTTCCGCTTGTTCCAGAAGAACTAAATGCACTCGTTGTTTCACTTGTTGTGCTTACAGCATCTTCAGCACTAACAAAAACAGCAGCAGCTATTAAAAAAATTGCAATCAATGCAAAAGCAAATATTTTTCTCATGATGTTTTTACTTCAATTTTTTGAACATCGAGCAATTCATAATTTTTCTGCAACTGCTCTAAACCAACAGGAGGCGGAAGAAGAGGAACACTTATAGTTACCTTTCTCGAATTTTTCAGCTCATCTTCAAGAATAAACTTTGTTGTTTTTCCTCCTGCAATAAGCGCATTTGAAACTGTCTGCTCTGGGATATTAATATCAAAACACTGCTCTGTCTTTTTTCCAAAATATCCTAAAATTCCAGGAGATGCAACCATAGTGCATTTTCTTGTGCTTCCTCCAGGAATTTTCAAAGAAGCTGACGAAAATACACTCACACTTATATTATAAATTCCTTCTGATAATTTTATTGTTTTTTGCTGAGGATAAACTGCAACTCTCTTGTCATTTTCTCCATCAAAAGAAATAACTGCAATTCCGTTCTTGTCTCTTGCACCAAGCTCAATTCCTCCGACAATCGCTTCAATAGGCAGCTCATAAACTTTTCTCATCATTATATTCGCAATTCCAGGGCTGTTTGTAGAAACATAGTAATTAGTTGTTTCATAACCGCTTGCAGAAGCAGTTATTCTTCCATTTACGCACTGAGGAAAGTCAGAAGATAAAATCGCATCATTTCCAGAAAGTTTTGTTTTTCCAATAGCGCATTTTTCATTCAGGCATATAAAAGAAATATCTGCTTCAACAGGATTAATTAAATTATCATAAGTGAAAACATCTATTTTCGTATTTTTATAATTGCAGAATTCGTCCATAGAACTGCTTTCTTCTTCACTTGATAATGCAAGGGAATTTCTCGGAACGCTTTTATCAACAACAACTGCAACAGGAAACTGGAATAATTCGCTTCCTTTATACACTTGAATAAGCGCAGGATGATAAATATCATAGACAAAATGATAAGGCACATAACAGAATCCTATCACTCCAAGTCCCTGCTCAAGTCCTACTGGCTCTGCAATCATCATACCATTTTCAGCAGGCCATATTTCAACTCTTGTAGGCCAGGAACTATCATAAATAAACGCAATATTTGCATCGCTGTCAAAATTCAAATCAAAATATCCTTTATATTTTTTATCTTTTGCAACGTTCTCATTCCTCAAAGCAGCAAGATTTGCAGAGATTCCTGTTTTTATTTCATCTACAACTTCTTGAGGATTCCACATCAATGGGCTGCACGAAAATTCGACGCCTGTCGCAGGCGCATAATTATACATTACATCAACAGCATAATTTTCCAAAAATGCCTCTTTTTTCTCCTTATCATAAATCTCTTTTGCAGAATTATACAATTCTCCGAATTTAGTTTTTACTTCAATAGTATGTGATTTTTTTACAGCACTCGCATCTGCCTTTGATGCAGAAAGTGCCATAGATATACTAACAACAACCCTCTCATCATATATCTTAGTTTTTACTTCTGGCGTATCACTGTTAATTATAAATCCCTGTTTTCTAAGATTTGAAAAGTCGCATTTTATTATTTCGGTTTGGATAAAATCAGAAAACTGATTTTCAATCACTGATTTTGATGGTACCTGTTCTTTTATAACTCCATTTCCAGAAACATAATACCAATAAGGAACAGGATTTCCAAGAAAATCAAGCTGTGAAGAAAAAGGCGCATAAGAGCTTCCTGGAGAAAAATCAGGCACTTCAATATATCCTGCCTGGCTTCCTGCAATCTTAGTTGCCTGAATTGTGCTTGACTCAACACAGCTGTCAAAAAGAGTATAAACACCATCAAATTCACTCTGCGCAGAACCTGGGAAAAGTTTATCTCTAAGCAAAAAAACAGCAACAACCGCTGCAACAAGAACAATCGCGATAATTACAAATAACGTAATTTGCCCTCTTTTAATCATATGCAAAATAAATAAATCACGTATATAAATGTTATTGGGTTAAGAAAAAAGAGAGTCAGAAGTAAAATAAATGGCCCTGCCAGGAATCGAACCTGGGTTGCTTCCACGTCAAAGAGGCGTCTTAACCACTGGACCACAAGGCCTTGAAAAAGCCAGTGCATAATCATATAAAAAATTATCCATAAGGTAAGTGCACACCCTGCGGAGCGCACGTTTATTTAGTAAATCCCTAATCCGCAAGTATATTTGTTTCTTGAGTGCTCTTAATTAATGAGATTAAAATCAAAAAAAAGGAATGTAAAAAGGAATGTAAAAATGAAGATTCAATGAAAAGATGTTAAATTAGGAAAAGTTATAAGATGCTAAAAAAATCTCAAAATCCCAAACTAAAAAGCTTTAAATACCCTCTTCAAGATAAATCAATATAAATAAAAAGCACCATAATAAAAATGAAAAAACCAAAAACAACAAACAGATTTTGCCCTTATTGCAAAAAGAAAACACTTCATAAAATAAAGTTATTATCAACAGGAACTAAAAGAGGAACTCTTAAACGCGGTTCTCTTATAAGAGCAAAATGGCGCCACGCAATGCCTGGTATGGGAAACAAAGGAAGATACGGAAGCAAACCTCCTATAAACAAATGGAAAAGAAAAACAAAAAGCACAAAAAAACACGTGTTTATTTATACTTGCCAAACCTGCACTAAATCTCATCAATCTAAAAAAGGAATAAGAGTGTCAAAAGTAATGTTTGAATAAAATGGCTGGAGAAAAAAAGAAATTTTTTGATGTTGAAATACCTTTTATAGAAAAAAAAGTAGAACTTTTTGCATTTGAGCAGTCAGCGCTTGACAAAAAAACAATTAAATTAGACCTGACAAATCTTCTGAAAGGAAGGGCGCTGGAAATTAGCCTTTATGTAGAATTAAAAAATAATAAACTAATTGCAATTCCAAAAAAAGCAGAACTTATAAATTCCTATGTGAGAAGATTATCAAGAGGAGGAACAGACTATGCAGAAGATTCTTTTCTTGCAGAATGCAAAGATAACCGGATAAGAGTAAAACCGCTTATAATTGCAAGAAATAGAGTTTCAAATAGAGTACTAAAAGGATTAAGAGAAAAAGCAAAAGAAGAGATAATTCATTATGCGAAGTCAAAAACATTCGAAGAAATTCTGCTGGGAGTAATAAATAACAAGCTTCAAAAGGAGCTTATGCCAAAACTCAAAAAAATATATCCTGTAGCAGTATATGAAATAAAATTCATAGGAATAGAAAATCCGAAAGGATATGAAAAATACGAGCAAGAAAAAGAAATTGAGCAATCTGCTAAAAAAGAAAAGGAAGAATAATGATACAAAAAACACTTGTTCTTATAAAGCCAGACGGAATACAAAGAGGGCTTATTGGAGAGATAATAAAAAGATTTGAGCAAAAAGGGCTTAAGATAGTCGGAATGAAAATGCTTAAATCTGAGAAAAAATTAGCTGAAGAGCATTATTCAGAAGAAATTGCGAAAAAACATGGCGAACCTGTAAGAAAAGCGCTTCTTGATTTTATAATAAGCGCACCTATAATTGCAATGTGTATTGAAGGAAGCAGTGCAATATCAAGTGTAAGAAAAATTGTCGGAAATACCTATCCTGGAGATGCAGATATCGGAACAATAAGAGGAGATTATGCGCATGCATCAAAAGCATATGCAAAGTCAAATGCAAAAGCGCTTCCAAATTTAGTTCACGCTTCTGAAAATGAGCAAGATGCAAAGCGCGAAATCGCACTTTGGTTTGCATCTAATGAAATTAATAGTTATAAGCTAAGCCACGAGGATTTTATTTTCTAGAAGATAAATGATTCTTAAAATCCTGTCCTAAATGAGACAAACTATTTCCAATATTTTTTGTTCTTTCTTCAAGAATTCCTAATGTCCTGCTCTGATTTATTAAAAAACCCGCAATAACAAACATTCCTGCAACAATAATTCCCATGTCTGCAATAAGTATATTTTCAGTTTCCCATGTTCCACCAACAATCACTTTTGCTATTTGATATATCACAATAATGAATAAAACTAGATAAATTATTCTCAAAAATGCCCTGACAATCTTATTTAAAACCATCCTAAATTCTTAGCAAGCCATAAAAACAAAAGAATTGCAAGTATCAAAAAATCCCATTTTAAAACATGCATAAACCAATCTGCCTTTATTGATTGTGCCATATAAATATGTTAAATACTTAGCCCTTTAAAATTCTTGTTATTCGGCTAATATCAATAAATAAATGAAACTTTTACTCTTCTCAAAAATACCTAAAATTTCCCCCCTCTATTTTAATTGCTTTGCCATTAATTATCGCCCCTGCAATTTTTTTCCTTGCAGATAAAACTAATCTATGAAATGTTGGTTGTGAAATATTCATTTTTTTAGCGCAATTTTCCTGCTCTAATCCTTCTAAATCTTTTAATCTCACTGCTTCAAATTCATCAATAGCCAATATAACCTCCTGCAATTTTCTCAATGGAATCCCCCGAGGCTTAAAATAAGTAATATCTGGATTAAATCTAACTCTCCTGCATAATCTTGGGCGTACCATTTTTAAAATCAATCGTGCTCTTCGAATTTTTTATCCTGTTCAGAATCGTTGTTTCTTAGCCATTTTAAAAGCATAGCAACATGCTCTTTTTCTTCATCTCTGTTATGCTCAAGAATTTTTTTCAGCTCTTCATCTTCAGCTTCTTCAATTCTTGTTTCATACCAATTAATGGCTTCAAGTTCTTCAATAACACTCTGCCTTGTTTTCTTCAAGTCGCTATTTTCAACATCTTTTGAATACATTTTAACCTCCGTTAAGATAAATACGTCCCGATATATAAAACTTGCTGAAATAAAAAAGAAAAGCAGGAAAAGATTACTTAATTTCTTTTAATCTCTTCTCTATGTCCTGCTTTTCCAATTCAATTTCTTTAAGCTCAGCTTCAAGGACTTTTTTTCTTCATCTTTTGTCAAAGTCATTGGAACTCTGAATCCAAATCCTCTGCCACAGCCTCGGCTAAATCCTCTCCGCATTCCGCCTCCGCAAGGTCCTAATCCTCTTCCTGTCATAGCACCCATTCCTTGAGGCCCTGTTTTGTCCATATTTGGCATTTTATTTTCCTCCAGTTTGTGTTTATTTCATTATGAATATATATTCATAACACTATTTAAACCTTTCGGCGAATAAAATGAATAAACAAATATCCAATTCTAAAACTTTAAAAACCACAGCATTCTATTTTCTTTATGCCCCCATAGCTCAGCTGGTTAGAGCGGCAGTTTTGTAAACTGTAGGTCGTCGGTTCAAACCCGGCTGGGGGCTTGGAATAATTTTAAAAATAATATTTCCCATTAAAAAAAGAGAATATTTTTGGCTCGCCTGCTGCTCGCGATTGCACTCGTTGTATAAAATTCATTAGTTCGTGCAATCGCTCGGGCTCGCTTATAATGGCGCGCCTTCGGCGCACTTGTTCTATTCTGCAAATCCGCTATCCCTTTGCACATTAATTATTCAAATGATTTAATTTATTTTAAAATCAAAAACACCAACGAACCAACTTAAAATGTGGGAAAGTTATGGGATATTTAAAAATACAGATTTGAAAAAACCTAATCAATAATAACCTCTGCCTTTTTTTCTGAAATAAAAATGTCTGCAATCTGTTTTGGCACACTCGAAATCTCATCTTTTTTAAATGGGCCTACTGGCATACCATCAAGCCCTATAACCTCTTCTATATCTTCTAAGAAAAGAAGCACTTTTAATTCTTCAACATCATCTAACTGAACATTGTTTGACATCTGGCTTGCAAGTTTTTTTTCTGCTCTTTCAACACCCTGCATTATTTCATCAAAAAGCTCTCTTTCAAAATCAAGCATATTATCAAAATCTCTTTTGCTCGCCCCTGTCTCGCTCGCAACAAACGCCAGCCCGAGAAGCTTTTTCTTTCTCAAAAGCATAAGCTCTTTGAAAATAGCAACAGCATTCTCCAGCTGTTTCTTGGTTTTGGAAATTTCCTCTGAAAACATCTCGCCTTTTTGCCCTGCAATTTTTCTCTTATCAGAAAGATATTCAAAAACCTCTGAGATAAATTTTTTTTGCAGTGGCTGCAGTTGTTCGCTGTATCTCTCTTTCCTGAGGAATTCATACAAGTCATTATAAGTAATCATAAAGTTTTTAGCATAAGGCAATTTATAACGATTATGGTTGTAAAAAACAACCTAAACAACAGATTTATAAGTTAATACTCCATTTAAAAAATATGTTCGGATTTTTAAAAGAAAAGCTCAAAAAGTTCATAGAATCAGCAAGGCATCCTAAAGGAAAAGAAGAAGAGTCTGCAAAGGCAGAGGTTCAGGAAAAAAACAAGGAGAAATTAGAGTATATTACAGAGGAAGCTGGAGAAAAAGCAGATAAAAAACCAAGGAAAAAACAAAAGCCAGAAGTAAAAGAAATAAAAATTGAAAAGCCTGTTGAAGAAGCGATTGAAGAAAAGCTCGCTGAAGAGACAAAAAAGCAAAGTGAAGAAAAAGTCGGTTTTTTTGCAAAAATAAAATCAAGATTCTCAACTACACGTTTTGACCAGGAAACATTTAATGAATTATTTGAAAAGCTTGAAGCTTTGCTTCTTGAAAACAATGTCTCTTTAGAAGTCGTGGATAAAATAAGGGCAGACATGGAAAAGCGCCTTGTAAACATAGAAATTGAAAAATCAAAAATAGAACAGGAGATAAAAAATTCCCTAAAAGAAACTCTTCTTGAAATTCTCATTGAGCCATTTGATATAACTGAAAAAATAAAAGAAAATGGGGGCACATTCGTAATGCTTTTTTTTGGAATAAACGGAAGCGGAAAAACAACTTCAATTGCAAAAATCGCCTCGCTTCTGCAGGAAAATAAAATAAGCTGTGTAATTGCAGCAGGAGATACTTTCAGAGCAGCATCAATAGAACAGCTGAAAAAGCACGGAGATAAATTAGGAATAAAAATAATCCATCAGAATTACGGCTCTGACCCTGCAGCAGTTGCATTTGATGCAATAAAATACGCAGAAGCGCACGGAATAAAGGCAGTTCTCATAGATACAGCAGGAAGAATGCATACAAAAGACAATCTAATGAAAGAAATGGAAAAAATTATCCGTGTTGCAAAACCAGACATAAAAATATTTGTAGGAGAATCTATAACAGGAAATGATGCAACAGAACAAGCAAGGCAGTTCAATAGCTCATTCGGAGTTGATGCAATAATCCTGACAAAAGCAGATGTTGATGAAAAAGGTGGAACAGCAATTTCTGTCGGATATATAACGGGCAAGCCAATATTGTTTTTAGGAACAGGGCAGGATTATCATTCTCTTGAAAAATTCCATCCAAATGAAATAATTGCTAATCTTGGGCTTGAATAGTTTCTTTAAATTTCTTATCAATTATTTTATCAAGATTAACTATCTTAAATAATAGAATAAGCAGTGTCAGCCAGAAAATTCCAAGGAAAAATCCTGCAATAACATCGCTAAACCAGTGCACATTAAGATAAATTCTGCTAAATCCAATAATCAAAAATAATAATATACTGCAAACAATAAATAAATACCTTGCAAATTTATTTTTTATCTCGTATTTAAAAGAATAAATAACCAGTGAAAAAAAGATTACTGCCATTGTTGCATGCCCGCTTGGAAAGCTTGAGCCAGAAAATTCAATTAATACATTCGCAGGTCTTAATCTATAAACAAGAAATTTAATCAGCAGTCCGCTTAAAAAACCAGCCAAAATGCTGAAAAAAAGAAGAACTGCAGAATAAAATTTTTTCATATAAACAAAAACAAACAGCAGAACTATCAGCAAAAAAGCAAAAACAAATGGGCTGATGATATTGGTGAAAAAAATCATCACCCAAGTGATAATCTCTCCATGAAACGCACTAACTGATTGGTTTATTAAAAAATCAAGAAAAAGGATTTTGTTCTCACTAACAACCATCCATAAAATCAGAGAAAATACCAAAATAGATAAAATGCAGAGTATTAAGGCAAACAAATGGTGCTTTGCAAATCTTTTTGTTTTTCGCTCAGAAATTATAGCCATATCTAAACATAATTAATTATCTATTTAAAATATTCCAAGCATCCCTAAACCACAACTTTATTAACCTTATACTTCCTAATTTTGATATGCTTGAAGCAATTGGAAATGCGCTGAAAAAAGGAATTGACAGAATAGCATCAGCTGTATTTGTTGATAAAACTCTGGTAGATTCTACTGTTAAAGAGCTTCAAAGAGCGCTGATTATGGCAGACGTAAATATTGCGCTTGTAAAAGAAATAAGTGAAAAGATAAAGCAGGAAGGGGAAAAATATGTGAAAAATGTTGAGAAAAAAGAACACATAATAAAAATTCTCAATGATGAAATAATAAGAATAATTGGTGAAGAGAAAAAAGAGCTTGAGCTTGGAAAAAAAGACGCAATTCTTTTCGTTGGATTATATGGGACAGGAAAAACGACTTCAATTGCAAAAATAGCCTCATGGTACAAGAAAAGAGGGAAAAGTGTTGCAATCTTGGGACTTGATGTGCATCGCCCTGCTGCATCAGAACAGTTGGAGCAGTTGGGAGAAAAAATACAGGTGCCTGTTTTTATAGATAAAACAGAAAAAAAGCCGTTGAAAATTTATGAAAAATACAAAAAAGAACTTGACAAATACAATCTCGTTCTGATTGATTCTGCAGGAAGAGATGCTTTAGAGAAATCGCTGATTAAAGAAATTAAAGAAATTAAGGAAGCTGTGAAACCAACACATACAATTTTTGTAATCGCAGCAGATATAGGGCAGGCTGCAAAACAGCAGGCAGTAATTCTGAAAGAAGCATGTGGTATTGACGGAGTGATTATAACAAGAATGGATTCTTCTGCAAAAGCAGGAGGCGCCTTAACTGCCTGCAATGAAGTAAATGCGCCTGTTTATTTCATAGGAACAGGAGAAAAAATAAACGATATTGAGCAGTTTAATCCAAAAGCATTTGTTTCGCGCCTTTTAGGAATGGGTGATTTGGAAACTTTAATTGAAAAAGTAAAATCAGCAACAGATGAAAAAACTCAGGAAAAGCTGAAAAAGAATCTTGAAGAGGGCAAATTTACCCTTGCAGATTTAGCTGAACAATTAGAATCAATGCAATCAGTCGGCCCATTAGGCAAAATTGCAGAAATGATTCCAGGATTAGGAAAAGCAAAAATTCCTGATAATGCGCTTGAAACACAGGAAAAAAAATTAAAGGGATGGAAGCACGCAATAAAAAGTATGACAAAAGAAGAAATTGAAAATCCTGAATTGCTCGAAAAGCAAACCTCAAGAATTTCGCGAATTGCAAAGGGCTCTGGAACAAGTACTGGAGATATTAAACAATTAATAAAACAATACAAAATGATAAAAGAGCTTGCCTCAAGCGCAGGCGCAATGGACATGGAAAATATGCATGACCCGAATAAAATGATGTCAAACAAACAGCTGATGAAACTCGCAAAGAAATTCGGAAAAAAGAAGACGATTAGGTTTTGAATAGTAAACTAAAAAAAGAAAGAAGAAGAAAATAAAAAGATTAAGAATAAAAAACAAAAAAGAAAGAGAAGTAAAATAAAAATCAATTAATAATCAGAGAAATTATAATGTCCGCAAGCCGGTGTAGATACAATCATTTGGGCTTGGGCATAACTAAGTGCAGTAGATTCATCTGCCAACAACATTTTCACTTCAACGCCATTTATTAATTTAGTTTGTGCTTCTGAAACTTCCGAGCTGCCTAAATTTCCATATTTATTTATAACCTTTATTGTAGCAGCACTATCTGTAGCAGTTTTGAGTTCAATCAAATAAGGACTTCCAACAAGATAGACTGTCTCCTTAGGATGATGCCCTTCTTTATTTACCGCTAAATCTAAAAATCTGCCATCGCATTTAAGATCATTTAGGGAAGTTAGCTTTTGATCCATCTCTAATTGTGTATAAACTCTATATGTCCCATTTATATCTTTGTTTACTCTTATCACATCTCCAGTAATGCTCGTAGTTACAAGCGAAGCAACCACTGCAACAATAAGAACAACAGCAATCACTCCAACCCATTCTTTGCTTTTCATTTTATCACCTCCTTTCAATCACTATTTTGTATTTTAGTTCAATCTTTCGTTTTCGTGTTGAAAACTTATTGAAAGATTAACAATCCAAAGGGGGGGGCGTTATAAATATTTCGGTTACTTTTAGATTATGGGTTTTTTGGATAATTACGCTCGCTCGGCTTCGCCTCGCTCGCCTTAAATGCAATTAGTGGCGCTTCGCGCCCGTTTTATTTTGCAAATCTGACGCCGATTGATTTATTGATTATTTAAATATTTTAATTGATATTAAAAATAAAAAATGATTCAT